>Ga0316188_10000474_pt1 | contig 17304 bp, 16 predicted proteins | sample Phiworburrow1_MG_FD_204933 | JGI IMG/M metagenome (GOLD analysis project Ga0316188, IMG submission 204933) | Coastal sediment microbial communities from Maine, United States - Phippsburg worm burrow 1 | ecosystem: Environmental > Aquatic > Marine > Coastal > Sediment | place: USA: Maine...
AGCGCCTTTGCGGCGACTTCACGCGTGCGTAGATCCAGATTTTCCTGGCGGTGGATGAGTTCACGCCCGGTGCGGCTGGAGACCCGGCCCAGCCAGAACAACAGCGAGCCGAACAGGGCGACGCGCGCGATACCGTAAAGCGTGAATTCGAGGTTGCCAATGTTGATCGAGACCGATTCGAGAATATCGACCAGGTTGTCCAGCAGTCCGACCAGATGCATGAACAGCAAAGGCATGCCGATCCAGCGGAAGATCCCGGCAACCGTGGGGCTCGCCACAAAATCGCGCACGATGGAATTGAACAGCAACAGTATGGAGATACTCAGGGCGGTCTGGTTTACCCAGCCGTGGTCGAGCAGGCTTTCGCTTATCTCTACCGATATGCGCAACAGCAGTATCGCGAAAGCCGGAAACAAAAGGTTGCCCAGCTTGCCGGCGAAGCGCCTCAGCGGATGCACATCGTCCCCTTCGGCCTGCCGATCGATGAACGGCAGGTAGTGACGCACGCGACGCGACAGCAGGAAGGCCAGCACGTAGACGATGATGACGATGCTGAGCTGGGTGTAGGTCTCCGGTTGCACGAGGGTATCGCCGGCCTGCTCTAGCGCGTGCTGGAATTGCTGTTCGAATTTTTCGAGTGCCATATCCTTTTCCTTTCGGGCTGTCGTCGTCAACCACGGCGCCCTCGACGGGCCGCAGTAGAGATCGAGTATACCATTTTCGCCATTGCCGCCACGGTAAACGGCTGCAGATTAAATCCGCTGCGCGGCAGCAGTTTTGCTATATTGCGTTATCTACGCCTGAACCTGCAGGAGCCCAGGTATGCCCGATTCCGACAAGGTCGACGCGCGCCTCAGCCGGGTCTACGACAACCCCGATGACAAGCAGGGCCTGTTTGACGACTGGGCCAAAACCTACGATACCGATCTCGTCGACGATCTCGGTTATGTCGCAGACGCCGAGGCATGCCGCCGCTTCGTGGCACTGGTGCCCGATCGCCAGGCGCGCATACTCGATGCAGGCTGCGGCACCGGCCTGGTGGGGCGGCGCCTGCAACAGGCCGGATACACCGATATTCACGGGCGTGACTTTGCCGCGAAAATGCTGCAGCAAGCCCGCACTACCGGCGCCTACCAGTCGTTACTGCAACACGACCTGACCCAGCCCATCGAGACCGACGAGCCTTTTGACGCCGCGATTGCGGTTGGCGTATTTTCCTTCAATATCCCCTCCGCAGAGCACCTGGTGAACATCACTGCCTGCCTCAGGCCGGGCGGTCTCGCGCTGGTCACGGTGAACGGCAAAGCCTGGCGCGATGTCGACTGGCCGGCCAAACTGGACGGTTTCGACGAGAGATTCCCGGGCGCGCGGCTGGAGCGGATTGAAACCATCGACTACCTGACCGCCGAAGGCATCGATGGTCGCCTGCTGACACTGCGGCGAGCCTTCTGAGCGGCGTTGCGGGTGTCGGCAGACCGTACCTCGAAACAGCTTCGAGCAACCGCGCCCAGACTTTAGCAATACGTTGGCAGCGACTATACTCGAAATAACCAGCCACTCGAGTAAGCCATGCCAGATCCAAAAGTTTTCCTGCTACTGATGCTCATCGCTATCTGCCAGCCGGTGTTCGGCCAGCAGGTATATCGCTCTACCGATGCCGAGGGCAATGTCACCTTCAGCGACCAACCCGACGCCACGGGCGAGGCCGTGACTATCCCCAAACCGAACGTTGGGGAATCCATCAAAGCGCCCGCCAGCGACCCTGCTCCCGCTGCCGTGCTCGAACCCGAACCGGAGATAGTCGTCGAAGAATTGCCGGGATCACTGCAGGGCGAACTGGAGGGGGTCAATAAGCGTGACAAGAAGCGCCGGCGTCCGCGCAAGGAGCCGCGGCGCTGACGTCAGACCGGTACAGGCCGGGTCAAAACCTGGCGGATCAATTACCCGATCCAGTGGCCCCTGGAAGGTATTGCACGAACGTGTTGGCAAAGCCGTCCGGGCATTCCACGGTAGGACCGGTGTCACAGGGTTCGTCGAAGCCGATCCAGAGCTCACCATCCTGCAATTCCCAGGTCGCGGCGTAGCTGCCGGTTACCGAAAACGCCACCACACTGGATTTGTGCTGCGGGTCGATAATGCTGATTTGTTGCGAATGCGCGCCCACGTTGCAGCTGATGACCAGCAAGCCCTGCGGACGGATTGTCGGCTTGACCAGGTTAATACTGGCAATACCGTCAACGCGATCGCCAGCGCTCGCATCGGTAAGATCGCAGTCGATGTCATAGATACCGATCAACCGGTCGAATTGATAAACCGCGAGCCTGCTTTCGTCACCCCCGGCTGACATCACGTGCCACGACCACGCCGACGCAGGATCGTGATCGGCCCGCACAAGCGAAGTCGAAACAAGTAACAGCAGGCATATCAGGTTTTTCAAGGCTGGAATCTCGCAATGCTGGTTGATGGATGATCGTTGTTGTGGCGACGCAGACCGCCACCGTAATACCAGAAAGCCCGAATTTCCACTACAAATACATCTATGCCCGGAAAATGGCCTTCGCTACGCTGACTGTCGCCAATCGATACTGGCGTCACGGATTATCGCCGGCAATACTCAAATATCGCGTTTACGCGAGATCACGAAGGTTTCATCGTTAAACCAGATACCGTTGTGTTTTTGCAGCACTTCGGCGGTTGCATCCAGGTACTCGCCCGAGGATATCACCGGCTCCAGGCGCTCGTCTTCGATCTGGCCAACGTAGATCGCCGCGTTCCAGGCCGCAAACAGGGTCGAGGTGCCGATGGCTTCGCTGATCTCGGTCGGCAGCGTGTGCATGTAATAGCGGATGATGGACTTGGCGTCCGAGCCCGCGTTGAAGTTGTAGTTCTGGGCACTGTGGCCGAGAAATTCCTTGAGCGTCTTGATCAATTCGTGCCGGTCCACCTGGAACGGATCCTCGTCGGGCCAGATCTTGCGCACCAGCTCGAGGCCCGGATCCTCGCCACAGGACTGCGCTGTCAGCAGCCGTCCGCCAGGGCGCAGGCTCTTGGTCAACGGCGCCAGCACATGCTTCACCTTGAATTCGGCGTTCATGCGCGCGCGCCAGGGCTGTGAAGCCAATACCATGTCATAGTCGCCACCGGCAGCCCGGCCGCGCCGCGGAATGACGTCGTCCAGCAGAAAGCGGTGATCCTCGCGGAACATCACCAGTACCGAAGGGCGCACGTACATCGGGTTTCCCGATTTTTCGTTCGCCTTGACCTGCCAGCCGTCCACCAGGTCCTTGTCGAGGCCGCGCAGCTGCTCGCCAAATTCGTGCGCTGAATCCCCCTGCAGGGGCACTTCGAGCCAGTTCAGCGCGGCTGCCTTGGCAACGTCGTTCGGCATCAGCCAGGGCGCCTCGGCATAATACAGATTGGTCACGATGATGACGCTCGCGGGATGTTCGATGAAGCGGTCGGGCAGTTTTTCCAGCGTCAGACGCACGTCTTCGAGGCTGACTTCCTTGCCGACAATAAAAAACGGAATGGTTGGAAAACGCCGATGCATGGCGCGCATCAGGTGACTCAGCACGGTGCTGTCGCCGACACCCGCATCGAACAGGCGCAGCGCCGGCGGCGATGGCCGAAGATGGGCCAGTTCCTGGGTAGCGCGCTCGGCCACCTTCCATTTTTCATTGCAGGTGTTGACGAAAGCCAGGTACTTCTGGCGGTTATCGTAGAATCGAAAGGGACGATCGTCGGTGACGTGTTTCATCGGTTGACTCCGGGTAACGATTTCCTGTTTGCCAGCAGCATTCGAGTTGTCCGGCGATGCGCCCGATCCGAATTGCTGATGTGCTATGTAGTCGCGCACGCGCTGTGCGGTCTCGAGCGTGATGTTCTTGCCGGCGCGCAGCCGGCTGCAGAGTTTGCCATCGTTGACGGCCTGGCGGCCGAAGGTCGACTCGGCGATACCGGCACTGCGGCAATACGCTTCGACCTGCTGCAATAACTGCTGGACTGTGCTGCTCATCGACAAACTCGAGCCGGGACGAGCCACAACCCTACCGCCCGGGTAGGGAATTGGCAAGTTTTCCGCCCAACAATTTTACATGTGAATTTTGTGGGCATCTGCCCACCAAGAGGATCTTTCAGGCGCTGACGCGCTTCATCTGCTCGTAGTTTTCGTCGTTAAACGGCCGCGCTTCGCCGCTGTCCCAATCGAACAGGGAGCGCTCGATAGTCGTCAGCTTCGCCAGGTACACGTGGATACCGCAGCTGACGCTATTGTTGGCCGCCTCCACCGAGTGAATGCCGTCCGGCTTCAGCGCGATGACGTCACCGGGGCCGACCCGCTTGCTGCTCTTGTGCACCAGCCGGCCGCCTTCGCGCAGGTAGAAGTGATTATCCTCCGCGCCCGCGTAGACGCCGATGGTCGCGGTAGTCTGGTGATCGTGCGGCGGTACGTGCAGCCCGGGCACAAAACGCACGAACCAGATCGATACGCTGTCATCCTCGAACAGGACTTCATCGTCATTGTCGAATTCCGGCATCGCCGCCTGTATCGCCGCCGGATCGCTGAAGGCGCCGGTCATCAATTCGCGCACCTGTTTCACCGGTTGTTCGGTGAGCGCAGCGGCGCGCAATTGTTGAATAAAATCATCCAGTACAAAGGCAGTCATCGCGTTTCCTCCATCCATTCAATCGAGCAGGGATTCCTCGAACGGAAAAGTCGTCAACAGCTCATAGCCATCATCCGTAATCAAGACCTGCTGCTCGAGCTTGACACCGTCGCGCTCGCCGAGCGGCCCCATGTAGCTTTCGATACACACCACCATGCCCGCCTGCAGCGTGCAATCGTAGGGATTGACCTCGCGAAACAACGGTTTGACCTGCGGGTATTCGTCGCACATGCCGACCGCATGCATGATACAGGGATACGCGTTCTGTTGGCACTCCTCGGGCACCGGGTAAGCCAGGCGCTGCATTTCCAGCAGGGTCATGCCGGGCCGAACCAGCTTCAGGTTGTGCTCGATTTCAGCAACGGCCATGCGGTAAATCTGCTTTTGTCGCCGGGTCGGCTTTACCGGCCCACAGTGCAGGGTCCGTGACAGGTCGACGAAGTAGCCGAACGGGCCCACCATGTCGGTATCGAAACCCACCAGGTCGCCCGCCTCGATCCTGCGGCTGCTGGCTTCCTGCAGCCAGGGATTGATGCGTGACCCCGAGGCCAGCATGCGGCCCTCATGCCAGTCACCGTTATTGGCGATATTGGTGTAGTTCAGCAGGCCCCAGAGCTGCAACTCGGTGACCCCGGGACGCAACGCCCGTTTCATCATGGCCGCGCCGTGCTCACCGACGGCGATCGCCCAGCGCATGCAGGCAATTTCATCTGCCGACTTGATCAGGCGCGCCTGCTCGGCGACGCGCACGCCATCGATCACCTCGATACCGCGCGCGGCCAGCGCCAGCGTCACCGACGGGTTGACGTACTCGATGGCCACGCGCCGATTACTGCTACCGATTTCATCGAGGTAGGCGACGATATCGTCGGCCAGAGCCGTGGCCGCCTGGTCGATGTTGGTGCCACCTTCGAAAAAGGCGTGCGGGCGACCCGGGCGGTATTCGTCGACCTGCGGCACGTCGTAATAGCAGCCGTACATCACGGTCGGCCCGTCCTGGGGCAGTAACAGGTACACAGTCGGGATATGCGACTGGAACAGCAGGTAGCTGCGGTAATCGACCGCGTAGCGCAGGCTGATCGGGTTGACCAGGATACACAGCGCCGCATCGTGCAGGCGCAGCTGTTCGCGCAGGCGTTCGCGCCGGTAATCGTACATGCGCTCGACATTGATTTCCGGCATGTCGCGAAAGCGCGTCAGGTCGCTCCAGTCGTCGTTGAGCACCCAGTCGTCGATTGGATTAGCGCTCACCGGCAAAGTTACCGGTAGTAAGAGAGTATCGCTTCGACGGCGCGCTCGATGCCGTCATCACCGATATCCAGGTGAGTCACCATGCGGATCGGCAGCTTTTGTTCACCGATCAACACGCCCCGTTGCTGCAGGTGCAGCCGCAGCGGCTCCAGGTCCGCGGGCGCCGGTTCGATAAACACCATGTTGGTGTGCTGGCGCACACGCAGATCGGCCAGGTCGGCAATGCCCTGCGCCAGTCGGGCGGCACGCTCGTGATCCTCGACCAGGCGCGCGATATTGTGTTCCAGTGCATACAGACCGCAGGCGGCAAGCACACCGGCCTGGCGCATGCCGCCACCGAGCTGCTTGCGCAGGCGGCGCGCACGGTCGATAAATGCCGGCTCGCCGCAGAGCACCGCGCCGACGGGCGCACCCAGCCCCTTGGACAGGCACAGCATGACGCTGTCGAAAGGTTCGACGATGGTCGCGGCGGGCTGTTGCAGCGCCACCGCGGCATTCATCAGGCGCGCGCCATCGAGATGAACCTTCAGGCCCCGCTCACGCACCGCCTGTGCCAGCCGGCGATGCTGCGCCGGATCCTGCACCTGCCCGTGTACGGTATTTTCCAGTGCCAGCGTGCGCGTGATCGGCAGGTGCGGGTCGTCTTCCTTGATTGCCGACAAAACCTGCTCGAGTTCAAGACCGCCGCAGGCGTCGCTCGGCAGCGGGTGCATGATGATGCCGCCGAGCGCGGATACGCCTCCCGCCTCGGAACTGAAGATGTGATAGCGCTCGGCCAGCAGGATCTCTTCGCCGCGGGCATTGTGCGCCAGCATGGCCACCAGGTTGGCCTGGGTAGCACTGCTGAGGAACAGGCCAGCCGGCTTGCCGAGCAGTTCCGCGGCCGTAGTTTGCAGCCGGTTGACGGTTTCATCTTCACCATAGACATCGTCACCCACCGGGGCCGTCGCCATGGCCTGGTACATGCCCGCGGAAGGGCGGGTTACGGTATCGCTGCGCAGGTCGACTAAGGAGGTCATGGCAATCGATGCGGTTACTTTGAAGAGCCGCAATATTAGGCCGATTTCGACGGCAAGGGAAAGGCTTTTTAAGCGACAAGCTTTTTCCACCCCGGCACAGTAAACTCCGCGCATGAACTCACCCACTACCGCCAATACCCGTAACCTGGTTGCCGCCTGCGCCGCCATCAGCGTATTCGGTTTCGCCTTCGGCATGACCTACCCGCTGCTGTCGCTGATCCTGGAGTCACGCGGCGTTTCCACGGACATGATCGGTATCAATTCGGCCATGTTACCCATCGGGATTCTGCTGATCGCGCCGGTAATTCCGGTGCTGGCGTCACGCTTCGGCGCGCGCAAAGTGGCGATTGTTGCCGCGCTGGCCACCGCGCTCGCGATCCTGTCCTACAAGGTGTTCGACGTGCTCAGCGCCTGGTTCCTGATTCGACTGTTGCAGGGCATGACTATTGCCACCCTGTTCGTGCTCAGCGAGGCCTGGATAGTGGGTTCGGCCGGAGACCAGAATCGCGGCAAGATCGTCGCCATCTACTCGAGCGTGCTGTCGGCCAGCTTCGGCGCCGGCCCGCTGCTGATCAGCATTATCGGCATCGAAGGCTGGACGCCGTTCCTGCTCGGCGCGGCGGTGGTGACGCTCGGCGCGACCGCGTTTCTGTTCATCCGCGAGGACGCACAGCACGAACCCGAGGAGACCCGACCTTCCGGCACCCTGAACTTTGCGCGCAAGGCGCCGATGCTGCTGGCCGCGGTTGGCGCCTTCGCCATTTTCGATGCCGCCTCGTTGTCGCTGTTCCCGGTTTACGGCAGGCAGAACGGGCTCGACCTTGCCACCTCGGCAAACATTCTCACCGCCCTGATACTCGGTAACGTGTTGTTGCAGTTTCCGATTGGCTGGCTGTGCGATCGTTTCCCGTCGCGCTACATCATGGCGACCTGCGCGCTGGTCACCAGCTGCATGCTATTGCTGCTGCCGCTGGTCATCGGCACCACGGTGCAATGGCCGGTGCTGGTGTTGATGGGTACCACCGGGTATGGCGTCTACACTGTCTCGCTGGTGGCGCTGGGCGAACGTTTCCGCGGCAGCGAGTTGATCGAGGGCTCGGCTTCGTTCGCCGTGGTCTGGGGTTTTGGCGCGTTGCTCGGTTCCGTCAGCGGCGGCCTGTCGATGCTGGCGTCGGCTTCGCATGGGTTGCCCTTCAGCCTGGCGCTGGTTTACCTGTTGCTGGCGGCCGGCGTGGCATGGCGCCAGTTTACGCACAGGACAGGCGCCCGCAGCGTCTAGCAAAGCCGCACAGGAACGCCCGGTTAGCGCGTGCAGGCGCTCGGGTCAGCCTTCGAGAATGACCAGCTCGCGGTCGTAGGCCTGCTGCGCCAGCTTTTTCAGTGGCGCATACTCGGCACTGTCGTAGCAGGCCAGGGCCTGTTCGTAACTGTCGAAACGCACGATCAACTGGCGCTTGTAGGACTCGCCTTCGCGCGTGTCGACCTTGCCCTTGCCGGCGATCAACTCGGCGCCGAACTGCTTGGCAACCGGCGGCCACAGCTTGCCGTAAGCCATTAACGCATCGGCATCCCTGATCTCCTTGCCTCTTACCACCCAGTATCCTGCCATCGCAAACTCTCCCAAACGGTTGTAGCCAGTCAAAACCGCGCTCAGCGCGGCGTCTCGCCCTCGATAATAATACGGTGCATGACGCGTCGATAACCGTGGTAATCGTTGAGCGCGTAATGCTGTGTGCAGCGGTTGTCCCACATCGCCAGGGTATCGGCCTGCCAGCCCAGGCGGAAACTGTATTCCGGGCGGGCTACCAGGCCGTACAGATAATCCAGCAACGGCCGGCTTTCGGCAAGGGTCATGCCGTCGAACCCAAGCGTGTGAATACCGTTCACGTAAACCGCGAGACGGCCGGTTTCGTCGTGACGGCGAATCACCGGGTGAATCGCGAAGCGATCGCGCTGCGCGCTGTTCCTGCTCTGCACGGCCGCGTAGATGTCTTCGTCGCGCGGCACCACGCTGGCGGAATTGACCGCGCGCAGGGATGCCAGTGTCGCCTGCAGCCCGGGTGACAGGTCATCATAAAGCGAGTACATATCCGCGAACAGCGTATCGCCGCCGCGCGGCGGCACCTGCCGAGCGTACAGCATGGTGATCTTCGGCGGCAGTTCCAGGTAGGTCGAATCCGAGTGCCAGAAACTGCCGAAACCTGCGGTTTCGGTTTCGGTCTTGACGATTTCGGTAATGTACGGAAAGCCTTCCAGGCCCCTGGCAAACAGGTAGTCCTCGAGCGGGCCGAAGCGCGCGGCGAAGTCGTTATATTGGCCTGGCGTCAGCTGCTGGTCGCGAAAAAACAGCACCTGGTGCTCGAGAAAGGCCGCGTTCAAGCGTTCGATGGTGGAGTCGTCCTGCGGTCGTGACAAATCGAGGCCACGCACCTCTGCGCCAATGACACTGGACTGGGGAATGATTTCCATGCTGACGGGAGACCGGGAAGGCCGAAATATCCACGCATATCGAAACAAATAATCGTATCATTCGACCCATTAGGTGTCACTCGGCAAACAGGATTTCAACGATGACAGAGACTAGCCCCGGCCTTCCCGCCAGCAGCGATGTGGTAATCGTCGGCGCCGGCATTGCCGGTATTGCCGCGGCCTGGTATCTGAACCAGGCCGGAATCGAGGTTACCGTCTGCGAAAAAGGCCGTATCGCCGGTGAACAATCCAGTCGCAACTGGGGCTGGATTCGCCAGCAGGGGCGTGACCGGGACGAGTTACCCATCGTCATGCAGAGCATGCGCCTGTGGCAGGAAATCGCCGACCAGCTCGATGAGGACATCGGTTACCGCCGCGAAGGCAGCCTCTACCTGTGCGAGAACGAGGCCGAAATGGCCAACCACGATCGTTTCATGGCGTTTGCGCCAGACTATGGTGTCAGTACCCGGCGCATCAACCGCAAGCAGATCGAGCAGCTCATACCGGGCTGCCCGGCGCGCTGGCAAAGCGGCCTGCACACACCCGATGACGGCCGTGCCGAGCCCGGGCTGGCGGTACCGGCGATGGCGCGAACGCTGGCGAGTCGCGGTGTACGCATCATCGAGAACTGTGCCGTCGAAAAAATACTGACCCGCAACCAGAGCGTCAGTGGCGTGCTGAGCGAGCGCGGCGAGATCAAAACCAGCACGGTGCTGTGCGCCGGCGGCGCCTGGACGACTTTCTTACTGAAAGCTTGCGGTATACGCCTGCCACAGCTCACGATAAAAGCCAGCGTCGCGCGCACCGCGCCAGCGCCAATGATTTTTAACGGTTGCGTCTCCGGCAGCAAGGTGGCGCTGCGACGACGCCTGGACGGTGGCTACAGCGTGGCGTCGTCGGATTATCTCGAAGTATTCCCGTCACGGGCGCACCTCGCCTTCCTGCCGGATTTCCTGCCATTGATCAAGACCTCCTGGCGCAAGCTCCGTTTCCGCGTACCGGAATTAAAAATAGACGGGGACTTCAGGCGGCACCGCGTACTCGATCCGGTGCCGAGCGCGAAAACCGTGGCCCGCATCCACGCGCGGCTGGTCGACCGCGTGCCGGCACTGGCCGGAATCGAGCTGGTCGAAGCCTGGTCCGGGATGATCGACGCGCTGCCCGACGTGGTGCCGGTGATGGATCGCGCCGCGGCCATCGACGGCCTGTGGATTTCGACGGGCTACAGTGGCCATGGTTTTGGTATCGGCCCGGGCGCCGGCAAGATAATGGCCGAGCGGATCCAGGGCAACAGCGTCGACCACGAGCTGTCTCGTTTTCGTCTTGGCCGCTTCGACGACGGCAGCAAGCTGAAACTCGGACCGGCAATTTAGTCCGATCGCCACACCGACAGGAATCATCGAATGCAGCAATCCTATAAAGCCGCCCTGTTTGCGGCGCTGGTATTCCCGGGCAGTGGCCACCTGCTGCTGAAGCACTTTCCCGCCGGCATACTGTTTGCCGGCACCACCCTGGCCTGCCTCGTCGCCCTCGTGGCTCGCGCCATGGAAATTGCTCAGGTAATCAGTGAACGGATCCTGAACGGCGAGATAGCGCTGGATCTCCAGCACCTCAGCGCAGAAATCAGCGCTCAGTCAGCCGCTGACGGCTCGACCGTGACGAGCGTCGCGACCTGGCTGCTGGTATTTTGCTGGATTGCCAGCTCGGTTGACGCGTTTCGGCTCGGCCGCCGCCTCGACCGGGCGAGCGTGGAGAAAGATTCCGGCAACCGCCGCACGAGCGCTGCCATCGACTGACCGATGACCGCGCCGGGCCTGCAACCGGCAGCCTGCCAAACGGGGATGTCAGCCCACGCATAAGCAGTTAGTATTGCCGTGTTTGCGCGCGTAGCGATCCGCGGGTTCGATCAGGGGGGACCACTATGCCTAATCACACACAGGACGAATCAGTGAAGCATTTCATCGTCAGTTGCACGCTGGCAATCAGCATTGCGCTGTCACTGTGCCCGGGTACGGCGACCGCACAGGACACTGCGCAGCAGACCGATGCGCAAGCCTCGCCATCGAGCGAGGCACAGCAACAAACGGTTCGCAGGCTGCTGACGATCAGGCAGGCACTCGAGGAAAGACGCGCGCGCGTCCGCGAATTGCTCGAAGAACTCGGCCAGGCCGACGAAGCCGATAAAGACAAGATCCGCCAGCAGGTCGCCGCGCTACGCGACACCATCTCCGAGTTGACCCGCTCATTTGAAAACATTGCCGTCGGCGGAGTCAGCCTGCGCGGCTTCGAAGATGACTCCAGCCTGCAATTGAGCTGGCATGACGAGTTGATGCAGGTTGCCAGGCCGCTGCTCAACAGCCTCAAGCAGGCAACCGAGAAACCGCGGCGAATCGAGGAACTGCGGCGCGAGATCGCAATTTACCAGGAGCAGTCGGAGATTACGCGCAAGGCGATCGAGTCGCTGTCCCGCTTCGAGCAACAGCAACTGCCGCCGGCAGTGGCTGAAGGTCTCGCCGACGTCGCGCAGAACTGGCGTGAACGCAGCAGCGATATCGGGCGCTCCCTCGCCATCGCGCGCGACGAACTGCACAATCTCGAAACCGATAGCGTGCCGTTGCTGCAGACGCTCGGCAGCGTTGCGCGGGAGTTTTTCCTCGGCCGCGGGCTAACCCTGTCGATCGCGGTGCTGAGCGGACTGCTGGTGTGGCTGGTCCTGCGAACGCTGCGCCGATTCGTCCGTGCGCGCCGCAGGGCAGAGCCGCACAGCGACCAGGCCGCTCGACTGCGATTACTGCTGTACGCCTACCACCTGTTCACGATGGTGCTGGTGTCGGTAGCCGTGCTGACGGTGTTTTACGTTCGCGGCGACCTGCTATTGTTGTCGCTGGCGATCATCGCGCTGGTCATGCTGGCGCTCGGCGCCTGGCGGTACCTGCCGCGCTACCTGATGGAAGGCCGGCTATTGCTCAACGTTGGCGCCGCACGCCAGGGCGAGCGTGTCATCTACCATAACCTGCCGTTTCGCATCACCAGCCTCAACCTGTATTCGGAATTGCGCAACCCGGAGCTCGAGGGCGTCATTCGCCTGCCGTTGACGGCGCTGGCGCAGTTGATTTCGCGCCCGCGCGGGGGCGAGGACTGGTTCCCCTGCCGGGTCGGCGACTACCTGCTGCTGCCGGACGGCGCCTTCGCGCAAGTGCTGCAGCAAACCATCGAGCGGGTTCGACTGAAGGTAATGGGCAGTACCGTCGAGTACCCCGCCGCGGAATTCCTGCAGCTGGCGGTGCGCAACCTGTCGCGCGAGGGCTTCGGTATTGCCGTTACGTTCGGCATCGATTACCAGCACCAGTCGATCGCCCTGGATACGGTGCCGCGGGTAATGCGCGAGGGTATCACCCGGGCTTTCGCAGACGCCGAATACGGCGCGAGCCTGAAAGACCTGCTGGTCGAATTCAAGGCCGCCAATGCGAGTTCACTCGACTACCTGGTCTACGCCACCATGGACGGTAGCAGCGCTGCCAGCTATTTCGCGATCGGGCGATTGATCCAGCGCAGCTGCGTCGATATCTGTAATCGCGAGGGCTGGGTGATTCCGTTCACCCAGGTCACCGTGCACCAGGCGGAGCTGGCATCGCCGCCAGCAGCGTCGACCTCGGCGACACAGCCAGCCTGAGACCGCGCCACGCCGCCAGAACTGCTGCTCTTCGAGGTCGCCATAGCGCCAAACTATTCCAACGCCTGGCAGGCTTATCCTGTATGCTGCTGCGACCCGGACGCTGTGCTTCGATGAGACTGGTCCCAGGCCCAACATGGAGAGGCATGCAGTGAATAGCATCAGTGACATCAAGATCATTGGCATCGACGAAGATCGACCACCCCGGATCCGCAAGGAAAACTATATCGACCTGTATTTCCGCCTCTCGGTCAAGGTCACGCCGGAATGGTGCGAGGAATTCAATGCCCTCGGCCGACAAATAGTACCGTCGCCGAAGATGGACAAAACCCGGGGTGATTGCATCGAGTCCTATGTCAAGGACATGGGCCTGATCGTGGATCACCTGGCCGATATCAAGAAAATCGTGGCCGACTGTAATCGTCGCTACCAGGAGAAGCTGGCCGAAAAAGCGCGTGCACTCGCCGCCACCAACGCCAGCTTGCACAGCCAGGATGGCAAACAAAACCTGCTCAACCAGATCGTCGCTACACTCGATTTCAGCGACTAGCCAGCGCAGCCAGAGCCCCGGGGCCGGCATGCGCATGCTGTCACGCCGGCAAACTTGAGGTAATCTTCGACCCTCCTGCAACTTATCCGAACCGATAGAGAGGTAATCGATGCCAGCGGACTCATTACCGAAGATCAAGTCCCTGAGGGTGCGCGCACTGCGTGTACCCATGACCGAGGCGCACCGGACCGCGAGCGGCGTGATTACCGAATCACCGCTGGTGCTGACCGATATTACTACCGACGCCGGCGTCACCGGCCACAGCCTGGTGTTCACCTATACGCCGATGGCGCTGCAGCCAACCGCACAACTCATCAGTAACTTCGAAGCCCTGCTCACCGAGGAAGACCTCGCGCCCGCGGCGATCGAACAAAAACTGGCGCAGCGCTTTCGACTGCTCGGGCCGCAGGGCCTGGTTGGTATCGCCCTGGCGGCGATCGACATGGCGCTTTGGGATGCGCTCGCGCGCCTGCACGAGCTGCCGTTACTGCAGCTGCTCGGCGGCGAGGAACGGCCGCTGCCGGCCTATGGCGCGGTCGGCTACGACGGTGTCGACGGCAGCGCCCGCGTCGCCGAACGCTGGGCCGAGCGCGGTTTCCGCGGCATCAAGGCGAAGATCGGCTATGCCACGGTCCAGCAAGATATCGCGGTCATTCGCGCGATGCGCGCGGCCACGGACGACGACATGGCCATTATGGTGGATTACAACCAGAGCCTGACGCCCACCGACGCGATCGAACGGCTGCGAGTCCTCGATGCCGAGGGACTTTACTGGGTGGAGGAGCCGACGCTGGCACATGACTATGCCGGCCATGCGCGCATTGCCCGGGAGAGTAAAACGCCGATCCAGTGCGGCGAAAACTGGTGGGGCACGCAGGATCTGCAACATGCCATCGCAGCCTCCGCCTCGGACTACCTGATGCCGGATGTGATGAAGATCGGTGGCGTCAGCGGCTGGCAACGCACCGCCGCGCTCGCGCATGCGCACGGCCTGCGCGTTTCCAGCCACCTATGGCCGGAGATCAGCGCGCAACTGCTGTGCTGCACGCCGACCGCGCACTGGCTGGAATACGCCGACTGGTGGAACCCGGTTATCGCCGAACCGATCCGGGTCGAACAGGGCATGGCCATGGTCGACGGCGCGCTCGGCAGCGGTGTGAGCTGGAACGAAAAAGCGGTAACGCGTTACTCGGTGTAAGCGACGCGATTGCCCGGGGTTCGCGGCAATCTGCCATGGCCTGGTGAGTATCTGCTTAACCTGAGGGGCTGGGTCGTTTTATAATCCCGTTCGAGCCAGCCTGCTCTGCGCAAGCTGGCGTCACCCGTTTCACCACATCCCGAGGCGCAGCCATGCCAGACCTGGAACTCTGCTTTACCCCGGCGACCGAATTACTGCGGCGCTACCATGCTGCTGAACTGTCACCGGTTGATGTCGTACAGAATTCGCTGGACCGAATCGCCGAGGTCAATCCAGTCCTCAACTGCTTCTGCTTCACCTACCCCGAGGAAGCGCTCGCCGCAGCGCGCCTGGCCGAGCAACGCCTGGCCAACGGCACGGCGCGTGCGCTCGAGGGCGTTCCACTCGCCATCAAGGATTTCACGCCGACACGGGGCAAGCTAACGACCCGTGGTTCTAAGCTGCTGCAGGACTGGACGCCGGATTACAGCGCGGTCATCGTCGAGCGTCTCGAGGCCGCCGGCGCCATCATGGTCGGCAAGACCACGACGCCGGAGTTCGCCACCTCGGGTTTTACCGATTCGCCGCTGTGGGGCATCACCCGCAATCCGTGGAACCCGGCGCGCACCCCCGGTGGATCTTCCGGTGGCGCGGGAGCGGCGGTCGCCTCCGGCTGCGTGCCCTTTGCCGAGGGCACCGACATGGGCGGCAGCGTGCGCATCCCGGCAGCGCTGTGCGGCACCGTAGGCCTGAAACCGTCGCTCGGGCGTATCCCGATGGATATCATCGACACCTGCTTCGACAACATTTCGCATTTCGGGCCGCTGGCGCGCACCATCGAGGACACCACGCTGTTCCTCGATGTCGCGCAGGGTGCGCATGCAAGCGACATCCAGTCGCTGCCGCGCTGCGCGCTGGACATGCCGCCAACGGGCGATGTCAGGGGCATGAAAATTGCGCTCGACGTCGACCTCGGCTTTTGCGCCGTCGAACCCGGGGTCGAGGCAAACCTGCAGGCTACGGCTGCCGCGCTGCGGGACGCCGGCGCCATCGTCGAGGCAGTGGAACTCGGCTGGGACCGTGGCATCGTCGACCTGTGGAACCTTACCTGGGGCGTGTTCATGGCCGCAGCCTACGACAGCGTTACCGACGTGTCGCTCGACGAAAACCGCGAGCGCATGAGCAAGGGCCTCGTCGACCTGATCGAAACGGGCCGAAGCATCGACGCGGTAAGCGCACGCAAGTGGGAGTTCGAACGCACCCGTTACTGGCGCAAGCTTGGCGCCGTGCTGGAAAATCACCAGGCGCTGTTGTGCCCGACCATGGCGATCACGGCGCCAGCGGTAGAGATGCGCGACTGGGATTTCGGCGCTGACAATGCGCAGGGGCTGATGCAGTGCATGGACATGACCGCTGCGTTCAATTACACCGCGCAATGCCCGGCGTTATCGGTGCCGTCCGGATTCAGCGAGGGCCTGCCGACGGCGACCCAGATCGTCGCGCGCCGCTACGACGACGCGCTCGCGCTGCGCATCGGCAGGGCCATCGAAAGCGCCCTGCCCTGGGCGCAGCTGCGCCCGCCGATCTGACATCACACCTCGATCGGGTTAGCCACACGCGCCGGTAAACACTCGCTGGCGCGCGGCGTTTGCACGGGGGCAAAGGCAGCGGGTTTTCGTTGCCGTTATTGACTTGGCCTGCGGGGTCGGGCAGACTGCTATATAGCACTTTCTGTTTCAACCCCCCGGAATTAGTTTGCCGATGTACTCAAGCGCCAAATTCGACCTGCCGTACTGGCAAGGTGTCAGGACCCTTTTACCCCTGCTGCTGGCGGTTCTGTGTGCCATTTCGACACCGGCGCGGGCAGGCTGGGAAGTCCAGTGGATCGAGCGCTTCGACGGCACCCGCCTCGATTTGAATAACTGGACACCGCAGGTCCAGGCAAACTACAACAACGAAGAGCAGTGCTATACCGACGATGACACTACTGCCAACCGGAACTACGAAATTTCCGGCGGCAGTCTGAAGATCATCGCAAGGCGCCAGTCGATTTCCTGTCCCGGCCAGGGCGGCAGGCCGCGCGACTGGACTTCAGGCCGCATCAACAGCAAGGACAAGCAGGAATTCCTCTACGGTCGCATCGAGGCGCGCATTCGCTACGGCAACCTCGAACAGGGCACCTGGCCGGCTTTCTGGATGCTGGAAAACCGAATCAACGAAGCCCCGGTAAAAGGCGACAATGATTTCATTGGCTGGCCGAATCCCGGCGCCGGCGAGATCGACGTCTGGGAATGGTTTTCCAACGGTCCGGACTCTTACATCACCAATTTTTTCAACACCAGCGGCTGCGGCCGCGAAGTTCGCTACCCTTACCCGGGCGGCAGAACCGATGTGCTGCAGTGGCACGACTACGCGATCGAGTGGGAAGCCGATGAGATTCGTTTCTACGTCGACGATCAGATGGTCACCTCGCACGACACCTCTGCCTGTGCGCAATACAA
>Ga0316188_10000475_pt1 | contig 17291 bp, 16 predicted proteins | sample Phiworburrow1_MG_FD_204933 | JGI IMG/M metagenome (GOLD analysis project Ga0316188, IMG submission 204933) | Coastal sediment microbial communities from Maine, United States - Phippsburg worm burrow 1 | ecosystem: Environmental > Aquatic > Marine > Coastal > Sediment | place: USA: Maine...
TTTACCATCCGCTTTAATAACAACCGCCGAGAGCAACAATAAGCTTATTTCAAAATCGCCCGATTGCACATTGCTGCTTGAAGCTCTAAAAGTTTGAGCAGATTCAATATCTCCTTTGGTAAAACCATCAATAAAATTTCCAACTACAAAACCTAAAATACTTCCAATAGGACCTCCAAGTGTAAAACCCAATCCAGCTCCAAGCCATTTAATAAAATTTGCCATACTTATTATTTTAAAGGGTCCAAATATAAGGCTAATTGTTAGTAAACTTTAACATTTTAGATTTAGTGTTGTTAAAATAATGATAAACTTTTAACAATGAACCTATTGTATTTGTTTATTGAATTTGGTATAATCCTTTATAAACAACGACTTATCAGATATTCGATGTTTTTATGCAATAATTTAAAAACAAAAAATTTATGTAGTTTTGCAAAACTATTTAGTCTAACTATTAAAATAAAAAAATATGTATCCATTAGAAATCGTAAAACCAATGCAACAAGAATTAGAAAATGCAGGTTTTACATCATTACATACAGCGCAAGAAGTTGAAGCTGCATTAAAAAAAGAAGGGACAACATTAGTGGTTGTAAACTCTGTTTGTGGTTGTGCGGCTGGTGCTGCTCGTCCTGGAGCAATTGCTTCATTAAAATTTGATAAAGTTCCAACGGGTTTAGTAACTGTTTTTGCAGGTGTTGATAGAGACGCTGTTGAAAAAGCACGTGAATTTATGGTTCCATTCCCACCTTCATCACCAGCAATTGCTTTATTTAAAGATGGTGTTTTAGTTCATATGCTTGAACGTCATCATATTGAAGGCAGACCTGCAGAAGTTATTGCTTCGAATTTAGTGGGTGCTTTCGAAGAATATTGTTAAGATTTTTAAAATTAAAATTCAATAAAATCCGCTTTAATTTGAGCGGATTTTTTATTTTTAGGAAATGAATAAACAGCAAATAATTTCAAAGACAGAAGATTTTGTAAAAATAACCTTAAAAGGTGCAGAAGGTGGCCATGATTGGTTTCATATTTTGCGTGTTTGGAACAATGCGAAATTAATTTCCAAAACTGAGCATGTTGATGTTTTTATAGTTGAATTGGGCGCCTTATTACATGATATTGCCGATTCTAAATTTCACAAAGGCGATGAAAGTATTGGGCCAAAAGTAGCACGTAAATTTTTAGAAAACCTACAGGTTGAAGAAGCTGTTATTTTACATATTGAACAAATTATTTTAAATATTTCATACAAAGGAGGCAATTTTGAACAAAACTTTACCTCTGCTGAATTGCAAGTTTTACAAGATGCTGATAGGTTAGATGCCATTGGTGCTATTGGAATTGCACGTTGTTTTAATTATGGTGGTTTTAAAAACAGACCTTTGTACAATCCTGAAATTCCTCCAAAATTAAATCAAACCAAAGAAGAATACAAAAACTCTACCGCTCCAACAATCAATCATTTTTATGAAAAATTATTGCTTTTAAAAGATAAAATGAATACTAAAACAGGTAAAAAAATTGCTGAAGAAAGGCACGAATATATGAAAATATTTCTTCAACAATTTTATAACGAATGGGAGGGAAAATTATAATTTGTAGGCCAGAAAGTCGTAATTGAGATAGGCTAAAATATTTAAAATAGGGAAACTAAAATCAAATCCTGATTTTTGCCATTGTTTATATTTTATTGATTAAAACAGCAAATCACAAAGTTTTCTTAAAATCTAATAACAATTGATTCTTTTTATATCTTTCCTCGCTTTTCATATCAATTGAAAAATTAATTTAATGCCTAAGATAAAATGAGTACCTATCAATTTTTTACAATACTTTTTTTACTAGTCACTTCAATGGTTTTTTCTCAAACCGCTATTAATCATAAAGTTAGAAAAGGGGAAAGTTTTTATTCAATAGCAAAGAAATACGATATAAAAGAAAGTGCTATTTATGATTTAAATCCAAAATTAAAGGGAAAATTATTACAATTAAATGTTGTTTTATCAATTCCTAACAAGAAAGGCGATTCTTCAAGTATAAATTTATCTCAAGTACAAAATCATAAAGTTGTATCAGGTGAAAATTTATATAAAATTTCAAAAAAATACGGAACCAGTATTCAAGAGTTAGAGCGTTTAAACCCTTCAATTGTGAATAAGCTTCCGATAGGCTATTCATTAATTTTAAGGGAAGAAATTCCTATTGTTGAGAATGATTCTATAGCAATTGAAACAGAAGCAATTGTTGAAAGTTCAACAGAAATTGTGGTTGAAAATACAAATGCAGATTTTTTAATTGAAGCTGCATTAAGAAATTTAGGCATTAAATATAGGAGGGGAGGAACAACCAAGAAAGGTTTTGACTGTTCGGGATTGATGTTTACAACTTATAAAGAATTGGATATAACTTTACCAAGGTCATCACATGAACAAGCAAAAACAGGAACAAAAGTTAAGCGTTCTGAAGCTCAAAAAGGAGATTTGATATTTTTTTCTACCAATAACAGAGGCACCATTAGCCATGTTGGGATGATTACAGAAATTTTTGAAGACGAAATTAAATTTATTCATTCTTCAACACATCAAGGAGTGATTGTTTCATCAACCAGTGAGTCTTATTACGCTAAAAGATTTAAACAAATTAATAGCGTATTACATAGTTTTTTTTAAACAGTATTAGTCAAAATTTGGTTTTCTTTTTTCTAAAAAGGCAGTTGTACCTTCATTAAAATCTTCAGTGCCAAAACTCACGCCAAATTGCTCAATTTCAACACTATAACCGTTTACGCAATTGGTATAATTGGCATTTATAGCTTTTATAGCTGCTGAAATCGCAACTGATGAGTTTCGCATTATTTTTCCTGCTAATTTTTCACATAAAGGCAATAACTCAACCTGTTCAACAACATAATTTACCAAGCCCCATTCTTTAGCCTCTTCAGCTGAAATCATTCCTGCTGTCATAATCATTTCCATTGCTTTTCCTTTTCCAACTAACTGGGGTAAACGTTGTGTACCTCCATAACCTGGAATTACCCCTAAACTTACTTCTGGCAATCCCATTTTAGCATTGGTACTAGCAGCTCTGAAATGCGCCGCCATAGCCAATTCTAATCCACCACCCAAAGCAAATCCATTAATAGCTGCAATTACAGGGGTTCCTAAATTTTGAACAAAATTAAATAGTAACTCTTGTCCTTTTCGCGCCAATTCTGTTCCTTCATCAACATTAAAATCTGCAAATTCAGAAATGTCGGCACCAGCAACAAATGCTTTTTCACCACTACCCGTAATAATAATTGCTTTGATTGCTTTGTTTTCATCTAATTTTTTGAAAGCAACATGCAATTCTTCTATGGTTTTTTTATTTAAAGCATTTAATTTTAAGGGTCTGTTAATGGTAATTGTCGCTAAATTTTCTTTTAACTCAACCAAAATATTTTCGTAGTTCATCATCTTATTTTTTAGGTAATATTATTTTAAAAACGGTTCCTTTATCTAATTGTGTTGTGAAAGTTATACTGCCATTATAGGCTTCAATTATGTTTTTTACCATAGCCAATCCCAAGCCCATTCCGCTTGATTTTGTTGTAAATTTAGGTTCAAAAATCTTTATTCTATCTTCTGCTGAAATACCTTTACCATTATCAGCTATTGAAATTATAACCTGTTCATTTTCTTCTGAAACAGTAACTTCAATTTTTTTATTATTCACATCTTCTAATGCCTGAGTTGCATTGGTAACCAAATTTGTGACGACTCTAATTAACTGCGTTTTATCTAATTCTGCAATGATAACTTCTTGTTTTGGGAAATAAGAAATATAATCCTCCGTAAAAATATTCAAAGCAAGTTTTACAACTTCAACAACGTTTAAAGCTTCGCGATTTTGAGTTGGCATATTTGCGAAATTTGAAAATGCTGAAGCGATGGAGTTCATAATATCTATTTGCTGAATTAATATTTTACTGAACTCATTAATTTTTTCATAAATTTTTGGATCATTGGCGTCAAATTTTCGTTCAAAACTTTGCACTGTCAATCTCATTGGGGTTAACGGATTTTTAATTTCATGCGCTACCTGTTTAGCCATTTCTCGCCAGGCTTGTTCGCGCTCTCCCTTAGCTAATTTTGCTGCACTTTCCTCCAGCTCATCAACCATTGCGTTGTAGGCGTTTACCAATGTAGATATTTCGGAGCTTGCATCTGTTAAAATAATTTTCTCGTTTCTTTCGTTCAATCGAGTCTGTTTCATTTTATCAGTAACCGCTTTGATATTTCTTGTTATATAACTTGAAATAAAAAAAGCCAATGCAATAGCCAATAAAAACATCAAGGCATAAACAAAACCCATTCTAACTAAAAACTCCTCTAAATCTCTGTCTTGCTGACTATTATCTTGCAAGTATTCCAAATTTAATACACCTATTGGTTTAAATTTAGTATCTGTAATATAGGAGTATGAAGATTGAAAAGTATTGCCATTTAACACTTCAGTGTTTACAAGTCTATGTTTATAATTTTTAGAAATATTTTTTAAAATAGAATCTGATAAAACAGTTGGCGCATCACTTTTTACAAATCCTGAATGTGAACTTACTGATAAACTTCCGTTTAAATGATAAATATTAATTTCTAAATTTTCAATGTCAGAAATTTCAAAAATTTTATCTTTAAAAATAAAAGGTAAATTTTTAGGCTCAAGTGGAAAAGTATTTCCAGTATTAAACCAATAATTAATTGAGGCCTTCACAGCCTCTTCTTTTCTGTCAAGTCTCCCTTGGTTGTATTCTTCTGTTTGTTCTTTGTATTGATAAATGGTTACAGTAGCAATTAATACTGAAGCCAATAATATAAGTAATATCATGGCTAAAAATATGCGAATCCGTAATGAAAGATGCTTGAATTTCATTTTTTTAAATTGAAGTAAATATACAGATAATTTTTAGCCTATTTTACAATAAATAGGGTATCAAAAAAAATTAATTGAGCGTAATCAGTTGCTTTTGTTTTTTTTGAAACGTTTAAATGTTGATGAAGTTTTATAAAATAAGTAAAAACCTGAAAAAATTGTTAAAATACCTAAGATTGAAAAAATACGAAGCATCCAATTTGTAATGTGGTCTCTGGTTGAATAATCCATGGTGTGTAACATCCATAAAAAATCAAAACGTCTCCAATTATTGTTTCTAACGCTGGTAATTTGCCCTAACTCAGTTGAAACATAAATGGTTGTTTTGGTTGAATGATCCAAAGTAAAAGCATATGCTGGAAGTGGCTTTTTTCTGTATTCATGATGATAACTCGTACTGTGTTTTTTCAAGAATTCAGCTTCTACAATTGGTATCGGTTCATTTAATTGGTTTTCTACTAATTCTAAACATTCTTGACCGGAAAAGGGTGGTCGTAAGTTTCCCGTTTCAGCATCTATTAATTGAATTTTTAAATGATGACCTTCAAAATATTTGAATTGGGCCAAAGGTTTTTCAAAAGCTTCAATTATATTAATTGAATGGACTGAATCGATTGTGACTTCACTGTTTAAAGAAGTTATTCCTTTTTGAATTTTAGAAAAATCAACAGATTTAAAATATTTTTTTTCTTGTTTTAAGAATGTTTCACCATGAACATCGTTCATATTATTCCAACTAAAATACAAGCCGCCAAGTGTCCAAAATAAAAATTGAATTCCGATAAAAACGCCCAGATATCGATGTGTTTTTCGAATATTATAATTGCTATTTTTTCTAAATTTCATTTATTTATATTTCAGCTTAAAAACCAGAATAATCAATGTTAAAATTGCGGTCACTGAATTTGCTGCAATCATGGCAAAACTATTTAAATGAAATCCATAAACCAACCACAATAGAATACCAATAAACATTGCAATATACATTGTTAGTGATATGTTGCCAGCTGATTTTGTTTTCCAAGTTTTATATACCTGTGGAACATAAGCCGAAGTTGTTAAAACAGCAGCAATTAATCCTATGATTTCGAATTTATCTAACATATTTCAAGAAGCTGTTATTAGGCAGCAAGTATCTAGAATTTGAATTTTCAAACTAATATTTATCCCACAATATTTATTATTTTTCCATGTACAATAATCACTTTTTTAGGAATTCGACCTTGTAATTGTTCTTGTGTTTTTGGGTGTGCCATTACAATTTTTTCAATTTCTTGGACTGTTAAATCTAACGGTAATTCAATCTTAAAACGCATTTTACCATTAAACGAAACAGGATATTCCTTGCTGCTTTCAACCAAATATTCAGGTTTGAATTCTGGGAAATCAACAGTTGAAATGGATGTAGTATGACCTAAATTTTTCCACAATTCTTCAGCAATATGCGGAGCATAAGGTTCAATAGTGATAGCCAAAGGCTCTAAAATTGAACGTTTGTTACATTTTAAAGCAGTTAATTCGTTTACTGCAATCATAAATGTTGAAACCGAGGTGTTGAATGAAAAATTAGCGATGTCTTCTTCAACTTTTTTAATGGTTTTGTGTAGTGTTTTCAATTCTTCTGCCGAAGGTTCTTCATCTGAAATTGAAAACTCATCATTTACAATATACAATTTCCATAATTTTTTTAAGAAACTATACACACCTGAAATTCCTGATGTTTTCCAAGGTTTTGATTGCTCTAACGGACCTAAAAACATTTCAAACAAACGCAAACTATCGGCTCCGTATTCTTCACAAATTTGATCAGGATTTACAACATTGTATTTGGATTTCGACATTTTTTCAACCTCACGACCAACAATGTATTTTCCGTCTTCCAACACAAATTCAGCATCTTTAAACTCTTCTCTCCAGTTTTTAAAAGCTTCAATATCTAATTCATCTGAGCCATTTACAAAAGCGACATCAGAATGAATTGGTTGAATTTTTAAATCACCTATTAACCCTTTTGAAACAAACTTATTTTCACCTTCAACTCTAAATACAAAGGCAGAAGTTCCGGTAATCATTCCTTGATTAATGAGTTTTTTAGCATATTCATCAACAGGTACAATTCCTTTGTCGAATAAGAATTTTTGCCAAAAACGAGAATATAATAAATGTCCGGTTGCGTGCTCACTTCCACCAATGTACAAATCTACATCTTGCCAATACGCTACTGCTTCTTTGCTTACAAAGTCCTCAGTATTTTCAGGATCCATGTACCTATTGAAATACGAAGAACTTCCTGCCCAACCTGGCATGGTGTTTAATTCTAAAGGGAAAATGTTGACATTATCAATCAATTCATTACTTACCACAGCTGCTGTTTGGCAGTTCCAAGCCCAAGTGGTTGCATTTCCTAACGGTGGTTTACCATCTTCAGTTGGTAAATATTTTTCAACTTCTGGTAAAACAATTGGCAAATGTGCTTTGTCAATCATTTCAGGCAAGCCATTTTTATAATAAACAGGGAAAGGTTCTCCCCAATAACGCTGACGACTAAAAACAGCATCGCGCAAACGGTAATTTATTTTTCCATAACCAAATCCGCGTTTTTCAATTTCGTAGATAATGGTTTTCATTGCTTTTTTATATGGTAAGCCATTTAAAAAATCAGAATTTGCTATTACAGAATTTTCTTTATCAGTAAAGGCTTCTTCAGAAATATCGACCCCCTCAAAAATATTGATGATTTCAATTCCAAAATGTTTTGCAAATGCATAATCACGTTCATCTCCACATGGAACGGCCATTACAGCACCTGTTCCGTAACCAGCCAACACGTAATCACCAATCCAAATTTGAACTTTTTCACCTGTAAACGGATGTAAAGCGTATGCGCCAGTAAACACCCCTGAAATGGTTTTTACATCGGCCATACGCTCCAATTCACTGCGCTTTGCAGTAGCCTTAATATATGCTTCAACAGCCTCTTTTTGTTCTGGAGTTGTAATTTTTGAAACCAATTCGTGTTCAGGAGCCAAAGTCATAAAACTTACTCCGAAAATAGTATCAGGTCGCGTTGTGAAAACAGCTATTTCAAACTCCGAATCTTTTTCAAATGAACTATTTTCTTTAATCTCTGTTTTAGTTGGAAGCACTGGAAATTGTAAAGCATAGTCTATTTTAGACAACACAGCAAAGGTGTTTTCTAAAACATCTTTTCTTGAAAAACGTATGACACTAAAACCTTCCCTTTTAAAATATTCTGTTCTTGCTGCTTCATCACCTTTTCCAGAAAATTCAACAATTGTATTTTTTGCCAAGCATACAAAATCAACCAAAAAAGCACCAATAGTATACTTAGTTCTAAATTTTGAAGCCCTTTTTTTCTTTTTTAACTCATCCCATAACAACAGTTCTTCTTTAGATGAGGTCAATCGTTTTTCTTTAAGTTCTTCAATCTCTTTGAACGATAAATTTAGCTTTCTATTCCTAGAAACATTTTCAGACAACACCTTAAACGAAACCATAGCGCCTTCGGATCTTCCAATCCAATAGGTTTGAGAATCTTTTAACGGTTGTGGCCAATCTATTTTGGCTAAACCATCTAGCAAACGCTGTGCATATGCCGTAATACGCATACTCCACTGCTTCATTTTTTTACGAACCACAATATGTCCACCACGTTCAGAAACACCGTTTACAATTTCATCATTTGCCAATACTGTTCCCAAACCAGGGCACCAGTTTACTTCGGTTTCAGATAAAAATGTCAATCGGTATTTTAATAATATTGTTTGTTTTTCTTTTTCTGAATAATTTTTCCAATCATCTGCTGAAAAAATGGTTATATCATCATCACAAACAGCATTAATTGTATTATTTCCTTCAGAAGCGAATACTTCTTCCAATTCAGAAATTGCTCTTGCTTGATCAGCATCTTTACAATAATAGGATTCGAATAATTGAATAAAAATCCACTGTGTCCATTTATAATAACTTGGGTCAGAAGTTCTAACTTCTCGTGACCAATCGAAAGAAAAACCAATTTGATCTAATTGTTTTCTATAAGTAGCAATATTGGCTTCTGTAGTGATTGCAGGGTGTTGCCCTGTTTGAATAGCGTATTGTTCCGCAGGTAAACCAAAAGAATCATATCCTTGCGGATGTAATACATTAAAACCTTTATGGCGTTTGTAGCGCGCATAAATATCAGAAGCAATATAACCTAATGGGTGTCCAACATGTAAACCAGCTCCTGATGGATATGGAAACATATCTAACACATAAAATTTTGGTTTATCTGAATTATTACTGGCTTTAAATGTTTGATTTTCTGCCCAGTACTTTTGCCAATCTGCTTCTATCTTTCTAAAGTTGTACTCCATTATTGCTATTCAATTTTTAAAAGCGCAAAGTTACGTTTTAAAAAGAAAACTATAAAGTGTTTATTTTGAATTCATCACATTGCTATTTAAATTGAATTAATGGGTAGCATAATACCATTTTGTTTCCATGAAAATTGTACTTTTCAACCTTCAATAAAAACACTTAAGAATTGATTAAAAACACCCAAAAAGCACATTTAGCACTACTTGGAGCCAACATTATTTATGGTGCAAATTTTTTAATTGCTAAAGGTATTATGCCCGATAAAATGGGTCCTTCGGCTTTGGTTTTATTGAGGATTATTGGTGCAGGTTTCATGTTTTGGATTGTAAAACAATTTGTGAAAGAAAAAGTTGAAAGAAAAGATTTTAAATTATTAATTATCTGCGGACTTTTGGGAATTTCAACCAATATGTTGCTTTTTTTCCATGGGCTAAGTTTAACTTCTCCCATTGACGCTTCTATAATTATGACTACAACACCCGTGATTGTTCTTATTTTAAGTGCTTTTATTTTAAAAGAAAAAATTACACGAAACAAATTTATAGGCATTGTTGTTGGAGCAATCGGGGCTTTTATTTTGGTTTGGTTTGGAAAAAAAGCAGTTGGCACAAGTTCATTTTTAGGAAATTTATTTATCTTTTTAAATGCTTGCTCATACGGATTGTATTTGGTTTTAGTGAAACCCTTAATGCTTAAATACAAAGCAATTACCGTTATAAGCTGGGTGTTTTTGTTCGGATTTATTTTTGTGTTGCCTTTTGGATTTAACGATTTACTTAACACCAATTTTAGCGCTTTTACTACCAATACTTATTTGGCTGTGGCTTTTGTTATTATAGGAACTACTTTTTTAACGTATTTATTTAATATTTACGCTCTTAACTATGTTTCACCATCGGTAAACGGAAGTTTTATTTATTTACAACCCGTTTTAAGCTTTATAATGGTCATTATTTATGCTTTTGTAATGGGACATGATGAGTATGCGCAAGACATTAATTTTATTAAAGTTTTGAGTTGTCTTTTAGTTGTTGTTGGGGTATTTTTAATAAGTAGGAAACCTAAAATATCAACTGGTAATTAACAGTTTACAATTTTTAATTATTAACTCCTCTAGCTTTATTTTCCTGCGGAAGTAAACAATTATAAATAAAAGAATTTGTTGGAGTTGGTATTCCCAATGCCTTGCCAAATTTAACAATTGTTCCATTTTGAGCTTCTAATTCAGAAGGTTTTCCGTTCATCATATCTCTTTGTAAAGACGATGTTGTACTAAATGGCTGATTATTTATAATCTGAAATTGTTTTTCAATACAATCATCGGGTAAATCTATTCCTTTTGCTTTGGCAATTTTCATAATTTCCTCAGCTGTTTGATACATTATTTTTTTTATTTCTTCTGAAGCAATCATTTCTCCAATAGTGGCTCTGGTTAAAGCCCCAATAGCGCTTACTGTTGTGATGTATAAAAATTTATTCCAAATTTCTGTTTGAATATTATGAGCAAGTTTGTTTGTTATATTTGCTTCAGAAAATACTTTTTCTAGCAACAATGCTCTAACCGTTTTTTCATTATTCAACTCCCCAAAAAAAATAGTTGGTTCGTAAGAGAGATGATTAATAACGCCATAATCTTCAACTTTGCTAACAACTAAACACAAACCTGCTAATACATATTTTTTACCAATAATTGAATATAGGACATCTTGATTTTCAACCCCGTTAAGCAATGAAATTACCATGGTATTTTCTTTTAAAACAGGTTTTATCTTCTCAGCAACTTCCGATAGTTGCCAGGTTTTTACACAAACTAAAATTAAATCGATATTTTTTATATCGGTAATAGTTGAAGTTACATTCGCCGGTTTTACCAAATAATCGCCTTTATGACTTTTCAATTGCAATCCGTTTTTTTGTATGGCTTCTAAATGTTTTCCGCGAGCAATAAAAGTAACGTTATTTCCAGCCTGTGATAAACGTGCGCCAAAATAACCACCAACGCCACCTGTTCCATAAATAACAATATTCATAAATGAAGATTTACATCAAAAATAGAGATTTTAAAATGTATTCTCATTTTAAAAACAATAAATCTAAAATATTTAGACAAGTCTAAATATTTAATTATATTTGTCTAAATACAGTAATTGATGTTATCACAGGCAGAAGAAAATTATTTAAAAGCCATTTTTAGTATTGAATCAACTAACTCCAAAAAAGTTAGCACAACGCTTATTGCTGAAAACCTTAAGACGAAGGCTTCATCAGTTACAGATATGATAAAAAAATTAGCTGATAAAAATTTGGTGAATTATGAAAAATACAAAGGTGTCTCACTAACTGTTGAAGGAAAAAAAATAGCAATTAAAATTGTAAGAAGACATCGCTTATGGGAAGTTTTTTTAGTTGATAAATTAAATTACAATTGGGATGAAGTTCATGATTTAGCCGAACAACTAGAGCATATAAAATCTAAATCATTAATTAATCGTTTAGATGATTTTTTAGAATTTCCAACACATGATCCTCATGGCGATCCAATTCCTGATAAAAAAGGCAACATAACACATCACAAAAATATAATGCTTTCATCACTTGAAATTGATGAAAACTGTACCATTATTGGAGTTAAAGATTCTTCGGTAGCATTTTTACAATTTTTAGATTCTTTAAATATTAATATAGGGAATAAAGTAAGCGTTATTTCAAAAGAAACTTTTGACAATTCAATGGTTATTAAATACAATAATAGTCAGATTTCAATTTCAAATCAAACTTCAAAAAATTTATTTGTAAAAAAATTATAATATATGGAACAAATTATTAGCTATTTAGAAAGTATAGACCCAATATTAGCAGCGTTTTATGCAACACTTTTCACTTGGGGTTTAACTGCCTTAGGCGCATCATTAGTGTTTTTAGTTAAAGGTGTAAATCGTGCTTTTTTTGATGGAATGTTAGGTTTTACAGGTGGTGTAATGGTTGCAGCTAGTTTTTGGAGTTTATTGGCGCCAGGAATTGAAATGAGTCCAGGAGAAGGGTTTGTTAAGGTTATTCCTGCAGTTGTTGGGTTTGGTTTAGGCGCATTGTCATTGTTTGGACTAGATAAAGTATTACCACATTTACATATAAATTTTAAAGAATCTGAAAAAGAAGGAATTAAAACACCTTGGCACAAAACTACATTGTTAGTATTGGCAATTACTTTACATAATATCCCTGAAGGTTTAGCTGTAGGAGTTCTTTTTGGTGGTGTTGCTGCTGGTTTTGATGGTGCAACCATCGGTGGTGCTGTTGCACTTGCCATAGGTATAGGAATACAAAACTTTCCAGAAGGTTTTGCAGTATCAATGCCAATTAGAAGACAAGGTGCTAGTAAATGGAAAAGCTTTATGTATGGTCAATCTTCTGCTTTAGTTGAGCCAGTAGCGGCGGTAATTGGAGCTTGGGCAGTTATGACATTTCAGCCTATTCTACCTTATGCATTGGCTTATGCTGCAGGTGCAATGTTATTTGTAGTTGTAGAAGAAGTTATACCTGAAACACAACGCGATAAATATACGGATGTTGCTACTCTTGGCTTTATAGGAGGTTTTATAGTTATGATGACACTAGACGTTGGACTTAGTTAACTGGAGAGTGAAAATTTCAAAGTTGAAATATGGGACAATTTAGAATTCAAAAAACTAACAGCCACAATCTGAATCGCAATTTCCTTTCTTTTTAGATTTAAAAAAGTATTTTTTAACTAAAAATCCTATGGCAACTCCAAGTGCTATGTAAACTAAAAATTCTTGCATTATTTTAAAATTGTATATGTAATAGTGGCAACTATATATGCTAGAGTCGACATTCCTGTTAATTGTAAAATTGGCCATTTCCAACTTTTAGTTTCTCGTTTTACAATGGCTAAAGTTCCAATACACTGCATGGCAAATGCATAAAATAATAATAACGACATTCCTGAGGCAAAATTAAATCGTTTTTCACCTGTTTTTGGGTTTACTTCTGCAGCCATCCGCTGCTTTATGGTTCCCACATCTTCCCCTTCACTTTCAACACTATAAATTGTTGCCAATGCACCAACAAAAACTTCACGAGCCGCAAAAGAACTTATTAAAGCGATGCCTATTTTCCAATCATATCCCATAGGCTCAATAATAGGTTCAATCGTTTTTCCCATATAGCCAATATAAGAATGTTCTAATTTATAGGAGGCTATTTTTTTCTGAAGAACTTCATTAGAAACCGTTGTATTTTCTTCAAGTGAAGGCACAAATTGTTCGGCATTTTTATATTTTAAAGGGCCGTTTGAAGCTAAAAACCAAAGCACAATAGATAAGGCTAAAATAATTTTACCAGCTCCTAAAATAAATGCTTTTGTTTTTTCAACAACTTCATAAAAAACATTTTTTAATGAAGGTACTTTATAGTTTGGCATTTCAATAACAAACAAGCTTTTATTCTCAATTTTCAAAATATGATGTAATAAAATTGCTGATGAAATTGCAGCGGCAAACCCTAATAAGTACAAAGCCATTAAAGTTAAACCTTGTAAATTAAAAATTCCGAGAACACGTTCACTAGGAATAATCAAGGAAATTAAAATAGCATAAACAGGTAATCGTGCTGAGCAGGTTGTGAATGGAATTACCAAAATAGTTATCAATCGTTCTTTCCAACTACTTATATTTCTTGAGGCCATTATTGCCGGAATTGCACAAGCAGTTCCTGAAATTAAAGGAATGATACTTTTACCGCTCATTCCAAATTTTCGCATTATTTTATCCATTAAAAAAACAACACGACTCATATAACCCGTTTCTTCTAAAATAGCAATGAACAAAAATAAAATGGCTATTTGTGGAATAAAAATTAAAACCCCACCTATTCCTGGAATAATTCCCTCAGCAATTAAATTGGTGAAAATTCCAGGAGGTAAATTGTCTTTTGCCAATTCACTTAAATTTGCAAATACGACATCAATTAAATCCATTGGGAAGCTTGCCCATTCAAAAATAGATTGAAAAATTAGCAGTAAAATAGTCGCAAAAATCACATATCCAAATATTTTATGTGTTAGAATTCTATCTAATTTTGAACGTAAATCGGTTGCTGTAGCTTTATCAACTTTATATGTTTTCTTTAAAATATCATTGATTAATTGATATCTGAAAATAGTTTCCTTGTGTTGATATTTTTTAATTTTTTCAGCATCTTTTTTAACAATATCAATCTTTGTATTTTGTTCTTTGGTTAAAAAATGGCAATAGTGTTGTTGGGTAATTAACAACCAGGTTTTGTACAATGAATTTTCAGAAAATTTAGCTTCTAAGTCTGAAAAATAAGCTGCATCAATTTTTTCTGAAATTTTAGCTGAAGGCTCAGTATTCCAGTTTTTATAGTTAGCTAATTCTTTTTTTAGATTGTCAATTCCAATATTTTTTCTTGAACTGATTAAAATAATTTCAGTTTTTAATTCCTGTTTTAACAACTCAACATCTATATCAATCCCTTTTCTATTCATTTGGTCAGCCATGTTTATGGCTAAAATGGTAGGAATTTGTAAATCTTTAATTTGAGTAAAAAGCAATAGGTTGCGTTTTAAGTTTTCAACTTCAGCAACAACAATAATTAGATCTGGATATGAATCATTGTCTTTATTTAGAAGTGTTTCAAGAACAATGGTTTCATCTAAAGTTTGTGGATTTATACTGTATGTTCCTGGTAAATCAACAATTTCGGCAGTTAAAGTATCAGATATTTTGCATTTACCATGTTTTTTGTCAACAGTAATACCAGGATAATTGCCAACCTTTTGTTTTAAACCAGTTAGTTGATTAAATAATGAAGTTTTTCCAGTATTAGGGTTTCCCACTAATGCAACATTCACAACATTATTTTTCATGCACTACAACTTAGTAATATTAATTTGATCTGCCATTTCTTTTCTAATGGCTAAATGACTTCCATTAACTTTAATGTATAATGGATCTCTTAGTGGAGCAATTTGAATTAAGCGAACTTCCTTTCCTGGTAAACAGCCCATTTCCAATAAACACAATGGAATTAAATCTAACGAAAAATCTTCGATAATTCCACTTTCGCCTATTTGTAAAGTTGCAATTGTATCGCCCATTATTAAGAATAATTATAAATAATAAGCAAATATACTAAATTAGAATCATTCTAAACAATGATAAATATCATTTCTATTTAGATTCATTCTTAAGAATTCGAATATCTAAAATTAACCTTTCAATATCTTCAGGGTTGGTTCCGTCATAAAAACCACGGATTTGTTTCTTTTTATCAACCAGTATAAAATTTTCGGTATGCACAAAATCTTGCAAGCCCCCATCACCATCTTCTAAAACTGCAAAGTAACTTTTACGAGCCAATTTGTATATGTGTTTTTTGTCTCCTGTTGTAATATTCCATTTAGCGTCAACAACTCCTTTATCAATCGCATAGGCTTTTAAAACAGAAACACTATCGATATCTGGTGTAACAGAATGTGATAAAAATAGCACATCATCATCATTCAAAAAAGCTTCCTGTAATTTCCCCATATTGGTTGTCATAACAGGACAAATAGTCATGCAGCGTGTAAAGAAAAAATCGGCAACATAAATTTTACCTTCATAATCAGCTTCAGTAATGGTTTCTCCGTTTTGATTGATCAATTCAAAATCTGAAACTTTGTGATTGCTTCTAATATGCACAACACTTTCATCAACCAATTTAGGGTTTACATCGGCAGGATTAAAAACAGGTAATTTTTTTTCAGGAGTTAACAATGAATATATGGCATAAATCATTATTACTGAAAATACAGCCATAATTGCCAAAGTAGGAATTGATTTTTTGAAGAACTTTAAATCCATTTTTTTGTAAAATTAAAACACAAATTTAATACAAATCGCAGTCATGGTTACTTAACATCTTTAAAACTTTGTTAAAAGGAGCACTATCTTCGTTTTTCAGTTTTTCAACTGTATATAAAACCGTACATTTGTGCGATTTTATTTTGAAAAAACACATATGGAAATATTAATAAAGGCTACTCAATTTATACTAAGTTTATCATTTTTAATTGTTTTACATGAATTAGGACATTTTATTCCTGCTAAAATATTTAAAACACGTGTTGAAAAATTCTACTTATTTTTCGATTATAAATTTTCAATATTTAAAAAACAAATTGGAGAAACTGTTTACGGAATTGGTTGGATTCCTTTAGGAGGTTATGTAAAAATCTCAGGAATGATTGATGAAAGTATGGATACCGAACAAATGAAACAACCTGCTCAGCCTTGGGAATTTAGGTCAAAACCAGCTTGGCAACGTTTAATTATTATGTTGGGAGGTGTTGTTGTGAATTTTATTTTAGGTGGTTTAATTTACATTATGATTACGTTTGTTTGGGGCATTGATTTTGTGGCTCCAAATGATGTGAAAAACGGATTTGCAGTTCACGAAATTTTTAAAGATTTAGGATTTCAAGATGGTGATAAAATCACAAAATTTGATGGTGTTGAACCGCAAAACGTTTTAGATGTTAACAAACATTTGTTTTTAAGGGGTATTACTTCGTTAGAAGTTATACACGAAGATGGAAATGCTGAAACAATTGCAATTCCTGAAGATATTGGTAGTGTTATGTGGGAAAAAGGGGTAATGGAACCTTTTTCTGCCAGGTCAATACCTGTTATTGATACTGTAGTAGCGGGCTCTCCTGCAGAAAAAGCTGGACTTTTAAAAAAGGATAAAATAATTACAGTAAACGATAGTCCTGTTACCTACTGGCAAGATTTTACAACCTTGATTCAACAATCAGAAAATGAGGTGAACTTAACCATTGAAAGAAATGGTGTTTCTGAAAATATTGTAATTACTCCTGATGAAGACAGAACAATTGGTGTTTCAAATTTTAGACAAAGCAGTTTTAATATTCAACATAAAGACTATTCATTTTTAGAAAGTATTTCAAT
>Ga0316188_10000476_pt1 | contig 17279 bp, 15 predicted proteins | sample Phiworburrow1_MG_FD_204933 | JGI IMG/M metagenome (GOLD analysis project Ga0316188, IMG submission 204933) | Coastal sediment microbial communities from Maine, United States - Phippsburg worm burrow 1 | ecosystem: Environmental > Aquatic > Marine > Coastal > Sediment | place: USA: Maine...
CGAAGAGCGTCAGCGGCGAGCACAGCACGACCTTCTGGCCCATCGCCTCGTCGAGCAGCGAGGCGTCGTGTTCGTGGATGAAACCGGTGAGCTGCTCGTTGGGGAGGAACAGCAGCACGTAGTCGACCGACGGCTGATCGCTCTCGCCCGCATAGTCACGCTTGGCCAGTTCCCTGACCCGCAGTCGGACGTCTTGCAGGAACCGCTTGAGGTGCATCTCGCGTTCGGCGTTGGTGTCGACCTCGAGGTAGCGCAGGTAGGACGCCATCGGGAACTTGACGTCCATGTAGAGGGCGTGGCCCTTCGGCATCGGGAACGTGTAGTCGGGACGCCCGGTGCCGCCCTCGATCTGGGTCTGCTTGACGTAGTTGAGGTTCTCCTGGAACCCGGCGAGGCGCAGGACGTCCTCGGCCATCCGCTCGCCCCAGTTGCCGCGGGCCTGCGGGTTGGCGAGGGCCTCGCGCAGCGCCCGGGTGGAGTCGGCCAGGGTCGAGGCGATCTCCGCGTGAGCCTGCAACGACGAGGTGACCTGTCCGAAGTTCTCTGCGCTCGAGCGACCGAGCGTGGTGACCATCTCGCTCAGTTTCGTGAGCTCGGTGCGCATCTCGGCATGCACCTGGTCGAGCCGGGCGTCGATGACGTCCTTCTTCGCCGAGAGGTCGGAGTTGGTCTGCTCGCGGGCGGCCAGTGCCAGGGCACCGAACTGCTCGCGCTGCAGGATGGCGGTCTGCTCCAACGCCGCGGACACCGCCGCATCGCGCTCGGCCGTCGCCTGTTCGCGAACCTGTGCGACCGCGTGCTGGACGGCGGCTTCGACGGCGTACTGGACGCCATCGGTCGTGGCTGCACGGTCGGCGTCACGAGCGAGCAGATCGGCCTCGGCGCGCCGGGTGGCGAACAGGTACCCGCCCACGGCGGCCCCGGCGGCCAGCAGCACGGCGATCAACAACACGATGGTGTCCATGCCGTCAACTATGACAAGGGGCTGTCACAGGGTTCGCGGATGGCCCGTGACCAGGCGCGAAGCGACTCAGGCAGCGGCGGGTTCGGTGAGTTCGGAGCCGTCGGGACGATGCACGTGCCAGTTGCCGTCGGCGTCGCGGTGCACCGTGTACCCGCGGTGCTTGACGCGGTTGTGGCGGCCGCAGGCGGGTCCGCCGTTCGAGGGCGTCGTGAGGCCCCCACGACTGTGTTCGTGGGTGTGGTCGATCTGATTTCGTTTCGACGTGCGCCCGCAGCCGGGCCACAGACATCGTCGTCGGGACAGGGTCACCGCGACGCGGGCCGATCCGGTGAAGCGCCGCTTGCGCCCGAGGTCGATCACCACGCCGGCCGAGTCGACGATCACCCGACGGAACCAGCCGGTCATCGAGGCCATGACGGCGTCGTACGGGTCGATCGGGACGCCACCGTCGGTCTCGCACCGGACGCTGTCGATGTCGTCGACGCCCACGGACTGCGGTCGTTCGCCGGTGGCGAGCGCGGCGAGTCGCTGTTCGTACTCGTCGATCGTCGTCACGATGTTGACCACGGGTTCGGGTGCGATCGAGCCCGGAGGAGCTGACACCGCGCCGAGGAAGATCGAGTGGAGCGCGTCGAAGCGACCCTGGGCATCGGTTCGTGACAGCTCTCCGGGCGACACGGTGCCGTCGTGTTCGGACCTGGCGTGTTCCCAGTCGTCGAGGAACTCGGCGTCGCACTGGCGTTGGAAGATCTCGATCAGTGCCGCGCCCTGGAGCGTTCCACCCTTGGCGTGGAGGTGGACCACGCCATCGCGTTCGAACACCATGGCGTCGCAGCGCTCGCATCGTCTGCAACCGCCGGTGCAGTTCGACCGATCCGGTGTTGGCGAGCGCCGACGCCCACCCGCGGACGCCGGCATGACCGTCGGCGAGATACCGCTGCGTGGTGTCGGCGCGCTCGAGCACCGCGATGTAGGCCGCCTCGAGTTCGCGTCGGGCCTGCTCGATCGCCGCCAGCGCGTGATCGAGGTCGGCACCCGACAGTGCCGCCACCTCGGCTGCGCTCGGGAACGTCGACCCGGTGTTCATACCGCCCATCCTGACGAGGGGGTGTGACAGAGTTGATCGAACTGACGTACGATCTGATCTGTGACGCCCGTCACACCCCTTGGCGGTCTGTCGGTGGTCTAGAGGCGGTCTTCGGCGAGGATCCAGGCGGCCGGGAGCATCGCTCCGGCGAGCAGCGCCTTGATGACGTCGCCGACGAGGAACGGGGCCACTCCGTAGGCGACGGCGCTCGGTTCGCCCGCGCCGGCGGTCAGCGGCAGGTTCAACTTGTACGCCAGCCAGGTCGCCCCGAAGCCGTAGATGATCAACGAGCCGGCGAGGAAGCCGGGCAGCGAGGTGGACAGCGTGCGGTCCTGGCCGTGCTCGGCCATCCTGCCGACGACGAAGGCCGCCACGATGAACCCGACGAGATACCCGGCCGTGGCACCGGTCGCGATCGTCCAGCCACCGCTGGCATCGGCGTAGAACGGCAGGCCGATGGCTCCGAGTGCCACGTAGAGCCCCATCGAGAGTGCGCCGCGGTTCGCGCCCAGCACACCACCCGCCAGCAGGACAGCGAACGTCTGGCCGGTGATGGGCACCGGCGTGAACCCGAGCGGGATCGAAATCTGCGCCGCGAGTGCCGTGAACAGGGCGAAGCCGACGATGGCCACGGCGTCACGCACCCGGGAGCGACCGATCAGATCGATCAACGTCGTGGGCTGCGGAGCGTCGAGCGCGATTGACATCGGCGGAGTTTGATCGTTTCGGTGCGCGCGATCCAACTCGGAGCGCCCGCGCCGCTGATCAGGGTCGGCGCGTGGAGATCGTGAAGCAGCGTTCGGCGAGCGTGCCGAGCGCGTACGTCTCGTAGTCGATGCCGAAGTCGCTGTAGAGGGTGCGACACGACTCGCTCCACGCCATCGCTTCGGGCGTCGACATCCGGTGCACGATCTGCATCACAGCGCCTTCGTACACCCGGTACTCCGCCCACGTGCCGGGGAAGTCCTTGGTGCAGCCGACCTCGATCGATGGAATGCCCGTCCGGGTCATCGGCCGCACGCGATGGCGGTGCGTGTGGCCGGCCGCGTATGCGATCACCGACGGGTGACGCGCTGCGAGTTCGTCGAGGCCGTCGCTCGCATCGGGATGCAGCCCGAAGTAGTCGTCGCTGCGCTTCGACTCGGCACCACCGATCCACTGCTGGTGGTGGCCCATGACGAACACCGCTCGATCGGTCGACGCGCAGTGGTCGTCGAGCCACTCGAATTGCTCGGTGGTGATCGACCCCGTCGTCGCGCCCGGGATCGCCGTGTCGAGCAGCGCCACCGTGATTCCCGGGAGCTCGATCCACTGATCGCCGGCGTACTCGCCCTGGTGGCGGTACGCGTCGTGGTTGCCTCGCACCACGCGGAGTCGATCGCCGAACGGCGTGCGATAGCAGGCTTCGAACGCCTCCCACTCCTGTGGCGCTCCGTCCTGTGAGAGGTCGCCCTTGACGATCACCACGGCGGGGTCGATCGCGGCCATCTCGCGTGCGGCGGCGCGGTTCATCACCTCGGGGTAGGGCTCGGCGCCGGGTTCCGCGCGGCGGATCGGTCCCTCGGTGAGGTCGTCGATCCGTCCGGCCTCGACCTCGCCGAAATGCACGTCGTTCACCGTCGCGAACCGACACAGCAGCTCGCCGCCCGGTCGGGGCAGGGTGCGCACGGTCGCGCCCTCGAGTTCGTGCTCCGCATCGGGTTCGAGGCCCTCGTACCGGCGGACCGTCACACCGTCGTGGAGCACGACGAGGTCGTCGGCGACCGTGGTGACGTCCATCAGGTTCGCACGACGACGGAGTTGACGACCTTGTCCTGCCAGGTCTGCTTCTCGTCGTCCCACAGCATCCAGAGGTAGCCGAGGTAGAAGACGTTGCCAGAGATGAAACTCGCGAAGAGGCTCCGGCCGAGCGCCCGCCAGAAGCCGATCGGTGCGCCGCTGCGCTGGTCGATCACCTTGACGCCGACGATGCGGGCACCCCAGGTCTGGCCGGTCTTGCCCATCGCCCAGACGTACAGCAACGCCACCACGAGCATCCCGAGCAGGATCAGCGCGATGCCACCGGCGATCGCCGCGCCGCTCGGCTCACCTGGTGGGCACACGACGTCGAAGGTGTCCTGGCCGGTGTCGACGGTGCGGCAGTTCCGAAAGGCGGTCGCGATCAGCACGGTGCCGGGGATGACGAACACGAGCGAGAGCAGCCCGTAGAGCAACCCGTCGAGCAGCCACGCGCCCAGACGTGTCCCGAAGTTGGCGCGCTCGCCGAACACGGCCGGCGGCTGGGGGTAGCCGGGCGGGTACGTCGCTGCCGTGCCCACTGCGCCGTAGGGCGCCGGCGGAACCGATGTCGGCGGCGGTGGCGGGTTCGAACCGAAGCCCGGTGGCGGTGGTGGTGGCGGTGGCGGTGGCGGCATGCCCATGCCACGAGTGTGCCAGATCAGCGATACGGACGATCGCGGCGCGCCGGCACCGGGCGCGACCACCAACGACCGCTGAATCGCCACGCGTGCTGCCTCGCCGGTGCGGCGGGACCGTTGACGATCGGCCGCGGCCAGAGCGCCTCGGTCGCCGCCATGATGGCGACGGCCTCCTCGTCGGTCGGCAGTGGCCGAATTGAGCTCGACGCGCGAGCGGAGGGCGACATCGCATCCACGTTATGGCCTCGTCGCCGGCGTCTCGTCGTCGATCGACCACGTTTCGCGCTGAGGGCGGGTGACGACCGTGCCGGCGATCTTGTCGTGGAAGGTACGACGTTGTGAGTCGAACAACGCCACGACGAAGCCGACGAAGAAGATCATCGACACCGTGAATCGCAGGAAGTACCGCAACGCGGCCTCGCCCGATTCGACTCGGCGTCCGTTGCGCGCATCGACCACCTTCGTGCCGGCCACACGGTTGCCGAGCGACTGGCCGGTCGCGGTGACCGCCCGGGCGTAGAGGACGGTGCCGATGGCGAAGCCGACGAGCATCGCGCCGAGTCCGAGCAGGATCAGCGCGGTCGAGCCGGCCACGATCAGCGCGACGCCGGGAGCCAGCAGCACGACGAGGACGATCAGGTCGACGATCAGACCGACAGCACGCGCGCCGAACCCGGCGAACGCAGGATCGAAGTCGATGCCGCCTTCGGACTCGACGATCGCGGCCGCGGCGCGTTCGGGTCGTGCCACGTCGGTCGACTTGGTCAGTTCGGCGCCGACCTCGGGCGCAGCGGCCATCTCTCCGTGGCCGCCGTCCTCGTGGAGGCGTGCGAGGAGGTCGGTGAGTTCGTCGTCGTGGCCCGTTGGCGGCACAGGTGCCGGTGCCTCGGCGGGCGGTGGCGGCGGAGGCGACGTCGTCGGTGTTGCGGCGTGTGGTGGTGGGGGTGGCGACGAGGCGGGTGGTGGCGGTGGCACCGACGCCGCGGGCGGCGGTGGGGGTGGCGACGCGGCGGGTGGTGGCGGTGGCGGCACCGGCGATGCGGGAGGAGGCGGCGGTGGCGGCGACCCTGGCAGCGACGGCTGGCCGGGAACCGAACTCGAGTCGCTCATCGGACGAACCCTGTCACAGTGGCACGTTTCCGTGCTTGCGTCGCGGAAGTTCCTCGCGTTTGGTGGCCAGCATCCGCAGCCCCGCAACGAGCTTCTGGCGGGTCTCTGCCGGGTCGATCACATCGTCGATGTATCCCCGTTCGGCCGCCGCATACGGCGTGGCGTACTTCTCGGTGTACTCCTGCACCAGTTCGGCGCGGCGGGCGATCGGGTCGGCCGCCTGCTGCAGCTCCCTGCGGTACACGATCTCGACGGCACCCTGGGGGCCCATCACCGCCAGCTCGGCGGTCGGCCACGCGAAGGCCAGGTCGGCCCCGATCGACTTCGAGTTCATCACGACGTAGGCCCCGCCGTACGCCTTGCGGGTGATCACCTGGATGCGCGGCACCGTGGACTCGCAGTAGGCGTAGAGCAACTTGGCGCCGTGGCGGATGATGCCGCCGTACTCCTGGTCGACGCCGGGGAGGAAGCCCGGCACGTCGACGAACGTGATCAGTGGGATGTTGAATGAGTCGCAGGTCCGCACGAAACGGGCGGCCTTCTCCGACGACTCGATGTCGAGCACGCCGGCCAGCACCTTCGGTTGGTTGCCGACGATGCCGACGGGCATGCCGTCGATGCGCGAGAACCCGCAGACGATCGACTTCGCCCAGTGCGGGAAGTACTCGAAGAACTCGCCGTCGTCGACGACGTGACGGATCACTTCGGTCATGTCGTACGGCAGGTTCGGGCTGGCGGGCAGGATGTCGCGCAGTTCCGGACACAGCCGGTCGGGGTCGTCGCCAAGGTCCTCGACCGGCGGCTCTTCGAGGTTGTTCGACGGCAGGAACGACAACAGGAACCGCACGTCGTCGAGGCACGACTTCTCGTCGGCCGACACGAAGGTCGCCACGCCCGACTTGGTGGCGTGGCTCATCGCGCCGCCGAGTTCCTCGAGCGTGACGTCCTCACCGGTGACCGTCTTGACCACGTCGGGTCCGGTGATGAACATGTGGCTCGACTCGCGGACCATGAAGATGAAGTCGGTCATCGCCGGCGAGTACACGGCGCCACCGGCGCACGGGCCCAGGATCACCGAGATCTGCGGGATCACCCCCGACGACAACACGTTGCGATGGAAGATGCCGCCGTAGCTCGCGAGGCTCACGACGCCCTCTTGGATACGGGCGCCGGCGCCGTCGTTGAGGCCGATCACCGGAGCGCCGACCTTGAGCGCCAGGTCCATCAGCTTGTGGATCTTCTCGGCGAACACCTCACCGAGGGCGCCGCCGAACACCGTGAAGTCCTGCGAGAAGACGAACACCTTGCGACCGTCGACCGTGCCCCACCCGGTGATGACGCCATCGGTGTAGGGGCGATCCTCGAGCCCGGCGCCCTGAGCGCGATGGCGGGCGAGCATGTCGAGTTCGTGGAACGACCCCTCGTCGAGGAAGTAGTCGATGCGCTCGCGGGCAAGCATCTTGCCCTTCTCGTGCTGGCGCTCGACCGACCGGGGCGATCCGGCGTGGATCGCCTGCTCGCGGCGCTCCGCGAGGTCGGCGAGTTTGTCGTGCATCGAGTTCGTCACGTTGGCGAAGTTAGTGGCTGTCGAGCCCCGCCGGTAGATCGACAAGACTGCAGGGCGATGACTTCTACGTCACCCGATGACCCGACGCCGATGAATCTCCCGTTCCAGCCGCCCCTGGAACCGATGCTCGCGAAGTTGGCGCGGGCGATCCCCGAGGGCGATGGGTGGCTCTACGAACCGAAATGGGACGGCTTTCGTTGCATCGTCTTCCGTGACGGTGACCGCCTCGAGTTGATCTCGCGCAAGCTGCGCCCTCTCGGGCGGTACTTCCCCGAACTCATTTCGCCGCTGTTCGAGGCGTTGCCGGATCGCTGTGTCGTCGACGGTGAGATCGTCGTCGCCGACACGTCCGGCAGCGGCCTCGACTTCGATGCGTTGCTCCAACGCATTCATCCCGCGGAGTCGCGGATCAACCGTCTCGCCGCAGAGACGCCGGCGGCATACGTGGCATTCGATCTCCTCGCGCTCGGCGATCACTCGCTCCTCGACGAGCCGATGGCCCTGCGCCGCGCCGGCCTGCTCGAAGCGGTCGCGGCGAACGACGTCGTCCACGTGACGCCGGCGACCACCGACCGCGCCATCGCGGAGGACTGGTTCCATCGCTTCGAAGGTGCCGGCCTCGATGGGGTCGTCGCCAAGCCACTCACCGGCACCTATCAGCCGGGCAAACGGGTGCTCGCCAAGATCAAACATCAACGCACCGCCGACTGCGCAGTCGCCGGCTACCGGATCCACAAGGACGGCAAGGGTGTCGGCTCGCTCCTGCTGGGGCTGTTCGACGCCGACGGCGACATGCACTCCGTCGGTGTCGCGGCGTCGTTCTCGGTGAAGCGACGGGCCGAACTCCTCGCGGAGCTCGAACCGCGGACGCACGATGCGCTCGACGGGCATCCGTGGCGAGCGTGGGCCGAGCACGACGGCGACGCTGCCGGCGCGGCGACGAGCGGCGGGAGTCGATGGAATGCCGGCAAGGACCTGTCGTTCGTACCGATCCGCATGGGCCTGGTCGCCGAGGTGTCCTTCGGTCAGCTCGAAGGCCGGCGCTTCCGCCACGGTGTCGGCTTCGTGCGCTGGCGTCCGGATCGCACTCCCGAGTCGTGCACGTACGACCAACTCGACGTCGCCGAACCGGTCTCGTTCGACGACTTCGTGACCGGGTGAACGACCTCAGCCGCCCGGCGTGGTGCTGGGCGGGATCGTGACGGTGACCACCGGGGGAGTGGTCAGCTCGGTGGTCGGAACGGAGCCGTCGGCGTTGCGGATCGTGAAGATCTGCGGGTCGCTGTTGTAGACCCCGTTGGGGGTGACCGCATTGACGCTCAACGTCCAGTCGCCGGCGACCGAGAACGGAATGCCCTGCGCGGGTGGCACCACGCCGACGCCGGGCCCGTCGAGGGGAACCGGCTGGGTGATCGTGCCCACCACGTCGTTCGTCGGTGCGGTCATGACGACCTCCAGCCCCGACAGTCCGCTCTCGGGGGCGACGACCTGGACCCACATTCCCGACAGCCCCACGACGTCGCTCGTGAACTTCACGATCACGTCGAGGTCGGCCTCCGGCGCGTCGACCTCCACCACGATCGCATAGCTGACCGACTGGCCGGTGGCGATGTTCGGCGGATCGAGTGTGACGAGCCATGCGCTGAGGGCGAGGACGAGCAAGCCGGCGGCGGCTTCGGCGCCGAAGGCGCGTCGGAGCCGATCGGCGGTCGGGATCGTCATCTCGGTGGCGCGGGGAAGTTTGGCGTTCACGTACTGGCGCGCCGACATCGCGACGAACACCATGAACGCGACGACCAGTGTCTTGAGCAGCAACACCTGGCCGTGCGAGGAACCGAACAGGTTGCCACCGTCGAGCAGGACCATCTCGGCCACGCCCGTGATGATCGTCACGACGATGGCGCCGGTCGACAATCGACCGAAACCGCGCACGGCGTGCACGAGATCCTCTTCACCGGGGCCGGCGAGCACCACACGCGCGAGCAGGACGACACCCCCGATCCAGATCGCCATCGCCAGCGCATGGACGATCGCCAACAGAACGCCCACGGGAGCGAGGTCCATGTCGGTCCGGCTGAGCCCGATCATCGCGGTCGCGAGACCGGGGATGAGCAGCGCGGCCATCTGCGTGACGGGGTCGATCACCCGGTCGGGGCGGAAGGCGACCCAGGCGCTCGCCACGACGAGGACGAGTCGGGCGACGGCCGCGATGCCGGGCACACCGGCGCTGAACAGGTCGACCCAGTTCATCGGGTTGAAGCCGCTGCCGAGGCCGGTGCCGGTGACCGCGGCGGTGGCCGCGGCGACGTACAGCAGCGTGCCGACGAACGCGACGACCCACGTGGCGCGGATGAAGCGGACCGCGAGCAGGTATTCGACCCCTTCGGGCCAGGCGGCGGCGATGAGCACGAGCGATCCGAAGAGCACGGCGATGCCGAGTACCGACACCAGGCGGCCCAGCCAGAGCGGACCCTGGCCCGTCTCGACGCTCGAGAGTTGCGCGATGTCGTTGCCGGCGGTCGTGGCGCCCGTCGTGGTGACGTCGACACCGGCACCAGCGGTCGTGTTCGGTGACACCACCGTCGACGGCGTCGTCTCGACCGCCGCGGGGTCGTTCTCGACCCGGAACGACAGGTTCCCCGAGCCGTTCGGTTGACCATCGGCGTCGCTCACGCCCCAACTGACCACGCAGTCGGCCTTGGGGAGCACGTCGACCACGTCGGCGGCGAGCGTCAGCCGATCGTCGCTGATCCGACGAGGCCCGACGGTGTAGAGCTCGGCGTTGCACTGCACCGCGATGGTGTTGACCTCGCCGAGTGGTTCGGTGAACGTGATCTCGATGCTGGGCGGCGAGGTGGCGACGGACGACCCGTCGGCGGGTGTCGAGCTGACGACGGCGTTCTCGGCGAGGGCCGACCCAGGGGCGAGCGCCAGCGCGCCCAGGCAGGCGAGCGCGACGAGGACGAGCGACTGGACGCGGCGGCGTCGGGGGAGAACAGGTGTGCGCTCGTTCACGATCGGCACGAGGTTAGTGGTCACACCGCTCGCGGAGTCAGACACCCGATCAGAGGTCGCCGCGGACGCAGGCCGGCGCGCCCATCGCGTCGGCGAGTTCGTTGCGTCCGCCGACCAGCTCGGCGATCAACTTGGTGGACTCGGCGAGTCGGTCCGGTCCATTCGTCGCGACCGCTCTCCACGCATCGGCTTGTTCCTGGGTGTTGCGGACGAACGCCCGCTGGTCGGCCGCGAGGTCGGCGGAGGTCCCGCGGGGCGTCTCCAGGCGGCTGACGCGTGTGGCCTCCTCGTCGAGCAATCCTGCGGCGCTCGTCGCCAGGTCGGTGACGGCGATCTGCTCGGGGGCCGCGGGCAGCGCGAGCAGTTGCTCGGTGGTCGACGCGCAGATCGACTGCAGGTCCGCGAGGTAGGCGTCGAGGGTGATCGGCTCGGGCACGGTTCCGCACCCGACGAACGTCGCCGACCCCACGGCGCAGAACGCGGCGCAGAACACAGCGAGGGCGACGGGGGGACGTCGACGGCGAACGACTGGCGGCTGCATGTCGTCGACTGTACGAACTCGTCGCCGACTGCGACCGGCACCGGCTGTCACATCCCATCGCTATCGTGCAGGCGATGGCCATCCAGTCGCTCTACCGCCGCTACCGGCCCCGCCGCTTCAGTGAGCTGAAGGGCCAGGACCACGTCGTGCGGGCGCTGCGGACGGCGGTCGCCGAGGGGCGCGAAGGTCAGGCCTACCTGTTCTCCGGGCCCCGGGGCACCGGCAAGACCACCTCGGCGCGGATCCTGGCGAAGGTGCTGAACTGCGAGAACCCGCAGGACGGCGAGCCGTGTTGCGAGTGCGAATCGTGCCTCTCGGTGGAACGGGGGACGAGTTACGACGTCCACGAACTCGACGCTGCGAGCAACAACGGCGTCGAGGCGATGCGTGACCTGATCGAGAAGGCGTCGCTGGGCACGCCCGGTCGACACAAGGTGTACATCCTCGACGAGGTGCACATGCTCACGAAGCCGGCCGAGGCGGCGTTGCTCAAGACGCTGGAGGAGCCACCGCCACACGTGGTGTTCGTCCTGGCAACCACCGACCCACAGAAGATGTCGGCCACGATCATCAGCCGCACCCAGCACCTGCAGTTCCACCTGCTGCCGGCCGACACGCTCGCCGAACACGTCCGCTGGGTCGCCTCCGATGCCGGGCTCGATGTCAGCGAGGCGGCGATCGAACAGGTGCTGACCCGCGGCGGCGGGTCAGCACGCGACACGTTGTCGGCGCTCGAACTCGTCGCGAGCACCGGCGACGACGGCATCACGAATCTCGCCCTCGACGAGTTCGTCGAAGCGATGATCGACCGCGACCCCGGACGAGCGCTCACGATGGTCGCTCATGCGATCTCGCTCGGCACCGACTCGCGCACGCTCACCGAGGAGCTGATCGGGTACCTGCGCAACGGGTTCCTGTCGCTGATGGCCCCGGAGCTCGTGCAGTTGCCGTCACATCGCCTCGACGGCCTCGCCGAGCAGGCGCAACGGCTCGGCGCCGCCGGACTCGTGCGGGGCATCGAACTGCTCGGAGCGGCGCTGACCGAGATGCGCCATGCGCCGGACCCACGGGTGCTGCTCGACGTGGCGACGGTGCAGTTGACCGCCGACAGCGTCTCCGACGACACGTCGGCACTCGTCGCCCGTCTCGACCGGCTCGAACGACAACTCGCCGACGGCGTACCGGCGGCCGCGCCGGCGCCGGCCGCGCCGCCCGTCGACCCCTCCACGGGTCGAGCCGCGCTCGGCGGTCGCGTGCGTCGTGCCCCGGCGCCGACCGACACGCCGGCAGAGGCGCCGACCGAGCCGCCGGCAGAAGTGGTTCCCGCGGCGCCGACGCGCAGCGAGCCGCCGGCCGCGGCGCCGAGCCCGTCGGTGGCCCCGTCGCCGTCGAATTCGATCAGCGCCGATGCGTGGGAGAACACCGTGCGGCCGTCGTTGCGCGGCATGCCACGGGCGATCTACGCGCCGGCCGCGTTCGTCCGCAGCGCCGACGGCGTCCTGACGCTGTCGGTCCCGAACGCGGTGCACCGCGGCAAGTGCGAACAACACCGCGCCGCGGTCGAGCGGGCCCTGACCGACTTCGCCGGCACGGCGATCGTCATCGAACTCGTCGACGGTGACGGTGGTGCGGGCGGCGGTCCCGGTGCGGGTGCGGGTGATGGTGCCGACGATGCTGCTCCTCGACGCTCGGCGAGTCCGTCGTCGACGACCGACACACCCGATCGGTCGGCTCCGGCCAATCGCGACGAACCCCCGTTCGACGAGGCGTCCGCCGAGGCCCCGTCGTTCCCCGACGACGACGACGTCGATCTCGACGATCTCATCGACGCGCCGCCGGAATCGGTCAAGACGCCGATCGACCGGCTCGCGGAGGCGTTTCCGGGTTCGGAACTGATCGAGGAAGCCGGCTGACGTCGTGGCAGGCAACTACACCGCACCGGTTCAGGTGCTGATCGACGAACTCGGTCGGCTGCCGGGGATCGGACCCAAGTCGGCACAGCGCATCGCGTTCCATCTGCTCAAGGTGCCGACCGAGGATGCCACGCGCCTCGCCTTTGCGATCACCGACGCCAAGGCCAGGGTCCGGTTCTGTGAGCGCTGCTTCAACGTGTCCGAGGACGCCCTCTGCCCGATCTGCAACGACGACGCCCGCGACACCTCGAAGGTGTGTGTGGTCGAGGAGTCGCGCGACATCGTCGCCATCGAGAAGACCGGCGAGTTCCGTGGGCGCTACCACGTCCTGCTCGGCGCGATGAGCCCACTGGAGGGCATCGGCCCCGAGCAACTCAAGATCCGCGAGCTGATCGCCCGCATCGAACCCGAAGGCATCGAGGAGATCATCCTCTGCACGAATCCGAACACCGAAGGCGAGGTCACCGCGATGTACCTGGCCCGGTTGTTGAAGCCGATCGGTCTGACCGTCACGCGCATCGCCAGCGGACTTCCCGTCGGCGGCGATCTCGAATACGCCGACGAACTCACGCTGGGCCGGGCCCTCGAAGGCCGTCGCACGGTCGACTGAGGTCGCTCGACGATGCGGTCGGGTGATCGGGCCCGGTCGAAAAATGGACTGGGGCACCATCTCGACGAATCGGTAGCGGGCGGACGGGCCGATTCGTTTCGATGATGCCCCAGAGGGTGGTGAGTCAGACTCGACGCACTCGATTGGTTGTTGCGATCATGTTACGAACAACTCGACAATCCGTCAAGCAATCGCAACACAAGTCATTGTGAACGTCAGTTTACCGACGTGACGTGGCGTGTCAAGCACGCAACGTGAGAATGATGCACGCGAACGGTGATCGCCCGGTGACGCCACGTCACCGTGGACGCGACACTGCCGGGTGGCGGACCACCCGGCAGTGCGTTGTGAGCGGTGATCGGTGTGGTGATCAGACGGTCCGCAGGATGGCGGCGTCGCCCTGTCCGCCGCCGCCGCACAGGGCGACCGCGCCGATGCCGCCACCGCGACGCTTGAGCTCGTGCAGCAGCGTGAGCGCCAGCCGGTTGCCGCTCATGCCGATCGGGTGGCCGAGGGCGATCGCACCGCCGTTGACGTTGACGATGTCGTCGGAGATGCCGAGTTCGGCTGCCGATGCGATGCCGACGGCGGCAAAGGCCTCGTTGATCTCGAACAGATCGAGGTCGCCGATGGCGATGCCGGCGCGCTCGGCGGCCTTGAGGATCGCCCGGCTCGGCTGGTGCAGCAACGACGCGTTGTCGGGGCCGGCGACCATGCCGTACGACACGAACTCCCCGAGTGGTGCCACGCCGCGGCGCTCGGCCTCGGCGCGCGACATCATCACGACAGCGCTGGCGCCGTCGGACAGCTGTGAGGCGTTGCCGGCGGTGACCGTGCCGTCCTTGTCGAAGGCCGGGCGCAGTCCGCCGAGGCTCTCGATGGTGGTGCCGGGACGCACGCCTTCGTCGGTCTCGACCAGGATCGGGTCGCCCTTGCGCTGCGGGACGGCGACCGGGACGATCTCGTCGGCCAGCCGGCCGTCCTTGATCGCATTGGCCGCCCGCTCGTTCGAGGTGGCGGCGAAGGCATCTTGGGCTTCGCGGCTGACGTTCTCGCTGCCGGCGTAGCGATCGGTGCCGAGGCCCATCAGGCAGCCGTCGAACGAACACCACAGACCATCGGCGATGATCGCGTCGCGCAGTTCGGTGTTGCCGTAGCGGAACCCGCCTCGCGCTCCGTCGGCGAGGTACGGGGCATTGGTCATCGACTCCATGCCACCCGCCACGACGATGTCGGCATCGCCTGCCGCGATCATCTGGTTGGCGAGATAGATCGAGTTCAGGCCCGACAGGCAGACCTTGTTGACGTTGATCGACGGCACGCTCATCGGAATGCCGGCCTTGACGGCGGCCTGACGGCTGGGTACCTGCCCCTGACCGGCCATGAGCACCTGTCCCATGATGACGTGCTCGACCTCCTCGGGGGCGACGCCGGCGCGCTCGAGCGCTGCGGCGATCGCGAAACCGCCCAGTTCCGCGGCGGAGAACGAGGACAGGGCGCCGCTCATCTTTCCGATCGGAGTGCGGGCGCCGGCGACGATGTACGAACCTGTGGAAGCCATGTGCCAACGCTACCCCCGCCCCCCAACCCCCGAAAAATGGAGCGATTGTTGCGCTCAGCGCAACAATCGCTCCGAATTCCGGGGGGTGGGGAGGAGGCGCGGTGAGTCCGGGTCCGCTTTGTCGCTGCGGATTACCGATCGGTAACCTCGCACGCCATGCAGCAGATCCTCGAGGCCATCCAGTCCGACGCAACCGGCGAGGAACTCGCCGGTCTCGAGATCCCCGAGAGCTATCGCGCGGCGATCGTCAAGCGCGACGAAGCCACGATGTTCGAAGGCGTCGACTCCTGGGACAAGGACCCGCGGCAGTCGCTGCACGTCGAGGAGGTCGCCACCCCCGAACTCGCGCCCGACGAGGTGTACCTCGCGGTCATGGCGTCGAGCATCAACTTCAACACGGTGTGGAGCTCGATCTTCGAGCCGTTGCCGACGTTCGGTTTCCTCGACCGGATGGGACGCGACAACGAGTGGGGCAAGCGCCACTCGCTGCCCTATCACGTCGTCGGATCCGACGCATCGGGCGTCGTGGTGCGCGTCGGCTCGGCGGTGCGGAACTGGAAGCCCGGCGACCGCGTGACGGTGCACTGCAACTACGTCGACGACCAGGACCCGAGTGCGCACAACGACTCGATGCTCGCCAGCAACCAGCTCATCTGGGGCTTCGAGACGAACTTCGGCGGACTCGCCGACCTCGCGGTGGTCAAGGCGAACCAACTGATGCCGAAGCCATCCCACCTCAGCTGGGAGGAGGCGGCGGTCAATGCACTGTGCAGCTCCACGTCGTACCGCATGCTCGTGAGCCCCAACGGCGCGCAGATGAAGCAGGGCGACAGCGTCCTGATCTGGGGTGCCACCGGCGGCATCGGTGGCTACGCCGTCCAGTACGTGCTCAACGGTGGTGGGACACCCGTCGGCGTGGTGTCGTCGCCCGAACGCGCAGCGCTGCTCAATCGCATGGGCTGTGAGGCCGTCATCGACCGTCGCGCCGAGAACTACCAGTTCTGGTCGGACGAGCACACCCAGGACGAGTCCGAGTGGCGCCGTTTCGGCAAGAAGATCCGCGAGGTCAACAACGGCGAGGACGTCGACATCGTCTTCGAACATCCCGGCCGCTCGACGATGGGCGCCTCGGTGTTCGCCGTCAAGCGCGGCGGCACGATCGTGACGTGTGCGGCAACGTCGGGCTACATGGTCGAGTTCGACAACCGCCACTTCTGGATGCGCCTCAAGAAGCTCATCGGTTCGCACTTCGCGAACTACGCCGAGTCGTACGCCGCCAACAAGCTGCTCGACCAGGGCCGCATCCAACCGTTGCTCACGAAGACCTACGACCTCTCGGCCGTCGGCGATGCCGCGCTCGCGGTGCACCACAACGAAGTCGAGGGCAAGCTCGGCGTGCTGTGCCTGGCGCCGTCGGAGGGACTCGGCATCTCCGACCCCGACAAGCGCGCTCGCATCGGCGAGGACAAGATCACCATCTTCCGCTCGTGACCGCCCGGCAGACTGCTGCTCATGGCTGAGCTGGCAGCGGTGCTGTGGGACATGGACGGCACGTTGGTCGACACCGAGCCCTACTGGATCGAGTGTGAGCACGAGCTCGTCGCTCGTCACGGCGGCACGTGGACAGCCGCCGATGCGCACTCGATCGTCGGCTTCGACCTGCTCGATGCCGGTCGTGAACTCCGCTCGCGCGGTGGCGTGCCGATGGAGCCCGACGAAATCGCCAATTGGCTGCTCGACGGCGTGATCGCCCGGGTGGCCGACGAACTGCCGTGGCGCCCCGGCGCTCCCGAACTCCTCGCCGAGTGTCTGGCCGAGGGTATTCCCTGCGCCATGGTCACCATGTCGTGGCGTTCGCTCGCCGATGCGGTGATCGCTGCCGCCCCTCCGGGGTCGTTCGCCGCTTCGATCACCGGCGACGAGGTCACCAACGGCAAACCGGATCCCGAGCCGTACCTCGCCGCCGCGGCGGCGCTCGGCGTCGATCCTCGGTCGTGTGTGGCCATCGAGGACTCTCCGACGGGGGTTGCCTCTGCCCGAGCCGCAGGGTGTGCGACGCTGGGCGTCCCCCATGTCGTCCCCGTCGCTCCCGCCCCCGGGCTCACCCTCCTCGACTCGCTCGCCGGTGTCGACCTCGCCTCCCTCCGACGGATCCACGCCGACCGGGTCTCCGGCCGACGCGACCCCATCATCGGTTGACCGACCCGGCCGGGGGAACCGACGGCGGCTCGCGGTGCTCGGCGGACTGGCCGCGCTCGTGGTGCTGATCGCGGCGGTGGCGGCCTACATCGGCGTCAACGAGCAGCCGCTGCCTCCGAAACCGGACATCCCACTCGACGCGTGGGTGCCGTACTGGGCGCTCGACGGCTCGCTGCCCGAGTTCGACCGCCGGGGACCGTCGATGCGCGAGGTCTCGCCGTTCTGGTACAACGCGGTCGGCGTCGATCAGATCATCGTCGACCCGAACGCCTCGGCCGATCGAACAGCAGAGTTC
>Ga0316188_10000478_pt1 | contig 17267 bp, 12 predicted proteins | sample Phiworburrow1_MG_FD_204933 | JGI IMG/M metagenome (GOLD analysis project Ga0316188, IMG submission 204933) | Coastal sediment microbial communities from Maine, United States - Phippsburg worm burrow 1 | ecosystem: Environmental > Aquatic > Marine > Coastal > Sediment | place: USA: Maine...
ACCAGAAGGTTGAAGAGCCCGATATCGACCTCGAAGCGCTGCGCACCGCCATCGCGGCCGAAGAGCTCACGAACCTGGAGACCGCCGACAAAGACGGGTAATTCCTCGTGAATGGGGTCAGGGCCTTTTTTCTGTGAGGGAAAGGGCTCTGACCCCTTTTTAGATTTCTATCACGAGATTCCAGCACGCTATTGCGACTCTTGCCGTTTCCTGTCATAATTCTCCGGCTAACAGATGTGAAACCCTCGCCAATGAGGGCCGCGCGTGAAAACACCGTTGCGGAGAGCCGATGTCGCCGGCGCGTGGGCCGGATTCAACGGCGCCCAATCCCGGGCAGATTTTTTGCGGGGTTGGGCGTTTGGCGTTCTCTAAGGAGCCTGTTGAGCTCTACTTTCATCGCTTTGCGATGAAAACCGTTCTCAACAAGCGGCGCGAAGGAGTTCGCTACGGGCACTGGGTGCCCTTGCGAACATGAGGTAGGTGTTTTTGCACCCTTATCGGCGGCCGGGGTTAGCCCGACTGCCTTTTAATTTGTAAGGACGAAGGAATTTTATGGCGACGATCAATCAACTCGTACGCAAGCCGCGCAAGGACAAGGTCTCCAAGAGCACCGTGCCGGCGCTGGAAGGTTGCCCGCAAAAGCGTGGGGTATGCACCCGCGTGTATACGACCACCCCGAAGAAGCCGAATTCGGCTCTGCGGAAGGTGGCGCGTGTGCGGCTGACCAATGGCTACGAAGTGACGAGCTACATCGGCGGTGAAGGACACAACCTGCAGGAGCACAGCGTCGTGCTGATCCGTGGCGGTCGTGTCAAGGACCTGCCGGGTGTGCGTTACCACACGGTGCGTGGCAGCCTCGACACCGCAGGTGTGGGGGATCGCCGCCAGGGTCGTTCGAAGTACGGCGCCAAGCGCCCCAAGAATTGATTTTTAGTGCTGCATAAATAACGGAAATCGACATGTCCAGAAAGCAGTCCAATTTTACGAGAGATATCCTGCCCGACCCCAAGTTCGGCAGCGAGATGATCACGCGCTTCATCAACATGGTGATGGTCAGCGGCAAGAAGTCCGTGGCGGAGAAAATCGTCTACGGCGCGATCGCAACCATCAGCGAGAAGAACAAGAGCGCCGATGCGGTCGACCTGGTCGAGAAGGCCCTGGACAACGTGAGCCCGATGGTCGAGGTGAAATCCCGCCGGGTTGGTGGTGCGACATACCAGGTGCCGGTCGAAGTACGGCCCAAGCGCCGCCAGACCCTGGCCATGCGCTGGATCATCGATGCTGCGCGCAAGCGCGGCGAAAAAAGTATGCCGAAGCGCCTGGCTGGTGAACTGCTGGACGCAGTCGAGCAGCGTGGCACCGCCGTGAAGAAGCGCGAAGACACCCACCGGATGGCCGAAGCCAATAAAGCTTTCGCCCATTACCGCTGGTAAGCCGCGGCTCAATCAACAGAACTTATCGAGGACCAGATAGTGCCCCGTATAACGCCCATCGACCGGTATCGCAACATCGGCATCATGGCTCACATCGATGCCGGCAAGACGACGACGACCGAACGCGTTCTGTTCTACACCGGCGTTTCGCACAAGCTCGGTGAAGTGCACGACGGCAATGCCGTCATGGACTGGATGGAGCAGGAGCAGGAGCGCGGCATTACGATCACGTCGGCTGCGACGACCTGTTTCTGGTCCGGCATGGACAAGCAGTTCCCCGAGCACCGCATCAACATCATCGACACCCCGGGTCACGTGGACTTCACGATCGAGGTAGAGCGTTCGCTGCGCGTGCTCGACGGCGCCGTTGCCGTGTTCTGTGCCGTGGGTGGCGTGCAGCCGCAGTCCGAGACGGTCTGGCGGCAGGCGACCCGTTACAAGGTGCCGCGTGTGGCCTTCGTCAACAAGATGGATCGTACCGGCGCGAATTTCGAGCGCGTGGTCCGGCAAATCAAGGAACGCCTGGGCGCACGTGCCGTGCCGATCCAGCTTCCGATTGGCGCAGAAGAGCATTTCGAAGGCGTGGTCGATCTCATTCGCATGAAGGCGATCTACTGGGACGTCGAGAACATGGGTACGACCTACGAGGCCCGTGACATTCCGGCCGAACTCCAGGAGGCTGCCGCGGCAGCTCACGAGTTCATGGTCGAATCGGCCGCCGAAACGTCGGAAGAGCTGATGGAAGCCTATCTCGAAGACGGGACGCTGAACGAAGCGCAGATCATAACCGGTTTGCGTGCAGGAACGCTGGCCAACGAACTCGTTCCCTGCCTCTGCGGTAGCGCCTTCAAGAACAAGGGCGTGCAGGCGTTGCTGGACACCGTGGTGCTGCTCATGCCGTCGCCGATTGACGTACCGGCCATTCGTGGCATCAATGAAGACGAGTCCGAAGGTGTGCGCAAGAGCGATGACAGCGAGCCGTTTGCTGCGCTGGCGTTCAAGATTGCGACCGACCCGTACGTCGGAACCCTGACCTTCTTCCGGGTGTACTCGGGCGTGCTGAAGTCCGGCGATACCACTTACAATCCGGTCAAGAGCAAGAAAGAGCGCGTCGGCCGCATCCTGCAGATGCACGCCAATTCCCGAGAAGAGATCAAGGAAGTGCGTGCCGGGGACATCGCCGCAGCCGTGGGCCTGAAGGACGTTACGACAGGCGACACGCTGTGTGACCTTAACACCGTGATCACGCTCGAACGCATGGATTTCCCGGATCCGGTAATTTCGGTTGCCGTAGAGCCCAAGACCAAGGCGGACCAGGAAAAGATGGGCATCGCCTTGAGCAAGCTGGCCCAGGAAGATCCTTCGTTCCGTGTCCACACCGACGAAGAATCCGGCCAGACCATCATATCGGGCATGGGCGAGCTGCACCTCGACATCATTGTCGACCGCATGAAGCGCGAGTTCAAAGTCGAGGCTAATGTCGGTCGCCCGCAGGTCGCCTATCGCGAGACCATTCGGAAGAGCGTCGAGGCCGAAGGCAAGTTCGTCCGGCAGTCGGGCGGTCGCGGTCAGTACGGCCACGTGTACATTCGCCTGGAGCCGCTGCCGTCCGGGGAAGGCTACGAATTCGAGAACGCGATCGTCGGCGGCGTTGTGCCGCGCGAGTACATCAACTCGGTCGACAAGGGTATCCAGGAGCAGGTCGCCAATGGCGTAATCGCCGGTTACCCGGTCGTCGACGTCAAGGCAACCCTGTTCGACGGCTCGTACCACGAGGTCGACTCGTCGGAAATGGCGTTCAAGATCGCCGGCTCGATGGCGTTCAAGAACGCCGCCGTTAAAGCCAGCCCGGTTCTGCTCGAACCGCTGATGAAGGTCGAAGTCGTTACCCCGGAAGATTACATGGGTGACGTCATGGGTGACCTGAATCGCCGCCGCGGCATCGTGCAGGGCATGGAGGACAGCCCCTCGGGCAAGATCATCAACGCTCACGTGCCGCTGTCGGAGATGTTCGGCTACGCCACGGACCTGCGTTCGCAGACCCAGGGCCGCGCAACCTACACCATGGAATTCGACCACTACTCCGAAGCGCCGGCGAGTGTCGCTGAAGAAATCATCAAGAAAACCGCCTGACCGGTACCGCTGAGGCGCAGGCAGAAAGCAGAGGATTGACCGATGTCAAAAGCAAAATTTGAACGTACGAAGCCCCATGTAAACGTGGGCACGATTGGTCACGTGGATCATGGCAAGACGACGCTGACGGCGGCGATGACGAAGGTTTGCGCCGAGTTGCGCGGTGGTGAGTTCACGGCGTTTGACCAGATCGACAAGGCGCCGGAAGAGCGCGAGCGCGGCATTACGATTGCGACGGCGCACGTGGAGTACGAGTCGGACAAGCGGCATTACGCGCACGTGGACTGCCCGGGACACGCGGACTATGTGAAGAACATGATCACGGGTGCGGCGCAGATGGACGGAGCGATCCTGGTGGTATCGGCGGCCGATGGCCCGATGCCGCAGACGCGGGAGCACATTCTGCTGGCGCGTCAGGTGGGTGTGCCGTACATCCTGGTGTACATGAACAAGGCGGACATGGTGGACGACGCCGAGCTGTTGGAGCTGGTGGAGATGGAAGTGCGGGAGCTGTTGAGCTCGTACGATTTCCCGGGCGACGACACACCGATCATCGTGGGTTCGGCGCTGAAGGCGCTGAACGGCGAAGATACCGAGATGGGCACGCAGTCGATCGTGAAGCTGCTGGAGCAGATGGACAGCTACATACCGCAGCCGGTGCGGGATACGGACAAGCCGTTCCTGCTGCCGATCGAGGACGTGTTCTCGATTTCGGGCCGTGGCACGGTGGTGACGGGTCGTGTGGAGCGCGGAGTGATCAAGGTCGGTGAGGAAGTCGAGATTGTCGGCATTCACCCGACCACGAAGACGACCTGCACGGGCGTGGAGATGTTCCGCAAGCTGCTGGACGAAGGGCGTGCGGGCGACAACGTGGGCGTGTTGTTGCGCGGCACCAAGCGTGACGAGGTGGAGCGTGGGCAGGTGCTGGCGCATCCGAAGACGATCACGCCGCACACCAAGTTCGAGGCGGAGGTGTACATCCTGTCGAAGGACGAGGGTGGCCGTCACACGCCGTTTTTCAAGGGTTACCGGCCGCAGTTTTACTTCCGGACGACGGACGTGACGGGTGCGGTGGAGTTGCCCGAAGGTGTCGAGATGGTGATGCCGGGCGACAACATCCAGATGGTGGTGACGCTGATTGCGCCGATCGCCATGGAAGAAGGTCTGCGGTTTGCGATCCGCGAAGGCGGCCGTACCGTTGGCGCCGGCGTCGTCGCGAAAATTTTCGAGTAGGAGCGGCTTGAGCCGCGATTGGCTGCAAGGCGGCCTCCTGCAGGTTGGAGTGCAGGAGCGGGCCGTGCCCGCGATTGATTGTAGGAGCGGCTTTGGCCGCGAATGTTTTAGGCCAGTAGCTCAATTGGCAGAGCAGCGGTCTCCAAAACCGCAGGTTGGGGGTTCGAGTCCCTCCTGGCCTGCCAGCAATAAAGGAGTTCCTCGGGTGCTTCTTTCATCGCTTTGCGATGAAAACCGGCCCCCTCGGAACGGCATGAATGAGTTCGCGGCTGGCGCATCGCGCCGTTGCGATCAGATATAGAGGAAAGATGAAGGCTAAAGCGGAAACAAAAGGCAAGCCCCAGATTGTCAACACGTTGCTGCTCGCGGTGGCGACGGCGTTGTTGATCGCGGGCGTCGGAGCCTATTACTGGTTCCAGGATCTGGCCATTACGCCCATCAGGGTGGTCGGCCTGATAGCCGTGGCAGCGCTTGCATCTTTCATTGCAGCGCAGGCAGATTCCGGCGCAGCGTTCTTCCGCTTCATCAAGGAAGCGGACATCGAGCGCCGCAAGGTGGTCTGGCCGACGCACCAGGAAACGCTGCAGACGTCGCTGATGGTCATCATTGTCATCATCCTGATCTCGCTGTTCCTGGCTGCGGTCGACTGGCTGCTGGGCGCGGCAGTGCGCGCAATGGTCGGGGGCTGAACAATGGCCAAGCGCTGGTATGTAGTGCACGCTTACTCGGGTTTCGAGAAGCAGGTCATGCGCTCGCTGCAGGACCGGATCGAACGGGCCGGGATGCAGGAACTGTTTGGACAGATCCTGGTTCCGACCGAAGAAGTGGTCGAAATGAAAGGCGGCCAGAAGCGCCGTTCCGACCGCAAGTTTTTCCCCGGCTACGTGCTGGTGGAAATGGACATGACCGACGAGACCTGGCATCTGGTGAAGGACGTTCCCAAGGTCATGGGGTTCATCGGTGGAACGGCTGACCGGCCTGCGCCGATCAGCCAGAAGGAAGCGGACGCCATCCTCAACCGGGTTCAGGAGGGCGTGGACAAACCGCGGCCGAAGGTGTTGTTCGAGCCTGGCGAGATGGTTCGTGTGGTGGATGGCCCTTTCAACGACTTCAATGGGGTCGTCGAAGAGGTCGACTACGACAAAAGCCGCCTGAAAGTGGCGGTATTGATTTTTGGACGTTCCACTCCGGTGGAACTTGAATTCCATCAAGTCGAGAAAGCTTGATCGGGGCTTTAAGAGCTTAGTGAGTTTTTCTTTCATCGCTGCGCGATGAAAACATCCTCACGAAGCGGCATTAAGGAGTTTGCTTCTGGCGCTTCGCGCCAACCGCAAACGAGGAATGTGCCCGACCGGCGCTTCTTTCATCGCGAGGCGATGAAAACCGCACCGGCAGGGCAGCTTAAAGGAGTTCGCTACAGGCACTGCGTGCCTTAGGCGAACATGGGGCGCTCTTGATGGAGCGCCAACTTGAACGGGGAGCTCTGGCACTGGTTGCCGGGCGCTTGAACCCGGGGAGATAAAACATGGCTAAGAAAGTCGCAGCCTACATCAAGCTGCAGGTGCCTGCTGGCGCCGCCAATCCGAGCCCACCCGTGGGACCGGCTCTGGGTCAGCACGGCGTCAACATCATGGAGTTCTGCAAGGCGTTTAACGCCAAGACGCAGAGCCTGGAAAACGGCATGCCGATACCCGTGGTCATCACGGTGTACGCGGATCGCAGTTTCTCTTTCATTACCAAGACCCCTCCAGCCGCGGTGCTGTTGCGCAAGGCGGCGGGTGTCCCGAAGGGCAGCGGCGAGCCGAACACCAGGAAGGTGGGCAAGGTCACGCGCGCGCAGTTGGAGGAAATTGCCCGCACCAAGGAACCGGACCTGACCGCTGCCGATCTCGACGCCGCGGTTCGCACCATTGCGGGTTCCGCCCGCAGCATGGGTCTCAACGTGGAAGGAGTCGAGTGATGGCGCTGGGAAAGAGAATGAAGGCCATCCGGGAGCAGCTCGAGCCCGGCAAGGCATACAGCATCGACGAAGCCCTGAGTCTGTTGAAGGACTCCAGCAAGTTGAAGTTCACGGAGTCAGTTGATGTCGCGATCCGCCTTGGCGTGGATCCGCGCAAGTCGGATCAGAACGTGCGCGGTTCGACCGTACTGCCGAACGGTACCGGTAAAACCGTGCGTGTCGCGGTTTTCGCCCAGAGTGACAATGCGGACAAGGCGAAAGCGGCCGGCGCCGATGTGGTCGGCATGGATGACCTGCACGACCAGATGAAAGGCGGTGATATCGCGTTTGACGTGGTTATTGCCACGCCCGACGCCATGCGTGTTGTGGGCAAGCTGGGCCAGTTGCTCGGTCCGCGCGGGCTGATGCCGAACCCGAAAGTGGGGACGGTCACGACGGACGTGGAAACCGCCGTGAAGAACGCGAAGGCCGGCCAGGTGCGTTACCGCACGGACAAGGCGGGCATCATCCACACCACGATCGGCAAAGTCGACTTCGAGTTGGATGCGCTCAAGGGTAATTTACATGCCCTGATCAATGATCTCGTGAAATTGAAACCTGCTGCGTCGAAGGGCGCGTTCCTGCAGAAGGTAGCCGTGTCGACGACGATGGGTCCTGGAATCCAGGTAGACAAGGCTTCGCTCGATTTATAAGAGTCTCTCGGGTGCTTCTTTCATCGCTGCGCGATGAAAACCGTGCCCTCGAGACGACTTGAAGGACTCTGCTTCTGGCGTTGCGCACTGCAGAGGTATAGGAATTTTTCACCTGGCTGGTTCAGCGGGTGATGGATGGGCGGGCTGCCCTGGCCCTCGATGGGCCGGGATAGACCGTCGGAGACCGCAGGTGCGGTTTTCTCTTCGGGGTCATACCCGAAGAGAGGCTGCTTAAGCAACGGTCGGGCAACCGGCCATAGCCTGCGCAGATGGTGGCAGCCCCGCTACTGGATTGAATGTCGGAACAACGTTCAATCCCGTAGCGGGGTCACCACTGAAATTGAGTCGAATGCCCGGGCAACCGGTCAGGAGGCTCCAGGAGGTAACCAATGGCGCTCAATCTTGAGCAGAAGAAAGCAGTTGTTGCCGAAGTGGCCGAAGTGGCCAGCAAGGCACTGGCAGCTGTGGCAGCGGAGTATCGCGGCCTGACCGTCGAAGAAATGACCGAGCTGCGCGTGAAAGCGCGGCAGGGTGGCGTTTTCTTGAAGGTGGCCAAGAACACTCTGGTGCGCAGAGCCGTTGAGGGTACCGAATACGAATGCATGCAGGAAGCGCTGACGGGACCCCTCCTGTTAGCCTTCAGCATGGAAGATCCCGGTGCTGCCGCACGCCTGGTCAAGGACTATTCCAAGGACCATGACAAGCTGATCGCACGGCTGGTTGCCGTGGGTGGTCAACTGTACGACGCTTCCGAGCTGGAGCGCCTGTCCAAGTTGCCTACCTACGACCAGGCCATCGCGATACTGATGAGCGTGATGAAGGCACCGATCGAGAAATTCGTGCGTACCCTCGCCGAACCGCACGCCAAGCTGGTGCGGACGGTGGCTGCTGTGCGCGATGCAAAGCAGGCTGCTTGAACCTTTTAACCATGCGGGTATCTGACCCCGCTCAATAACCATTTGATGGAGACGACAATGGCCGTTTCAAAAGAAGACATCCTGGAAACCATTTCCAACATGAGCGTGATGGAGGTCGTAGACCTCATCAGTGCGATGGAAGAGAAGTTCGGCGTTTCTGCCGCTGCCGCGGTTGCTGTGGCTGCCGGACCCGCCGCGGGCGCTGAAGCCGCGGCTGCCGAAGAGCAGACCGAGTTCGACGTGGTGCTCGCTTCCTTCGGTGCGCAGAAAGTGCCGGTGATCAAGGCGGTTCGCGAGATCACGGGTCTTGGCCTGAAGGAAGCCAAGGACCTGGTCGAGGGCGCTCCCGCTGCGGTCAAGGAAGGGATTTCCAAGGAAGAGGCAGACGGAATCGTGAAGAAGCTCGAAGAAGCTGGCGCTACTGTCGAGGTTAAGTAAATCTTCTTCCCGGTTTATCGGGGCTGATGAAATGGGCTGGGGACGCGGGTCTCCGGCCTGTTTCTGCTTGTATTTCGAATGACTTGAACGCATGGGCGGAATCAACATGAGTTACTCTTTCACTGAAAAAAAGCGTATCCGCAAGGATTTCGGCAAAAGCAGGTCCATCCTCGACGTGCCATATCTGTTGGAAACGCAAATCCGCTCCTACCAGGAGTTCCTGCAACTTGAGGTGCCGGCCGAGGAGCGCCGCGATCGCGGGCTTCACGGCGCGCTGAAATCGGTGTTTCCAATCGTTGCCTACTCGGGCAACGCCGCGCTCGAATACGTGAGCTACAAGCTCGGTGACCCGGTGTTCGACGTCAAGGAATGCAAGCTCCGCGGCATGTCCTACGGTGCGCCGCTGCGGGTCAAGGTCCGCCTGGTCATTTACGACAAGGAGAGCTCCGCCAAGGTCAAGCCGGTCAAGTACGTCAAGGAGCAGGAAGTCTACATGGGCGACCTGCCGCTGATGACCGAGACAGGCACGTTCATCGTCAATGGCACCGAGCGCGTGATCGTGTCCCAGCTGCATCGTTCGCCGGGCGTATTCTACGATCACGACCGGGGCAAGACCCATTCGAGCGGCAAATTGCTGTTCTCGGCCCGGGTGATTCCGTACCGCGGTTCCTGGCTGGACTTCGAGTTCGATCCGAAGGACTGCATATTCACGCGCATCGACCGCCGCCGCAAGCTGCCGGTGACCATCCTGTTGCGCGCCCTCGGCATGGGCGACGAGGAAATACTGGAAACCTTCTTCGACACCAGCACCGCTACGCTGAAGAAATCCGGCGCCAAGCTCGAGCTGGTGCCGGAGCGCCTGCGCGGCGAAACTGCGTATTTCGATATTCGCAGCAAGACTGGCAAGGTCCTGGTGCCGAAGGGCAAGCGCATCACGGCGCGCCACGTGAAGATGATCGAGGATGCCGGCGTAACCGCGCTCGAAGTCCCCGATGAATACCTCTTGGGCCGCGTGATGGCTCGCGCGGTTATCGACAAGGAGTCCGGCGAAATCCTCGCCGCGGCCAACGCGGAGTTGACCGATGAATTGCTGGAAGCGTTACGGGATGCGGGCATCAAGAAGCTCGAGCTCCTGTACATCAACGACCTGGACCAGGGACCCTATATCTCCAGCACGCTGAATATCGATCCGACCAGCAACGAATTGGAAGCGCTGGTCGAAATCTACCGGATGATGCGCCCGGGTGAACCGCCGACCAAGGACGCCGCCCAAAACCTCTTCAAGAACCTGTTCTTCGCCGAGGAGCGTTATGATCTCTCGGCCGTTGGGCGCATGAAGTTCAACCGTCGGGTCGGGCGCAAGGAAGTCGAGGGTTCCGGCGTACTGGACCGCCAGGACATCCTGGATGTCCTGCGCGTGCTGATTGACATCCGCAACGGCAAGGGCGGGGTGGACGACATCGACCACCTGGGCAACCGCCGCGTGCGGAGCGTGGGCGAGATGGCGGAAAACGTGTTCCGGGTAGGTTTGGTGCGCGTCGAGCGCGCTGTCCGCGAGCGCCTCTCTGTGGCTGAAAGCGAAGGCCTGTCGCCGCAGGAGCTGATCAATGCCAAGCCGGTGGCTGCGGCGGTCAAAGAGTTCTTCGGTTCGTCCCAGCTGAGCCAGTTCATGGACCAGAACAACCCGCTGTCCGAGGTTACCCATAAGCGCCGCGTGTCGGCCCTGGGTCCAGGCGGCCTGACGCGCGAGCGAGCCGGTTTCGAGGTGCGTGACGTTCATCCGACCCACTACGGACGGGTGTGCCCGATTGAAACGCCGGAAGGCCCGAACATCGGTCTCATCAATTCGTTGGCCGTCTACGCGCGCACCAACGACTATGGCTTCCTCGAGACGCCCTACCGCAAGGTGGTCGAAGGCAAGGTGACCGAGAAGGTCGAGTACCTTTCGGCCATCGAGGAGGGCGAGTACGTCATCGCGCAGGCCAATGCAGAACTGGACAAGTCTGGCAAATTCACCGACGAGTTCATTCCTTGCCGGCACCTTGGCGAATTCACGCTGATGGAGCCGGACACCATCAGCTACATGGACGTGTCACCGAAGCAGATCGTATCGGTGGCGGCATCCCTGGTTCCTTTCCTCGAGCACGACGACGCCAACCGCGCCTTGATGGGCTCGAACATGCAGCGCCAGGCGGTGCCGACGCTGAAAGCCGAGAAGCCGCTGGTCGGCACCGGCATGGAGCGTTCCGTGGCGACGGACTCGGGTGTGACCGCTGTTGCCAAGCGTGGCGGCGTGGTCGACCAGGTTGACGCCGGCCGCATCGTGGTGCGTGCGAACGAAGAGGAAGTGCCGGTCGGTGATCCGGGTGTGGATATCTACAACCTCACCAAGTACCAGCGTTCCAACCAGAACACCTGCATGAACCAGCGGCCGCTGGTGCGGGTCGGCGACCGCGTGTCCGCCGGCGATGTGCTGGCCGACGGCCCGTCGACCGACCTCGGTGAGCTGGCCCTGGGCCAGAACATGCTGGTCGCTTTCATGCCCTGGAACGGCTACAACTTCGAGGATTCGATCCTGATCTCGGAGCGCGTGGTGCAGGAAGACCGCTACACGACGATCCATATCGAGGAACTGACCTGTGTCGCGCGCGACACCAAGCTCGGCTCCGAAGAGATTACGGCCGACATTCCCAACGTCGGCGAGCACAACCTGAACAAGCTGGACCAGTCGGGCATCGTCTATATCGGTGCGGAGGTCCGGGCCGGTGACATCCTGGTCGGCAAGGTCACACCGAAAGGCGAGACCCAGTTGACGCCGGAAGAGAAACTGTTGCGCGCGATTTTCGGTGAGAAAGCGTCCGACGTGAAGGACACCTCCTTGCGTGTTCCCAGCGGCATGGACGGCACCGTGATCGACGTCCAGGTGTTCACCCGCGACGGCGTCGAAAAGGATGAGCGCGCCATCTCGATCGAGAAGGACCAGCTGCGGCAGGTGCGCAAGGACCTGGACGACCAGCTGCGCATCGTGGAGAACGCGATTTACCAGAGGCTGGAAACCGCGCTGGTGGGCAAGGTGGCCGACAAGGGCCCCAAGCTGAAAAAAGGCGACAAGATCAAAGTGGCCTACCTGGCTGAACTGGATCGTGAAGACTGGTTCAAGCTGCGCATGCGCAACGACGACGTCAACGACATGCTGGAGCAATTGCAGGATCAGCTGGCCCAGCAGCGCAAACATTTCGACGCCCGCTTCGAAGAGAAGAAAGGCAAGATCACGCAGGGTGACGACCTGGCCCCGGGTGTGCTCAAGATGGTCAAAGTGTACATGGCCGTCAAGCGTCGCATCCAGCCAGGCGACAAGATGGCCGGCCGCCACGGCAACAAGGGCGTGATTTCGATGATCGTGCCGACCGAGGACATGCCTTACATGGAGGATGGCACGCCGGTCGATATCGTACTCAACCCACTGGGCGTTCCGTCGCGAATGAACATCGGCCAGGTGCTTGAAACACACCTCGGCTGGGCCGCCAAGGGTCTTGGGCTGCGCATCGGCGAGATGCTGGACGCCAACGCCAAACTGGGCGACGTTCGCAAGTTCCTCGGCGATATCTACAACAGCGATCGCAAGAATCGGGTCGATATGGCTGAATTCAGCGACGACGAAGTTACGATCATGGCTGGCAATCTGCGCGCAGGCGTGCCGATGGCGACCCCCGTGTTCGACGGCGCCGACGAAGCGGAAATCAAGCAACTGCTCAAACTGGCGGGTCTGCCGGAGAGTGGCCAGACGACGCTGTATGACGGTCGGACCGGCGATCCCTTCGAACGCCCTGTGACGGTTGGCTACATGTACATGCTGAAGCTCAATCACCTGGTCGACGACAAGATGCATGCCCGTTCAACCGGGCCGTACAGCCTGGTCACCCAGCAGCCGCTGGGCGGCAAGGCGCAGTTCGGCGGTCAGCGCTTCGGAGAAATGGAGGTCTGGGCGCTCGAGGCCTACGGCGCCGCCTACACACTGCAGGAAATGCTGACCGTGAAGTCGGACGACGTCGCGGGACGCAACCAGATGTACAAGAACATCGTCGATGGCAATCACCAGATGGCGGCGGGCATGCCCGAGTCCTTTAACGTGCTCGTGAAGGAAATCCGTTCACTGGCCATCAACATCGACCTTGAAGAAGCCTGATAGGCAGGAGATCAACGGTGAGAGATTTACTCAATCTGTACGGAAGACAGCGGCAGCCGCTGGATTTTGAAGCGATTCGGATTGGCCTCGCGCCACCCGACCTGATCCGCTCCTGGTCCTACGGGGAAGTCAAGAAGCCCGAAACCATCAACTACCGGACCTTCAAGCCGGAGCGGGACGGCCTGTTCTGCGCCGCCATCTTTGGGCCGGTGAAAGACTACGAGTGTCTGTGCGGCAAATACAAGCGCATGAAGCACCGTGGCGTGGTGTGCGAAAAGTGCGGTACCGAGGTCACGCTGACCAAGGTGCGCCGCGAACGCATGGCACACATCGAACTGGCCAGCCCGGTTGCCCACATCTGGTTTCTCAAGTCGCTGCCGTCCCGCATTGGCCTGATGCTGGACATGACCCTGCGCGACATCGAGCGCATCCTGTACTTCGAATCTTACGTCGTGCTCGATGCGGGCATGACCGACCTCGAACGCGGCCAGCTGCTCACCGACGAGCAATACCTCGACACCATGGAGCAGTGGGGCGACGAATTCGAGGCCAAGATGGGTGCCGAAGCCATCTACGAATTGCTGCGCAGCATCGACCTCAACGAGGAAATGACCCGGCTGCGCGAGGAAATCGGCGCGACCCGGTCGGTGACCAAGCTGAAGCGCCTGTCCAAGCGCGTCAAGCTGGTCGAGGCCTTTATCGATTCCGGCAATCGCCCCGAGTACATGATCCTGACCGTGTTGCCGGTGCTGCCTCCGGATCTGCGCCCGCTGGTGCCGCTCGATGGCGGCCGCTTTGCGACGTCGGATCTGAACGATCTCTATCGCCGCACGATCAACCGCAACAACCGCCTCAAGCGCCTGCTGGAGCTCAATGCGCCGGACATCATCGTACGCAACGAGAAGCGCATGCTGCAGGAGGCGGTCGACGCGCTGCTGGACAACGGCCGCCGCGGTCGGGCCATTACCGGCACCAACAAGCGCCCGCTGAAGTCGCTGGCCGACATGATCAAGGGCAAGCAGGGCCGCTTCCGGCAGAACCTGCTCGGCAAGCGCGTGGACTATTCCGGGCGCTCGGTCATTGTGGTGGGTCCAAAGCTGAAGCTGCACGAATGCGGCCTGCCGAAGAAGATGGCGTTGGAACTATTCAAGCCCTTTATTTTCAGCAAGTTGCAGCGTCGTGGCATGGCTGCCACGATCAAGGCAGCCAAGAAACTGGTGGAGGCCGAGCGGGCCGAAGTCTGGGATATTCTGTCCGAGGTGATTCGTGAGCACCCGGTGCTGCTGAACCGCGCACCGACACTGCACCGCCTGGGCATCCAGGCCTTTGAGCCAGTGCTGATCGAAGGCAAGGCCATTCAGCTGCATCCGTTGGTGTGCACGGCGTTCAACGCTGACTTCGACGGTGACCAGATGGCCGTGCATGTTCCGCTGTCGGTGGAAGCCCAGCTGGAAGCCCGTGCCCTGATGATGTCGTCGAACAACATCCTGTCGCCGGCCAATGGCGAGCCGATCATCGTGCCGACCCAGGACGTTGTGCTCGGGTTGTATTACATGACCCGCCAGCTGGAAAACACACGCGGCCAGGACATGATCTTCAGCGACATCGACGAAGTGCACCGGGCTTTCGAGAACAAGGTGATCGATCTGCATGCCCGCATCCGGGTGCGCATCGATGAAACCATTATTTCCGAGCACGGCGAAGAGCGTCACGAAACCAACCTGGTGCAGACCACGGTTGGCCGTGCGCTGCTGGCTGAGATTCGTCCGTCCGGCATGCCGTTCCGGCTGCTGAATGAGCCCCTGAAGAAGCGGCAGATCTCCAACCTGATCAACTCGTGCTACCGCCGCCTTGGTCTGAAGAAGACCGTGGTGTTCGCGGACAAGCTGATGTACACGGGTTTCCATTACGCGACGATGGCCGGCGTTTCGATCGGCATCGACGACCTGATGGTTCCCGATGAGAAGAAGAAGATCCTGGCGGACGCCGAGGCCGAGGTCGTTGAAATCCAGAACCAGTATGTTTCGGGCCTGGTGACCTCCGGTGAGCGTTACAACAAGGTCGTCGACATCTGGTCCCGCACCAACGAGCTGGTGGCCCGGGCCATGATGCAGCGAATGGGCAAGAGTGTTGTCAAAGACGCCAAGGGCAAGATCGTCGAAGAAGATTCGATGAACTCCATCTTCATCATGGCAGACTCAGGCGCCCGAGGCTCGGCCGCGCAGATTCGCCAGCTGGCCGGCATGCGCGGCCTGATGGCCAAGCCTGACGGGTCGATTATCGAGACGCCGATTACGGCCAATTTCCGCGAAGGCCTCGACGTGCTGCAGTACTTCATCTCCACTCATGGCGCGCGTAAAGGTCTCGCGGACACGGCACTGAAAACGGCCAACTCCGGTTACCTGACCCGCCGCCTGGTCGACGTGGCGCAGGACCTCGTCATTACCGAGGTCGACTGCAAGACCGAAAACGGCGTGACCCTTCAGCCCATCGTCGAAGGCGGCGACGTAGTCGAGCCGCTCAGTGAGCGGGTACTGGGCCGCACAGTCGCGCAGGATGTATTGAAGCCGGGCAGTGACGATGTCATCTGCGAGCGGAACACCCTGCTGGACGAACTCCTGGTCGATGAGCTCGAAAAGAACGGTATCGACCGGATCGTCGTGCGCTCGACCATCACCTGCGAAACCCGGCACGGTGTCTGTGCCAGCTGTTACGGCAGGGACCTGGCGCGCGGCCACCGGGTCAACATTGGCGAAGCGGTGGGCGTCATTGCCGCCCAGTCGATCGGCGAGCCGGGCACCCAGCTGACCATGCGCACCTTCCACATCGGTGGTGCGGCGTCGCGGGCCGCGGCCATCGACCACATCCAGGTCAAGTCCGGCGGCACGATCCGGCTGCACAACATGAAGACAGTCGAGAACGCGGACGACAAGTTGGTCGCGGTCTCGCGCTCCGGTGAAGTGTCGATCATCGACGAACATGGTCGCGAACGTGAGCGGTACAAGGTTCCTTACGGCGCCATCATATCGGCGCGTGATGAACAAAAGGTCGCCGCCGGCGACGTGCCTGCAACCTGGGATCCGCACACGCACCCGATCGTCACGGAGGTGGCGGGCAAGGTCAAGTTCCACGAATTCATCGAGGGCGTCACCGTCAGCGAACACGTGGATGACATCACCGGCCTGACCAGCCTGATCGTGACCGAACCGAAGCAGCGTGGCAGCGCAGGCAAGGATCTGCGCCCGATGATCAGCCTGGTCGATGGCAAGGGCAAGGAACTGTGCCTGGCGGGTACCGAGATCCCGGCGCATTATTTCCTGCAGGCCGGTTCCATCGTGCAGATGCAGGATAGCCAGGAAGTGAACGTCGGTGACGTACTGGCCCGCATCCCGCAGGAATCATCGAAAACACGTGATATCACCGGTGGTTTGCCCCGCGTGGCCGACCTGTTCGAGGCACGCAAACCGAAAGAGCCGTCGATCCTGGCGGAGGTCTCCGGCATCGTGAGCTTTGGCAAGGACACCAAGGGCAAGCAGCGGTTGGTCATCACCCAGGACGACGGTGAGACCTACGAGGAGCTGATTCCCAAGTGGCGCCACGTCATCGTGTTCGAAGGCGAGCGCGTGGAAAAAGGTGAGACCATCGTCGATGGCGAGCCGAACCCGCACGACATACTGCGCCTGCTGGGCGTGGAGGCGCTGGACGATTACCTGGTGAAGGAGATCCAGGACGTCTATCGCTTGCAGGGTGTGAAGATCAACGACAAGCATATCGAGGTTATCGTGCGCCAGATGTTGCGTAAAGCCGAGATCATGGATGGCGGGGGCACCCGCTTCCTGCGCGGCGAGCAGGTTGATTATGCCCGCGTCGTAGAAGAAAACGCAGCGGCGGAGAAGGACGGCAAGGAGCCTGCGATAGTGCAGCGCGTATTGCTCGGCATCACCAAGGCTTCGCTGGCGACCGAGTCCTTCATCTCGGCAGCCTCCTTCCAGGAAACCACGCGGGTGCTGACGGAAGCCGCGGTGTGCGGCACCACCGATCACCTGCGAGGACTGAAGGAAAATGTGATCGTGGGTCGATTGATCCCGGCTGGCACCGGCATGGCGTACCACAATGCGCGTCGCCACCAGAAGGTTGAAGAGCCCGATGTCGACCTCGAAGCGCTGCGCACCGCCATCGCGGCCGAAGAGCTCACGAACCTGGAGACCGCCGACAAAGACGGGTAATTCCTCGTGAATGGGGTCAGGGCCTTTTTTCTGTGAGGGAAAGGGCTCT
>Ga0316188_10000479_pt1 | contig 17253 bp, 14 predicted proteins | sample Phiworburrow1_MG_FD_204933 | JGI IMG/M metagenome (GOLD analysis project Ga0316188, IMG submission 204933) | Coastal sediment microbial communities from Maine, United States - Phippsburg worm burrow 1 | ecosystem: Environmental > Aquatic > Marine > Coastal > Sediment | place: USA: Maine...
GGCGAAATGGTAGTAGCGAATGTTGGCTTTACAGCTGGGTTGCTTGCGGCGCAGGAATTCCAGCGCGGCACGTTCCTCGCCGGCATAGAGATCACAGGATTGCTGGCGCACATGCGACGGCGTGAAATAGGTATAAACGTCCACACCGTTGTTGCAGAAACCGTCGATCAGGATGTCGAGTTCGTCCAGTTCATACTGCGGCAGCGCTGGCATCGTGCCGCTCGGGGCGAAATTTTGCGTCGGCCCCGTGCTGGGGAACATGCGTTCTCGAAACGGTGCCAGGTGGCGTTGCGTCAGGTCGCCCTGTTCATAGGATTCGAGATAATCCGGTTTGGCGACGCCACGATCGCGCGCCATGATGGTTGAGATGAGCTTGATGTTGGCGCCTACCGACCAGCCGCCCAGGGCCAGTGAGTAGGCGCGCCGCAGCGAAACGAAATGGTTGGGCCGATGCTCGGCGTCGACATCGAGAATCGACTCATCGAAGCCATAACGGAAGCGCGCCCGGTTTTTATCGCGGAAAAAAGAATTCAGGTTGACGATTGCGACCTGCAGGTTCGGATTATCGAGCGCGGCATCGGCGAAGCGCCGCGTTTCGTATTGCTCGCTGCCGGATACGCCGTGATTGAAGACTGTGCGACCGAGCAGTTCGCCGGTTGTCGTCGGATCAAAGGCATCGCGCGCCCAGGAGGCGCCGAACACCGCAATTTCGGGTTTTATCGCGTCGTACAGAATCGGTTTGTACATGCGGCCCCAGCCCGAAAGCAATTGCACGATCGACTGGTTTTCCGCGCGCGACATGTAGCGATAGGCGACGAGGTTGATCGTCGCGACGATAACCGCGATGGTTACTACGCAGCCGAAAAAAATGCGCAGAAAGCGCCTCGCGGCAGTGCTGCTCTGGGGGTTCGCGTTGGCCTGGTCCAGGTTGGTTTCCACGGTCGATCAGAATTGAAAGTAAATGAACGGGCTGAGATTCGACATGGTAAACCAGGCGACAACGAATACAACCGCGCTGCTGATTGCCCAGCCCGCGGACAGCTTGAAGCGCAGCCAGCCCGGCCGCAGTGGCCTGATGCTGTCGTCCCGGTACTCGTCGACGTGTAACGCGGCCTTCGTTGCCTGAAACATTTCCATGGTGTTCGGCAATAACCAGACGGTAACCAGGTATACCGGAAACATCGTCACGATACCGCTGGTCAGCGACGCCACTTCGTGCCAGCCGCCAAAGCCGAGCATGGCGCTCGCCAGGCGCATGGCCGCGTCGAAATCGGTTGCGCGAAAAAACACCCAGGCGAAACTGACCGCGAGGAAAGTCAGCACGATTGACAACATTTTCAGTATCCAGGCCACAAGGCCGGGTTTGCGTGGCGTGGCTGTGGTTGCCGGTCGCAGGCGCGCCAGCAGCGCCCGCCACAGATGGTTTATCGACAGGTAAACGCCGTGCAGCAATCCCCAGATGACAAAGGTCCAGCCGGCCCCGTGCCAGAGGCCGCCCAGGCCCATGGTTACTATCAGCGCCGCGATCGTTCGTGTCAGTCCATGGTGACTGCCGCCGAGCGGTATGAACAGGTAATCGCGCAGAAACCGCGACAGGGAAATGTGCCAGCGGCGCCAGAAGGCGCGAATGCTGTCGGCCTTGTAGGGTGAAAAGAAGTTCACCGGCAGGCGCAGGCCAAACATGAAGCCGAGGCCGATCGCCATGTCGGAGTAGGCCGAGAAGTCGAAGTAAACCTGGAAGCCGTAGCCAATGCCCGCCACCCAGCCATCGACGAAGCCGACCGGATCTCCTGCCGCGGCAGCATCGTAGATCAGGTCCAGGTAGGGCACGAATGGGTCGATCAGGGCTGTTTTCTTGAACAGGCCAAAGGCAAACAGGGCCAGGCCGATGGCCACGTAATCGGCGCGCAGGCGCCAGTCGCGGCGCGCCGCCAGCTGCGGCAACATGTCGTGCTGGCGCACGATGGGTCCGGCGATGAGTTGCGGGAAGAACGCGATGAACAGCACGTGGTCCCAGAAGCGTAGCTGCGCTACCCGGCCCTTGTGCGCATCGACCAGCAGGCTGATTTGCTGAAAGGTGAAGAACGAAATACCGATCGGCAAGACGATATCGGGAATGTCGAAACCGGTTTGCATCGTCCAGTTCATTGACTCGACCAGGAACGCGGCGTACTTGTAAAATCCGATCAGCGCCAGGTTGAGCCCGATGCCAAGCGCGGTCAGGGCGCGCCGGGTGTGGACCGCTGGCGCTGCCATGAGGGCACGCGCAATCGCGTGATTGAACAGGATCGATACGATCAACAGGATCAGGTAGGCCGGGATCCAGAAGCCGTAGAAAACGAAGGAGGCGATAATCAGCAGGGGCTTGCCGAGGCGTTCGTCGTGTCGGCCCGCGAACCAGTAGGCAAGCAGCACTACCAGCAAAAAACCGAGAAACGAATGCGATGCGAAAACCATGCGATAGCTGATTGCCAGACTATGCGGACCTGATACCCTGACTCCAGCGATATTGCCGGTTTTCGCGGCTGGGATGGATCCGCAACAGGGTAAGAATCGGGCCCGGAATCACACCGGCTCGCGTAGCCTCCATCGAAACATGATCGAAATCTGGCATGCATCGTGCCGCCAGCCTGATATGAGGCACATGTATATCAAGAATGCCGTGGGGTGTAAACGGATTGTTGGCGGAATGCCTGGTTCGATCAAACGCTCCTGATCGGCACCGCGAAGGTCTAGCAAACCCTCGACCAGGGCAGTGTCAGCAGCCTTGCCTGTGGTAAACTTCGCCGGCTAGCGCAGCCCGGTTTTGCCTGCCGACTGGTTTTTCGGGCGAACACCGATAACAGCGAACCCAATCGAGGATACGAGCAATGATACTGGATACCTTTGATGAAGCGCGCCTGTCGCAATTGCAGACGGACGAATTATCCGATTCGCTGGAGCGCGGCTCGATCGTATTTTTCCCCGAATCACCGGTCAGTTTACCGGCACCGGCGGACCTGGAGTTTTTTCGCCAGGAGTTGCCGCGCCGACTCAAGCTGAAAAATATCAGCTTCCACCCCGAAGACGGCAAGACGCGCGGCCTCGACAGCGATGACGATGAAATGGTGGAGCGAGTCAACCGGGTGCTGCGCAACGTCAGCGACGATATCGCCAGCTTTCTTGCGAAAGTGGCGCCGCGACTGACCGATAACTGGACTGTGGGTACCTGCAGCTTTCGGCCCATGCAGGAGCAGGGGCGTGATTTGTCGGCGCACGCGAGCAACGAGTTGATCCACGTTGACGCCGGCGCCTACGGTGCGACAAATGGTGATCGCATACTGCGCTTCTTTATCAACGTGAATCCCGAGGAGGACCGGGTCTGGGCCACCAAGGGGCGCTTCCCCGAGTTGTTTGCCGAACATGGCGCGCGCGCGCAGCTGGGTTTCGAGAATGCCGGCCCCGACTACCTGTCGAAAGGGCCGCTGGATCACCTGCGCAGCGGCTTCATCAACCTTGCCGCACGCGGCATTCCGGTGCTCAAAGTGCTCGATTCGTCGCCCTACGATCGCGCCATGCGCAAGTTTCACAACTATATGAAAGACACGCCTTCATTTCAGCAACAGCAACAGGGGCACGAGGAATTTCGCTTCCCGCCTTTCAGTGCCTGGATGGTGTATACCGACATGGTCAGCCACGCCTGCCTGTCGGGTCAGCATGCGTTTGTGCATACCAGCCTGGTGCGGCTGGAAAATTGTCACCTGCCGGAAATGGCGCCAATCAATATTCTGCGAGCCGCCGCAGCGCCTGCTCAAGCCGGTCGATGACATCGTCGACCTCGACCAGGTCCATGACGCCCGGCTGTTCGATGCGTGTGCCCCAGCGCAATTGCTCCGGTTCGGCATTGCGATAGCGCCGCGCCGCCTCGGCAAAGCGGTCGACACAGAGCTCGAGCGAATTATAGGGTCCACTGCGCTTTGACCAGGTGCAGGCATGCAGGCCGATAACCGGGGTGCCGAGCGCATTGGCGAGGTGTACCGGCCCGGAGTCGGGTGATAATACGATGTCCGCGCGCTGCAACAGCGCGACCAGCTGCGGCAGGGTATCCTTGCCGATCAGGTTGATTAGCGGATGATGGGCGGCCTGCTCGATTGCCTCGCCGATGGAGCGTTCGAGTGCTGAAGGGCCCCCGGACAACACCACCGTCATGCCGTGCTGTGCAATCGCGTAGTCCGCAATTGCGGCGTAGCGCTCGCTGCGCCAGTTGCGATGCACGTGGCTGGAGCAGGGGGATATCAGCAATAACCGGGCTTCGTCCGGGATCACCTGGTTGACGAATTCAATGGCGGCATCGCTGACCGGGAAATCCCAGCGGGGTTCGGACACCGGCAAGCCGATGCAGCGTGCGAACGAGAGGTGCCCCTGCACCTGGTGTTCGAAGCGCGTTTGCGGGATCGAGTCGGTCATGAAGCAGCGATGAAAATCCCGCGCCCGCAACTTGTCCCAGCCCAGCTTGATGTTGGCCCTGACCACCGCGCCGGTCATGTTGGCGCGCGCCGAGGTTTGCATTTGTAGCATCAGGTCGAAACGCCGGCCTGCCAGCTGTCGCCACAGGCGGTAGTACCCGCGCCAGCCGCTGTTCTTGTCCAGGACGATGAATTCGATGCCGTCCAGCGCCGACAGCAGCTTGTACTCCAGCTTCGCGCAAATCCAGGTGATGCGTGTCTGCGGCCAGTATTGCTGAATCGCGCGCACCACCGGCACCGCGTGGGTGACGTCACCGAGCGCGGAAAGTCGAACGATACAGATGTCCCTGGGCGGTGTCGCGAGTGGCAGCATCGAAGCCTTTGGGTTGGAAACCAGCGCATAGTTTACGGTATCGGCAGTGGATCACAATCGATACGGGGTGCTGATTTTGCTGTTTGCGCAGCGCTCAAGCTGAGAATACGCGGTCGTTTTCTGCTACTTCGACAGGCATGAAAGCGGCCCATCCCCAGCCATTTGCCTGATTTCACCGCGAGCGCAAACGCGCGTTGAAAAACCGGCGCCAGTCGCAACATAATAGCGTCACGCAAAAACACGGGCGACAGCAATGAAGAGCACGGTAGAGGGCGGCCAAACAGGCCTGCGCGAGGCGTTGCGCCGCCGCATCGATAGCCGCCTGTTTCAGCGCGTCATAATGGTCCTGATCGTCATCAACGCGATTATTCTCGGCCTCGAAACCGTGCCCGCAGCGATGCAGTCTTACGGGCCGCTGCTGTTGGCAATCGATCGCGCCATCCTTGGCATTTTCGTAGTCGAGATACTGTTGCGCATCTACGCGCATCGACTGGCTTTCTTTCGCGACCCCTGGAGCCTGTTCGATTTTTCCGTGGTGATGATCGCGCTGGTGCCGGCGAGCGGCCCGTTGGCGGTGCTGCGTGCGTTGCGTATTCTGCGGGTGCTGCGGCTGTTGACCCTGGTGCCGTCGATGCGCCGTGTCGTCGGTGCGCTACTGGGATCGATTCCCGGCCTGAGTTCGATCGCGTTGGTGTTGCTGCTGATCTACTACGTGTTTGCCGTTATCGCGACCAAGTTGTTCGGTGAAAATTTTCCGCAGTGGTTCGGCAGTATCGGCGAATCGCTGTATTCGCTGTTCCAGATCATGACGCTGGAAAGCTGGTCCATGGGCATTGTGCGTCCGGTCATGGTCGAGCACCCGTATGCCTGGATATTCTTTATCGTCTTCATATTGATCGCGACTTTTACCATGCTCAACCTGTTCATCGCGATCATCGTCAACGCGATGCAGACTTTTACCGAGCAGGAAAACCAGCAGCGCAAGGATGCGCTGGATGAGACGCGCGATCACATCGAGGCCGATCTGCATCGGGAAGTTGCAGCCCTGCGCGCCGAGATCGCGGAACTGCGACATTTGTTGCAGGCGAACCTGGGAAGCAGTCGCTAGTCAGACGGCGCTGCCCTGCCAGGCGCTGCTGGCCACGCGGCGAAAATTTTCGCCGAGAAAGCCGCGAATGGCGGCATCGTCGAAACCCGATTCGGCGAGCGCATCGATCAGCGCGGGCAGCTGCTTTGGACCGGCGTGTCTGATGCCCCGGGTATCGTACTGCTGCCCGGCCGGCCAGTAGTCCGGGCGGCTGCGCAGGATCGCGCCGATGTCGATGTCGATGGCGGGCGAATAGTCGAAACCGAAGCCAATGTGAGCGCTGCCGACAAGGTCGCTCACGTAGCGCACGTGACGCAGCAGACTGTCTGTGTCGATAACGTTGTCGCCGAGAAAAATGCCCATGCCATTCAGGCCGATGACGCCGCCGGTGTCGGCGCAGGCCTTGATCTGTTCGTCGCTGATGTTGCGCTGGTGATTCCATAGTGCGCGTGGATTGGAATGCGAGAAGACAACGGGTTTGCTGGATGCCCGCATGATGTCCAGCGTGCTGCGCTGGCCCGCGTGCGAACAATCGACGATCATGCCAACGCGATTCATCTCCTGTACCACCTGTTCACCGAAGGCGGAGAGTCCGGGATCGGCGTCGTGACAGCCGCCGGCAGCGGCATTATTGAGGTTGTAGGCAAACAGCATCTGGCGCACACCGAGCGCGTGGTACAGGCTTACCATGTTGATATCACCGTTCAGCGCATTCATGCCCTCGATATCGAAACTGAGCGCAAACTTGCCTGTGCTGCGAGCGCGATCGATGTCGCTAATATCGCTTACCAGCACGAAACGGTCGCCGTGATCCAGCAGCCAGCGACGGTAGGCGGCAAGGGTCGCCAGCGTATCCTGCCATTCCATGACGTCGAATCCAACATTGATACTGACGTAGCTGGCGCCGGCCTTTTGCCATTCGTCCAGCAGGTTCAGGTCAACCTCCGGGCTCGGGAAAACGCCCGCATGAGCGTCCCAGACCAGCGCTTCCCGGTACAGTTGCTGCAGTTGTGCGTTCATGCTGACCCCACTTAAAGATTGATTTCGCCCTGGAACACCCGGGTTGCGACACCACCGACCTGCAATCGCCGAATCTCGCCGTTACCATCCAGTTCCAGCAGTGACTGTATCGAACTCGGACGACCCAGCTCAAGCCCCTGTTCGGCATTTATCGTGACCGCTGCACGATCAGTGGCGACCAGCGCGTGGCGCAGCAGGTAACCGCTGAGCGCGGCATTGGTGGTGCCGGCGGCGGCGGACTCGCTGACGCCGACGGCGGGACAGAAATCGCGGACGTGCAAATGCATTTCCGGATTCTCGGTTTCGAGACAGAAAACGGCAATCGTTTCGATGCCATGGCGGTGGCAGAAACGGATCATGGCGCTGAAGTCAGGGGTGATTTTACGCATTGCCGCGAGGCCGGAGAGCGGCACGACCAGGTGAATGAAATCGCCGCGTGCGATTTCCATCGGTAGTGCCGGTGACAGGGCTTCGGTGCCGAGGCCGAGCAGGGCAGGCAGTTCGTCGATGTCAGCAGGCGCAGCGACGAAGCGCGGGGGCTGGATTTCGAGCATGACCCGGTAGCGTCCCGCCGCGGTGGTGCCCAGCGAAACGCTGGCGTTGGCGCGGGGCAGGCGCAATTCGACATCGCGGTCGGCCTGCAGGACGCCGGATTCGAGCAACTGCGTGAACAGGCACAAGGTGCCGTGACCGCACATGGGTAACTCCATGACCGTGGACATGAACTGCGCCTGGACCCAGTCCTTACCATAATCGTCGACGAAGGCGGTTGCCGGCATGCCGATTTCACGCGCAATTTGCCGACGCTGCTCGTCACTGATCGTCGCGGCGGCGGTGATCACCGCCGCCAGGCTGCCGCCAAACGCAACGTCGGTAAACGCGTCGAACAGTGCCAGTGGGTAACGCTTCATGGCGGTAGCTTGCACGCACCGCGTCTGGCGCCACTCGATGTCTGCAATGGCATCAGGTTATCGACCAGAGTCTGGTTTGGCATTTGCGCGCCTGGTATCTGCCGCTAGGGCGGATGTCGGTGGTGGAGGAGCAAACGGCAAGAGCGGATTTCTCGTCGCTTCAGCCGAACTTCAGCAGGGAGTGCATGGGGTTTGGACCTGACCCTGATTTGAATGCAAAGTTAGCACCGCGGCGGTATGCAGTCAATTGACGCAGGCAGCCCACGCTGGTCGGCTTGCCTGCCGAAAAAAGACGATAAACGGTGCAGTTTTACCGGCTCAAATTGTCAGGCATAATGCGCGCATGAGATATGCCAAGATTCTCAGGTTGAACAAGGCCGGCACGCCGATCGACTGGATTTCGCGTGAGCAGGCCGCCACGCTCGTGGTCAAGGGACAGGTCGTCTGGGCGCTTGGCGAAAACGCATTCGAAATTCGCGGTGGTGTCAATCGCCTGGGCCGCCAGTCGATACTGTCGCTGCCCAGTATTCTCGCCAGCGATGGCAGCGTCAAACTCAGTAACTTCGTGCCGCCGCTGGTCAATAGTTACCTGTTCCGGCGCGATCAGTTCATGTGCCTGTACTGCGGCGGTGAATTTGCCGGCGAGCACTTGTCGCGCGACCACATCCTGCCCGTGTCGCGCAATGGTAAGGATCACTGGACCAACGTGGTCACCGCCTGCAAACGCTGCAACCATCGCAAGGCCAACCAGACCCCGGAAGAAGCCGGCATGGAGTTGATCGCAATCCCGTTCGTGCCGAATCGGCACGAGTTTTTTTACCTCGCCAACAAGAATATTCTTGCCGACCAGATGGAGTTCCTGAAATCACAGTTTTCGCACAACGGCACCTGGCTTTGAAGCCTGCGCTGGCGCCAACTAATGATGGATTGCGATATCACTCGCGGGTTTGCGCAAACGTGATTTTTCAGCCGGTATATCTCGATTAGCCGTCTATACTCCGCAATACACTTCGTGCTGTAATGGCGCGCGCCATATAAAAAAGCCAGGCCCGGAACCCGAATGGAAGATATTTTCCACGATATTTCAAAGTATTACGCCGCTAACATAATCGACAACCTGCTGACGATCGGCAAGATCGAATACCATGAGAAGGGGTATGCGTTTGTGCGCGACGACATTCAGGGCCCGTTCAACCTGGTCGACCCAGACGAGGACGTAACGCGCCTGATTCACGTGGTCGGTGAAATACACCCGCTCTCCGCGCTCGAGAAAATCGTGGCGGTGGATGTCATCTCCTGCCTGTACCTGAATGAAAATGATGAAACCAATGAAATCGAGGTGCGCTCGATCCACAAGGGCATGGGTACCTCGATATACACCAAGCAGGAGTGCCCGTTGATACTGTGGAATCCGAACTACGAAGCTCATCGCTACTTCGATGTCATCGATATCCAGAACGTCTTCAACGATAGCGGCATGAAAAACAGCTTCATCGCCATCCTTTCCGAAAGCCTGCGCGAGTTCGAATTGTTTCCGCCGCTGCTGCATCTGAAAAAGTGACAAATACGGCCTGAGGCCGTATTTGCCATCCCCGCGAAAGCGGGGATCTTGTAACGTATCCTCCCATCTTCGTCACACCTTGCGTCTGCGAAGGGGACAGAGCGCGATTCTCGTCGGCTCTGGCGCGAAAAGCAGGCAGCTTGACGAAAATCACGGTCTATCCTCGATGGTTCGGAGCCGAAAATCCCACGGGCCGAACCGTTGGGGACAGATCTTCAGCTCTGTCCCCCTCGAGGATGCGAGGATGGTACTGTCTAAACTGAGGGCGAGTCGGGGCGAACTCAGATTTTGATGTCGTACTGAGCGCGCAGTTTGGCGTCGCGTTCGATCAGCTTTACGGTCTGGGTTGCTCTGATGAAATGGCGCTGGCCGACGCGAATCGTCGACCGCAGCGCGCTGCAACCGCGCAACTCGCTGGTCGGCCATGCCTGAATACACCAGTACCGGAATTGCTTTACACGGTGTTACCATGCGGCGGTCAAGAACCGAAACTTCTGGGAATCGTCATGAAATTCATTGTTTACTGCCTGCTGCTGCTCGGCGCCGCCAACATTGCCTGGGCGGACGCGCAGATCCGCTTCAAGGACGCTGAGGGTAATGTCAACACCATGCAGACCAACGGCAGCATGGTGCGCATCAACGGTGGCCCCACGCCTGGCTATCTGCTGCTCAATGGCGCCACCGGCGAGTTTTTCATTGTCAATCCAGAGCGTAATGAAATCATCAAGGTTGCACCCGACGAGCTTGCCGGAATGACCGAAGTGGGCGATCTGAACATGGGCCTCAAGACTCGAGGCGGGCGTGAGAAAGTTGCCGGCTATACCACTGGCAGATACGACTTGCTTGTGAACGGCTCGCTCTGCGGTACGCTGTACGGTTCTTCCGAGCTGATTCAAAACAGTGATTTGCAGCAGATGTTGGTGGCGATGCGGGGCATGCACAAGCTCGGGCGCGCCATGGTGGCCGGCCTCGGTAAGCCGTTGAGTGAATGCCAGCGTGCCGAGTCGCGGCTGGCTGACCTCGCCGACAGCAGCGGTTTCGTCCTGCGCTTTGTCGATGACCAGGGCCAGCAGCGCTTCGAGGTGATCTCGCTGGAGACCGATGCAGTCGTCGACGAGGCCGCATACGAGTTGCCGCAGGGAATGCCGATCGTCGACATGAGCGAAAAGATGCAGCAGTTGGGCAAGCAGGGGCGACAGATGCAGGAGCAGATGACGGACATGAATGCATTGATGCAGCAGATTGAGGAAAACGGTGGCCAGATGACCGAGGAAATGCAGCAGCAAATGCAGGAAATGATGCAACAAATGCAGCAGATGCAGCAACCGCAGTAGCTTGTCCCGCGGCTGCATATAGTTTGTACCGAATGCCCGAAACCTCTGGCAGTCCCGCAACAACAGGGTTTGTTGCGGGACTGAAAAGTCTTGCGCGCGGTTCATAGAAGCCTGCGACAGACAGCAATCTTCAGGGGTTACCGGCAGGCAGTTGTCGTCATGCTGGACGACTGCTGGAGCCCGAAGCGCTGCAAAAACGTCGCTCAGTCGAGTGCCAGCGCAGCCTCGTCGACGATGATTTCTGCAATGATACCCATATCCTCGACGCTGAAGGTCAGCGGTATGCGCAGATCAAAGGTGTTTGCCAGTATCGCGGATGTCCTCGGCAGGTGCCGCTTTTCCTCGATGTAACGCCAGCTGTCGTAGCGGCTGGTAAAACCCTGGGGTTCGGCGCCACCAAACCATTTCAATTCGACACCGCGTGCCGCGCAGCCGGCGATAAAGGTACTGACCTGGTCCTGCGCCAGTGCATCCACTCGAAATTGCAGCGAACTGCCGACGAAGTGTTCGGCTGCGGGACGCTGCGGCAAACGTATGTGCGGACTGTTTGACAGCCCGGTATGCAGCGCCCGGTAACGCTCATTCCAGCGCTCGCAGTTGCGTTCCAGGTCGGGTAGCTGCGCCAGCAGCAGCGTGGCGCGCAGGTTGTCCATACGGCCACTGTAATTGGGCGTATCCAGGCGAATGTCGCGGAAACGTTCGAGTGCAGGCACGGTGCCGTGGCGTTCGTAGAGCATGTAGGAACCCGAATAGATTATTGCGCGCGCCATGATGTCGTCGTCATCGGTGGTGAGCAGGCCGCCTTCGCCTGAGTTCATGTGCTTGTAGGTCTGCGTGCTGAAGCAGCCGATTCGACCGAAGCTGCCACTGCGGCGTCCGTTCCAGCGTGCACCCATGGTGTGTGCACAATCCTCGATCAGGGTAACGCCATGGCGCTCACAGAGATCCAGGATGGCGTCCATGTCGGCAATATGACCGCGCATGTGCGATAGCATGAAAAAACGCGCGGCGCTCGCCCGCATGCGCGACTCGAGGTCAGCCAGGTCGACACAGTAGTTGTCATCGATTTCGACCAGCACCGGCCTGCCGCCGGCGTTATCGATGGCGCCCGGAACCGGCGCCAGCGTGAAGGCGTTGCTTAGCACCGGCTCGCCCGGCTGGATACCGGCGGCCTTCAGCGCGATGTGCAGCGCGTAACCGCCCGAGGTGCAGGCCAGGCAGTAGCGCTGCCCCATGTACTCGGCAAAAGACTGCTCCAGCTGTGCTGCCGCCGCCGTTTCGCCGGCAACCGTGTTATAGCGATGCAGTCGTCCCGTATGCAACAGTGAGACGGCCGCATCGATACCCTGCTGTGGAATGCCTTCCTGCTGCGTGAAGGATTTGTCGAACCGTGGTTTCGCCATGCGCCAGCCTGCTGCAAAGGTTGTTTGCCAGTACCGGGACTGTATAAGATTCCCGCTCGCGCGGGAATGTCGAATTAGGCGGTTACCGTCCGGGCCGTCGAAATCCCGGACGGTCAGCGCAGTGCAGTTGTGCCGTCACCAGTCGCGGGCGTTGGCCGTCGTATCAAATGTATCCGGGCAGGTTAAAGATTTTCGGATAGGCAAACAGCGACACGCTACCGCCGGTATGCAGGAAGACCACGTTTTCACCCTTCTTGAAATGGCCCTTGCGGATCAGGTCAATCAGCCCGGCAAAGCCCTTACCGGAATAAACCGGATCCAGCAGAATGCCTTCGAGGTTCGCCAGCATCTTCACTGCCTCGATCATCGAATCGGTTGGCAGGCCATAACCGTCACCGACGTAGTCGCTGTTGGCGACGACGCTATCGCGCGCCACCAGGTTCTGGCTGAGGCCCATAAAGTCGAGCGTGCGCTGCGCCAGCCCGAACACGTTTTCTTCCTGTTTTGGCTTCGGCGCACGCACGCTGATACCGTAGACCGGGATGCCGCTGTGCATCGCTTCCAGGCCGACGACGAGGCCTGCCTGGGTGCCGGCGCTGCCAGTGGCATGCACCAGGTGATCGATTTTTAGCGAGCGTTCGTTGGCCTGGTAGGTGAGTTCGAAAGCCGCGTTGACGTAGCCGAGCGCGCCGGTTTCGTTGGAACCACCGCCCGGGATGATATAAGGTTTTTTGCCGTCGTCGCGCAGTTGCTGGGCGAGCGACTCCATTTCGGCATTCATGTCACTGTCGGCCGGGCGCAACGAGACGCTGGCGCCGTGTAGTTGATCGAGCAGCACGTTGCCGTTGTGCGCGTAAGCTTCATCGTGGTAGCCGGTGCGATCTTCCAGCAGGATATGGCTCTGCATACCGAGACGTGCCGCGGCGGCGCAACTCTGGCGGGCGTGATTCGACTGGGTTGCACCCTGGGTAATGATGCTGTCAGCGCCGCGTTCGAGGGCTTCGGCCATCAGGAACTCGAGCTTGCGGGTCTTGTTGCCACCGGAAGACAGACCGGTACAGTCGTCACGTTTGATCCACAGGTTGGGACCGCCCAGATGTTCGGAAATACGCTTCATCGGTTCCAGTGGCGTGGGCAGATGGGCGAAATGCAGACGGGGAAAGCGGGAAAGGTGCATGATCATCTCCAAGATTAGTTATATGCATGATTACACCAATTCCTGTGCGATAATAATGCCAATATTTATTTGAAACATTAAATTAAGTAATAATATCGAACGAACACGCCCATGGAACTGAAATGGCTCGAAGATTTACTGGTACTGCTCGAGGAGCAGTCCATTTCGCGTGCCGCGGTGCGCCGTCACGTGACTCAACCGGCCTATTCACGGCGCATTCGGCAGCTCGAGGAGTGGCTCGGCGTCGAACTGGTTGACCGCAGCACCAAGCCGGTCCGAATTCGCCACACGGCCCTGGCCATGCAGGACGAGGTGCGTGATCTCGTCAACCGCTTCTATGCGATTCGTAACCGGATTCACGAAACCACGGAACGCGTCACCTTCGTGGCCCAGCATACGCTCGCGATATCGCGTTTCCCGGCCCTTATTCGCGGGGTCAAGCAGCGCTTGCCCGAGGCCAGCTACCGGGTGGTGCCCGCCAACTACGACGAATGCGAGGCCCTGTTTTACAACGAGGCTGAGCTACTGTTGTGCTACCAGAATGCGCAGCGCAGCTTCGACTTTTCCCACAGTGCCGTGATCAGGCTGGAACTCGGCAAGGACCGCCTGATTCCGGTCGCGTCAGCGGCGCTGGCGCGGCAGTTGGGGCCATTGACGCCGGGTATGGCGATTCCCCTGTTGATGTACCAGAAACACGGCTTTCTTGCCGAGGCCCTGAACAATGGTTGCCTGGCGCGAGTGATTCGTGATTATCGCGTAGAGACCATTTGCGAATCGGCTTTCTCGGCCAGCCTCAAGGAGATGGCGCTCGCCGACATGGGGATTGCCTGGCTGGCCGGCGACATCATGCGGCAGGAGCTGGCCGACGGCCGCTTGCTGTCGCTGGCCGAGCAACTGGGTGACATCGAGCTCGACATCGTGCTGTTTTACCGGGATGCGGGCCTCGCCGCACGGGTCGGCGACCTGATTGCGGCAATGAGGCCGATCGGGTGACGCCGGCTTTCCTGTTGACGCGGCAATGGGTCGACGACAAGGACGGCGTGCGCCTGGATTTCTGGTTGAAAACCGCGCAGGGGCCACTGGCCGTATCGATTCACGGCCAGCGGCCGCTATTTTTCATCCACCGCGAAGACGCGCTCAAGGCTAGCAGCCTACTCGGCGAGGGCCGGGGTGTGAGCATCCGGCCGTTGCAGCTGCGCAGCTTCGACGGGCACGAGATCAGCGGCGTGTACTTCGATTCGCAACAGCAGTTGTACCGCGCCCGCGACCAGCTGGCGCGGCAGGGAATCGCCTGTTTCGAGGCTGACATCCGGCCAACGGAGCGCTTTCTGTGCGAGCGCTTCATCACCGCTGCAATCGATGTCGATGCCGAGTTCGAAGCCGCGACCCTGCATAATGTGCGCATGGCGCCGGGTGACTATCGGCCTGATTTCGAGGTCATGTCTTTCGACATCGAATCCGACTACGAGACGGACGCGCTGTTTTCGATCGCCTTCGTGTGCTCGGGGCAGCGCCGCGTGTTGATGATCGGTGCCGGCGACAGTGACGCATCGATCGAGTACGTCGACGATGAGCGCAACCTGCTGCTAGCCTGGATCGACTGGGTAGCCCGCCTCGACCCGGACATACTGATTGGCTGGAACGTGGTCAATTTCGATCTGCGCCTGCTGCAGAAAAAATCACAGCAGCTGGGCCTGCCACTGACGATCGGCCGCGGTAACACGCTGCCGCAGTGGCGCCAGTCCCAGGCTGATCGTAACCATCACTTCGTGCTGGTGCCGGGGCGCGTGGTGCTCGATGGTATCGACGCCCTGCGCGCCGCAACCTACAACTTTCGCAGCTTTGCGCTGGAAGCGGTCGCGCGTGAGTTGCTTGGTCGCGGCAAGCTGATCCATGATCGCAGCCAGGCCGATCCGCTGTACAAGGCGAAGCAGATTCGACGGCAGTTCGCCGAGGACAAGCCGCAACTGGCTGCCTACAACCTGGAAGACTGCCAGCTGGTCTGGGACATCTTCGAGCACACCGGCTTGATTGGATTCTGTATCGAACGCGCCCAACTCACCGGGCTGGAGATGGATCGTGCCGGCGGCTCGGTCGCGGCTTTCGACAATCTTTACCTGCCGCGATTGCATCGCAAGGGCTATGTGGCCCCCAACATCGGCGACTACCAGGGTGACTTGAGCGCCCCCGGTGGCTATGTCATGGATTCGAAACCGGGCTTGCAGGGCTCGGTGCTGGTGCTCGATTACAAGAGTCTCTATCCGAGTATCATCCGCACCTTTCGGGTCGACCCTTATGCCCGCATCGCTGCTGCCACGGCCGCCCCGGAGGATGTGATACCGGGCTATGACGGCGCCAGTTTCCACAAGCACGAGCATATTCTGCCACGCATCATCGAGGCTCTCTGGGCCGCGCGCGACCAGGCCAAGGCTGACGCTAACAAGGCCCTCTCCCAGGCGATCAAGATCATCATGAACTCCTTTTACGGTGTTCTCGGCACCCCGGGTTGCCGCCTGCACGACTCGAGCCTGACCAGTTCCATCACCCGGCGCGGTCACGACATCATCATTCAAACCGTGAAGCTGATCGAGGCCGAGGGTTACGAGGTTATCTACGGCGACACCGATTCGGTTTTCGTGTCGCTGAATGGCCGCCGCGACAACGAGGCCGCCGCGCAGATTGGCAATCACCTGGTGGCGCAGATCAATCGCTACTGGCGTGAACACCTGCGCACCGAGTACGCGATCGAGTCTTGCCTCGAAATGGAGTTCGAAACCCATTTTCACCAGTTCTTCATGCCGACCGCGCGCGGCTCGGATCTGGGCAGCAAGAAACGCTACGCCGGGCTGGTCGAAGATTCCGAGGGTCGGCGCAGCATCGTCTACAAGGGCCTGGAAACGGTGCGCACCGACTGGACGGAACTGGCGCGCGAGTTCCAGCAAACGCTATACCAGCTGATCTTCGATGGCGAGGACGCGGCGGATTTTATTCGCCAGACCATCAGCGATCTGCGCGCCGGCAAGCTCGACGAAAAGCTCGTTTACCGCAAGCGCCTGCGCAAGAAACTGGCCGAGTACCAGAAGAATATTCCGCCGCACGCGCAGGCGGCAATCAAGGCAGAGGCCCAGTTTCGCCAGAATAACGAACCCTCGCGCTACCGCAATCGCAGCTGGATCGAGTACGTCATGACCGTGGCCGGGGCGCAGACACTGGAGTGCCAGAACGCGCGCCTGGATTACGAGCACATCGTCGAGCGTCAGTTGACGCCGATCGCGGATACGATACTGAGCGCGATTGGTTCATCCATGCAGGCGATTACCGGCCAGCAACGCGACCTGTTCTGAAATCCAGTCGAAAATTCGGCCAGGCTGGCGCGTCAGTCGTCCGGCTTGCGCGGTGGCAGGTCGTCGTACTGCGGCAGCGACTCGACCGCTTCGTACCAGTCGGCACGATCCTGCCAGTGTATGTTTTGCAGCGGCCGTATCCCCGGGTCCTCGTCGAGCGTGCCGGCCGGAATCACGACCGATACGCCGCTCTTTGATTTCCAGGGCAGCGAAGAGCCGCACTTCCTGCAGAAGCAGGTGGCGAAATGCTTCGCCTGCGGATGCTCGAAGCGGCCCACCTGGTCGGCGCCCTGCAGCCATTCGAACTGCTCCGGTGCAACGATGATGTTGCTGGCATGGGCACTGCCGGTAAATTTGCGACAGCGTGAACAGTGACAATACTGGAACACGAATTCCGGACCGTGAAACTGGTAGCTGACGGCGCCGCACAGGCAGCTGCCCTTGATGGATCGGTTCATGTCGATGACCTCAGTTTGTGCGGCAGTGTAGCCCAGGCATCAAGCGCGCAGCAAATCCGGTGCCAGCAGTTCCACGACTTCGCGCAGCTGGGCATCCGCCAGGTTTTGCTGGAACAGCGCGGCGTCGCGCACTGCAAAAC
>Ga0316188_10000480_pt1 | contig 17252 bp, 11 predicted proteins | sample Phiworburrow1_MG_FD_204933 | JGI IMG/M metagenome (GOLD analysis project Ga0316188, IMG submission 204933) | Coastal sediment microbial communities from Maine, United States - Phippsburg worm burrow 1 | ecosystem: Environmental > Aquatic > Marine > Coastal > Sediment | place: USA: Maine...
AAACACATAACAGTTATATAGACGGACCAGAAACATTTCTATATCCAGAAACATGTTTCTCTACACAGAAATAAGTTTCTATATTTAGAAACTTTCCCCAACAAAAAAGCAGCCGAAGCTGCTTTCCTGTTTTACCCTGTTTTGCTCGTGCAGGTTCGCCGCGACGGGATCAACCACACTTACTGTCGCCGCAGTTCAAGCACGTCATACACCCATCCATCTTCACCATCGCCTTGGTATTGCACTTGATGCACAGCTGCGCGCCGTCGGGGAAGTCGCTGGGGCTTTTGTCTTCGGCGTCCTTGACGGTCTTTTCGTACTGGGCGCGTTTTTCGTTGACGAGTTTTTGCTGGTGTTCGTCGAGGCCGTCGTCCTTGAGCAGGCCGATCATGCGCAGGTGGCATTCGATGGCGTCGCCGATCTCGGCCACCAGGGAGGGCATGTACTTGCCGCCCTTCTTGAAGTAGCCACCGCGCGGATCGAATACCGAGCGCAGTTCTTCCACCAGGAAGGTCACGTCGCCGCCTTTTCTAAATACCGCGGAGATAATCCGGGTCAGGGCCACGATCCACTGGAAGTGGTCCATGTTCTTGGAGTTGATGAATATCTCGAACGGGCGGCGCAGTTCGTGCTCGGTACCCGGGTTCAGGATCACGTCGTTGATGGTGACATAGAGCGCGTGTTCGGTGAGCGGGGTCTTGATCTTGTAGGTGCTGCCAAGCAACATGTCCGGACGCTCGAGCTTCTCGTGCATGTGGATGACATTGCTTTCCTCTTTTACGTCGCCACGGGCCTCGGCCAGCGCCGCCTCGGCAGCACGGTCGTCGGCGTCGTCTTTGGCGACTTCGTAGCCGACTATTTTGCTGTTAAGTTGTATTGCCATGTTCTGCGTATCCTCTGCTGTTGTTCCTGTATACGACGTTGTTGTTGCTGTTGTCGACGTTGCTGGGTGGTGGCCATCGCACGTTTCATCATCGTGATACCGTCTCCTGTTTATGTATGGGCAGTGACCCCATTAACAACACCTGACTAATGGGGCTTGCCTCTTATCGCACTTTCTTTGTTATAAACCGTTTAAACCCGTTTGCCATCCCGCCACAGGGTCGCCCTGGCACTGCTGGTGCTGTTGCGGCTGAGATGGTGCTGCACTTGCCGTTGTGCCTGCTGTTGTTGGCGCTGCATGAGCGTGCGCTGCTGCAGTACTAATGTAATGCGTTGCGTCAATGTCATTGTCTGGCCCTCCTGTTCCTCTCTCGTTTTGAGTAAGTTCAAAACTTTCCGTAGTAACCCTCTTTGAGTGCATCGTACAAATTCGCGGCGGTGTGCATTTCACCGTCGTACTCGATCTCTTCGTTGCCCTTGGCCTCGACCACGGTGCCATCGGCCAGGGTGAACCTGTACGTGGTGTTCTCCAGGTCCTTTTCCTTCACCAGCACGCCCTGGAAGGCGGCGGGGTTGAAGCGGAAGGTGGTGCAGCCCTTGAGACCCTGTTTGTAGGCGTATTTATAGATGCCCTTGAAGTCCTCGAAGGGATAGTCGGTCGGAACGTTGGCGGTCTTGGAGATACTGGAATCGATCCACTTCTGCGCCGCGGCCTGGATGTCGACATGCGCCTTGGGGGTGATGTCTTCGGCGGTGATGAAGTAGTCCGGCAGTTTGTCCTCTTCCGTTTCCCCGTAGGGCATGGCCTTCTTGTTGATGAGCTCGCGGTAGGCCAGCATTTCAAACGAGTAGACGTCGACCTTCTCCTTGGTCTTGCGCTTTTCGCGGATCACGTTACGGAAGTAGTGATGGGCGAAGGACGGTTCGATGCCGTTGCTGGCGTTGTTGGCCAGGGACAGGGAGATGGTGCCGGTCGGGGCGATGGAGCTGTGATGGGTAAAGCGCGCGCCGGTCCTGGCCAGCTCATCGACCAGTTTTTGATCGACTTCGGCGATCTTCTGCATGTAGCGGCTGTAGTGCGCGTGCAGAATCTTGCCCTTGACCTTGTCACCGACCTTGAGGCCGTCCTTTTTCATTTCCGGGCGGCGGCGCAGCATGTCGGCGGTGATCTCGAAGTCCTGCTCCATGATCGGTGCCGGGCCTTTTTCCTTGGCCAGTTCCAGCGCAGTGCGCCAACCGGACACGGCCAGTTCCTGGCTGACTTTTTCGGTAAAGGCAATAGAGTTCTCATCGCCGTACTTCATGCGCAGCATGGTGAGGGTGGAACCCAGACCCAGGAAGCCCATGCCGTGGCGGCGCTTATGCATGATCTCGCGGCCCTGACCTTCCAGCGGCAGGCCGTGGATCTCGACCACGTTGTCGAGCATGCGGGTAAAGACGGCCACGACCTTGTTGTATTCGTCCCAATCAAAATAGGCCTTGTCGGTGAACGGCTTGCGCACGAACTTGGTGAGGTTGACGGAGCCGAGTAAACAGGAACCGTAAGGCGGCAAGGGCTGTTCGCCGCAGGGATTGGTGGCGCGGATGTTCTCGCAAAACCAGTTGTTGTTCATTTCGTTGACTTTATCAATGAGGATGAAGCCTGGTTCTGCAAAGTCATAGGTTGAGGTCATGATCATGTCCCACAACCGTTGTGCCTTGATGGTCCTGTAGACCTTGCAGGCAACCAGGCCCTCCTCGTCGGCTAGGTAATCGTCTTTCACCGGCCACTCGCGCCAGATCACCTGATTGGGATCTTTCACATCGAGGCCTTCTTCTTGCACTTCTTTTTCGGTAATCGGAAACGCTAATGGCCAGTCGGCATCGTCTTCCACCGCCTGCATGAAGGCATCGGTGATCAACAGCGACAAATTAAACTGACGCAGGCGCCCGTCTTCGCGCTTGGCGCGGATGAAGTCTTTGACATCGGGGTGGCCCACATCGAAGGTGGCCATCTGTGCGCCGCGGCGACCGCCGGCGGAGGACACGGTAAAACACATCTTGTCGTAGATATCCATGAACGACAGCGGCCCGGAGGTATAAGCGCCGGCGCCGGAGACATAGGCCCCGCGCGGACGCAGGGTGGAAAATTCGTAGCCGATACCGCAACCGGCCTTTAAGGTCAGCCCTGCTTCGTGGACTTTTTCCAGGATGTTGTTCATGGAGTCGTGAATGGTGCCGGACACGGTACAGTTAATGGTGGAGGTGGCCGGTTTGTGTTCCAGCGCGCCGGCGTTGGAGGTGATACGCCCGGCGGGGATCGCGCCATGGCGCAGGGCCCACAGGAATTCTTCGTACCAGTGCTGACGGGCATCGGTGGGCTCAACATCGGAGAGCGCGCGTGCGACACGTTGGTAGGTCGCATCGATGTCCTGGTCAATAATGCGGCCGTCTTTGGCTTTTAAGCGGTATTTCTTGTCCCAGATGTCGAGAGAGGCATCCTGGAAGGTGATATCTGCGGCGGATTGGTTGTTCACATCTTTCAAGTGTGCACGTTTCATTATAATTCGAGTCCTCCTGTCCATAGCGCTGGCTAGACCTAGTCGATAAGACGCTGGAGACTCTCGAACTGGTCTATTAATTCTAGTTAATTTTATGATTTACCACGACTTTTGCCGTTCTGAGTTAACAGCGAAAGCGGAACGTCGTTTAAAACACAAGATATAGTGGATGTGGTGAAATTAGGCCAATGTGACAGATCTGTCAATAGCTGGTAGACTAAAATTGTAAAGTTTTTAAGTCATTGTTAATCAATGAGTTAGGATATGCTGTGTATATCCTGTCAATCACCGGTGCAAAGCCTGTGAATAAGCCAAACACTATATCTTGTGTTTTCCCCCATCCCCCGCCAGCATTGATCTGCAGCGTAAGTGAGCGCTGACTTGATCCAAATCAAAACCCACCTATTTAGTGCCCGCGAAGTGCTTTTCAAGTCCTTGATCCCTGCCTCCCCGATTCCCATAAAGCAAGCAGACAAGCAGTAGTGCGTCACGCATCGAGACGCAGGACATGTCATCAACCATATACATTAAGGAGACAACATCATGTCATTAGTACGTTATGAACCCTGGAGCCTGCTGAACCAGTTTAATCGTGAGCTCGATACGCTGTTCGCACGCCCCAATACCGAAAACAGTATCGCCACCAGCGATTGGGCACCGGCGGTCGATATTAAGGAAACCGAAACGGAGTTCAAGATCCTGGCGGATATCCCCGGTGTCGATCCCAAGGACATCGACGTCCATATGGAAGACGGTGTACTGACTATTCGTGGTGAGCGTGAAGCCAAGAAAGAGGAAGAGAAAGAAGGTTACAAGCGCGTGGAGCGTTCTTACGGTTCTTTCTATCGTCGCTTTAACATGCCCGATAGCGCCGACGCCGACAAGATTTCGGCCAAGAGCGTGCACGGTGTTCTGGAGGTGACCATTCCCAAACAGGAAAAAGTACAACCGCGCAAGATCTCGGTACAACATTAAAAATATTTAATGCGGCCACGCATAAGCAATCAGGCTTATGCGTGGTTCGGCATTGCCATTCGCGATATTAATGCCGGAACTATTCTGTTCCCCAGTTTGTCACTCACATACAACCATATCTGAATATGGGCCATAATCACTCGACGTATGTGTGCACCCCGCGTACATGAAATAATTGAAGGTAGACATTGAATGTTAGATTATCGAAAGTTTGTTGCGCGTTGTGTTTTTGTTTTTATGCTCTTTTTACCGGCTCTCTCCAATGCGGCCTTGCCGCTCGTCGATAGTCAGGGTCAGAAGTTACCGACCCTGGCGCCGATGTTAAAAAAGGCCCTGCCCGCCGTCGTGAATATCGCCACCAGCGGCAAGGTGCGTGTAGAACAAAGCCCTCTATTCAACGACCCCTTTTTTCGCCGCTTCTTTGATATTCCCGATCAACCTCGCGAACGCAAGACCCAGAGCCTGGGCTCGGGAGTGATCGTCGATGCCGACAAGGGTTATATCATTACCAACAATCACGTCATCGATAAGGCCGATGAAATCAGCGTGACCTTAAATGACGGCCGCAACTTCAAGGCCAAACTCATCGGCACCGACCCGGAGACGGATGTCGCGGTGATTCAAATCGAGGCCGAGAATCTCGCTGCCCTGCCCATCGCCGACTCTGATCAATTGAATGTCGGTGACTTCGCCGTCGTCATCGGTAATCCCTTCGGCCTGGGTCAGACCGTGACCTCCGGGATCATCAGTGCCTTGGGGCGTAGCGGCTTGGGTATTGAAGGCTATGAGGACTTTATCCAGACCGATGCCTCGATCAATCCTGGCAATTCCGGCGGGGCCTTGGTGAATTTAAACGGCGAACTGATCGGGATTAACACCGCAATCTTTTCCCAGAGCGGCGGCAACATCGGTATTGGTTTTGCCATCCCCATCAACATGGTCGGTGATGTCATGCAGCAACTGGTGATGCATGGCGCAGTCAAACGCGGGCGCCTCGGCGCGCAGGCGCAGGACATTACGCCGGAGCTGGCGCAGGCCTTTAATCTGCCGAATGGACAAGGTGGCGCCGTGGTGACCCAGGTCATCCCGGATTCGGCGGCGGACAAGGCCGGGCTCAAGGCCGGGGACATCGTGCTTAAGGTCAACAACAAGCCGGTAGGTGACTCCACGGATTTGCGTAACTACATTGGCCTGCTGCGTATTGGCCAGCGGGTTGAAATGCACGTGCTGCGCGAGGCCAAACCGCGGACCTTAGTCGCCATCGTCGAGGAACCTGTTGCCAGTATTCAGTTGGGTCAGGCTATCCACCCGAAACTGGGTGGTGCGCAGTTTGCCGATATCACCGAAGGGCATCCCCTGTATGGCCGCGTCGAGGGAGTATTGGTGGCCGTGATTGAACCAGGCAGTCCCGCCATGCTTGCCGGGCTGCGTAGCGGGGATGTGATTATTTCCGCCAACCGCTTACAAATCAAGAGGTTGGAAGACCTGGCCCGTGCCGCCAAGAGCAGCAATAAATTGCTCCTCAATATTCGCCGCGGTAATAGCGCCTTATTCCTGTATTTGTAATGTGTTTATAGTCTCAAAAGCGTCCTGATCCAGCCGGGTTTAAGCTGTTTGCCCTGTTCTCGCTCTCTATATATAGATACGATAGAGGGTCATGAAATTCCGGCTACCTAAAAGCCCACAAAGCATCCGCGTGACGGCATTGATTGCCATCCTGTTGTCGGCCTGCGGCCTGATTCTGTGGCATGCTATCAACCAGTACAAGGCAATTGAGCAGGAACAGGCCTTACAGTTGAAGACCTCGCTGGATGGCGCCGCCCTGGAAATCAGTCAACACATTCATAACCTGCGTCTGCAAACCCAAGTCCTGGCCGAAGCCAATATCAGCAAAATTCAACAGATCCTGAACAATCCCCTGGACAATACCGAGCGCGAAACCCTGCTCAAACGCTTCAAGAAATTTAATCCGGACGTGTTTTCGCTCATGCTCGTGGCCGATAACGGCGCGTTGCTGCTGGAGGATTATCAAAAAATCATCACGCCGGAATGCCGAGTCGCGATACGTGACTTTGCACGTCAACGCGACAATAAACAGAATCAGATTCAGATCCACACCAATAAATTCGGTAATCACATCGATGTGTTGAACTACCTGACCTTGCCCGATGGCGATCACGTGATTCTGTATCTTAGTGTCCTGCTCGACAGCATCACCAAGTATCTCGATACCAATGACTTGCTCAATTATGAAGTCATGTTGCTCAACCGCGACGATGAGGGGCGTATCGAGATCAGAAACACGGCGAGCAAGAACAACGAGTCGAATACGCCGCGGCTTAGCCAGGCTGCGTATGCATCGCTGCGCTATAAGACCCCGGTACCCGGTACACTGTGGGAACTGGTAGCGATGCAAAAAGGCCAGGGTACGATTTCCCCCACCTGGTTTACCGCCCTGTGGGCGTTTTCCCTGTTAATGCTACTCGGCAGTACCGCACTGTGGTTATTACGCCGCACCGATAACGTGATCATGGCGCAAAGTAATGAATTACAGCGTGAGCAAAGACGTCTGAATAATTTACAGCAAACCACCATCTCCTCCGAATTGAGTTTTCATGAGAAAGTCCGCGCCCTGTTGGTAATGGGCCTGGATGAATTCGGCATGGAGGTCGCCATCCTCTCGCGCGTGGAGGGCACGCTGTATTCGATTGTCACTGCGGTGACACCTGATAATACCCTGCAACCGGGTATGACCTTCACCCTGGTGCATACCTATTGCCGGCACACCCTGAGCGCCGGTCATCCCACCGGGATTGAGAAAACCGATAAGAGTATGGGACTGAATCACCCCTACTTCCGCAAGGTGCGCATCGAATCCTATATCGGCACTGCGGTGTATGTGCGCGGTAAAGTCTACGGGACCCTGAACTTTTCCAGCACGAAACCGTATAACGGCAAATTCAATTCCGGTGACTTTCGTTTTCTGCAGTTGATGTCACAGTGGATTGGCCTGGAGATCGAACGCCGTGAATCCGAACAACAATTACAGACCAAGAACCAGTTGCTGGGATCCATTTCACGTGCGCAATCGTATTTCATTAGCGATAACGTGCAACCCACTGCGATGTTCGATCAAATCCTCTCTGACCTGCTGGCCTTGTCATATAGCAATATCGGTTTTATCGCGGAAGTCCTGTACAACGAAAAAAACAAACCCTATATCGAAATCCGAGCGATGGCCCAGCGTTATGAAAGCGGCAGCCATCTGGCCAAGTTTATCGAGAACCTGGTACGCAATACCGAGCTCAGTGACAAACGCAATGTGTTGGGAGAAGTCATCCGCAGTGGCGCACCGATCATTTCCAATAACCTGGAGAACGAACGCAAGTATTTGACCTTAGAAGATGGCACACCACCCATGAGTACCTTCCTGGGTGTACCGCTTTATCATGGTACGCAATTGGTCGGTATGTTTGGTCTGGCCAATAGCCCGGATGGTTATCAGGAGTCCTTTCTGTATACCCTCGCTCCCCTGGCCACGGCCACCGCCAATTTGATCTGGGCCTTACGCAATGAGCAGCAACGGATCCATACCGAGCGTGCCCTGCGTGAATCCGAGGAACAATTAAAACTCGCCTTAGAAGGCGCCAATGATGGCCTGTGGGACTGGGATATTAAAAACCAGACAACCTATTACAGCCCACGCTGGCAGACCATGTTGGGCTATGAACCTGGTGAGGTTCGCCCAAACATTAATTCCAAGGAAAAGCTCATTCACCCCGAAGACTCTGAACGCGTCAAGGAGACCTTGCAGGAACACCTGGATGGCAAAACCGCCATTTATCAAAGTGAGCACCGGGTCAAGACCAAGAAGGGCAAGTGGGTCTGGATCCTGGACCGCGGCAAGGTCGTGGAGCGCGACAAGAAAGGCCGGCCCCTGCGTATCGTTGGAACCCACACCGATATTACCGAGCGCAAGGTGGCGGAAGAGGCGGTACGCGAGCGGGAGACGCGCATCGCCGCCATTCTCGATACCGCGGTGGATGGCATTGTCACTATCAGCGATGAAGGCATCATCGAGACATTTAACCCGGCTGCGGAGAAGATTTTTGGCTATCGCGCCGAGGATGTCATGGGGCGTAATGTCGGTGTATTAATGCGATCCAATGATCGTGAATTACACGATACTTTCATTAAGCGCTACCTGATGACCAACCAACCCAAAATCCTTGGCCAGCGCCGCGAAGTGATCGGGCTACGTGCCGACGGCACCACCTTCCCGATGCAACTGGCGGTCAGTGAAATGAAACTCGGCACACGCCGACACTTCACCGGCATTATCCGCGACATCACCCTGACCAAGGAAGCGGAACGCCTGTTACAGGACACCATGGCGTTTAAACAAGGTATTCTCGACAGCGCCAAGCTCAGTATTATTTCCACCGATGAACGCGGCATCATTCAAACTTTTAATGCCGCCGCCCAGCAAATGCTGGGCTACAGTGAACGCGAGCTGGTCGGCCGCGCCACCCCGGAAATTTTTCATGACCGCGATGAAATTCTGCAACGTTCCATTCAGCTCAGCGATGAATTGGGACAACCGATTCGCGCCGGCTTTGAGGTGTTCGTGGCCAAGGCACGCACCGGTATCGCCGACGAGCAACAATGGACCTACATCGGTAAGAACGGTAAACGTTTCCCGGTGCTGTTGACCATGACCGCCCTGCATGACCAGCGCGATAATATTATCGGCTTCGTGGCCATCGCACGCGACATCAGCCGCCAACAGGAGGCCGAAGAAGAGATCAGCCGGTTTAAAACCACGCTGGATATGACGCTGGACTGCGTGTTCATGTTCTCACCGGAGTCCCTGCGCTTTTTTTATGTCAACCAGGGCGCCATGGAGCAAGTGGGTTATACCTATACCGAGTTGTTGCGCATGACACCGGTGGATATTCTCACCGAGTACAGTGATCGTGGGTTTCGGCATATCCTGCGCCCGATGATCGATGGCCAGCGCAACGCCATTACCTTTGAGTCTTTCCATCAACACCGCAATGGTTCACTCATCCCGGTCGAGGTCTTCCTGCAATATATCTACCCGGTCGATCAGGAACCGCGTTTCGTGGCAATCGTACGCGATATCACCGAGCGGCGGCGCACGGCCGAGAACCTGGCTCACGCCGAGGAACGCGCACGGATGTTGCTGGAGTCTGCCGGCGAAGGCATTTACGGTCTGGATCTGGAAGGACGCACAACCTTCGTCAACCCCGCCGCGGCGCGCATGCTCGGTTACGAACAGATCGACTTTATCGGCAAGTCCATGCATGAGATCGCCCAGCACAGTTATCAGGACAAATCCCATTACCCGTATAAGTTCAGCCCGATTTATGCTGCCATCAGTGAGGGTGATATTCAACGTGTGTCCAACGAAGTCATGTGGCGCAAGGACGGCACCTCCTTCCCCATAGAGTACACCGTGACGCCAATTCGCAAGAATGACGAAATTTCCGGTGCGGTGGTGATCTTTAACGACATTACCGAACGTAAAAAAGTCGAACAAATCAAAAATGAATTTATATCCACGGTCTCACATGAATTACGCACACCCTTAACCTCGGTTCGGGGTTCACTGGGTTTATTGGTTGGCGGCGCCGGTGGTGTGTTACCCGATCAAGCCTCGACCCTGCTGGGTATCGCCAATAAAAATACCGAGCGGCTGTTGTTATTGATCAACGACATTCTGGCGATTGAAAAAATCGAGTCGGGCAAAATGGTTTATAACTACAAGTTGCTCAACCTGCGCGAATTTCTTGACGCATCGATTCAGGCCAACTTTGCCTATGGCGAGCAGTTCGGGATCAATTTTGAAATTACCCAGTGTCCCGACACCATCCAGATTTATGCCGATGAAGGTCGTTTGATGCAGGTCATGAATAACCTGCTCTCCAATTCCGCCAAGTTCTCTGCACAGGGTTCCCAGGTCGAGTTATCGGCGGTGCGCCGTGCCGATAAGGTGCGGATTTCCATCACCGATAACGGCAAAGGTATTCCACAAAACTTTCAGAAGCACATCTTCGAAAAATTTGCCCAGGCCGACTCCTCGGATACGCGCACATTGGGCGGTACCGGCCTGGGTCTGAGCATCAGTAAGGCTATCGTTGAGCAACATGGTGGCCGCATCGATTTCATTTCTCGCGTCAACATCGGCACGACCTTCTTTTTTGATTTACCGGTCTGGACCTCGCACAGCGATACCGATGTCCCCTCCCTGCCGGCGCCTGCCAAGTACCGGATTTTGATTTGCGAGGACGACCCCGATATTGCCTTCATGTTACGCATGATCCTCGCCCAGGCCGGTTTCGATGCCGATACCGCACGCACCGTCGAGCAGGCCAAGAAGTTGATCAAGGAGATCCCCTACCTGGCGGTGACATTGGATCTTTCTTTACCCGATGAACAAGGGCGCACCTATGACCCGGAGGGTATTCGCCTGGTCAAGGAATTGCGCCGCCAGGATCGCACCCGCGAACTGCCGGTGATCGTGGTCTCCGCAATTGCCGATCAGGCCAAGCGCCGCCTGAACGGCAGCGCCTTCGGTATTATCGATTGGCTGGAAAAACCGCTGAATGAAGAACGCCTGCTGGCGGCGGTCAAATCCATTGCCACGCGCAAACAGGGACTGCCACGGATTTTGCACGTCGAGGACGACCCGATCATTTATGAAATGGTCCGTGTCTTGTTACGCGGCCAGGTAGACCTGGTCTTGGCACCGAGTCTTAACGATGCCCATCGCCGCCTGCGCGAAGACGTCTACGATTTGATCCTGTTGGACGTGGAGTTGACCGATGGCTCGGGGCTGGACCTGATCCGCGATCTCGACGAGGTCGAGTACATGCCCCAGGTGGTGATTTTCTCCTCCCACGAAGTCGGTCCCAACATCGCACAAAAAGTCAAAGCCGCGCTGGTCAAATCCAAAGATAATCGCAAGGAACTGATCAATGTGATCATGTCGGTGATCAAAGAACGCGAGGCCAACGAGCCTAACCAAAAAGTGAATTAAATGAGCAAACAACTCGTACGCATTCTGTATGTGGAAGACGAACCAGACATTCAAGCGGTGGCGCGTATTGCCCTGGAAAGTGTCGGCGGCTTTACCGTGGCGATCTGTTCGTCCGGTCCCGAGGCGCTGACTAAGGTCGATGGCTTTAACCCGGACCTGTTGCTCTTGGATGTGATGATGCCGGAAATGGATGGCGTCTCGACCTTGCAGGAAATCCGCAAACTGCCCGCTTTTGCGCAAACCCCGGCCATGTTCATGACCGCCAAGGTCCAGCCCCAGGAGGTCGAGCAATTACTCAAACAGGGCGCCATCGATGTCATCCCCAAGCCCTTTGACCCGATGACCCTGGCGGAAAACATCAAAAGCCTGTGGCACAAACACTGGGCGGAGGAATAATCCATTACTATTTTCAAATATTTCAATTACTTAGCTGTATTTGCTTAGATTTTGCTCTAATTCTTTACTACTCCACTTGGGCTATTAATTATTTAATACATGACTTGATTTCTACTTATGGGAACACTACAATATTAGTAATTGCTTATTTGCTGATATCTATAGGAGGTATTCCATGCCAGGCTTAATCCAAAATTTCCCCCATGACGGCGTCGTCACCATTAACCGGGTCATACTGAAGCCGGAATACACAATGGATGACTTACAGGAGCGCGTTGCCTTCCTGTGTGAGAACGTCAAAACCTACCACTCGGACACCGGCTTTATCGGTGGTTTTGTTGCCCTGAACAGCGGCCAGGTCTCCAATGAAGGCTCCACCGTCGGCCAGGCCGTCGAGAGCGACCTGCAAGGTAAAGAAGCCCTGATTATTACCTTCTGGGCCAGCTTCCAGGAACACGAAGACTCACATAAATCCGAGACCTTCCAGCCCCTGTTCCAGCAAGTCCTGGACCTGTGTGAAAACGGCAATGAAGAAATCGCCTACGAAATGCTCTGGCAAGGTGCTGCATACAGTAGTGAAGAAGCCAAGGCAGCTCGTGCCGCCAAGGAAAAAGCCGCTTAATCGCTTTGATATCCGGCGATATCCAACGAAGGCGCATCACCCGATGCGCCTTTTTTTATGTCCGCCACTTAACCCGGATGAAAAACCCAGACAAAGCCCAGGTTGTACCAACTGTGCAGGATGATGGGTGCCCATAGGCTTTGATAGCGCTCCTTGCTAAAACCGAATACCAGTGAGGGGAAAAAGATCCCCAGGGCCCACATGGGGCTTTGGTGAACCAGGTGCAGGGCGGCAAAAACAACACTGGTGAGGACATTGGCCAGACTAAGAACGCCCAGGCGTTGCTGGAATCTCTTGGCGAGCCACTCTTGGAGTAGCCCTCGGAACACGATCTCCTCCAGGAAAGGGTAAATAAAGACCAGGAGGCCAAAGCGCAGCGGGGCCGATAGCGGCCAGGCCAACTGCAGGGGTGGCTGGTGCGTGTATATATAGTATGCAAGCCAGAACAGGGGTCCCAGGCTCAATAAGATAAAATAAGTCCGATCTGGTAACCGCGTGCTGCTCATGGCTAGGCGTACAAGTCCCGAGATTAACGATGGGGCAAACATAGCACAGCGACTCCACCTCCCATACCCCTGCTATTCAGGTGGATAATCTGACTCCTGCTTCGTCGTCAATTGTCCGCTAAATGCTAGATGTCGAGGCTTGATGTCTGCCAGCGAAATCCGGGCAGCCAAAGTCGGCCAGAGCTGATAGAATGTGGTCACTAAATGAGCAATATGCCCATAGAAATCGGCAGCCGGTTGGTGTCCAACAGCGCAGTGAATTCCGTTAATATGGCATTAAACTCGGTTACCCGCTTAAGCGGGAACAAAAATTACAGTCCTACAGTAGACAGACCAGCATTAGGTTGTAAGCATTTTTGATGGGGGATTAGATCAGTGCAATTTATTAGCGTCAAACCGGTGAACTATCGCCGTCTATTAAGCATCGCGCTCTTTACTCTGGCGTTGCAACCCGCAGCGGCGCAAGAAACAAGTACAGCAGTGCCACAAAGGGATACTAATCACCTGCGCATGCTGCGTGGCGACAACGGCCCCATGACGATTGTTGGCAATAGCCAGATCCCGCTCGCCGATCGCGTCGCCAATCAATTCGCGCCCCAATTTGGTGTACGTAACCCCACGGCACAACTACGCGTCAAAAAATCTCACGCGGACAATAACCGCACCCACATCCGTTATCAACAACTACACCAGGGTTTACCGGTCATTGGTGGCGAATTGATTGCCAACGTGGACAACCAGAACCGCTTGATGTCGATGTCGGGAGAGATCTCCGAGGTTCGCAATCTGGACATTACACCAGCGATCAGTGCCGAGCATGCCAGCCAGATTGCCATTACTGCCGTAGCAAAATGGTACCGGCTTAATAAAGATCAGTTGCTTGCCAGTACTCCGGAGCTATCAATTTTTGATTCGACGCGTATTGTGACAGCCCCCCGCTCAAGTCAGGCACTGGCCTGGCAACTGAAGGTCTCGCCAAATACCATTGCACCCATAAATGAATTTGTCGTCATCGACGCACAGCTGGGAGGTATTTTATTTCACTTTAATACAGTAGATACGGCGCTAAACAGAATCACTTATACAGCAGATAATAATCTCGTTCTGCCTGGAAGCCCGATTTGTGTAGAAGGCGATCTATGTACCCCTGCCGACGATGCTGCCGTCGATGCCGATATCGAAGCTGCACATCAATATGCTGCTGATACCTATGATTTCTATTTTTCTACGACTGGGCGCGATAGTATTGACGGTGCAGGCATGACTGTTCGCTCCACCGTGCATTTCCCCGATCCCGATAATCCAACTCAGCCCATGGAGAACGCCTTCTGGTTAGGTGCAGATACCTTTCTTGGTTCCAGTAACCAAATGGTTTATGGCAATGGTTTCTCGCTAGCCGATGATGTCGTTGGCCATGAGCTAACTCATGGTGTAACAGATTTCACCTCGAACCTGTTTTATTATTCCGAATCCGGCGCAATTAATGAATCCCTGTCCGATCTGTGGGGCGAGCTGATCGATCAATCTAACAGTACCGGTAATGATTCTGCTGGTGTGCGTTGGTTGCTTGGCGAAGACCTGCCTGCCACAGTGGGTATAGTCCGAGATATGGCCGACCCGACCACCTTTAGTGACCCCGATAGCATGACCAGCGACAACTTTTATATTGGTACTGGTGACGCTGGTGGTGTTCATATCAATAGCGGTGTCAACAATAAGGCCGTGTACTTGTTGGTCGATGGCGATACATTCAATGGCCAAACTGTGAATGGTATCGGCGCCGTTAAAACCGCCAAAATTTATTACGAAGCACAAACCAATCTGCTTACCAGTGGTTCGGACTATCTCGATTTATACAACGCCTTACTACAAGCTTGCAGTAATCTGATTGGTACTGATGGAATTATTGCAGCAGATTGCGACGAGGTGCAAAAGGCACTCACCGCTGTGGAAATGAATCAGGCGCCTAGCGCCAGTTACGCGCCACAGGCAACAGAAATCTGTCCCGGCGTCGTTAATGTCTATGATCTATTCGAGGATGATTTCGAAGCAAATAACTTAACCAAATGGACATCCGCAAATCTTAGTGGTTCGGGAGGTTCATGGGCCACCAGTAATCTGAATCTTACCGCCAACTCCGGAAGTTACACGATGATCGGTGCAGGTGTTAGTTCGAGAGTCGACACCGTGCTCTCTCCGAATAAAACTTTCCGAGTACCTGCTTCAACAACCTTATACATACATTTTGATCAGGCGTTTTATTTCGATACATTTGATACGACCTATTATGACGGGGGGTTGATTGAATACAGCACAGATAATGGTGACACCTGGATCGATGCGAATAGTTTGATTGAAAGTGGTCGTAATTACACGGGAGCACTTTCAAGCTTCAGCTCTTTGGCAGGTCGCCAGGGCTTCGTCGGCTATAGCAATGGCTATACTTCAACTCGACTGGATATGACACCCCTGGAAGGAGAATTTGTTCAATTCCGATTCCGAAACGCCACCGACTCTATAGCAAGTTCCGCTCCCTGGTTTATCGACAACTTCCGTATTTATATCTGCGGCGACAATGCCCCGCCCGAACCCAATGCCGGCAGTGATCAGATTGTTAACATCGGTCAAAACGTGCAATTAACCGGTACTGCAACAGATCCCGATGGTGATGCAGACATCGCCACCATCGCCTGGTCTCAAGCCGCTGGCGATCCTGTAACCCTCAGCAGCACCAGCTCACTCACACCTAGTTTTACCGCACGAAATACGACGGATGATTTGGTCTTTAACTTGACCGTCACGGACATGGCCGGCAATACTGAGACCGATACCGTTACAGTCAATGTTGGCATATCGCTGGATGGCAGCGGCGGTAACAGTGGTTGTAGTTTCAGCCCCAATGGACGCTTCGACCCGCTATGGACATTACTACTGTTGTTCTTTGCCGGTTTGCATGTACACAATCAAGCGCGTAGTAAACACCAGTAAATTTTTTGCCATGGTATTACTACCCACAAACAACCTCGCGCTTAGCCTAATCGCCGTGCTGAGTATAATGCTGATGACGGCGTGCGCCCCGAATGGGCAAAGCCCGGAATCGGTGCAGACACAAACAGACGGCACTGCCGACTCAAAGTGGTCAGTCATACTAAACATTTCCGGTGGTATTGCTGGTCAGATGCGACAAATCAGCGTCGATGAAACCGGGCGGGCCGTACTGGTTAATAAGAAAACGAAATCACAAATTGAGAAGCAGGTCACCCCACAAGACTTGCAGAACATCGCCAGATTGGTCAAACTTTTACCAGTTAAGACCGCTCCCGATCAGCGCTCCAGCCAGTGCCGTGACTGTATCAGCTATCAGCTTGTCGCGACCGTTGATGGGACAAACCAACAGAGGGCAACGGACAGCCTGAATCTCCATGACTCGGATGTCAACGAACTCATTCAGGCCATGTCAACCCTCGCTTCCGGGATGAAAAATAGGGAATAGATTATTCGCTGCTTCGTAAAAAGGATAAATCATGTCTAGTCAGAAAACAGGTTTATTGCTGATCGGAGTGGTGCTTGTATCAGTTCATTTTTCCTCGATAATCGCAGCGCAAGAAAAGATCATTTCTAATGATACTCTCTCATTTCAGAGGGATTTGAAATCTAAAAAGCTACGCATGTTACGTGGGACCTCTACTGGTCTTCCCATCAGAAAACAAGCTAATGAACCCATGTCAGATTCAGTCAGACGACAATTTGCCCCCTACTTTGGGATGAATGACCCGACAAAGCAGTTAATTGTTAAGAAAGAATCATTTCCTTCTGTTCAGCGGCAGAATATTCGCTATCAACAACACCACCAGGGCATTCCCGTCATTGCCGGCGAATTGGTTGCAAATCTGGATAACCAACAACTGAACTCTATGTCGGGTGAAGTTTCCCAGATCACACTGACTGATCTTCAGCCGCGAGTGACCGCGACACAAGCCAGTGATATCGCAAAAACCGCCGTGGCTAAATGGTACAATCTGGATATCAATTCGCTAGTCGCGACACAAGCGGAACTGAGCATTTACGATCCTGCGCTGCTTACGCCTAGTGACGCGCCACAAGTGTTGACCTGGAAACTTTCCGTCCGACCCGAGCAGCTACTGCCTATCAACGAATTCATACTAATCAATGCCCATAATGGCGTAATTAACCTGCACTTCAACCAGATTGATACCGCGTTAAGCCGGGCAACCTATACAGCAAACAATTTAAAATTTTTGCCCGGA
>Ga0316188_10000481_pt1 | contig 17233 bp, 11 predicted proteins | sample Phiworburrow1_MG_FD_204933 | JGI IMG/M metagenome (GOLD analysis project Ga0316188, IMG submission 204933) | Coastal sediment microbial communities from Maine, United States - Phippsburg worm burrow 1 | ecosystem: Environmental > Aquatic > Marine > Coastal > Sediment | place: USA: Maine...
ATCACCGCCAGTTGCTCGCCGTGCGCCAACGCCAGGTCCAGCGGCCAAAGCGCCGGTGGCGCACCGGCGCGCGCGCCCGGGTACAGCGCCTGCAGCGAACGAAGTTGCAGCATCAAGTCGAGCGCGGCGCCGCGACCGGTTAGCCGTGCGAGGGCACTTGAACGTCCTTCAGAGCAATCCCGCGCTGCGCGCGGCCGCTTCGATGCCCTTGTAGTTGTCGACCTGGGTGGGCACGAAGCGCGTGGCCCGCTGCAGCTCGAGGATCTCCTTGCCCTCGGCCGTATCGCGGCTCAGCGCCAGCATCGCCTGCGTCAGCTTCTCGCGCTGCGCCGCGGGCATGTCGGCGTGGACCGTCCAGTTGTAGTCGTAGTAGGTCGGCGTGGTGTAGAACACGCGCACCTTGGTCGTGTCGACCTTCTTATCGGCGACGAACTTGTCCCATACCGAGATGTTCAGCGCGCCGGCCTGCACCTTTCCCGAGGCCACCGCTGCGATCGTGGCGTCGTGCGCACCGCTGTATGCCACGCGTCTGAAGTCCTTGTCGGGGTTGATGCCTGCCTGCAGCAGGAAGCTGCGCGGCATCAGGTGGCCCGAGGTGCTGCTCTGCGAGCCGAAGCTCACATCCTTGCCCTTCAGGTCGGCCAGAGTCTTGATGTCGGGGTCGCTGGTGATGAACACCGAGCGGAACTTCTCGTCCTCTTCGCGCTGCACCAGTGGAACGACCTTGCCGCCCGAGCGCACATTGGCCTGCACGAAGGTGAAGCCGCCGAACCAGGCCAGGTCGACCTTCTTGTTGACCAGCACCTCGACCGCCGCCGCATAGTCGGTGACCGGCGTGAACTCGACCTTGGTGCCGAGCTTCGCCTCCAGGTACTTGACCAGCGGCGCGGCCTTGCGCGCCAGCTCGGTGGGCGACTCGTCGGGAATGGCGGTGACGCGCAGCACCTGCTGCGCGTGGGCCAGGTGGCCCCAGGCCAGCGACGCGACCATCAGGCCGCTGCACAGGGATTTCAGAAATTTCGAGCGTGGCAGCGGTTGCATCGGCAGGGACTCCATGGATAGCTTGAATTGAGGGTTGCACTCTAGCCGGCCTGGGCCTTGCGCGTCGTGCGCGCAGGCAATGGACATTCAGGTGCACCGCCCACCGCAGACCAGAGCCACCCGGCCAAGACAGCCTGGCTCAGGCAGCACAGCTGCGAAACCCAGCCGGCACATCGGTGCGGTGCGGCTGGAAGAAGTTGCGGTAGCGAGCGTGGCGCATGCGCGGCTGCGTCATGAACGACCCACCGCGCAGCACCGGTCGCCCATCGAACCAAGGCGCCGAATAGTCGCGGTACGGGTGGGCCACGAAACCCGGATACGCAGCAAAGGCGCTGGCCGTCCACTCCCAGACATCGCCCCAGCGGAAGGACTCGGGGTGGCTCAGCGCGGCACGCTCCCATTCGGCTTCGCTCGGCAGCCGCCGGCCAGCCCAGCGGCACCAGGCTTCAGCCTCGTGCAGGCATAGGTGGCAGGCGGCCTCGTTGAGCTTCAGCGGCTGCCAGCGGCCATGTCGCCACTGCTGCCAGGTGCCGGCATCGCGCCGCAGGTAGCGCGGCGCGGGCGCCTGCTGCGCCGCGCGCCAGGCCCAGCCCTCGGCACTCCACCACTGCGGGTCGTCGGCAGCGCTCTCGACGAAGGGCAGGTATTCGGCCCAGCGCAGCACCTGCGCATCGATGAGCGTCGCCGGCAGTTCCACCTGATGGGCCTGCAGTTCGTTGTCGAAGGCGAAGCCGTCACCGTCGTAGCCAAGGCGCCAGGTGCCCGGCACAAGGCTCAGCGCCGCCGGTGGCGCCGGCAACGGCCGGGGCTGCCAGCGCGCATCGTCGATGGCGATGCCCAGCGACTGCGCCATATACAGCGCGGCCTCGTGGTGCATATCCTCGTGCAGCAGCGCCAGGCGGAAGAAGTACAGCGCAGCGTCGCCGCCCTGGCCCGGCCCGCCCGATGCGTCCAGCAGCGCCAGTGTCTGCGCCAGCTGGTGCGCGAGATCGGCGCACGTGGCCTCGGCATCGGGCAGCGGCAGCGACCAGCGCGTGTCGTGCGGCACCAGGCTTGAGTTGTAGAGCGCGTCGGCGTCGGCGCGTCGCGGCGCACGGCGCGGCGCCATCGGATCGGCGGTCGGGCCTTCGTGGCGCAGCGGAAAGCGCGCCAGCCAATAGTCCTGGAACCAGCCGATGTGCCCCAGCTCCCAGAGCGGCGGGTTCAGCTCGGCACGCTGCGGCACGCGCAGACCGGGCAGACCCTGCCGGTAGCACGCAAAGGTGGCCAGCGTGTCGGCGCGGCTGGCGCGCAGCGCGGCGTGCAGCGCGGCGGCCTCACCCCGCCGCGCCTGCAGAGCTGGAGGGGCTAAGCTCGCGTCATGCATCGTGATTCCATCGTGATCGTCACGCCGGCGTTGGCGGATGCCAACAACGGCAACTGGCAGACGGCGCGCCGCTGGGCACGCCTGCTGCGCCCAGCTTACCGCGTGCACTTGACGGCGGCCTGGTCCGGCGGCGACGAAGCGCTGATGATCGCACTGCACGCGCGCCGCTCGGCCGCATCGGTGGCGGCCTGGCGAGACATGCATGCGCAGCGCCCGTTGCTGCTGGTGCTGACCGGCACCGACCTGTATCGCGACATCGACAGCGATGCCAGCGCGCAGCGATCGCTGGCACTCGCCGACACGCTGATCGTGTTGAACGATCTGGGGACCCAGCGGCTGCCCGTCGAATTGCAGGCCAGGTGCCACGTGCTGCTGCAATCCTGTGCTTCACGCAAGGCGCTGTCGAAGACGCAGCGCCATCTGCGCGCGCTGATGGTCGGCCATCTGCGCGATGAGAAGGACCCGCGAACCTACTTTCGCGCGGCCAGGCGTCTGGCCGCGCACACCGACATCCTGCTCGACCACATCGGCGGTGCGCTTGATCCGGCACTGGGCGAGGAGGCGACGGCACTGGCCGCGGCGCAACCCGGCTACCGCTGGCTCGGCGCCCTGCCCCACGCCGTGACGCGACAGCATATCCAGCGCGCGCATGTTCTGGTGCATGCCAGCCGCCTGGAAGGCGGTGCGCATGTCGTCATCGAGGCGGTACGCAGCGGCACGCCTGTGCTGGCCTCGCGTATCGCGGGCAACCTCGGCATACTGGGCATGGGCTACCCGGGCTGCTTCGATGTCGGCGACGACGCAGCGCTGGCCGGGTGGCTCCTGCAGGCCCGACGCGACCCGGCTATGCTGCTCGATCTGCAACAACGGCTGGCGCGACGAGCGCCGCTGTTCTCACCCGCGGCCGAAAGCGCCACCCTGCAGCGCCTGGTGACCGATGGACTGGCCCGCACCGCCTCAGGAACCCCAAGATGAACGCACCCGACAAAACACCCGGCATGGCACGAGACAAGACGGCCCAAGCCAATCTTGAGCCGCGCCTGACTTCGCTTTCGCACGGTGGCGGCTGCGGCTGCAAGATCGCCCCGGGCGTACTGTCCGAAATCCTCAAGAGCAGCACGGCGATGCCGGTGCCCGCGGCCCTCCTGGTGGGCATCGAGACCGCCGACGACGCCGCGGTGTACCAGCTCAACGACGAGCAGGCGCTGATCGCCACCACCGACTTCTTCATGCCGATCGTCGACGACCCCTTCGACTTCGGCCGCATCGCCGCCACCAATGCGATCAGCGATGTCTACGCGATGGGCGGACGGCCGATCATGGCGCTGGCGCTGGTGGGCATGCCGATCAACGTGCTGTCCACGCAAACCATCGGCCGCGTCCTCGATGGCGGCGCGTCGGTGTGCCGCGACGCAGGCATCCCGATTGCAGGCGGTCACACCATCGACTCCGTCGAGGCGATCTACGGCCTGGTGGCGCTGGGCCTGGTGCATCCAAAGCACGTGCGGCGCAATGCGGACGCGAAGCCCGGCGACGTGCTGGTACTCGGCAAGGCGCTGGGTGTCGGCGTGATGTCGGCGGCGCTGAAGAAGGGCGAGCTCGGCGACGCCGGCTATGCCCAGATGATCGCCACCACGACGCAGCTCAACACCGCCGGCCCCGACCTCGCGGCTCTGGACGGCGTGCACGCGCTGACCGATGTCACCGGCTTCGGCCTGGCCGGCCACACGCTGGAGATGGCACGCGGCGCCCGCTGCGATATCCGGCTCGACTGGTCGAAAGTGCCGCTGCTGGCTGGCGTTCGGGAACTGGCGGGCCGTGGTTTTGTCACCGGTGCGTCGGCGCGAAACTGGGCCGCGTATGGCCATGAGGTGGTGGTTCCCGCGTACTTCGCACCCCAGGACCAGGCGTTGCTGAGCGACCCGCAGACCAGCGGCGGCCTTCTCGTGTCCTGCGCGCCGGACACGCTCGATGCCGTGCTGGCCGTCTTCGCACGCCATGGCTTCGCGCAGGCGCAGGTCATCGGCGAGGTGGCCAAGAGCGACGCCGAGCCCCGGCTGTTGATCGCGTAGACACCGCCCCTGGGCCGGCTGCACCGTGGCGAGCCTGGGCTATGCATCGCGCATGCCGTCGGCATCGCGACGGTCGATGGTGAGACGCCCGACCTCAAGCGTGGCCGGCGCTCCCGTTCAGTTGGCTCATAGAAAGCGCTCAAGAAGCCGCCGCGAGCGCCTGTCCAGCGCTGCGGGCCGCGAAATGATGTGGGGGACGCCGTGCCGGTCGGTCACCAGCAATCGGCCGTCGCCGAGACGGCGGATGTCCTCCTCGGCGTTCAGCACCAGCACCCGCTGACCGCGGTCGGTCTGCACCGTCCAGTCGCTCGGCGTGGCGAAGGTCGAGACCTCCAGCAGCGCCAGGATCTCCGGCATGAAGTTGCGCGCGGCCAACTCTTCCTCGATCAGCTGTAGGGCCTCGGCCGGCAGCGTTGTCGGGTCGGCGACCCACAGGCACTCGCGGCCATCGGCGCCCAGCAGCGACAGCGCGCTCTTCGGGTCCGACAGCGGGAAGGCACGCACCGGGTGAACGTCGTCGTGCACCGTACCGTCGCCCAGCGTCAGGCGAAGGTGGCCGTGCGGGTCGCGCTGCAGCGTGAACACCGTCATTCCCCCAGCGCGATCTGCGCGCGTTCAGCCGCCTGGCGTTGCTGCGCTTCGTGCAGCCGCCAGTACGCGCCGCCACGCGCCAGCAGTTCGTCGTGCGTGCCGGTCTCGACGATGCGGCCCCGGTCCATTACCACCAGCCGGTCGGCGCGGCGCAGGGTGCTCAGGCGGTGCGCGATGGCGATCGTCGTGCGCCCCTTCACCAGGTTGTCCAGCGCCTTCTGGATCTCGCCCTCAGTCTCGGTGTCCACCGACGAGGTGGCCTCATCGAGGATCAGGATGCGCGGGTCGATCAGCAGCGCACGCGCGATGCTGATGCGCTGACGCTCGCCGCCGCTCAGGCCCTGACCGCGCTCGCCGACCAGACTGTCGTAGCCGTGCGGCAGGCGAAGGATGAACTCGTGCGCATGCGCCGCGCGCGCCGCGGCGACGATCTCGGCGCGCGTGGCATCGGGCTTGCCGTAGGCGATGTTCTCGGCGATGGTGCCGAAGAACAGGAACGGCTCCTGCAGCACCACGCCGATATGGCGCCGCCAGTCGGCCACGGCGAAGCGCCGCAGGTCGATGCCGTCGGCCTTGATGCTGCCGTCGGTGACGTCGTAGAAGCGGCAGATCAGATTGACCAGCGTGCTCTTGCCGGAGCCGCTGTGCCCCACGAGGCCGATCATCTCGCCGGGACGGATGTGCAGGTCGAGTTGGTGGATCACCGCGCGGGCGCCGTAGCGGAAGGCCACGCGCTGCAGCACGATCTCGCCGCTCGGCGCAGGCGCGCTCACCGGCTGCGCCGGCTCGGGCACGTTGCTGTGGTGGTCGAGGATGTCGAAGATGCGCTTGGCGCCGGCAGCGGCCTTCTGGGTCACCGAGACGATGCGGCTCATCGAATCGAGCCGCCCGTAGAAGCGCCCGATGTAGGCGATGAAGGCGGTGAGCACGCCCACCGTGATCTGCGAGCGGCTGACCAGCCAGATGCCGAAGGCCCAGACCACCAGCAGGCCGATTTCGGTCAGCAGCGCCACTGTCGGCGAGAACAGGCTCCAGGTCTTGTTGAGCCGGTCGTTGACGGCAAGGTTGTGCTGGTTGGCAGTGTGGAAGCGTCCGGCCTCGCGCTTTTCCTGTGCGAAGGCCTTGACCACGCGGATGCCGGGGATGGTGTCGGCGAGCACGCTGGTCACCTCGCCCCAGACGCGGTCGATCTTCTCGAAGCCGGTGCGCAGCCGGTCGCGCACCAGGTGGATCATCCATGCGATGAAGGGCAGCGGCAACAGCGTCACCAACGCCAGCGCCGGGTCGATGGCGAACAGGATCACCGCGGTCATGCCGATCATCAGCACGTCGGTCGCGAAGTCCAGCGCATGCAGCGACAGATACACGCTGATGCGATCGCTCTCGCTGCCAATGCGCGAGATCAGGTCGCCCGTGCGCTTGGCGCCGAAGTAGTCCAGACTCAGATTCAGCAGGTGCTCGAAGGTGGTGGTGCGCAGGTCGGCGCTGATGCGCTCACTGACCAGCGCGAGTAGCCAGGTCTTGGCCCAGCCCAGGCCCCACGCGAACAGTGCCGCCAGCAGCAGGCCGGCGAGCAGCAGGCCGACCAGCCCCGGGTCGATGCGCTGGCCGTTCTGGAACGGAATCAGCACGTCGTCCATCAGCGGGATCGTCAGGTATGGCGGCACCAGCGACGCCGCGGTCGAGCCCAGGGTCAGCGCGAAGCCGGCCAGCAACTGCCAGCGGTAGGGGTGCGCAAAGCGCCACAGCCGCAGCAGCACCCAGGTCGAAGGCCGCTCGGGTGCATCGGCAGCGAAGTCGGTGTCCTCGGCGACGGCCTCTTCCTCTGGCGCCGCGTCGGGGTCCGCCAGGCGGCGCTGCAGCCGTTCGAACTGCTGCTGCAGCGCCAGAGCCTCGGCGTTGTGTGCCAGCGTGAAGCGCCACAGGGCCAGCCGCTGGTGCGCGTCGTGCAGCGACAACCCAGCGAGGCCGCCGCTGTCGCTGTGGCGCAGCACCTGGCCCGCGGCCAGCGGCCAAGCCTGCCATTCGGCGCTGCCGGCGTCGCGCGACAGCAGCCGCTGGTCGGTCAGGCAGAGCTCGCCGTCGGCCAGTTGGCCGGCGTGTCCCAGGTCCAGGCGCATGCGCGCTCGCAGCGTCTCCCCCGCGGCGAGGGCAAGGTCGGCGGGCGTTTCGGTTTTCATGGCGGGCAGGACGGCGGCGGATTGTCACCCAAGCAGCGCCGGTCAACCGCCGAGCATGCACCTGCGTTGTGCTTGACGGCCCGGCAATGGTGCCACGGGCGCAAAATGCCGCCCGCCCCTGTCCATATCCCGGCCCACCGGCCGCACTTACCGATGACCGTCTTCGACGACATCCGACTGCTGCGAGTGACCTTCCTGCGCGGCCCGAACCTTTGGACATACCGCTCGGCGCTGGAGGTCTGGCTCGATCTCGGCGCGCTGGAGGACTGGCCCACCGACCGTCTGCCCGGTTTCGTCGATCGGCTGTGTGCGGCGCTGCCGGCGCTTCCCGAGCATCACTGCGGGGTCGGCGAAGCCGGCGGTTTCGGCCAGCGCCTGCGCGACGGCACCTGGCTCGGCCATGTGCTGGAGCACACCATCATCGAACTGCTCAACCTGGCCGGCATGCCCACGGGTTTCGGCCAGACGCGCAGCACCTCCCAGCATGGCGTGTACCGCATGGTGTTTCGCGCCCGCGACGAGGTGGTCGCGAGGACCGCACTGGCACAGGCGCACCAGTTGCTGATGCAGGTGGTGAACGATCGGCCGATCGACGTGGCGGGTGCGGTGGCCGCAGTGCGCGAGGCGATCGACGACGCCTACCTGGGCCCCAGCACCGCGCACATCGTCGCCTGCGCCACCGAACGCGGCATCCCGCACCTGCGGCTCAACGACGGAAACCTGGTGCAACTGGGCCATGGCCGGCGCCAGCGGCGCATCTGGACGGCCGAGACCGACCGCACCAGCGCCATCGCCGAAGGCATCGCCGGCGACAAGGACCTGACCAAGAAGCTGCTCGCCGAGGTGGGCGTACCGGTTCCCGAGGGGCGCGCGGCCGCCAGCCCGGCCGAGGCCTGGGAAGCGGCCGAAGACATCGGCTTGCCGGTGGTGGTCAAACCGGCCGACGGCAATCACGGCCGCGGCGTCGCGCTGGACCTGCGCACCCGAGAACAGGTCGAGGCCGCGTGGACAGTGGCCGATCGGCATGGCAGCGAGGTGCTGGTCGAGCGCCACGTCAGCGGCCACGAGCACCGGCTGCTGGTGGTGGCCGGCCGTGTGGTGGCGGCGGCGCGCGGCGAGGCGGCCTGGGTCACCGGCGACGGCGTGCACGACGTGGTCGCGCTGGTCGATGCGCAGATCAATACCGACCCGCGCCGCGGCGACACCGAGGACCACCCGCTGGCCCACCTGCGCCCGCAGGACGATGGCGTGATCCGCGTCGACCTGGAGCGCCAGGGCCTGGCGCCCGAAGACGTGCCGGCCGCCGGGCGGCGCGTGCTGATCCAGCGCAACGGCAACGTCGCCATCGACTGCAGCGACCAGGTCCACCCGGAGGTGGCGCGGCTGGTCGAACTGGCCGTGCGCACCGTCGGCCTGGACATCGCCGGCGTCGACCTGGTGGCCGAGGACATCAGCCAGCCGCTGGCGGCACAGGGCGGCGCGATCGTCGAGATCAACGCCGGGCCGGGACTGCTGGCACACCTGAAGCCAGCCGTCGGCAACCCGCGCCCGGTGGGCCACGCCATCGTCGAGCACTTGTTCCCCGTCCGCGAAAGCGCCGATGCCGCGCCGGCCGACGGACGCATTCCGATCGTCGGCATCGCCGGCGGCAGTGACAACACGACGGTGGCACGGCTGTGCGCGTGGCTGCTGCAGCTTGCCGGGCATGCGGTGGGGCTGGCCTGCCGGGACGGTCTGTTTCTTGGCGGACGTCGCATCGACGACGCCGATGCCACCGACAGCGCCATCGCGCAGCGCCTGCTGATCAGCCGCGAGGTCGACTGCGCGGTGTTCGAGAACGGCGCCGCGACCATCCTCGACCATGGCCTGGCCTATGACCGCTGCGCGGTCGGCGTGGTCACCGATCTCGAAGGTGCCGAGGCGCTGGCGCGCCACGACATCCGCGACGCCGCGGAACTGCCGCGCGTGCTGCGCACGCAGCTGGACGTGGTGCTGGCCAGTGGTCACGGCGTGCTGAATGCCGACGATCCGGCCGTGTCGGCACTGGCCGAGTTCTGCGACGGCAGCGTGCTGCTGTACGCCACCGCGGCCGAAGCCGTTTCGGCACACCGCGCCGCTGGCGGGCGCGCGGTGCGCCACGACGGCGAGCGGCTGTGGTTGTGCGAAGGCCCGGCCGAACGCGCGCTGCAACTGCACGGCGCCCATGCCTTGCCGCCACGGGTGCTGCTGCCGGCAGTGGCCGCGGCCTGGGCACAGGGCCTGTCGCCGGCGCTTCTGTCCGCCGGCATCGACACCTTCTCGGCCCACTCGTCCCCCGCCGTGGCCTGAAAGAACGCATGGACATCAGTCGCATCCGCGCGCTGCGCGGCCCCAATCTGTGGACCCGGCACACGGCCCTTCAGGCCATCGTTCAATGCAGCCCCGACGAATGCGCGATCGAGGCGGGCTCGCCTCTGGCGCGACGGCTGCGCGAACGACTGCCCAGTGCGGTGGTGGTGCGCACGGTGGGCAACTTCGACCCGATCCCGCTGGCGCGCTGGCTGGAAAGACTGACGCTGGCGCTGCAGGCACAGGCCGGCTGCCCTGTCAGCTTCAGCCACATGGCGGCGGCACCGCAGCCGGGCGTGTTCCAGGTAGTGGTGCAGTACACCGAGGAGAAGGTCGGCCTGCTGGCCTTCGAGCAGGCGCAGCGCCTGCTGGCCGCCGCTGCGGCAGACGCGCCCTTCGACACCGAGGCGGTGGTGGCTGAACTGCGTGCGCTGGACGAGGACATCCGCCTCGGGCCCAGCACCGGTGCGATCGTGCAGGCCGCGCTGCGGCGTGGCATCCCGCACCGGCGGCTCACCGAAGGCAGCCTGGTGCAGTTCGGCTGGGGCGCAAAGCAGCGCCGCATCTGGGCGGCCGAAATGGACCGCACCAGCGCCGTGGCCGAGGCCATCGCGCAGGACAAGGACCTGAGCAAGGCGCTGCTCGCCGCCGCCGGCGTGCCGGTGCCGCGCGGGCGGCCGGTAGCCAGCGTGGACGAAGGCTGGGCGCTGGCCCAGCAGATCGGCTTGCCGGTAGTGGTCAAGCCGCGTGACGGCAACCAGGGCAAGGGCGTCACTGTCAACATCGCGACGCGGGATCACTTCGACCTCGCCTACCGCGCTGCGGCCGAGACCGGCCAGGTGATGGTCGAGCAGTTCCTGCCCGGCCATGATTTCAGGCTGCTCGTCGTCGGCGACAAGCTCGTGGCCGCCGCGCGGCGCGACCCGCCGCTGGTCATCGGCGACGGCCGGCACACGGTGCGCGAGCTGGTGGATGCGGTCAACACCGACCCGCAGCGTGGCGAAGGCCATGCCACCGCATTGACGAAGATCCGGCTCGACGACATCGCCATCACGCGGCTGGGCCTGCAGGGCCTGACGCCGGACGACGTGCCAGCCGCGGGCCAGCGCGTGGTGCTGCGCAACAACGCCAACCTCAGCACCGGCGGCACGGCCACGGACGTGACCGACGAGGTGCATGCCGAGGTGGCCGCGCGCGCGGTGGCGGCGGCGCGCATGGTGGGGCTGGAGATCTGCGGCGTCGACGTCGTCTGCGAAAGCGTCGGCCTGCCGCTGGAAGCGCAGCGCGGTGGCGTCGTCGAGGTCAATGCCGCGCCTGGGCTGCGCATGCACCTGGCGCCCAGTTATGGCAAAGCGCGCGCCGTGGGCGAGGCCATCGTCGAACGCTTGTACGCGCAAGGCGACGACGGACGCATCCCGGTAGTGGCCGTCACTGGCACCAACGGCAAGACCACGGTGACGCGACTGACCGCGCACATCCTCGCCGCCGCGGGGCACCGCGTGGGTCTGACATTGACCGACGGCGTGTGGGTCGACGGCCACCAGATCGACAGCGGCGACTGCAGCGGCCCGAAGAGCGCGCGCAAGGTGCTGATGCACCCCGACGCCGACGCAGCAGTGCTGGAGACGGCGCGCGGCGGCATCCTTCGCGAGGGTCTGGCCTTCGACCGCTGCCAGGTGGCGGTGGTCACCAACATCGGTGCCGGCGATCATCTGGGCTTGAACTTCATCGACACGGTCGAAGACCTGGTGGTGCTCAAGCGCACCATCGTCGCCAACGTCGCCAACGACGGTTACGCAGTGCTCAACGCCGCCGACCCGCACACGCTCGCGATGGCCTCGATCTGCCCCGGCCAGGTGATCCTGTTCGCCACCGATCCGCGATTGCCGGCGCTGGCCGCGCACCGTGCGCAGGGTCGCCGCGTGGTCACCGTCGAGGGCGGCGACATGGTGGCTTTCGACGGTGCAGCGCGCGCGCGCATCCCGCTGGCCGAGGTGCCGCTGACACGCGGCGGGCGCATCGCCTTCCAGGTCGAGAACGCGCTGGCCGCGGTGGCCGCAGCCTGGGGCTGCGGGGTACCCTTCGACGCCGTGCGCGCCGGCCTGGCCAGCTTCGTCAACGACGCGACCAACGCGCCCGGGCGCTTCAACCTGATGGACTTCGGCGGCGCGACGGTGATCGCAGACTATGGCCACAACCCGGACGCGATGCGTGCGCTGGTGCAGGCCGTGCATGCGCTACCGGCGACGCGCCGCTCGGTGGTGATCAGCGGCGCAGGAGACCGGCGCGACGAGGACATCCGTGAGCAGACGGTGATCCTCGGCGCTGCCTTCGACGAGGTGATCCTGTACCAGGACGCGGCGCAGCGCGGCCGCGCTGACGGCGAGGTGCTGGGACTTCTGCGCGAGGGCCTGCGGGGTGCGACGCGCACCCGCCGCGTGCAGGAGATCCATGGCGAATTCGCCGCGATCGACCAGGCGCTGGCCGACCTGCAGCCGGGTGAACTGTGCCTGGTGCTGGTGGACCAGGTGGAACAGGCGCTGGCGCACCTGGCGATGCGCCAGGCGCAACATCGAGCCGGGCGCGCCGAAGCCGCGCCGGGTTGAGGCCGGCGCTGGCCGGCCTCGGCGGTCGCCCGCAGCGGCCCGAATCAGGCGACGGAACGCTCGCTGCGCGGCGGCGCACCCACGATCTGCCGCTTGACCAGCATGCGGCACACGACGACGGCGCCAAGCGCCGCAGCCACGTGCTTGAGCGTATGGCCGCTGACCAGTTGGCTGTAGGCCAGCACACGCGCGTCAAAGCTCTCCAGGATCTTGGCCAGCACGTACCAGCCGAAGATGAAGTACAGGTCGCTGGCGCGCGTGTAGCGCGACGGGTTCAGGATTGCCATCAGCAGCAGGACGAACACCGCGTAACCCTGAAGCAGCGCATAGGGCAGCACGTTGCCTTCGCCGCGGCGTTCCGTGGCGATCCAGTACACGACAGAGGCCATGCCCAACAGCAGCAACGGCACCAGCAGCAGCATCCCGCCGCGCACGCTGATGCGATCGACAATCTGCGCCGACACCAGGCCCATGAAGGCGATGGTCATCGGCAGGCGGTCCCAAAACAGCGACTCGTTGTCGGGGCTGAGGTGGTAGTAGCCCGAGCCGGCCGCCGTCAGCAGCACACCCACGAAGAACACCAGCCAGGGCCAGCGCTCGACCGGATGTTCGAAGCGCGTGTAGCCGCGTTGCACGATCACCAGCCCGGCGATACCCGCCAGAAGAAATGCGCCGTTCGACACCACGTCTAGAAAGTTATCCACGCCAAGCGCATGGCGCTGATCGGCGAACTGATGGTAATCAGGTGGCTGCGGTACGGCGGGCAGCCCCACCGCGGCAGCCACCATCAGCAGCGTGAAGCCCAGCAACACCCAGGTCTGCTTTTTCATCGGGCGGCTCCGCCGAGCCCCAGCTCGATGCGCTCGACCAGGTAGGGGAAGAAGGGGTTCGAGGACATGCGCGCCAACGAGTCCAGGGTGATGATCAGCGTGCCACGCTCGCCGCGCGTGGCCATCGCGCCGAGGTTGACGCCGAAGTCCTCGTCGGACTCCGGCTCCATGCCATAGAGCGAGTCGCTCAACGGAAATGGCAGCGCCAGGTGCGACAGCGAGAACACCTCGCGCGGGTAGCGCAGGTCCAGCGTGCGCACCTGCTCGGTGCTGGCACCGGCCGGCGTGACACGCTCGACCATTTCCGCACTGCCCGGACTGAGGTTGGTGATCAGCGTGACCCCGAAGTTGCGCGGCGCGTCGGGCAGCAGCCTCGACACCATGGTGTCGGTGCTGCGCCTCAGCAACGGCCCGAACTTGGCATGGCGGTTGATGTCGAAAAGCACAAGTTCGCTACCGTTGGCGGGCAGGTTGCGGTACAGCGCATCGACGATCGCGCGCGTGCTGACGGTGAAGTCCACCACCGACTGGAAGGTCAACACCGGCGCCAGCTCGCTCAGCCGTCCCGCGGCAGCGTGCGCGTTGATCTGCGACTGCAGCCGGCGCGCCACCAGCGACGACTGGCGCGCGCCGTTGACCGGGAAGGAGTTGTACTTGAAGGGGTTGAACTCCGGCACGATACCCAGCCAGGACGCGCTGGCGAAGGCCGGGAAGACAGCCGGCCATCCGAACACGCCGGCAAAACGCGCCAGGCTGGTGATGCCGATCATCGGCGAGATCAGCACGATGCGCGCGGGCCGCGCCAGCGCCTTGTCTTCCAGCGCGTCGAGCGCGTACTTCATCGCCAGCGCGCCGCCGTTCGAAAAGCCGATCAGGTGCAGCGGCGCCGACGCGCCAGCCTTTTGCTGCGCGTGGCGCACCGCAAGGCGGGTTGCGGCGGTCCACTGTTCCCACTCGACCTGCGATAGACCACTGGGCACCGAGCCGTGCCCCGGCAGGCGGATGGCCACGACCACGAAGCCGTCTCGCACGTAGCGCCGTGCCAGGTGGCGCAGACTGTAGGGCGAATCGGTGAGCCCGTGCAGCAGCACGACCGCGCCGCGCGGTGCTCCCTCGGGCTCGAGCACGTAGGAGCGGTTCCAATCCTCCTTGAAGCGGCCCGGGTAGATCGGACTGTCGGCGAAATAGCGGTTCGACGGGATGCGCTCGTCCTCGGGCAGCTTGTCGGTGACCTGCGTGCGCACCTCGTCGAAGATCTTCTGCTCGGCGGCCAGGTACTGCGGCCAATCGGCCTTGTCGATCTGTGCGGCCGTCAACTCCGTCGGCACGAAGGTGTGCCACAGCGACAGCTTCGGCCCACGCACTGCGTTGTAGGCGCTCCAGGCCAGCACCAGGATCAGGATCGTCAGCAGCAACAGTGCGATCCACTTCAGCATTCGGAACGGCAGGGTCATGATCGTGTCGATTCGCGCGGATTGAAGTTCGGATTCAGCGGGGACGACGGCTAGGCCGGGTCGGCAAGAGGCAGATCGGATGCGTGCGCACCCGGCGAGGCGCGGCGCAGGTGCAGTTCGCGCTGCGGCAGCGTCACCTCGATGCCCGCCGCGTCCAGTGCCTCGCGCACGCGCATCGCGAGTTCGCTGCGCACCTGCACCCAGTCCGCGTGCTCCTGGGTCCAGGCGCGCAGGCTGATGTCCTGCACGCCGTTCGACAGCCCGACCACCAACGCCGCCGGTGCCGGCCGCACGGCCACGCCGTCCACATCGCGCGCCACGTTCGCCAGAAGTTCGGTGGCGTGGCGCGGGTCCACGCTGTAGGCGATGCCGAATTCCAGGTTGATGCGCCGGCGCGTGCCGCTGAGCGTCCAGTTGACCAGCTTGTCGGCCAACAGCAGGCCGTTGGGCACGACGACGTCGGCACCTTCAAAGGTGGTTATGGTGGTGGCACGCAGCCCGATGTCGCTGACGCGCCCGAGCATGCCGGCCACGTCGACCGTGTCGCCGCGCTGGATCGGCCGCTCGAACATCAGGATCAGCCCGGCGACGAAGTTGCGCACGACGTCCTGCAGGCCGAAGCCGATGCCCACGCCGAGCGCGCCAAACACGATGGCCAGTTGTCCGACGTGGAAGCCGGCCGCCGCCAGAGCCATCAACAGCCCGATGAATAGCACGGTGTAGTAGCTCAGCGTCGAGATGCTGTTGCCGACGCCGCGCGGCAGCGACAGACCCGGCAGCACGCTGTCGGCCAGCAGCACACGGATCGTGCGTGCCAGCCAGAACGCCGCCCAGGTGGCCACGCCGAAGGCCAGCAGGCCGCCTAGGCTGAGCGTCAGTTCGCCGACGCCGAACTCGTGGTTCAGCAGCGCCATCAGCCCGCCCGACACCGGCCGGTAGACGCGAAAGGCCTGCAGCGTGTACACGCCCCACGCCAGCACCAGCAGCAAGCGCCCGGCGCTCAGCGCCGCCGGCAAGATGGTGCCGACGTGGCGCGCCAGCCAGGGTGGAAGGCTGGGCCCGCCGAGTAGCGCGCGCAGCACTGCCAGCAGCACCTTGCTGCCTGCGTACATCGCCAACGCCGCATAGCTGCTGTCCAGCGTGGCCGACACCAGCATCGACGCCAGCGACACGTTGCCCAGGATGTTGGCACCGGCGGCCGCACCGAGCACCGCAACGGCGATCCAGCGCAGCACCGCCCAGATGCGCGCCGACAAAGATGGTGCCGCATCGTCGCGCCGCGCGCGGCGCATATGCCAGGTCAGCCCCAGCAACATCGCCAGCGTCAGGCCCAGCAGCAGCACGCGGTAGAGCCACTGGTTGGTGACCAGCATCGAGACCAGCACGTTGAACAGATAGAACATCGCGCTGAGGTAGGCCCACGGGCCCACCAGGCTAAGGATGTTTCTTTGCAGCAGTCCGAGCACCGGTATCCAGGCCAGCACCATCACCGCCTGCTGGCGCAGGTTCGGGCCCTGCAGGTCATAGAGCACCGCCATACCGGCGACGAGCAGCGCCCAGGCGGCCCACGGCCGGGCCAATGCCAGGTGCTCTTCGCCCTGCAGCGTGCCGACGCCCACCAGTTGGCGCGCGCGGCGCTTGAGCCAGAACATCACCGGCAACAGCAGCAGTGCCAGCGCCACCAGCGCGAGCTGCAGCCGCGCGTGCACCGCGTCGTGGGCACGAGCGAAAGTGGTCTCGATCTGCAGGCTGCGTTGCAGCGCCGAGCGCATCGACTCCGTCGATGCATCGCCGCGGCTGGACTGCCACAGCAGCGGTGCATCGATGACCACCAGCCGCCGATCCTGCTCAGCCACCTGGGCGACCACGTCGCTCAGCCCGGCCTGGGCCTGCGCCGACAGCGCATTACCCTTACGACCCAGCTCGAGCAATTGACCCAGCGGCGCGGCAAGCACCTCCTGCGCGCGGTCCAGTACCTCGACCAGTTCGAGCGAACGCTGTACCAGCGCAGGCGACAGGTACGGCTCGATGCTGGTGGCGTGCCATGCGGCACGGCGCCGCGCCAGGTCGGCGGCGTCCTGCGAGCCGGCTACCGTGTCGCGCGCCACGTCACTGCGCGCGAGATCGACGCTGCGCGCGTAGATCTGCCAGTGCCGCTCCAGGCTCTCCAGCCGTTGTACCGACAGTTGAGTCAGGTCGGTGCCGCCGGTGAAGTCGCTGAGCCGATCCAGCGCCGCGGACAGATCGTTCAGCGTCGCCACATGCGTCTTCACTGCGCCCGAGACCGCCACGCGGCGCTCGACGTGGTTGGCGAACTTCTCGTCGGCGTCGGCCCTTGCCGGAATGTCTCCAGGTGCGATGGCCGCCACTCGCGCATCGCCGGTGGCTGCCGAGCCGGGCACTTGACACCAGGCCGCGTCAGGCATGGCGAGCACCATGGCCAGCACCACGACGAAGGCGCCGTATCCTGGCAGCGTTGCGATAAGGACGGACTGGAGGCGTCGCAACATGTCTTCGACGCCGCGCTGCCGCGGCGGCGCCTTCAGAACAGGAAGTAGCGCTGCGCCATCGGCAGCACCTTCGCCGGCTCGCAGGTCAGCAACTCGCCATCGGCGCGTACCTCGTAGGTCTGCGCGTCGATCTGCATCGTCGGCGCGTAGCTGTTGTGCACCATGTGCCGCTTCTGCACGCCGCGGCAGTTCTTCACCGCCGACACCGGCTTGCGCAGGCCGAGCCGGTCACCCAGGTCGGCGGCTACAGCCGCC
>Ga0316188_10000482_pt1 | contig 17233 bp, 15 predicted proteins | sample Phiworburrow1_MG_FD_204933 | JGI IMG/M metagenome (GOLD analysis project Ga0316188, IMG submission 204933) | Coastal sediment microbial communities from Maine, United States - Phippsburg worm burrow 1 | ecosystem: Environmental > Aquatic > Marine > Coastal > Sediment | place: USA: Maine...
TCCACGCCAACTCGTCCCGACGTCATCGCCGCCTGACGCGTTTGCTACGGCGGTCGCCGGGGGTTATTCGCACGGGGTCGGTCGTCGAGCGGTGCACCGCTCGGGGAGCGCATGGTCATCCTCCGGGATCGCCGGGCCCGAGCCTGGATCCGCGATTTGTCGTCGGGTTCACTGGCGGGATCTCATGGTGGGGCCGGGATTCGAGATGGTGCCGATGGTCACGATCCGGGTGAAGGGGTGAGCGGGGCTTTCTGACACTCTCCCCCACGCAGTGGGGGAGGTGGCCGGCAGGCCAGAGGGGGCCCGTCTTGGCCTCATCACGGTTCGGATGCGAATGCGCTTGTGCGAACTCGCAGGTGGCGCCCTGCTCGTCGAGAACGCCCCCCTGCTCGTCGAGAACGCCCCCCTGCTCGTCGAGAACGCCCCCCTGCTCGTCGCAAGCTCCTCGCTTCCCCCCGCCGTTCCGTCGGGGGGACAGGAGAAGCGTGGTCTCTCCGACGCCACGAATCGTGGATTGAGGCCGAGACACGGGGGGGTCGTTGGGAAGCGCCCCGGCTGGTCTTCGCTGCATTGGCGAGCTGGCTCCGATCGGGTGTCGCGGCGTGCACGGCGCCGTTCGGGGGCATCGAGCCGGTCGGCAGCCGTCAGGCGCTCACGTCACCGTGGGCAACGACCTTGTCCATGTGAAGGCGGGCGAGGAGCTCCCCTTCGACGCCGTTGCGGGCACCGAATTCCTCGGCCGGGACGGCACCCATGTATCGGGCGCCGATCGAGGTCGCAAGGTGCCTGAGCTCGTCGAGGTCGTCGGTCAACGAGACCGTGCCTCGCACGATCACGAACGCGTAGGGCGGCTCCTCGAGGTCGACCACCAGCGACGCACGGGGATGACTCGTGAGATTCTTCGCCTTCACGGAGGTGTGCCACGTGTTGAACACGAGGTCGCCGTCGTCGTGGACGAACCAGATCGGCGCCACATGCGGGGAACCATCCGCCGAGATCGTTGCGAGCTTGCCCGTCCTTGTCCCCGTGGTGAGGAATGGCATCGCTTCGTCGCGGGTCATCCGCGCCATGCCCGCACTCTATGGGCGCCACTTGCCCCTGCGCGACGACGGGCCGGGCCAGGGTCAGGGATGCCAACACTACGTCAAGCCCGCACCGGTGTCAGGGGTTCGACCTCGCAAGCCCACGACCACTCCGGATCTCCCTCTTGACACAAAGAGAATTCGACTGATCGGGGACAATCCTCGAGACGCTCGACACGACGCAATATCTCGAGGTCACGGGTGGCATGTCTCCGACGTCAACGAAGCCGGGTGTCGAGGACGAAGACAACAGCGGCCGTCCCAACAAGCAACAGACCGCAAGGTCGACCGCTAGTGGACCGAGCACGACCTGACGTATCGGCGGGTCTAGGTCTCGGGCCGCTCCGCGACCGCTTTGAGTCGCTCAAGGCCCTTCTCGAAATCCGGGCCGATCATCTTGTCCATGCTTTTGTAGAGGCCCATCACCCGGGTCATCAGCGTCTTCGGCCCGTTCATCGTCCATGTCACCCGGGTTGCCTCCCCCTCCGGCTCTAGGTCGAAGGTCGTGGTGCTGCTGGACTTGAACGGCTTCACGAAGTTCAGCGCGACTTCCACCCTGGAGGGTTCCACAGCCTCGGTAATCTCCATCCGCCCCTCGCCGGCTTTGCGGTTCCCCGACCAGACGTAGGTCGCGCCCGGGCCCCGGTCCGGCCCCGAGTAGGTTCGCTCGAGATCCGGGTCGAGACCTTCCCACGGGGACCAGGCGGTCCATCGGTGGAAGTCGACTATCTGTGCGTAGATGGAGGCAGCGGGCGCCTTGATGGTCGCAGAGCGCTCAACGGAGTAGTTGTCAGTCATGAAGCGAGGCTACACGGCCGCCGCCGGACTGGGGCGTGGTTCTCCATGTCCTATCGGGGAGCGAATCTGCCGTGCACGGGCGACGTGTTCTGAGCGGCGGCCTCGTTCCCGATATCTCCTCAGGCCGGCAGGCTCGGAATGTTGCGCCGGAACAGCGCCGGTTCGTCGCGGCCGTCGAGTTCCTCGGCGAACCTCCGACCGTCCCAGACGGCAGATGCGATCGTGCCGGGAGCGAATGCGTCACCGACCGCCCTGACCGACACCAATCCCGCGTCCTGCCACCGTTGACGTCGTTCCATGAGTTCGAGGTACAGGCCTTCATTGGGGAGGCGTGCCGTCACGAATACGACGGCGTCGCAGTCGAGGACGAGGTCGCGTCCGGTGAAGACACAGGCCGTTGTTACGCCGCCGTCGGTCACCCCGGTCAGGGTGCGCTGGGTGTGCAGGATCACGCCCTTCTCGAGGAGACGCCGCTGGATCCGTTCCTGCTCCATCGTGTTGTGCGCCCAATGGGACACGTCGGCGGCGGGCGTCACGAACGCGACCTCGAAACCCTCCCCGGCAAGGAGTTCGGCGAGCACGCCACCCATGTAGTAGTGGTCATCGTCGAAGACGACCGTCCGTTCGCCCCGGGGCCGCGTGCCGCCCAAGATGTCGTCGGGCGTGAGGATCTCGAGGCTCGCATCGATGGTGAGGGGATGCCGGTGCCAGTGCCCAACCCCGTCGCGCCGCCAGTCCGAGCCGGTCGCCACCGCAACGTGGTGAAAGCCGTACTCGAGGATCTCGTCTGCGGTCATGGCGCTCTCGAAGTAGTGGTCGACCCCGTCGATGTGATCTATCTGGTTCACCCGGTAATCGAGCACCCGCCTCCACTCCGCCAGACCGGGAAGGCACGCCTCACGGGTGACTCGTCCGCCCAACTCCCGGGTTGCTTCAACAAGCACCACTTCGTAGCCGCGTTTGCCCGCGACCATCGCTGCTTCCAATCCGGCAGGGCCGCCACCGACCACGAGTACCTTCTCGGCGGTGCCGGCAGGACGAAACCGCTCGGGGTGCCAGCCGCGCCGCCACTCCTCGCCCATGGAAGGATTCTGGGTGCAGCGGATCGGGGACATCGTGAAATCCCCGGACACACATATGTTGCACCCGATGCACTCCCTGATCTCGTCGATTCGACCCTCCTCGATCTTGGAGGGCAGGAAGGGGTCGGCGATCGAGGGCCGGGCGGCGCCGATGAAGTCGAGCACACCCTGCCGGACCATGCGCACCATCGTGTCCGGTGAGGTGAACCGTCCCACGCCGACCACCGGTTTTGACGTGAGCGCCTTCAGGCCCCGCACGTATGCCTCCTGGCCGCCCTCGGGGCCGAACCGGGACGTCACCGAGTCGTCCTCCCAGACACCCACCATGAAGTCCCACACGTCGGGCAACTCGCCGACGAGACCGAGAATCGTCTCGATCTGCGGGCGGTCGATGCCGAGGCTGCCGCTCAACTCATCGACGGCGATCCGGCACGCAACCGCTGCCCGCCCGGCCACGACCTCCTGGGTCTCCTCGAGCACTTCACGCAACAGGCGCGTTCGGTTCTCGACCGATCCGCCGTATTCGTCGTTGCGATCGTTGTACTTGGGGGAGAGGAAGAACTGCAGCGTCGTGAGCGAGTGCCCTGCGTACACGTACACGATGTCGTAGCCGGCCTGGAGTGATCGCTCGACCGCCTCTCGGTGCCAACGACGAAGATCGGCGATGTCGCCGTGGTCCATGCGCCGTGACTGGATGGGTGCGAAGCGACCGGCGAGGCGCTGGTGACCCGGACCCATCGGTGGGACCCGGGTGTAGTAGTTGGGCGCGCTCATGCCGCCGTGGACGAGTTCGATGGCGGCGAGCGCTCCATGTGCGTGGATCCGGTCGACGACGAGCGCATGGGCGGGGATGTCTGCGGCGTCCCAGATACGACCCTCGATGTACGGCGTAGTCTCCGACGAAGGGTGAATCTCGACCTCTTCGGTCGACACAACAGCCCAGCCGCCCTCGGCCTTGACTCCTCGCATCGCAGCCAACGCCGACGGGTCGCGGTACCCCATCCCGTTGCAGTGCGGCACCTGATAGAAACGATTTCGCGCCGTCACCGGACCGATGCGTACCGGCTCGAACAACACGTCGAAGCGAGGGTCCCTGGTGTGCTGCATCGCCCGGCGAGCCTACCCGATCCACAACCAGCGGACGGCATGCGTGGCCTGATAGCCTGCAGTCATGGATATCGGTCGTGTTGGACTCTGGACGTTTCTTCTGGACGAGCATCCGACGTCGCGTGTGCGCGATGTGGTTCAGGAGATAGAGGAGATGGGGTGGCCGACGCTGTGGCGGCCTGAGTCGACCGGCCGTGACGTTCTGGTTGCTTCGAGTGTCATGTTGGATGCCACGTCCCGGCTGATCGTGGCGTCCGGCATCGCTCAGATCTATGCACGCCATCCGGTGACTACCGCAGCGGCTCAGAAGACGCTGTTCGAGGCGCACGAAGGCCGATTCCTGCTTGGCTTGGGGGTTGCCCATGCCGCCTCCGTGGAAGGAATCCGCAAACTCGAGTATCGGACTCCCTACTCGGACATGGTGGCGTATCTGAAGGCCATGGCAGAAGCTCCCTACACCGCCGTGGAGCCTGCAAACAAGCCCCCGACCGTGCTTGCCGCTCTCGGGCCGCGGATGCTGAAACTGAGCGCCGAAGCTGCGGACGGCGCCCACCCATACTTCACCCCTCCCGAGCACACGGCGACGGCCCGCGACATTCTCGGGCAGGGTCCACTTCTCGCTCCGGAGCAGATGGTGGTCATCGACAGCGACATCGACAGGGCCAGAGGTGTGGCCAGAGCCAACATGGCTCGCTATCTCAGACTGCCCAACTACACCAACAACCTCTTGCGCTGCGGATTCACCCAAACCGACATCGACGACATGTCGGACCGACTGGTCGACGGGATCGTCGCCTGTGGTGACCTGGACGTCACGGTTGATCGAGTTCAACAGCACCTCGACGCCGGGGCCGACCACGTCGGTATCCAGGTCCTCGTCGCCGACAACGATCTCGACATCACGCTCGACCGCTGGCACGATCTGGCCGACGCCTTCAACCTCTAGAACGGGGAGGCCTCGTCCGCCGTGGAGCGCCGTTTTGAGACTTCCGGCCCTATCGCGTGCGATCGACAGTCGTCCGGTCACCCATAGGCTCCATGGGCCAGGAATATTCAAATGATATTGGAGGGTCCGATGAGGTTCTTTGTGCGCATTGGAGCGATAACGCTGTGGGGTGTTGCCATCGTCACGGTGTCGGTGCTCGCATACGTCGCCTATTAGGCCATCTCGCCGCAGTGTGACGACGCGGCTCACAGAGCCAACCCCGGCGAGGAACGACGTGTCGTCTGCGTCGCTAGCTGTTGATGCCAGGCGTCGAGACGGTAACGATCGGTTCCTCTGCCCGGAGGTCGACCGTGACCATCGCCTCGATGCCGTGTTTGGCGCAGAGGTAGTCGCCGTCGAGTTCGACGACGGCAATTCCCTCGCAGATGCCGCAAATGAACCCCGTGGGGTGCTGTGTCGTGGTGTCTTCCATACCTACGATCAGCATGACCGATTGGGACCGTCCTGTCGAGAAGGGTTGCCGACGTTCCTGCCCTGACTAGTCCCGGCGCCGTGTCCACGATTCGGGTTTGGTGCAACGTTCGTGACGAGCGTCGTTTGACCTTGAACGTCCTCAGGGTCGAAGCCGCGTCTCGGTGACTGCTCGGTCGCATGATGGTCGGAGCCTGATCCCGGCTGGGGAGGTCGCCGCGGCAGAATCCGCCGTCTCCCGGTGCCGCCAACGTTCGGATTCCCGTTTGGTGGTTGAACAGACGGCTTGAGTCCGGGCGTTTGCATGCCGAGGACATCTTGTTGGACATCTTCTGGAAGGAGCAATGCTTTGCTACGTCGGGGGGCGAAAGCTCCACGTTCTGAGGACGGGCCGGTCGGCGGCTCGATCATGGTGATTGCCGGATCCATACGGAACCCGGATGAGACGGACGCGCTCAGCGTGAAGCTCAGCATTCGAGAAACCGAGATCACAATGTTCGCCGACGGCGCCGAGTTGGGAAACTGGCTTTGCACGGCCGTCATCGTCCGGCGCATCGACTCGACCTCATTCGAGTTCATCGCAGAAGGCGACCGATTGATCTTCGTGCCGGACGACCCGGCCACGTTCGGTGACATTCCACTGGTCGACGGGGGCGCTACCAGCGCGGGCAGCCGCAGGGGTCGCAAGGCAAAGAAGGAATCTCACCGTACCGAGCCGAGGCTCGAGGCGGACCAGGCCTCCCATGAAGAGGGACGACCCCTTGGGCGGCGGTCCGTGGGTCAGGAACCGTCGACGGAGAAAGCATCGAAACCGTCGCGACGGGACCGCAAGGCTGCGGCCGAGGCCGCACGTGCAGAGGCCCCGCCTTCAGAGGTGGTGCCGGTTCCTCCGTCTACCGTTCCCAGGCCGATTGCGACCACCTCGGAGGATGAACGGCCTGCAGACGACGACGTACCCTCCGAAGCTCGTGGCCGAGGCAGAACGCGAAGCGGGCTTGCGGTGCTGGGTCGAGAGCCCGACCGGGCCTCATCGAAGGTGTTCGAGAAGAAGTCCAACGGAGTGTGGATCCGCACACTGGACATGGCCCGCCACTACGACATTTTCGGTCTCGATCGGGTGCCGATCGACGAGGGCCTAAGGGGTCAAGAACACCAGCACACCTGGGATCACCGGGTGGTGGCGTCGTCGGGCCTCGGCAGGCATATCTGCACCATCTGCGGAGAGACCAGGCGCAAGGCTGATTGACTCGGGATGATCTCGATCACGGGGGCGGTGGTGACGGGACCTTCGAGGTCCGCCTCAGTTCTGTGCCACCCAGCGTCGCGGTAGGGGAAGACCGGGTGATCTAGTCGATCTTGTCGATGAGGTATTTCCCGGCAACGCTCAGAGCGAACGACGAAAGGACGACGCAGCCGATCACGCCCCAGAGGGCGAAGACGGCCTCAGAGGTCGTCTCGCTCCAGTCGCCGACCAGGGTGAGGAAGAAGAGTGTCCCAACGGCGCCGAAGGCAACCGATGAGATCACGAACACTCGGGTGGCGATCGCCTGCACGGTCCGAGACTACCGGACCCGTCCGACATCTTCGACCAAGACGTCTTGGCGGGATTCTGGTCCGCGAAGGAGGCATCCAGAATCTGGGCCTTGCCCGGCGACGCAGTCCAGAACACATCCGAGGATATCGGAGGCCCCTCAATTGACCGCACGACACCCGTGTCCGTCCAGCGGGTGAAACTCCAGTCGCAGGTTGGGCCCCGGTCGTGTCGATCACCGGACCCCGTTCCGGTTGCAGGTTGGAGAATGAGTACCCGCCCGCTACGTCGTCACGTCGTCAATCCGCTCGTCCAATCCACCGGGCGGTCGCTCGATCTCCACGTACAGGTCGAATCGTGTCCGGCCGGGCGCGACGGGTGCGAGCCACTCTTCGAACCACCGGTGCGACGGGTGTTCGTGGATTCCTTGTCGCTGCATCATCACCTGGAGACGCTTCCAGCCGTCAACCACCCACGACCCCGATGGGTCATCGTCGAACGAGCCCTCGATGCCGGTCACGACGAAGACGCCGGAGTCGATCGTGCCGAGGTGGGCGCCCGGCCCGAGCGGCAATGCCTCAGCCGGCAACGTCACCATGAGCCGGTATCCGTCGTTGTCGGGTCCGTGGGACAGGAAGCCGAAGGTGTCGATATTGTGTCCGAAGAGACGGTGTGATCCTGCCGCCTCCGGATGGAGGCTCATCCATGCCGTCATCAGACGGTGTGCCTGTTGCTCGGGTTCAGGCTTGAAGCCATCGAAGCATGCGACGGTCATCTCCGGAAGCAATCTTGTCAACACGCCCATGTTCACCTCTCCTACGATGTCGAGCTTCTCCGTTGGTGCGGCAGACCGTCCGCTGGTTCTGAACCGGAGCGGCGCCACGCCGAACTCCTGTTTGAACGCGCGGGTGAACGCCTCATGGCTGTCGTAGCCAGCGTGGAGAGCAATTTCCAGAACTGAGTCTTCGGATCCCATCAAGATGCTCATCGCTTCAGAGAGGCGGCGCTTCCTGACGTACTCGCCGAAGCGATATCCGGTGAGTGCGGGGAAGTAGCGATGGAAGCTCCGCACCGACATGCATGCTGAGCTGGCGGCGGTGTCGGACGTCACACCCTCAAACAGGTTGGCCTCGATGAAGTCGATGGATTCCTGGATCTGCTCGTAAATCGTCAACACACATCCGATTGTACGAAACCATCACGGGGGATTCTTGATCGAAACTGCACACCTGCCAGAACTCCGTTCACCGCCCAGCAGTCAGGACTTGGGCGGTCAACGTGGAGTGCTGCGGGTAGGGCGTTTCGGGTCGCAGCTACAGTTTCGCGGATGGACATCGACCTTGTTCGAGCGGTGCTGCTCGACATGGATGGGACCTTGGTGGACTCGGACGCATCGGTCGAGCGCGCGTGGATGGCGTGGGCACTTCGCTACGACGTCGATCCTGCTGCTGTTCTCGCCATTGCCCATGGGAACCCCGCCGATTCCACCGTTCGGGCCCTGCGGCGGGATCTTGATGAGATCGAAGTCGCAGAAGCGGCTGCGTTCCAACTGGCGATGCAATACGACGACCTCGTTGATGTCGTAGCAGCCACCGGCGCGCACCACCTCATCGAGACTCTCGACCGGCACGGTCTCGGTTGGGCTGTGGTCACGAGTGCAGATCGGCGACTTGCTGCTGCCCGGCTTGGAGCGGTCGGCATCTCCGCGCCGGTACTCGTCACGGTTGAGGACGTCGGAAGGGGCAAGCCTGATCCCGAGGGATACCTCCTCGCCGCAAGGACGTTGGGAGTATCGCCTTCGAGCTGCTTGGTGGTTGAAGACACGGAGACCGGACTTGTGGCCGCCCGTTCAGCAGGAGCCATGACCGCCGCAGTCAAGGGTCTCGATGCAGATATGCGCCTCGACAATCTCGGCCAACTCGCGGAGCTCATCGGCACGAAACCTCACCGTTCCAGCTAGATCTCGACACTGCCCATCGGGGAGGGAAGGGACGGACCTCAGCGATCCGCCGTCTGTGTCGTGAATGTCGTCTTGATGGGAACACCGGCGCCCGAGGGAGCAGGAACGCGTGTCCCCAGGAAGCCTCGTCGTTCTCTCACCGGAGGACTAGTCCAACCACGACGCTGAAAACCATTCTTTACGCCCCCGTCGCTGTGACCCATCATGGAGCCGGACGGTCACACTCACAGGGTGATCGAATCCACGGGTGTGCGTGCCCCGCCAATCGGCCCTCCCCAACAAGCAGGATCGGAATGGCGGGGCACGCCAGCGAAGGGCCCGCAGTCCCAGTGGGGGAGACTGCGGGTCCTTCGACAACGTCATCGACTCCTCATACGAAACGTTGCCACGTCCGTGCTGGTGATGGGTCCACGAGGCGCCCCGACCAGAAGAGAACCCATAGCCGAGCCGGAGTCGCTCATCAGGCTTCACCCTGATAGCGCATCGAGCGCCCGTCGATGGGCGGCACCAACACGAAGTCCCCCCTCATGCCCGGCAACGTAGCGCACTCATGGGCTTCGCTATTGGCGGGGTTCGACTTCAGTCGGGCTACTCGGGCGGTTCCGGGGGTAGCACCCGGACCGCACCGGCAGTTGGGACATCGACGGCGGCTCTGGATCTTCGGCGGATCCACTCCATCCAAGCAAGCACGACACGATCAGACCACGTGGGGGGCGCCGTTGCTCCACCGTCACGATTCCAGCCCCACGCGTCGCCCAGCCTGATACTGATCGCGAACGTCAAGGACCTGAGCCCCACGTAGAACGCCACCATTGTGGCCGCGAACGTGACCGGGCTCCCGCTGATCGAAGCCAACGCCGCAAACACGACGAACGCCGCGACACCAACGACGACGTGACCTATCACTCTGTCCCGGAGGAGCCGCTCTCGTTCCGAACGGCGGGCTGCTTCCTTGGCGCCACGGAGCGTGGCGTGAGACCACGCGGTCGAGAGGCTTCCGCTCTGGCGCTGTTCTCCATGATCACCAATGTCCAGGCGCCATCGATCTCGCGGCCACTCTGCGACACGGTGAATGAGATACTCGCCGCTCGCAAGCCCATCTGGGACGTGATGCCACTCGAGTTTCGTCATTGACGCTCCACCATCAGCCTATCAGCTCCTCCAGAGGCGCGACCCATGCAACGACCAATCGTGAGTCTCGGTTGGCGGTGGGATCGACGGGCGAGTGGTCTCGCACCAGCCACGAGGATGGGGAATCGCCGAACTGAGGGTTCGTGACGCTCTCGGTCGCGAGGAACCGTACGACACGGTCAATTGATGAGCGGCTCTTTGGGTAGAAACCTGATCAGGGTGCCATCAGATTCGAGTTCCGGCGGGAATACGGGGTAGACACATCCGGTTGCAGGTCGGACCAACCGTGAAAAGAGAGGCTTGCATGGCTGACACTCGAGAACTCACCCTACCGGTCCTACCCCTCCACAACGGGGTCGTATTCCCCCACATGGTGGTCACGCTTCGGATCGAAACCGAAGAGGGAACCACGGCGGTGGCCGCCGCCGAGCAGTCCGATGGCTTGATGCTGCTGGTGCCCAAGGTGAACGGGACCTACGCCGTCGTCGGTACGGTTGCGCAGATTCAGGATGCCGACGGCGGCAATATCGTCGTTGAAGGTCTGGCCCGAGCCAGGGTCGGCGCCGGCCGGATCGGCGATCGCGGAGCGCTCTGGGTCGACGCCGAGCAGTACCCCGAAGCCGACGTACACGATGAAGCGCTCGATGAACTGGTCGGCGAGTATCGGGCCGTCGTGAGTGAGGTGCTGGGCCAGCGCGGCATGCGCGGTGTAGCCGAGCGAATCCTGGGAATCGAGAATCCCAGCCAACTTGCCGACCTGGCGGTCTACTCCCCGGACCTCTCACTCGAACAGAAGGTCGAATTGCTCGAAACGCTCGACATCCGCGAGCGTCTCGGCAAGCTGATGTCGTGGATGGGTGAGGTGCTGGCCGATCTCACGCTCCGCAGGAAGGTGCGCGACAGCGCCACCGAGCGGATCGACAAGTCCCAGCGTGACTACCTGCTCCGCCAGCAACTCGAGGCGATCAAGAAGGAGCTCGGTGAAGAGGGCGACGCGCCATCCGAGTACCGGCAGAAACTCGAAGACGTCGACCTTCCCGACAAGGCTCGTGAAGCGGTGGAACGGGAGATCGATCGATTGGAGCGAATGTCCGAACAATCTCCGGAGCATTCCTGGATCCGCACTTGGCTCGACACGATGTTCGATGTTCCCTGGGGCGAGGTTTCTGAGGATCACTTGGATCTCGACGAAGCATGGGCGGTCCTCGATGCCGATCACACCGGCCTCGCAGACGTGAAGGAACGTATCGTCGAGCACCTTGCGGTCCGCAAGCTCCGCAAGGACCGTGGTCTGGAGAACGCCGGCAACCTTAGGGAGGGAGCCATTCTCCTCCTGGTAGGACCTCCCGGGGTCGGCAAGACGTCGTTGGGAGAGTCGGTCGCTCGAGCCCTGGGACGCAAGTTCGTTCGCGTCGCCCTCGGCGGCATCCGCGACGAAGCCGAGATCCGCGGTCACCGCCGCACGTACGTGGGCGCTCGACCCGGACGGATCGTTCGGGCGCTGATCGAGTCTGAAACCATGAATCCGGTGTTTCTCCTCGACGAGATGGACAAGGTCGGATCCGACTGGCGAGGCGACGCATCGTCTGCCTTGCTCGAGGTGCTCGACCCGGCCCAGAATCACACCTTTCGGGACCACTATCTGGAGTTGGATCTCGACCTATCCGATGTGCTGTTCATCGGCACCGCCAACGTGTTGGAGACGATCCCGGCACCTCTGCTGGACCGTACCGAGGTGATCCGCCTCGATGGATACACCGATCTCGAGAAGGTGGCGATCGCCCGCGACCATCTCCTGCCACGCCAGATCCGAGGCGCCGGGCTGGAACCCGAGGAGATCGCCGTCACCGAGGGGGCACTCACCGCCGTTGTGGACCGGTACACGAGGGAAGCAGGAGTCCGTTCTCTCGAACGCGAACTGGGCAAGCTGGCTCGCAAAGTCGCCACCAAGATCGCACGGGGCGACGACGCGCCGAGTGTCGTCGAGATCGACGAACCCGACGTCAAGGACTTCCTGGGCAAGCCCAAGGTCTGGCGGGACGAAGCCAAGGACCGCACCGCGGTCCCCGGCGTGGCTACGGGTCTGGCAGTAACCGGGGCCGGTGGCGATGTGCTGTTCATCGAAGCGACGTCAATGGACGGCGAACCCGGGCTTACGTTGACCGGACAGCTCGGCGACGTGATGAAGGAGTCGGCGCGCATCGCGCTGTCCTACATCGAGTCGCACGCCGATGAGTTGAAGATCGATCCGGCCGACCTGAAGCGGAAGTTCCATGTCCACGTGCCTGCGGGCGCCGTCCCCAAAGACGGTCCCTCGGCCGGCATAAGCATGACAACGGCCTTGGTGTCGCTCCTGTTGGGTAGGAACGTGAAGCACACCCTCGGCATGACCGGCGAGATCACCCTGCAAGGCAAGGTGCTGCCGATCGGCGGGGTCAAACAGAAGGTGCTGGCGGCGCATCGGGCGGGCCTCACCGAAGTGATCCTGCCGGCCCGCAACGAGGCCGACCTCGATGACGTGCCGGAGAGCTGCCGGGAGGAGATGACGTTCCACATCGTCGATACCATCGACCAGGTTCTCGAAAAGGCGCTCGAACCGGCCTTGCCATCGTGAGGGGTTGACCCTCGCCGGACGCAACCGACCATTGAGAAGAACTCCCCGGCAGTTGCCGGGGAGTTCTTTGGTCTCGGGTCAATCCTCTTCGCTGGAAATCAGAGAACGCCGATTTCCTAGTGCCCGTGGTTGTGATCGTGGGAGTCCGGACCGGACCCGTCAGGGCCCATTCAACAGCCGGGTTCGCCGTGATTCCCGCAGCACGATGTGCCGTTCTTGAGTTTGATTGCGTTGTTCTTCGCAACCAAACGGAGCTTCTCGAGCAGGGGCAGATCGCTGTTGCGGAAGTTGTTGAACGAGGGACGCAGACCTGGTCGTGCCATGACCGAACCGTAGCACGCTCGAACGATCGCGCCATGGTTGGCGTCGGACAAACCGAAGCGAGAGATTGTCCATGTTCGTGATCAGGAGAGTCCGGGTTACGAAATCCCGCGAGGCTCGGCGTGTGGATTCGATCGTTGCCGAGATCGGCGGGCTCGGTGAGGCGCCGCGCGATCTGACCGAAGACTCGCGAATCGAGTTCAACGAACTCCACGCTCCCGACAAGGCGCTGCCGATCGAGTAGCCACACGCGGTGGCCACACCACCCATCGGTGCGGCCACCACGCGACCGAGCGCTCGGGAATTCTGCTCCCGAGACCCACCGGTACTCTGGCCCCGCATGAACGAGCCCTCAGCCGTTGGACGGGAGAGCCGGCCCGCGGGGAAGCAGGGCCGTCGGGAGTTCCTCGCCCTGATGGCGGCCGCCTCGGCGACCGTCGCGATCTCGATCGACGCGATGCTCCCAGCGTTCGGCGAACTCCGTGAGTACCTCGGCCTGCCGTCGGACTCGTCGTCGGTTGCACTCGTGGTGACGGTCTTCTTCGCCGGCCTCGGTGTCGGCCAGTTCATCTACGGGCCGCTCGCCGACCGCTTCGGACGCAAGCCTGTGTTCCTGGCAGGCCTGTTGCTGTACGCGACGGCGGGCTTCGCCACCACGCTCGCGACCTCGCTGACTTGGATCTTGATCGGCCGCTTCTTGTGGGGGCTCGGCGCCGCTGGACCACGGATCGTCTCCCAGGCGCTGTTGCGCGACCGATTCCGTGGCGATGCCCTCGCACGGGCCATGGCGGTGATCGTGACGGTCTTCCTGATCGTGCCGACACTCGCCCCGATCCTGGGTCAGATGCTGCTGCGTTTCGGGTCATGGCGGTACACGTTCGCGGTAGGGCCGGTCTTCGGCATGCTGGTGGCGCTCTGGTCGACGAGGCTCACCGAGACGCTGAAGCCGGGCGATCGCCGTCCGATCAACCTCCGAACCCTCGCGAAGACCGTCGGTGAGATCCTGATGACTCGCAAGACCATTGGCAACGCGATCGCGCTGATGGTCATGAGCGCGGCATTCCTTCCCTACCTCGGGTCGTCGGAGCGCATGTACGGGGAGATCTACGACCACGGTGACACGTTCTTCCTGTTCTTTGCCAGCAGCGCAATCGTGATGGCGGGCTTCACGCTTGTCTCCGCGCGGTTGGTCCGGTTGATCGGTGCACGTCGCACGATGGCCGGCGTGTTCATCATGCTCGTTGTGGCAGCGGCGGTGAACCTCCTGGTCACGACTGCTTCGGACGGCGTCCCAGCGTTCGCATTCTTCTTCCTGGCAACGACCCTGATGATTTCCCTCCAGACGTCGCTCTCGCCGCTCCTGACGTCCGGAGCGTTGGACGAGGTCGGTTACGCCGCTGGGACGGCCGCCTCCACGATCGGAGTCATCAGCCTGGTGGGTGGTGCGTTGCTGTCACCGTTCGTCGACTCGGCGATCCAATCGACGGTAACGCCGTTCGCCGCCGGGTTCTTCGTGTTCAGCCTGGTGGCTGCACTTGCCGCCGGGTGGGCCAACGCGGGCCGGTCCGCCGCCCGAGTCGTTTGAGGCGGGGGCGACGGCTCAGACGACGTTGAGATCACGTCCGAAGAGGATGGTTCCGCCGTTGGCCAGGGTGACTGCATCGAGGACGTCATCTTCGGTCGCCTGTCAGAGCAGTTGGTGGGCGGTCCCATCCAGCGCGCGTACTCGGCACCGCGTCCGCCCGGCGGTTGACGTTCACGATCGCTCACACGGGTCAAGGCGTCGAGCATTCGATCGGTCGCCGCGCGGGCTCCCGTAGTCGAGAAGGCCAGTCGCCACTCCGGAAGGTCCGTGTGAGTGCCCTTGGTCACTGCGATGGCCGCCCGACACGGCCGGCAATCTGGGCGGTTGCCTCACTCGCTGGTTGGAGCCCTCTAGCGCTCCGACCAGTAGTCCTCGGCCTCACTCTCGAGCTTGTCGAGCCGGGTGTAGTAGTCGGGGTATTCGTTGAGATGAGCGAGGGCAATCTTGGCGGTCACCAGCGGATCGTTCCCCGTGACATCGGTGGCGGGGTCCGCGGCACCGTGCTCGAGTTCGACGTGCATGCCTTTGAGGAACTGCGAAACGTCGAATCGTGACGTAGCCCAATCGATGCCAGCGGCTTCACCGTATGCCTGCGCCTCGTCCATCGTGAAGTGGCTACTCCCGGTCATCCTTTCGCCCTCCCATGTATCGCACCAACGGCGTCCTCTCCTCGAGGACAGCCCCAAGCGTCATCTTGTCACGTCACACGAACCCTCTCAACCCCCTTCGCTCATCGCCGGTGTGACCTGAAGGCATTGAGTGTCGCACGTCCCCCAGTGCGTGGGGGACGGGCGGTGGGATCACTCACCTCTATGAGTTACGACAAGGTCTTCAGAATGCGGCGGTGGGTGTCGAAGAGGTTTACATGGGTACTTGTCATCAGTGCGGTGGCTACGGTCATCGCCCACAGCCGCCGGTGCCTCGGACGCCGCAGCCTCCTTTGGTGTCGACGCGTACGTTGATGTGTGCGAGGTGTGGCGACCCACTCGACGGGCACCAGATGTTCAGCGAGTGTTTCCCGCACGGCTATCTGATCGAATCGTCCGTGTTGTTGCACCGAGGGCGTCTCGTCGCCGTCTGAACGCCTATCTCACCGCCCCGACCCCGGGACGGCTTGTCGTCTGCGTCGCTAACTGTTGATCTCAGACCGTCGAGACCGTGACGATCGGTTCCTCTGCCCGGAGGTCGACCGTGATCATCGCCTCGATGCCGTGTCTGGCGCAGAGGTAGCCGCCGTCGATGTCGACGACGGCTACTCCTCCGCACATGTGACAGGTGTAGCCGGTGGCGTGCTGTGTGTTCATGCCTTCCATTCCTGAGATCAGTCTGATCGAGGCGTGCCGCTTCGTCCAGAATGGTTCTCGATGGTCATGTCGTGACTAGCTCCTACCGGGACGCGAGGCTTGTGACACGACCCACCGATGCGGCGCCGGTACGTCTCCGCGGCGATTCGCAAGGAACTGACCGAAGTAGCTGGCCACGTCCGACCGGAGAACGGGTTCGTCCCAACAGGCACGATCGTCGAGGGAGCAGGGCAGTGCATACCCCGCTCTGGTGACTGAGATTGCCGCAGCGAGTGCGTCATCACCCGGGGCGGCACCCAGCCCGTCGACCCAGGCGAAGAACTCGGCGAGCGACGTACCGGTCACGGCCCCGACGTCGCAGTCATCCTCGGAAGGATCACATGCCACCGGAAGGTCATGCCGGCTGCGCCACTCGAAGGAGCCCGTCGCGACCCAGCCGTCGCTCGTGAACCGGTACTCCAGTCGATCCCAGGTGGTCTCTCCCGTCTCACAACCCGGCTCCTCGTACTCGAACCAGACCTCGTCTGCGAGGCCGTCGGGGAGCGGAGTGTTGCCGAGCCACACCGTCTTCACGCGACCGTCGAACGTGATGAGGTCGGCGCGGCCGTCGCCGTCGTAGTCCGCGGCGACCGCATCGTCGATCCGGTCGGGGAGGTCGAGCGGTCCGGCCGACACCGGCGATGGACGGTAACCAGATGCCGCCGGCGAGATACGAACGTTGTCTCCGTGGATGGACCACAGATCCGGTTGATTGTCGAGATCCACATCGCCGAGGAAGTGCGTGCTCGCGCCGGGGTGGGGATTCGCGAAGGTGGCGAGGAGGCGCGTGGCACCGGTTGTGGAATCGATCTCCCAAATATCGAACTGATCGCCGTCGATCACGAACAGGTCCAGCGTCCCGTTCGCGTCGTAGTCGGCCGTCGAAATCCACGCATCGGGAGACGGGGTCGCGACCGCAGTCCTCACTGCCGTCTCGGCTGCGTAGCCGCCGAACGCCCACCGTACGGTGAGTTGCAGCGAGCCGTTGTCGTCGGAAACGAACCACAGGTCCTGGCCGCCCCTCCCGTCCCAGTCACCGAACCCCTGGGCGATGGATCGTTTGGGAAGGTCGCCGAGCCCGTCAACGACAGAACGGCGCAATGAGCATGCGTTGTGGCGTCGAGACGCGACCGACACGTCGACCACAAAACCGTCGTCAGTATCGGTCAGTCTGATCACGTCGATCGCGCCGTTGCCGTCGGCGTCGGCGAGGATCGAGGCGATCGTGCCGGGTCGAGCCTTTGGAATGACCGGGATCGATA
>Ga0316188_10000483_pt1 | contig 17229 bp, 14 predicted proteins | sample Phiworburrow1_MG_FD_204933 | JGI IMG/M metagenome (GOLD analysis project Ga0316188, IMG submission 204933) | Coastal sediment microbial communities from Maine, United States - Phippsburg worm burrow 1 | ecosystem: Environmental > Aquatic > Marine > Coastal > Sediment | place: USA: Maine...
GAAGGCCGTTCGCGCCGCATCGCCCGCGGGTAACCGCAGCACCACCATCCAGGCGTGCCCGCGCAGCGACCAGGGCGCGGGAACGCGCGCCACCTCGGGCAGGGATTCAGCGGGCTGCAGCATCGTCATGGCCCTGGTGCCTCAACCGCTGATCACGGATGGGCTCAGCGCCAGCAGCACCTGCGCGAGGTAGTACAGCGGCAGCCCCCACGCCCGATTGGCGAACTGCTGGTGGACGAAGCGATCTCGCGCCACCGAAATGTCGGAAGCCGTGAAGGCGATCGCGCCCGCGGCAATGACAGCCGGACCACCTGCCCCGCTCACTGCGCAGGCCAGCGCCGTCATGACGCTGATGACCAGGAAGTAGGCCTGCACCGGCAGACGCATGTCCGCCGGCAGGCTGGGACTGAGCCAGCGCCACACGCCGGAGAGCGCCAGCGCGAGCAGCATAGCCGCGGCGACCAGCCAGGGCACGCTGCGCGGCTGCGTCAGGAATGCAGCTGCGAACGCGACGTGTCCGGCGAGGAACGCAAACACGCCGGCCCGGAAGACCGCGAGGCGCCCGGCGGGGATCAACAGGACGTCACCGAGCAGACAGAGCCCGAGGCCGAGCAGTATCAGCCGCCCGTAGCCCGAGTCGGGCGCGCCCGCGAACACCGCGACGGCAATGAATGCCGCGGAGGCGACCGGCTTCGTCAACCACTTGCCCGCCTGCGATTCGCGCCGCTCCGCGACCAGCAAGGCCGCCACGGCTACCGCGCAGATGACGATCGCAGCCGTCGTTTTCAAGTTCACTCCCCGCCGTTGGCCCGCGTCCCTTGTGCATCGTAGCGCAGCGCAGCGCTGCGGACCCGTCGCGCAAGCTGCTAGCATCCCGCCCCCGATGAGCGACCGTTACCGCCCGTTCCTCCTGCGCGCCGGCCCGCGTGCGCTGCGCCACATTCTCGACCGCGGACTGGCCCCGGGCGACATCGCGTGCGTTCCCGCGGCGGCGGGCGGACCCAAAGGGCTCGCGCTCCTGCCCTTCGACCGCCTGCTGCTGCAGCATGGGTGGTTGCCGGAAGAGTCCCCGGTGGAACTGATCGGCGCATCGGTGGGCGCATGGCGAATGGCGGCACTGGCGCAGGTCGATCCGCTGGCCGCGTTGGCACGGGTCCAGCACGCGTACGTGCACGAGCAGTCCTACAGCGCGCACCCCACGCCAGCCGAAGTCAGCACCGCCTGCCGTCGAATCGCCGCAGCCGCGAGAGGCGACGGCAACCCGCGCTGGCGGCCCGGCGTCAGGCTTTCCATCGTGACTTCGCGGGCGCGCGGCCCATTGCACGGGCGCGAATCGAAACTGGCGTTCGGGCGGGCCGTGCTGAGCAATGCGGTTTCACGCTCGCGCCTGGCCGGCTACCTCGAGCGGGTCGTCTTCCGCGCGGGCTGCGGACCCAGCGTGTTCGACGGCGACGCGTTCGACGAATTCGGCCTGGTTCGCGTCGGCCTCGACAGGACCAACGCCGAAGACGCCCTGCTGGCGTCGGGCACCATTCCACTGCTGGCCGCTCCCGTCCGCGACATCGCGGGCGCGCCGCCCGGGCTCTACTGGGACGGGGCGCTCGTCGACTACCACCTGCTGCTGCCGTACCCCCGGCGATCGACCGCGGACCGCATCGTCTTCTATCCACACTTCAACGACTTCGTGACCCCGGGCTGGCTCGACAAGCACCTGCCGTGGCGTCGCTCGCCCCGCGCCCATCCGTGGCTCGAGGACATGCTGCTGGTCTCCCCCTCACCCGCGTTCCTAGCCACGCTGCCGAACGGCAAGCTGCCCGACCGCCGGGATTTCTATCGCTACGGGCCCGACCACGCAGGGCGAATACGCGCCTGGGAAACGGCCATCGCCGAATGCGGCCGGTTCGCCGCAGCGGTCCTCGGCTGGATGGAACGGCCGGATCCGACGTTGATCGAGCCAATCTGAGCCGGTCCCTTTAGAATCGATTCGATGACAAGAACACAGCCCCAGACGGTCGCCCTGGACTGCCATCCCTCGAGCCCGAGCAGCGCGGTGCGTGGCATCAGCGCGAGCGCGCGCATCGGCGGCGCTGGCAAGCTCGCCGTGCGGTTCGTGCTCGACGCCGACATGTCGCAGGTAGTGCTGCCGAAGTTGCGTCCTGCCGCGCGCGCCGACGAACTGTGGCGCCACACCTGTTTCGAAGTCTTCGTCGCGCTGCCGGACAGCGAGGCGTATTGCGAACTCAATTTCTCACCATCGACCGAGTGGGCGATGTACGGATTCGTCGGCTACCGGCGCGGCATGGCGCCGATCGAAGTGCAGCGACCGCCGCGCGTGGCGGTGCGACCCACCCAGCGGGGACTGGTGCTCACGGCAGTGACCTACCTGGCCGAACTGCCGATGCCGCAACTGGGGGCGCCGTTGCGTGCCGGCGCTGCGGCCGTCGTCGAGGAAAAGGATGGCCGCCTGACGTACTGGGCGCTCGCGCATCCTTCCGCGCTGCCCGACTTCCATCACCGGCTGGGGTTCGTGCTCCAGGTCGGCAAGCAACCGGCCGGCGCGACGGACCTGCTGCGTGAAGCCGTACGGAACCCGGGTTCGTGAAGTTCGGCATTGACCGGCTCTGCACCGACCCCGCGCTGCGCAAGGACTTGCGCGGTCGCCGCGTGGCGCTGCTCGCGCATCCCGCCTCGGTCACTGCCGGGCTCACGCATTCGCTCGATGCGCTGGCCGCGCTCGGCGACGTGCGACTCACGGCTGCCTTCGGTCCGCAGCACGGCCTGCGTGGCGACAAGCAGGACAACATGGTCGAGTCGCCGGACTTCAGCGATCCGCGGCTGGGCATACCGGTCTTCAGCCTCTATGGCGCGGTGCGACGCCCCACGGATGCGATGTTCGACACGTTCGACGTGCTGCTGGTCGACCTGCAGGACCTCGGCTGCCGCATCTACACGTTCATCACCACCTTGCGCTACGTGCTCGAAGCCGCGGCACGACTCGGCAAGAGCGTGTGGGTGCTCGACCGGCCGAATCCGGTCGGCCGTCCGGTCGAAGGCCTGAGCCTGCGGCCAGGCTGGGAAAGCTTCGTCGGCGCCGGTGAAATGCCGATGCGGCACGGGCTCACGCTCGGCGAGATGGGCCGCTGGTTCGTTCGCCGCTTCGAACTCGAGGTCGATTACCGCGTCGTCGAGATGACGGGCTGGCAGCCGGAATCCGCGCCGGGGTTCGGCTGGCCGCTGGGCGAGCGCACCTGGATCAACCCGAGCCCCAACGCGCCGAATCTTGCGATGGCGCGCTGCTACCCGGGCACCGTGATGCTGGAAGGCACCACGCTCTCGGAAGGCCGCGGCACCACGCGTCCGCTTGAACTGTTCGGCGCGCCCGATCTCGACATCGGCGCGCTCGTCGCCGAAATGCATCGCCTTGCCCCCGACTGGCTCGACGGATGCCGGCTTCGTCCCTGCTGGTTCGAGCCGACGTTCCACAAGCACCAGGGCAGGCTCTGCGCGGGCCTGCAGACGCACGTCGACGACGGCTCGTACGACCACGCGACTTTCCGTCCGTGGCGTCTGCAGGCACTGGCGTTCAAGGCACTGCGCAACCTGCGCCCGGGTTACGAGCTGTGGCGTGACTTCCCCTACGAGTACGAAAGCGACCGATTGGCCATCGACCTGATCAACGGCAGCGGACTGCTGCGCGCGTGGGTCGACGATCGCACGGCGCTCCCGGGCGATCTCGAAACCCTTACCCGCGTGGACGAACTCGCGTGGAACGAGCAGCGCGCGTCCGTGCTGCTCTACCGTTGACCGCCGTGACCGCGACCTGCGACATCCTCGTCGTCGGCGGCGGCATCAACGGCGCGGGCATCGCGCGCGATGCCGCGGGACGCGGGCTGCGCACGGTGCTGTGCGAGCAACATGACCTCGCCTCGCACACGTCCTCGGCCAGCACCAAGCTGATCCATGGCGGGCTGCGCTACCTCGAGTTCTACGACTTCGGCCTGGTGCGGAAGTCGCTGCAGGAGCGCGAGGTGGTGCTGGCGTCCGCACCGCACCTGTCCTGGCCGCTGCGCTTCGTGCTGCCGCACGACTCGCACCTGCGACCCGCGTGGATGATCCGTGCCGGCCTGTTCCTGTACGACCACCTCGCGACGCGCAAGAAACTGCCGCCGTCGAGGACGATCGACCTGCGCACGCATCCCGCCGGCCGACCGCTCGACCCGCATTACCGCACCGGCTTCGAATACTCGGATGGCTGGGTCGACGATGCGCGACTGGTGGTTGCCAATGCCGTCGATGCGCTCGAGCGCGGCGCCGAGGTGCTGACTCGCACCGCCTGCGTCGGCCTGCAGCCTGCTGGCGCGGAGTGGCTCGCCACGCTGCGCGCAACCGACGGTCGCGAACGAACCCTGCGAGCGAGGCTCGTGGTCAACGCGGCGGGCCCGTGGGTCGCGGAGTTCCTCGACCGCTGCACGCCGACCCCCGCCCGCCACCATCCGCGCATGATCCGCGGCAGCCACATCGTCGTGCGCAAGTTGTTCGATCACGATTTTGCGTACATCTTCCAGGCGCCCGATGGCCGCATCGTCTTCGCCCTGCCGTACGAAGGCGACTTCACGCTGATCGGCACGACGGAGAGCGAGTACACGGGCGACCTCGCGCATCCCGCGATCGCGGCGACCGAGCAGGCGTACCTGCTCGACATGGCCAACCGGTACTTCCGGCACGACCTCGGCGTGGACGACGTCGTCTGGACCTTCGCCGGCCTGCGCCCGCTGCTGGCCGCGTCGATGGACGATCCGAAGAGCGTCACGCGCGATTACCTCATCGACTTCGATCGCTCCGGACCGCCGCTGCTGTCGGTGTATGGCGGCAAGCTCACCACGTACCGCAAGCTCGCGGAAACGGTGGTCGACATGCTGGCTCCCGCGCTCGGCCATGCCTCGAAGCCGTGGACGGCAGCCATTCCGCTGCCGGGCGGTGACATGCCCGACGCCGACTTCGAACGATTCCTGGCGCAGGCGCGGGTTCGTCACGGCTGGCTCGAGCCTGCATTGCTGCACCGCTACGCGCGTGCTTACGGCACACGCATGGACCTGATGCTCGCCGGGTGCTCGAAGCCCGCGGATCTCGGCGAGGAAGTGCTGCCCGGCCTGCACGCGAAGGAGGTTCTTTATCTGCGCGCTGCGGAATTCGCCCACACGGCACGGGACATGCTGTATCGCCGCAGCAAGCTCGGGGTGCACCTGGCCGCGGGCAGCGAGAAGACCCTGGATGAGTGGCTCGCACGGCACTGACGCGAGCGCAAGGCCGGGCCCGCTGATCTAGAATCGGGGTTCGCCGCCGCAGGTACCGAAATGCCGCAGTTCATCCTCGCGCTCGACCAGGGCACCACCAGTTCGCGGTCGATTTTGTTCGACGCTGCCGGCACGCCGGTGGCGACCGCACAGCGTGAATTCACGCAGTCCTTTCCGCGCTCCGGCTGGGTCGAGCACGATGCGGAAGAGATCTGGGCGACGCAGGCAGCGACGATGACCGAAGTGCTGGTGCGGGCGCGGGCGACGCCGGCAGACGTGGCGGCCATCGGCATCACCAACCAGCGTGAGACGACCATGCTGTGGGACCGCAGCACCGGCCGACCGCTTGCGCCGGCCATCGTCTGGCAGGATCGACGCACGGCCGACCTGTGCCGGCAACTGCAAGCCGACGGTCTCGAGCCCGAGGTCGCCAGGCGCACGGGACTGCTGCTCGATCCTTATTTCTCGGGCACCAAGCTGGCGTGGCTGCTCGATCACGTGCCAGGCGCGCGTCGGCGCGCGGAAGACGGCGAACTCGCCTTCGGCACGATCGACAGCTGGCTGGTGTGGAAGCTGTCGCGCGGCGAGCGGCACGTCACCGACGTCTCCAACGCCAGTCGCACGCTGCTGCTCAACGTCGCGAGCGCCGAGTGGGACGACTTCATGCTCGAACGGCTGCGCATTCCCCGCGCCGTGCTGCCACAGGTCGTACCGTCGTCGCTCGCGCGGGACGCTCCGGTCGCCACGCTCGGCACGCACCCGGTGCCGATTACGGGGATCGCCGGCGACCAGCAGGCCGCGCTGTTCGGCCAGGCGTGCTTCGAACCCGGCATGGCCAAGAACACCTACGGCACGGGTTGTTTCCTGCTGATGAACACCGGCACGACGCCGCTCGCCTCCAGCAACCGGCTGCTGACCACCATCGCCTGGCAGACGACCGACCTGCGCTACGCGCTCGAGGGCGCAGTCTTCGTCGGCGGCGCGGTCGTGCAGTGGTTGCGCGACGGACTCGGCATCATCGAACGCTCGGCCGACATCGAGGCGCTGGCAGCCAGCGTCCCGGATGCCGGCGGCGTCTATCTGGTGCCTGCCTTTACCGGACTCGGCAGTCCGCACTGGGACGCGTACGCACGCGGAACGATGGTCGGGTTGTCGCGCGGAACGACACGCGCGCACATCGCCCGCGCCGCGCTCGAAGCGATCGCCTTCCAGAGCGCCGAGGTGCTGCTGGCCATGCAGCGCGACGCTCACCATCCGCTGATCGAATTGCGCGTGGACGGCGGCGCCACCGCGAACGACCTGCTGATGCAGTTCCAGGCCGACCTGCTGGGCGTTCCGGTCGTGCGGCCGCAGGTCAGGGAGACGACTGCACTGGGAGCCGCGTACCTCGCCGGACTGGGCACGGGGTTCTGGTCGTCGCCGGCGGAGGTCGCGGCGAACTGGCGGGCCGAGCGGCGGTTCGAGCCGCGGATGTCGCGCGACGAGGCGGGCACCCGGCTGGCACGCTGGGCCCAGGCCGTGGATCGATCGCGCGGCTGGCACGTCGAGCGCTAGGATCGCAGCATGGGCAAGGCCATTGCGTTCGCCACCCCGGTGTTCTTCCTGCTGATCGCGCTGGAACTGCTGGTGGCGCGCGCCCGCGGCATGGCGGGCACCTACCGGCTGAACGACGCGGTCAACAGCCTGAGCCTCGGCGTGATGAGCCAGGTGGTCGGGCTGTTCGTGCGGGCGTTCAACTATGGCATCTACGCGCTCGTCTTCGAGCACGTGGCGCTCGGCAACTGGCCGCACGAGTGGTGGGCGTGGGCGCTGGCCATCGTCTTCTACGACTTCTGCTACTACTGGAATCACCGCTTCGGTCACGAAAGCGCGGTGTTCTGGGCCTCGCACGTGGTGCACCACCAGAGCCAGCGCTACAACCTGTCGACGGCGCTGCGGCAAACCAGCAGCGGCGCGTTCCTGAGCTGGATCTTCTACCTGCCGATGGCTGTCGCCGGGGTGCCACCGGCGATGTTCGCGGTGGCCGCGATCGTCGACCTGCTCTACCAGTACTGGATCCACACCGAAGTCATCGGCAAGCTCGGCTGGTTCGACCGCTGGTTCGCGTCGCCATCGAACCATCGCGTGCACCATGCCGTGAACGACCGCTACATCGACCGCAACTATGGCGGCATCTTCATGGCGTGGGACCGGCTTTTCGGCACGTTCGTCGACGAGTCCGAGCCTTGCGTGTACGGCACGCGCGCGCCGCTCAACTCCTGGGATCCGCTGTGGGCCAACCTCGAGGTGTACGCGGACCTCGCGCGCAAGTCACTGCAATGCGAGCACTGGAGCGACCGGGCGCGCGTCTGGCTGAAGCCGCCCGGCTGGCAACCGGCGGGAGCGCATGGCGCCACCTGGCAGAAAGCGCACTTCGACGTGTCGCAGGTGCAGACGTACGACCCGCCGATGCCACGCCCGGTGCGCGCTTTCGCCTGCGTGCAGGTCACCCTGGCCATCCTCGGCTCGATGCTGCTGCTCTGGTATGCCGAAGTGCTCCCGGTGCTGTACCTGGTCGCGGGAGCCGTCGCGGTGATCGCCGTGTTGTGGCTGACGGGCGCGGTCATGCAGTCGCGTCTGCGCATGAGTCGCGCGGTCGCGGTCGAACTCGCCGCCATCGGCATCGGCATCATCGCGACCGGAGCGTCGGCCGCTGCTGCTCCCGCTGCACCGCCTGGGATCATCCCGGTGATCGTGGACGACGCCCGGGTGCAGCACGCCGTCGAGCGGGCGCGCGCGGATTTCCTGGCACAGCAGGCGTTCGATCGCATGCACGTGACCGTGCTGCTGCAGGACCGCGACGGCCGGTGGCGACGGGGCGCCGTCGAAGGCGATCGACTGGCGTATCCGGCGAGCAGCGTAAAGCTGGGCTTTCTCGTCGGCGCGGTGCACTGGTGTCACGAACAGGGCAAGGCACCCGACTGCCTCGACGAATTCGTGCGCCCGATGATCGTCGACTCCGACAACGTGGCGACCGGCGAAGTCGTCGATCGGATCAGCGGAGCACCGAATGCACCCGTGGCTGGCGCCGACGCCGAAGCGTGGATCGAACGGCGGCGCTACACGGAGCGCGTGCTCGAGTCGGCCGGCCTGCTCGGGTCGCAGCGACTGTTCACCAAGACCTACCCGACCAATTCCGGCGAGGAACCCGCCGACCTGGAACGCTTCGGCTGGCAGCGCCTCGGTCGCAACGCAATGACCACGGACCTGGCCTCGGCCATGATGCTCAACGTGGCGATGGGCACCCTCGAACCGCAGGCCACGGCCTACATGCGCTCACTGTTGCGACGGCCAGCCTTCTCGGGTCACAGCAGTCTCGGCGGCGGCCTGCCTCCGGGTTCTGTGCACGAGAACAAGATCGGCAGCGCCTTCGATACGCTGCAGGACGTCATGTACGCCGAATTGCCAGACGGCCGGCAGCTGGTCATCGCGGCGTTCACGAACGGCTGGGACTCGCAGGAACCGGAGCCCTGGGACGTTGCGAAGCTCGGCGACTTCACGGCCCGCCTGCTGCATGAACTGCAACTGGACGGCGCCGGCGGTCGTGCGCCCCGCTTCGTCGACGCGACGAAGGCGGAGCCGGATGCCGTTCGCTGGCAATGGCGGACGGCGAAGCCAGGCCGCTACGAACTCGCGCTCTGGTACGACGCCGCTCCCGGCAACACGCACGACGCGCGGGCGACCGTAGTGGCGCAGGGGCGGCGCGACGAAATTGCGTCGCTCGATCTCTCCACCTGGGGGCGACGCTGGATCCGGCTCGGCGACGTCGAGCTGGACCGCGGCAGGACCTCGCTGGTGCTGACGACTTCCACGCCAGGGGAACTGACGGTTGGCCGGCTGCGCATCGCCCGCTGGCCCGACGCTCACGCCGACTGAACACGCGAACGCCGCCAGTGCTTCTGCGCCTCCATCAGCAGCAGCAGTGAGACAGCGAGCACCGGCAGCAGCAGCCAGTCGAAAAACGACGGTGGTTCAACGGTCAGCACCCGCTGCAACCACGGCAGGTACATGGCGGCGACGTGCAATCCGAGTGCCACGCCGACACCGGCCAGCAGCACCGGATTGTTGCGCAGCGGCAGTCGCAGCACGGAAATTGTTTCGGAGCGCGCGTTGATCGCATCGACGTTCTGCATCAGTACCATCAGCAGCAGCAACGCGTTGCGCGCCTCCTCCAGCGGCCGTCCCGAGTTCAGCATGCAGACATAGAGCGTGAGCCCGAGCGCGGACATCCATAGCCCGGCCAGCACACCGCGCTGGATCATCAGGCGATTGAAGATCGGCTCGTGGCTCGGCCGCGGCGGCACACGTAACTCGTCGCCGGTGCCGCGCTCGAACGCCAGGCCAACGTCCTGCACGCCGTTGGTGACGAGGTTCAGCCAGAGCAGCTGCACGGGCAGCAAGGGCAGCGGCAGTCCTGCAAGCACGGCGAGCCCCACCGTGAGCACCTCCGCGATGCCGGCCGCGGTCAGCAGGTACACGACGTTGCGTATGTTGCGGTAGGCGATGCGGCCCTCCTCCACTCCGGCGACGATCGTCGCGAAATTGTCGTCGCTCAGCACGAGGTCAGCCGCATCGCGCGCGACGTCGGTCCCGCCGCGTCCCATCGCGACGCCGATGTTGGCGCGACGAAGCGCCGGCGCGTCATTGACCCCGTCGCCCGTCACGGCGACGAAGTGCCCGGCCGACTGCGCCGCGTCGACGATGGCGAGCTTCTGCTCCGGCGTGACGCGGGCAAATACATTGATCCTGCCGATGGCCTCGGCCAGCTGCAGCGGCGACGCAAGCTGCACTTGCGCGCCGTGCATCACCTCGTCGGCACCGGCAGCGATGCCGAGTTCGTCGGCGATGGCCAGCGCCGTGAGCGGATGGTCACCGGTGACCATGACGACGCGTATACCGGCGTCATGGCATCGACGCACTGCGGCGGCGGCGCCTTCCCGCAGTGGATCGATCAAGCCGACCAGTGCACGGAACTGCAGGCCGACGGGATCGGCGCCCAGAGTCGCCGCATCCGTCTCGACAGCGAACGTCCCTTCGGCCAGCGCCAGCACGCGCTGGCCACGCTGCGCCATCGCGTTGACGTCGCGCTCGAGCGATGTGCGCTCGGCGCCATCGAGGACGCACATGTCGAACACGCGCTCTGGCGCGCCCTTGACCGCGACCCAGCCGGATCCGTCACGCCGGTGGAACGAGGCCGCGAATCGTCGCTCGGGCTCGTACGCGATCTGCGCGACGGCGGGCCGCTGCGCGAGGACGTGGTCGCGATTGATGCCAGCCTTCGCCGCGAGCACCAGCAGCGCGAGGTCGGTCGGGTCGCCGCGGGTCCGCCAAGCACCGCCGACGGCGAGCAGCTCCGCCTCGTTGCAGGCCACTGCAATCTGCAGTGCGGCGGCGAGGGTCGATTCGTCCGCCCTGGCGCCGTCATCGACCCGCTTGATCTCGCCGACCGGCCGGTAGCCCGCGCCGGTCGCCTGCCAGCGAGTGCCGTCCACCAGCCGCAACTCGACGCCGGTCAGTTCATTGCAGGTGAGCGTCCCGGTCTTGTCGCTGGCAACCAGCGAGCAACTGCCGAGCCCTTCGACGGCCGGCAACTGGCGCACGATGGCGCCACGGCCCGCCATCCGGCGCGCGGCGATCGCCAACGCGATGGTCACGGCCACGGGCAGTGCCTCGGGAATGGCGGACACGGCGAGCGCGACGCCGAAGGTGAACATCGTGAAGATCGATTGGTGGTGGACCAGCACCGCGACACAGCCGATCAACACCGCGGCTGACAGGACGACGATCGCCACTGCATGACTGAATCGCTCCATGCGGACCGTCAGCGGCGGTTTGCCTGCCGCCGTGCCGGTCATCCTGCTGGCGATGCGTCCAACTTCGGTGCCGGAACCAGTGGCGACGACCACGCCGTTCGCCCGGCCACGCACGATGAGCGTGCCCGCAAATGCGCAGTTGGTGCGATCGGCCACCGCAGCGGCTTCCTCGCAGACGACTGCGGCATCGTGCGCAACCGGCACTGATTCGCCCGTGAGCATGGATGCATCCACTGCCAGGGCCTGCGACTCGCACAGGCGCAAGTCGGCGGGCACGCGGTCGCCGCTCGCGAGCGCGACGATGTCGCCGCGTACGAGTTGCGAGGCGTCGATTTCGCGCGACTCGGCGTCGCGCAGGACAGTTGCCCGCGCTCGCAGCAGACCCTGCAGGTTTGCGCTCTGCCGTTCCGCCTGCAGTTCCTGCCAGGCGCCGACCAGGGCGTTCACCACGAGCACGAAGCCGATGAACCCGGCGTCCGTCAGGTGCCGCAGGCCGAGGGAGAGCACCGCCGCGGCCAGCAGGACGTACACGAGCGGACTGCGGAACTGACGCAGGAAGACGACGACGGGATGAGGAGGCCGCGGGGCCGGCAGGACATTGGGACCGTCGCGTTGCAGTCGAGCCGCTGCCTCGGCCTCGCTCAGGCCACGGGTCACCTCTGTCAGCAAGGCACTCACCGCCGATTCGGGCGACATGGCATGCCATGCCATCGGCAGCGGCCGCCGGGGGTCGGGTGCGGTAGCGGGAGAACTGCCCATCGAGCGGACCTCGGCTCGATTGTCCGGCCACACCTGCGCGGGCGAATCCGCGGTACTACCTAGCAGTGCGTCGGCAGGGTGACCCCGCTACACTGCCGCGTCCCGCAACGAGGCCCCGCGACCCGCATGAAGAAGAAAGCGTTGAAGCCGCGCTACGACTGCGCGAAGTGCCCCGGCTATTGCTGCAGCTACGCGCGTATCGCCATCAAGGATTTCGACATCGAGCGGCTTGCCCGCCATTTCGGCCTCAGCAAGACCGCTGCCAAGGTGAAGTTCACCTATCGCTACCAGACGAAGGAACTCGACGAGCAGCTGCTGCGCCATCGCAAGGACCACGTCTTCAAGTCGACCTGCATGTTTTTCGACCAGGACAAGCGCCGCTGCACGGTGTACGAGGCGCGACCATCGGTCTGCCGCATCTATCCGGAAGACCGCACCTGCGGCTATTACGAATTCCTGAAGTTCGAGCGGATCCAGCAGGGCGACGAGGACTTCATTCCTTCCGCCTGAAGGCGCGCCTCAGCGGAATCGATACCCGACGGTGAGGCCGAGCGTCACTGGATCGGCGGCGACCGGGCCGTACGACCCGCGCAGCAGGCTGGCGCGCTCGTCCAGGTCGCACCAGCGGACGTCGGCGTTCACGCTCACCCGGGCATTCAAGGCGAGTTCGGCGCCGACTTCAGCCGTCGGCCCGAAGGCCGCGTGACGGTTGCGGCGCGTCAACGTCGAAGGCCCGGCGGCGGCTTCGTCGACATAGAACTGCGAACGGTTGAGACCGGCGCCGGCGTAGGCCTGCAATGCGCCCTGTTGCACCAGGGCATAGCGCAGCGTGACGAGGTCCATCCCGTCCGGGCGATCTTCCTGCAGTACCAGATAGGCAGCGCCCGCATCGCGTTCGGGCTGTCGCGAAGCGCGTCCCTCGCGTTGATGGTGAAACCAGTCCGGAGCATCTTCGCCCAGGCGCGTTCGTGCGTCGTCCCACAGCGAACCGAGCAAGCCCACGCCCTCGCGCCACCAGGTGAGTTCGGCGACCGGCGGCGGCGTGGGTTGCACCGCATCGAATCGTGCCACGCCGGTCTGCGCTTCGGCGCACACGACTGCGCTCCAGCCCAGCGCCAGCAACGCCGCGGTGGTGGCCAATCGTGGAACGAGCCGATCCGGAACGGTCATGCGTCGAGACGTTACGCGCCACGGACGCTCCTGGACGATACGCGCCAGGTTTTTTTTGGAAACTGTGACCGGGCGCTCAGAGCTCGAGCCAGCGAAACAGGTCAGCCGCCACTGTTTCACGCTCGGGCTCGTTGAAGACCTCGTGGTAGAGGCCATCGTAGAGCTTCACCACACAGTCGCGCGTTGCAAAGGCCTGGTAGACCGGCCGGGTCGCCGCGAGCGGCACCAGCTTGTCAGCGGTGCCGTGCAGGACCAGCGTTGGCAGACGGAGGTCGCGTGCGCTTGCCGGGAACCCCTGCATCGCCCCGAGCAGTTCGACCAGCGTGCGCGCTGGAATCGCCTTGTGATGCACGAGCGGGTCCGCGACGTACCGCGCCACGACCGACGGATCGCGGCTCACGGCCTCGGCCGGCAACGTGAGCGCCCCGGTGTTTGGCGCGACGACCGACAGCAACTGCACGAACATCTTCTGCAATGGCGGCAGCAACTGGTCCGTTGCGAGCGCCGGGGCCGACAACACCAGCCCGCGCAGCATGTGCTGCAGGCGCAGAGCGCCGGCGAATGCGACGGCGCCACCCATGCTGTGGCCGAGCATGAACACCGGCGTATCGGGATGCTGGCGGGAACAGTGGTCCGTGAACGCGCAGAAATCCGCGACGAGGTGCGCAAAGCGATCAATGTTGGCGCGCGGCCCGGGCGACCGGCCGTGCCCGCGATGATCGACGGCATACACGGCATATTCACGCTGGGCCAGCTCGCCAGCGAGCGTCCCGTAGCGACCGCCGTGCTCGGCGAGGCCGTGCGAGACCACGATGACCGCGCGCGGTGCGATCTCGGGCAGCCAGGCCTGGGCATACAGGTCGAGCCCGCCGGTGCCGGCAGCCGTAAATTCACGATGTCGCATGCAACTCCAATCCTTGTCGTGAAGTGGTCCCGCCCGGGCTGCGGAACGCGGGCAGCGTTCTATTTCGTGGTGGGCGGCAAGCCGGCCGGCACGTTCTTGCAGGCGTAGTCGACGATTTCTCCAAACACCGTGCCGCTTGGCGCATCCATCCACTTCAGGTTCTTCTCGCCGATCCTGGTCTTCTGCACCGAGTCGCCCTGCAGGTCGAGCTGCGAATAGGTCTCCATCTCGCGGTAGGCGAGCCGTCGCTGCGCGCAATCGACGCGGTATTCGTTGCGGGCCGACAGGAACGACTTGCCCTTCCTGGCCGACGGCTGCGGCTCGACGAAATTCTGCTTGGTCCGCACGATCACCCAGGACGCGGGCGAAACGCCCAGCGTCGCCGGATTCGCGAACACTTCGGTGCGGTCGGACTTGGCGATGGAAACCCAGTCCGCCGCCTGCGTGACCGGCGACACGCTCCATGCCGTCACGGCGAACGCCGCCAGGGCCAATGCCTGCGTCCCTCGGGCCGCGCGGGAAATCGAGTGCCGTGTGCTCATGCGTTGTTCCCCAGTCAGGCCGCGGACCGCTCAGCGCGAGAAGAGCAAGGTACGCGTTGGCCGGTCGCCCTGCGGCGCAACCAGCAGCAGCCGACCGGCCTGGAATTGATAGGCCGTCGTCGCGCGCATCCGCTCGAGGAAGGCCGCTTCGATTTCGTTCGCGGCGGCATCGCAGGCCTTCTGCGTCACGGCGAGCTCACCGATCTTGACGTTGCCCGGCGCTGGTTCGGTGATCGGCCCCGTGTAGCGGTTGCAGCCCGAGAATCCGGCCGCCTTGCCATACTGGATCAGGGTCGTCGGCGGCATGGCGCCCGATGGCAACGGCTGTCCGTCCATTTCCACCAGCATCCAGTCGGTCGCGGCCAGCAGGTTGATCGAGAGCCCGCCGACGGCATCGCTTGAAAGCTGCTGCAGTTTACCGTCCTTCCAGCCAAAGGCCTTCCGCGACAGCGTTGTGGGGCAGCACGACGCATCGCCCGGACCGGGCTCGACGACGTCGAGCAATACCTTGCCCGGTTCGTGCCAGAGCCGGAAAAGCTGCACACGGTCACCCAGCGGCGCAACGCCCAGCGTGGTTGCCTTGCCGTCCTGCAGGCTGAACACGCCGAGATGCGAGTACGTACCGCTGCCACCCTCGCTCGACGTCAGCAGCGCGACGCCTTCCGCGGGCGGGGCGCCATCGACATCGACGAATTCGATCGTCGATTCCCAGAGCTTGAGCGTCGGCCTCGACGCGGCGCCTGCTTGCGCCGGCGGCCCCTCATAAACACCCGCGGTCAACGTGACCGGAGCGTCAAACACTCCGGCCACGGTCGCGCCCAGCAACTGGTCACCGGTCGGCGCGGCAGGTTTCACCACCGCCGAGGTCGGCGGCGTGGCGGACTCCTGCTTGGAGCAACCGCCGAGGGCGGCCAGGACCAGACCCAAGATTACAGCGCCCGTCGACGCCGCCCCCGATCGCCCGTTCACGTGTTTCATGGCCACCGATGGTGCCGCGACCCCGGGTCCACGTAAAGCCCGCCCTGCCAACGGCACCGTCGGCGTACCCGTTCAACGCGGCGCCAGTTGCCCGACGACCGGGAGTGGAACCGGGACATTGGTCTAATATGGCCGCCCAATGACCACCCAGCCATACGACGTCGTCGTCTTCGGCGCCACGAGCTTCGTGGGCCAGATCCTGACCCGCTACCTGTTCGAGGAGTTCGGCCTCGACGGCCGGCTGCGCTGGGCCGCGGCTGGCCGGTCGCTGCCGAAACTCGAGGAAGTGCGCAAGTCCCTCGGCCACGGCGCCGGCAAACTGACGCTGCTGCAGGCTGACGCCGATGACGAGGCCTCGCTGCAGAAGCTGTGCCGGAGCGCCCGGGTCATCGTGTCGACGGTTGGCCCGTATGCCTTATATGGCGAGCCGCTGGTGCGCGTCTGCGCCGAGACCGGCACCGACTACTGCGACCTCACCGGTGAAGTGCAGTGGATGCGGCGCATGATTCACAAGTACGAGAAGGCGGCGCGGGCCTCGGGCGCGCGCATCGTGCACAACTGCGGGTTCGACTCGATCCCGTCCGACCTGGGCGTGCACTACCTGCAGCAACAGGCAAGAGCGCGCTTCGGGCGACACTGCACGACCGTGAAGATGCGGGTGCGCTCGATGCGCGGCACGTTCTCCGGCGGCACGGTGGCCTCGTTGCTCAACGTGCTCAAGGAAGTCAAGGCGAATCCGGCATTGCGCAGGGAACTCGCCGATCCCTACTCGATCTGCCCCGCCGGCAACGGCAAGCGTGTCCGGCAGGCCGACGTGGGGCTCGCCGAATACGACCCCGACTTCGACGCATGGATCGCGCCGTTCGTCATGAGCGCGATCAATACGCGCGTGGTGCACCGAACCAACGCGCTGCTGCACGACGCCTACGGCCCGGAGTTCCGCTACGACGAAGCGGTGATGACGGGGCGCGGACTGCGGGGACGACTGGCTGCGGCGGCAACGGGCGCCGGACTCGGCGCATTCATGGTCGCAGGCTCGATCGGCGCCTTGCGCTCGTTACTCGAGAGATACGTGCTGCCGGCACCGGGCGAAGGCCCGAGCCCGCAGGCACAACTCGCGGGCGGCTTCGATCTGCGCTTCCACGGCCGCACCAACCAGGGCGACGTCCTGCGCACGCGCGTGACAGGCGATCGGGATCCGGGTTACGGCTCGACCGCAAAAATGCTCGGCCAGGCGGCAGCATGCCTCGCGCACGACATCTCGAAAAAGAACGTAGCCGGCGGCTTCTGGACACCCGCAGCGATCTTCGGCGACCGCATCGTCGAACGGCTGCAGGCGCACTCCGGCCTGAGGTTCGAAGTGCTCGACAAGTAGACAGCGAAACACAGCGACACATACGGGGACCACCGATGCCAAGCACCACTGAATTCCTGCTGCCCGTCCTGGCACTCGTGGCCTGGACGCTCGTGATGTGGTTCTGGCTGTACGCCACGCGCATCCCCGCGATGAAGCGCATGAGGATCGATCCGCAGGAAGCGGCACATCCGGGCACGTACGCTCACCGGATGCCAGGACACGCCCGCTCCGTCGCTGACAACTACAACCACCTGCACGAGCAACCCACGATCTTCTACGCGCTGATGTTCTTCATCGCACTCACCGGCGGCGTCACCGCGGGCACGCTGAGCCTGGCCTGGGGTTACGTTGGCAGCCGCGTCGTGCACTCTCT
>Ga0316188_10000484_pt1 | contig 17199 bp, 18 predicted proteins | sample Phiworburrow1_MG_FD_204933 | JGI IMG/M metagenome (GOLD analysis project Ga0316188, IMG submission 204933) | Coastal sediment microbial communities from Maine, United States - Phippsburg worm burrow 1 | ecosystem: Environmental > Aquatic > Marine > Coastal > Sediment | place: USA: Maine...
GTGTTGGTTCCATCGTCATCAGAGTGGTTGACCTCCAGAAGCAAGCCGCGTTCTGGAGCGAGGCCCTCCACTACACACGACACCTTGACCGCTCCGATTTCATCGTGCTGTCTCCAACGGATGGCGTGGGTCCAAATATCTCCCTCGACACGATGCATTCCGAGGTGCAACTCCCACCCCGCATTCATCTCGATCTCTACGCCGATGATCAATCAGCTGAGGTGCAGCGACTCATCGATCTCGGAGCAGCCGAGGTGCACTGGGAGAAACGGCCCGCTGATGCCGACTATGTGATCCTCGCCGATCCCGAGGGCAATCGATTCTGTGTGATCGACGCAAGTTCCTGAGCACACACGACGGCACATGTGGGTGCTCACCTCGGAGTCGGGAGTGCGGTTCCATCTAGGCTCGCCTGTGCGACGTCGAGGAGCACTCCGAATGGACCACGAAGAACTCAGCGCAGTCATGAAGGCTGCGAACACTCAACCCGACAATGTGCAGGCACAAATCGCTGCGGCTTGGGCGAATGACAGCCACGGCAGTGAGGCTGACGCCATGCGGTACTACGACGCAGCGTGGGCAGCCGGTATTCCTGCCGAGAGCCGCTGCAGATTCATGGTGGGATATGGCTCGACGCTTCGCAACAACGATCGACTCGACGACTCGATCGCAATCCACAGGCGAGCGATCGCGGAGTACCCGACCTTCGTTGCGCACCATGCCTTTCTGGCACTCGCCCTCAATCGTGCGGGCCGTCACCAAGAGGCGATGGCAGAGGCATTGACCGCTCTCGTGGATGCTGGGAGCGAGAACCTCGACGGCTACGACCGTTCCCTCAGGTACTACCGGGACTCCCTGGCCGAGCAGTACTAGACCGCACCCGCGGATACGTAGATCGTCGTCGCTGATCCGGCGGATCGCAACGTGGGTCCATCCGCTCCCGCGAGGCGATGCGAAGCTCGTTGGACGACCTTGGCGCTCGCTGGCCTTGCAGACCTCCAACACGTCCCCGCTGAAGCGGTAGACCGCAACCTCGCGCCCGGCATGCGTGTGTGCCCCAGCGACCTCCTGTACATTGGTGAAACCGTCCGGATCGACGCTGAACTCGACGTGGTGGCCGGCGCCGATGCGTTCGCCGTCCCTGAACACCGTGAAGTTCCCGGCAGCGTCGATGTGTTCGATGATGCCGGTGACGTCTGTCCGCTCTCCATCTCTGATGTGGAAGACAGCCTCCCACCAACCTACGAAGACATCGGGCTGCCTCGCTGGAGTGTCGGGCACCTCGTGCGCTTTCGTCATCGGCGCGGGTCGAGCCCGGTCCCACACGCGGCAGCGACGGAAGACGGCCAGTCAATGGGCGGACGCTGTTCCATGACCGCCATCATGACAGCAGAACGCAACCGTCGCCATATTGAGACCGGCGACTCATTGCGACGGATCCAGCCGCTCACATTGGCGGAAATGCGCGGGCATTTCGGTGTCAGATTCCGAGGGTCACTCACGAAGATCCACGGAATACGTGTTGATTGAGACGCGTTGCCGATAGTATTGCGATATATCGCGATAGGTACACGACTGTGTCGAAAGGGATACAATGACCGAAGCAAGCACACCAACGAGGAACCGGCCTTCCCGCCGGCAACGATTCGAAGAACGAAGGAAGGCCCACATGGCCCACAGACATGGAGGGATGCGCAGAGGGCGCCGCGGACGCGAGGGGCGCGCCAAGGTCGGCAGGGGTGACGTCAGGGCAGCGATCATCGCACTTCTGGCAGAGGAACCCATGCACGGCTACCAGATCATGCAGGAACTCGAGGATCGTAGCAACGGAGCATGGCAGCCGAGCCCTGGGTCGATCTACCCGTCACTCCAGCTTCTCGCGGATGAAGGCCTCGTGATCAGCAATGACGAAGAAGGCCGGAAGGTCTTCGAACTGACCGAAGCTGGCAGGGAAAGGGCATCCAAGGCGAGCGGCGACGAGGCACCATGGGAGCGCCTCGCAGGCTCAGCGGGCTTCACCGACCTCCGCGATGGCGTTGTCAGCATCGGTTCGGCGACCAGGCAAATCGCCAGAACCGGCACCGAGGATCAGATGAAGAAGGCAGCCGAAATCCTCGCCGAGACCCGCCAACGCCTCTATCAACTCCTCGCCGAGTAGCAACGACGACCTGGCACCATCGGGAGGGGTGCCGCTTGCATTCGCAAATGGCACCCCTCCTGCACGTTCAAACCGATCGCCCACCAAGCGCGCGCCCAACTGATCAGACGCTGCGCCAGGCGCCCTGACACCTCGGCACGTATGCGTGCCCGCCGAGGCGGACAGTACGTCCATGCACGCCGGCCGGTGTTTGTGAATCGGTGGCTACGACCGCCGGAGTGTGTAGATGCGTGATTCGAGCTTGCCGAGCATCTGGTTGATGCTCCACAGCGCATTTCCGTAGACAACGCGGTAGGCGGTCTCACCGATCTCATCGATCAGGGCTTCTCTGGCCCTCCGAAGCCGCGATACCTGAAGCAAGTAGTTGGGCGCTGTTCCCGCCTCCTGGGAGGCCTCGTACCACTCGGATCCCAGTACCTCGAGATCTTCGATCATGAACCCAGCCGACCTCGCAGCCTGCTCGAACCCGTCGGAGGAGAATCGCTCGGGCACGGCGGCCGTATGCCCGAAGACCTGCTCCGCTTCGATCGGTTCCAGGAGATCCGTTGCGAATACTTGATGGAGCACCATGACACCGCGCGGTGCAAGCACCCGAGCACACTCAGCAAGTGCCACATCTGCGTCTTCGACGTGGGCAAACATGTCACGGGAGAACACGAAGGTGAAAGCCGCATCGTCTGCCGGTATCTGCTCGATGCTTCCCTGGACAACCTCAACCAGATGGCCGAACTCGTGATCGGCGATTGCAGCTCGCCCGTCAGAAATGTTCTCCACCGCTGGATCCACCGAGACCACCCTGCACCCGAATCGCTCCGCCATGATGAGGCCGTGGCTGGCATCACGCCCACCAATATCGATCACCGTGTCATTGGGGCCGAGTCCGAGAGACTCGAGCGTGTCGAATATCGACGCACTCGGACGCGGATCGAGGCTGCGACCGACCGCGGCGACCGCTGCCTCCCAGTCCCAATCACCGTACATCTGCTCCACGGTCACGGGACCGCTCCAAGTGTCCTTCGCCATGCCCTCCACACTACCGGCAACGCCGAACACCGGAAAGGAACGGCCGACTCCGGACACATCGAATCGGTCGGCTGACATCGCCCCCCAGTGGCACACATGTCCGTCCCGGCATGCCATGCATGGACACCTCGAATCCCGACTCGCGTCTTTCGATCAACATCCGCGACGGCAGCCCTGCATCCTTCCAGACCATCCCCGAAATTCGATATCTATCGAATTCTTCCATATCCATTGACTTCGTAGGACAATTCGATATACTTCGAATCATGCACGGTCAATCGAACGATTCGAAGAGGAACCGATGAAGGTCGCTGACTACACCAGTTCCGCCCAGGAACCCCTCACCCTGCGCGTCAGCATGAGCTCGGCAGCAGACCTGCTGTGCTCCCTGTGGATCCTGTCGGACCGACGCAACGACGACGCGCTGGAGGACCTCGACCTTGGTGACCCGTGGTTCGCTGCGCTCGAAGACGACCTCTCCCCCGAAACCGTGGCCAATCTCGATCGCATCGGGAGCGGGGAGGTCTGGATTGCGATGCTCCCGACCCTTCCCGAGACGGGAGAGGGTGGAACGGTGGCCTCCTTCCTCACCTATCTGAAAGGCATGGACCCCGCCGACCTGCGGTTCGCCCTGATGAACGTCCAGGACCTGCTCACCGATGTCCCACGCGACGTGGTTGCCGACGCCGCGGAGGGCAAGCTCGACGCGGTCGAGACGATCCTGTCCGTCTCGTGCCTCGCCACGCCCGAGAAGAAGCGATGGCGCGAGACCCTGCGATATCTGCTGATGATGGAACCCGTCGAGACCCAGCAGCTCATCGTCGACACCCTCGAACGATTCCAGAGCGACGCATTCGCCACCCGCGAGGCGACCTTCAGGCCCTTCCTCGAGGCCGACTATCGATCGAAGCGGTCCATGGCGAGGCGCGTGTCACCCGAACGTCTCCTCGAGCTGGCAACCTCCGGCATCAACTTCAGCGAGGGAAGCGCCAAGCGTCTCCCCATCGTGCTGATGCCGACGATGGTCGCTCGCCCCTGGGTCGTATTCGCTTCGGGCCCCGACTACTTCGTGCTTGGCTATCCGGTTGGCGACGAGTTCCTCGACGAGGACCCCGATGCCCCGCCAACGTGGCTCGTCAAACTCCACAAGGCCCTCGGAGATGAACGGCGCCTCAGGGTGCTCCGCACGCTCGCCGAGGGCGACGCGTCACTCGCCGATCTCGCAGACCAGGTCGACATCGCAAAGTCGACCCTCCACCACCATCTCATGCTCCTCCGAGCGGCCGGGCTCGTGAGGGTCCATGTGGGTGAGGAGAAGCGCTACTCGCTACGCAACGAAGCCCTCGGAGACGCCAACCGCGTCCTCGACCACTACATCCACGGCACCGCTGACTCCGAGGAGGCACGATGACACCGCTCAATCACCACCACAATGACCAATACCTCAAAGCCCACACCGCTTCGGTCGGAGCAGAACTCAGGACGGCGTTCTCGAAGGACTCGACATCGGGCTGGCGCGCTCCGCGGCGCATGCAGGGGATTGTTGCGAGGGCGTTCGTCCGTGTCGGCGTCACGATGCTCCCGGACACGACGGACATCGTTGACGATCGCATCATCATCCTGAAGGAACCGATCGGCAAGGGATCGCTCCCCCACACCGACCTCACAAGGGCTGCGTGACAACCAGCGCGCACACGGCGTAGCCACACGCCACAATCGAGGCCGAACCCCCGCCTCCGGCGGGGGTTCGGTGCGTCGGCAAAGCATCGCCGCAACGACCAGCACATCACCTAGGCTCGCGACGGAAGGCTTCTCGGGGGATCACCATGTCAGACACAGCAGTACGTGTATCGGATGCCGTCAAGACGTACGGCGAGGGCGAGGCGGCGGTCACCGCCCTCAGAGGGGTCACGGCCGACTTCGCTGCAGGAAGGTTCACCGCCATCATGGGGCCATCCGGCTCAGGGAAGTCGACACTCCTCCACTGCATGGCTGGCCTCGACTCCCTCAACTCCGGCACCGTCCACCTCGGCGAGACAGAACTCGGAAGCCTTTCGGACAAGGACCTCACGATCCTGCGCAGGGACCAGGTCGGCTTCGTCTTCCAGGCGTTCAACCTCGTCTCAACACTCAGCGCACAGGACAACATCCTCCTGCCGCTCGCCATTGCAGGCGAAAAGCCTGACCAGGAGTGGTACGACGAGGTCATAGAAGCGGTCGGTCTCGGCGATCGACTCACGCACCGACCCTCGGAACTCTCTGGCGGGCAGCAGCAACGTGTCGCAGCAGCAAGGGCGCTGGTGACGAGACCGAAGATCGTGTTTGCCGACGAACCGAGCGGGAACCTCGACTCGAGATCAGGGGCTGAGCTCCTCGACTTCATGCGTCACGCCGTCGACAACTTCGGTCAGACCATCGTGATGGTCACACACGATCCCTTTGCCGCGTCGCACGCCGACCGCGTGATCTTCCTCGACGACGGGCACATCGTGAGCGAGCTCCACGATCCCTCCGCGGAGGAGATCCTCGACATGATGAAGACACTCGGGGACTGACATGTTGAAGGTCGCCCTCTCCGGCCTGCGGACCAACAAGGTTCGCCTCGCGCTCACCTCGATCGCCATCATCATCGGCGTTGCCTTCGTCGCGGGATCCTTCGTCCTCACAGACACCATCAGCGCGCGATTCGACGCACTCCTCGGCGACATCTCAGCCGGAACCGACGTCTACGTCCGAGGGATGGACCCTGACTTCGGGAACGACTTCGGCCAACTCATCGTGTCCATGCCGGAGGAAACCCTCGACGATGTCCTTGAGGTTGACGGTGTGGCGGCAGCAGAAGCCACGGTGGACGGAATCGCCCAGGTGATCGGGACCGACGGCGAACCCCTCGGCGGCCAGGGTCCCCCCACCCTTGCAACATCATGGGTGGCCAACGAGCAACTCAGTTCCCTGCGAATCAAAGAGGGCAACGGTCGCGCCCCAGAGGGTCCAGGGGAAGTCGTCCTCGACGTCGGCACCGCCGAGTCAGCGGGTTTCACGGTTGGCGATGAGATCGGCATCGTCTTCAACGGACCGGTTGAAACCTACCGGCTCGTTGGGCTCGCCAGCTTCGGAGACGAGGACAACCTGGCTGGAGCAACGCTCGCAGTCTTCGACATCAGGGAATCACAGCGGGCACTCGATCTCGAGGGTCGGATCAGTTCGATAGCCGTCGCCGCCGCCCCTGACGTAACGGCCGATGAACTCGTTGCCCGCATCGATCCCGTTCTTCCTGACATGGCGATGGCGATCACCGTCGCGGACGCCAACGCAGAACAGAGCGAGGAGATCTCGCAAGCCCTCGGATTCTTGACGATCGGCCTTCTCGCGTTCGCAGCCATCGCCGTGTTCGTCGGCGCATTCATCATCTCGAACACCTTCAGAATCATCATCGCCCAGCGAACCCGCGAGCTCGCTCTGCTCAGGGCCATCGGGGCGACAGGGAGCCAGGTCACCCGCATGGTGGTCGTCGAAGCGCTCATCATCGCACTGGTCTCGTCAGCCATCGGCGTGATCATCGGTATCGGCCTCGCCGTGATGCTCCAGGTCTTCTTGCGTTCGATCGGGTTCGGGCTTCCAGAGGGTCCTCTCACGGTCCTTCCGAGGACGATCATCGTCGGAATGCTCGTGGGTGTCATCGTCACGGTCGTCTCGTCCATCCTGCCCGCACGAAAGGCCGCGCGCATCCCGCCGGTCGCAGCGATGAGCGAGGTCCTGTCGACTCCCACTCGTAAGAGCCTCCGAACGCGCGCGATATGGGGACTTGCAATCCTTGCCGTCGGAGTGGTGAGCCTCGGTGTCGGCCTGTTCCTCTCGGTGAGCAATGCCATCTGGTTCGTGGCGATCGGTGCGCTGACGGTCTTCATCGGGGTATCGATCCTCGCGCCACTCTTCGCAGGGCCGATCACATCGGTCCTCGGATGGCCCCTTCCCAAGCTCTTCGGGGTCCCAGGAACGCTCGCCAAGCAGAACACACAACGTCAGCCTCGCCGGACGGCATCCACGGCATCAGCCCTGATGATCGGCGTCGCATTGGTCGTCTTCGTTGCCATCTTCGGGGCGTCGATCAAGACATCCGTCGCATCGGCCCTCGGCGATGTATTCGGCGCGGACCTGACCATCAGCTCATCGAACTTCGCCACAGGTGTCAGCCCGCGATTCACAGAAGAGTTGAGGGCAGCCCCCGAGATCGGTGAGGTGAGCGCGCTCGGATTCACACAGGCGAAGGTAGAAGACGAGGTCTACACCGTGACGGCGATCGAGCCTGCAACGATCTCCGGCCTCATCGCCGTCGGTGTATCGGACGAGGACCTCGCCGACATGGCAGCCTCCGACGGCCTCCTGATCTCGGTTGCAGAACCTGACTACGAGTCGTGGATTGGTCGTACGGTGCCCGTCGAAATGCCAAACGGTGTCACGGCACCGGGAACGATCGTCGGCACCTTCGACGTCGAAAACTTCGGTGCATTCTTCATCACGAGGGAACGGTACGCGACGGGATTCGAGACGGTGAGTGACAGCCTCGTCGTGGCACGCGCAGCGGACGGCGTCAGCGTCGCCGATGCGCAGGCGGCCGCCATCGAGGTCGCAACGCCATACCCGAGTCTCGAAGTGCAAACCACCTCCGAGGTGCTTGCTGACGCCGAGATGCAGATCGACCAGCTCCTGGCGATCTTCTCGGCCCTCCTCGGGCTCGCGATCATCATCGCTGTCCTCGGTATCACGAACACTCTCGCGCTGAGCATCATCGAACGCACGAGGGAAATCGGTCTCCTGCGAGCGATAGGCATGGTGCGTCGGCAGGTGCGGCGGATGATCCGATGGGAAGCCGTGATCATCGCCGTCTTCGGAGCCATCCTCGGGATCGGAACGGGGATCCTGCTCGGTTGGGCCGTGGTGAGGTCGCTGGCTGATCAGGGACTCGAGACCTTCACCGTGCCGTTCGGACAGCTCTTCGTATACATCGTTATCGCTGCCGTTGCGGGTGTGATCGCAGCGATCTACCCGGCCAGGAGAGCGGCAAAGCTGAACATTCTCGAGGCCATCTCGTACGAGTGACTCAGAGACCGTCGCGGTCGTCGGTCCAGTCATCGGCATTGTCGACGAAGAACATGCTCACTTCGTGGACGCGGTCGAGCACGTCACACAACGAGTCCTGGCGGAACATCAGGTCGACCAGCGAGCGATCGACCGCTCCAACGACGGACAACCGTTCCTCATCAACCGATGACAAAGCCCCCATCGACCGTACGGATCGCACCTCGATCGGTAGATCGAGGCCCCCGATACCTGCCAATTCGGCGGACAGGACGATGAGGTCAGGGGGATTCTGCATGGGCGGAAGCGCCCAGTTGAAGAAGAAGGTCACGGCATACTCGTTGTCCGGATCCTTGGGGATGTCTGGGTCCTCGTTGAGGACATCCTCGAGCTTGAGCAACATGCGGGGATCCACATCGAGCGAGATGTGGAGATCGAGGGGCCCCGAACAGGCCTCAGCCGGATGCACATCGACCTCCCAGGCCTGCCGGAGGGTGTAGGTCTCGACGAAGTGCCGTTCGTCATGCACATGGAACCCATGTTCTGCGGCGTGGTCCTTCAGATACGTGATCGTGGACGCAACATCGACCGCCATTCAGGCCTCCTGCGAGCTGTGGATTTCGATACCGCCCATCGTGATCACTGCATCGATGAGAAGAAGGGGTGCATCCTCGTCGACGCCATCGGGATCCGTCCTATTCGTGATCCCACCCATCACCACGCTCTTGGCAACCTCGACCCGCCAGCCAACAGGCACCAGTACGTCAACGCCACCCATGAACGCCCTCAGCGAGAGCGTTGCGCTCTCGACGATCGTCGATTGTCGAAGATCCAGCTCGACGCCGCCCATGAAGGCCGTCACGCTCCCCGACCTGAGCATCGGGGCGAAGCTCTTGAACTTCCGCCCGCCCATGGCTGCGACCACAGAGAAGGCGTCATCCCCCTCTTCGCCGAACTCAGGAATCAGCGATCGAACGGTGAACGCAGCCACCGTGCATACGGCTATGTAGATGAAGAACCCGATGACCGCCCGCCGGAGCACCCGCATCTGCGCAACCTACCAGCCCGGCCGGGCCAACGACCTCGCAGACATGGAGCGCCTGATCGAAGGGCATCTGCAGCGGTGCGTCGACACACCAGCATTGATGGTCACACGATCGGGGTCGCCACGTGCACCTCACCAAGGCCCCATCGCTCGACCGCAGCAATCGCGATGACCACCACCACGATCCCGACCCATTGGATCGGCGCGAGCCGTTGATCGAGAAGGAATGCGGCTGCCACCGCAGCGATCGGTGGCTCTGCCGTGGCGATGATGCCGACGACTCCGGAGGACGCCATGGTGAGCGCAAGGAATTCGAGCATGAACGGGATTGCCGTTCCCATCACGCCGATCACGAGGAGATCCCATCCCACGGCGGACACTTCATCGAACGGAAAGGTCCACCACGGGAGCACGACCGCCCAGAACACCGACGCGAAGACAAAGCCCCACGCGGCAAATTGCGACGGCGCAAAATCCCGTCCGAGGTACTCGCCATAGATCAGATAGGCGGCGAACAGGAGTGCTGAAGCGAATCCTGCACCGATACCAACCACATCCGAGGCGTCCATCGCCCACGCCCGCGTGACGAGTCCAACTCCTGCCACGGCGCCAACGGCTGCTACCCATGCCACACGACTGACGTGCTCCTTCCGCACGACGACGATCCACACGAGCACGAAGATGGGTCCGACGAACTGCACCGTTGCTCCGGGGCCCACCCCAAGGCGCTCGATGGCCCAGTAGAAGGTGACATTGACGAGGGCGAGGTTCACCCCAAGGAGGGCAAATTTTCCGAGGCCACCTCGTGGCCGAAGCACGCCGCGGTATGCCGCGAATCCGACCAGGAGGACCGCAGCGATCATCGAACGCGCCTGTGCGACGTACACAGGAGGGACGGTCGTGAAGATGCCACCTGCCACGGCACCGGACACACCGAAGAGGGTCGCCGCCGACAGGGCGAGGATGGCTCCGATGGCTGACCGTCTGCCGAACATCAGGGGAGCCTACGACCGGCAGCGCACCTGAACCCGTGTCGTGCGGATGGCCGCCGAGTTCTCGCCGCGCCACAATCAGATGCAACCGATTCCATCGACCGGAGGTTCTTAGGGGTATGGGAACAGGAACCTCGCCGGGCGAGGACAGGATCAAGGACTCGCTCGTCGCCGAGCTCGACACCGGCTTCGCCGAACTCGTGAGCGCATACCAGCCGGGTATCTATTCGGGAGCGATGCGGCTGACAGGAACGCGCGAGGACGCCCAGGACGTTGCGCAGGACACGTTCCTGCGTGCGTACACCGCCCTCGAGGCATATGGCGATGACCGCATCGAAGCATTGCATATCCGGGCGTGGCTGTGGACGATCGCCATCAATCTCTGCCGTACCAGGGCGAAGCAACGCCGCCCAAGCGTTCCACTCGTCGACGGCCACGACACCGGTGCCGCCGACCCGGATCCGATGGATGATGCTGCGTGGAGCGAACGGTTGTCCAAGCTCCCGGACAACCAGCGGATTGCTGTGGTCCTTCGCCACGTTCTCGATCTCCCCATCAGTGAAATCTCTGAAGTCGTCGAGAGGCCAGAAGGAACCGTGAAGGCAGACATTTCTCGCGGTCTCGCTCGGCTGCGATCGATCATGGACAGTGAGGTACGGTAATGAACACAAACATGCTCGAGCTCCAGCTTCGGGGCCTCGATCGACATCCACCCGAGGACCTGGAGCGATCCACACTCATCACCGTCGGGGCCGCAGACTGGATGGCCATCACCGATACGCCGCTTGGCGTGCTGTGGGTTGCGTGGAGCACGCGCGGCGTCACAGGCGTGACACCACTTGCGTTCGCAGACACCGAGGACGCGTTTGCCAGTCATCACCGGCGCAGGACCTATCGGGCGGACCACCTGCCAGCCGACCTTGCATCAGCCATCACGACCGGGCTTGAGAGCGGCGACACGACAGAGGTGCCGGTCGACCTGTCCGGAGTGACATCGTTCCAGCGATCCGTGCTGACAACGTGCGCGACCATCCCTGTCGGTACGGTTCGACCCTACGGCTGGATTGCATCCGAAATCGGGAGCCCTGGTGCGGTGAGGGCCGTCGGCACGGCACTCGGCCGAAATCCCGTTCCTCTGATCATCCCGTGCCACCGGGTCGTCAGAAGCGATGGTGCCGTGGGCAACTACGCCTTCGGCCCCGACATGAAGCACGAGCTCTTGATCCGAGAAGGAGCAATCCTTGCCTGACGGCGTCCGCGGGCGACATGAACTACCTTGTGACTCATGGACCTGATCGAGACAATCCGAGAAGCCGTGATCGGCGGGCATCACGTCGTTCCTGGACCCTTCGGACCGCGGCGCGTGACCTACGCCGACTACACCGCGTCAGGGAGGTCCCTCGAATTCATCGAGGACTACATCCGCGACGTCGTCCTGCCGCTCTACGCCAACACCCACACGGAGTCATCGGGTACCGGCCTCCAGACCTCCCATTTCCGGGAGGAAGCACGCGAGATCATTCGACGTTGCGTGCACGCAACCGACGACCATGCCGTGCTGTTCGTGGGTTCTGGCTGCACCGGGGCCATCGATCGCATGATCAGGGTCCTCGGTCTCACACTCCCCGAGCGTCTCGATGAGCTATATGACCTCCACTCCCGAATACCTGACGACCAGCGTCCCGTCGTGTTCATCGGACCGTTCGAGCACCACTCCAATGAGCTGCCGTGGAGGGAATCGATCGCAGATGTTGTGAGGATCGGCGAGGACAGCGACGGCCACATCGACCAGGAGAAACTCGAAATCGAGCTGCAGCGCCACCAGGGTCGCCCTCTGCTCATCGGCTCCTTCTCAGCTGCGTCCAACGTGACCGGCATCATCTCGGACACGTACGGCATCGCCGAGTTGCTGCACCAGTACGGGGCACTCTCCTTCTGGGATTTCGCGGCGGCAGCGCCCTATGTCGACATCGACATGGTCGTACCCGACCGCCCTCTCGCATCGAAGGATGCGATCTTCATCTCGACCCACAAACTCATCGGCGGACCTGGTACCCCTGGCATCCTGGTGGCCCGCAAAGATCTCTTCACCAACACCGTCCCAAGCATCCCTGGCGGCGGCACCGTCGCCTTCGTACAGCCAGAGACGCACCAGTACCTCAGCGACATCGAACACCGTGAAGAGGGCGGGACCCCTGCAATCGTCGAATCCATCAGGGCAGGTCTCGTGTTCCAACTCAAGGAGGCCGTCGGGGTCGAACGGATCAAGGAGCTCGAGGAAGCCCTGATCGCCAAGGCGATCGGATCGTGGCGGGGCAATCCCGACATCCAGATCCTCGGGAACCCGGACGCAGACCGCCTCAGCATCGTGTCATTCGTCGTACGGCACCAGAATCGCTACCTCCATCACAACTTCGTCGTCGCCCTCCTCAATGATCTCTTCGGGATCCAGTCGAGGGGTGGCTGCTCGTGCGCCGGTCCCTATGGGCATGCCCTCCTCGGTATCGATCATCAGCAATCCGACGAGTACGTCCACGAGGTCGCCCTCGGATGCGAGGGCATCAAACCGGGATGGGTCAGGGTCAACTTCAACTACTTCCTGTCCGACGCCGTGGTGGATTTCATCCTCAACGCCGTCCACCTGGTGGCATCCGAGGGGTGGAAACTGCTTCCCTGGTATCGGCTCGACCTCGAGACGGCAACGTGGTCCCACGTCGACGGGCGCGGTGATTCCCCCTTCTCTCTCGGAGACGTTTCGTATCAGGACGGCACGATGACCTACAGGGTGCCGGAACGAACGGCATCGGATGATGAACTCGCTGGGTACCTTGCCGATGCGAGTGCGCGACTGGCATCGATCGACCCTCATGACGCTCCCGCACAACCCCCGCTTCTGGTGACGGCATCGTTCGAGGACCTCCGCTGGTTCCTGATGCCCGATGAGGTCCGGCTCGGTGACTGACGCAGCTCCGGCGTGGTTCGACCGTGCGATCACCCACGTCCCGACCGAGCGGGTGATCGAGGTCGCAGGAACGCCGATCCGCTACTTGTCATGGGGAACGGAGGGGCAACCAGGTCTCGTATTCGTCCACGGGGGTGCCGCGCATGCACAGTGGTGGTCATTCATCGCCCCGATGTTCTCCAGGAACTGGAACGCCGTCGCTATCCACCTCTCCGGTCATGGAGATTCGGGCCGGCGAGACAGGTACAGCCAGGAGCTTTGGGCTGAGGAAGTCATGTCCGTCGCCGTGGATTCCGGGTTCCCCGGTCCACCCGTCATCGTTGGCCACAGCCTCGGAGGCATGGTCACGATTCAGACGGCAGCGACCTACGGGGACCGCCTGGCAGGGGCTGTGATCGTGGATGCGCCGGTCCGTCGCCCGTCCCCAGAGGCCGAAGAAGGTCGCTCGGGACGTTCATTTCGATCACCCGGTGTCTACGCGACCGAGAGCGAAGCGCTGTCTCACTTCCGGCTGGTTCCCCCCCAACCATGTGACAACGAGTACATCATCGATTGGATCGCCCGCCACTCCATCCACGAGACGCCTGAAGGGTGGACATGGAAATTCGATCCCGCACTGTTCATAGGGACGCTCGAGGCGCTCAGGGACCAGCTGGTCGCGGTTCGGTGCCGCGTCGCTCTGTTCACGGGAGAGCTTTCGGTCGTTGTGCCACCGGACACCGCCGAGTACATGTATGACCTGATGGGCAGGGTCGCACCCGTGATTCCGATCCCGGAGGCGCATCACCACCTGACCCTCGACCAACCATTGGCGTTTGTCGCCGCCCTTCGGACCCTCCTCGCCGACTGGGACCACTCGACCGGCTTCATTCGAGACAGTCGAGCGCCGTAGAATGACTCACTGATGGCCGCCAAGAAGAAACCGACGACCCAGCTCACGCTCGATCAGGCGTACCAGGCCGCCTATCTGTGGCTCGACTTCGCAGGTGATCCTCCGATCGAGATCAGCGAGCCCGCACACGGGTCGGTCGAACTGATCACGGAGCGAGCGTTCGTTCGTGTGCGGTCCAGCGACGCTCCCGTGGAACAGTCGAGCGTGTTGGCCCTGCTCAGAGCCGCCGGCACCGGGAAGAAGCTCGTCATCTTCTCGCCCTCCGGGTTCTCGCCGGGGGCACTCTCGATCGCCGAGACGCAGGGGATCGCCCTCTACACCCTCGACACGACGGGTCGTGCGATCCCCGAGACCACCCACGCCCGGTCCTTCGCGCCAGAGGAGGAACCGGAACCCCCCTTTGCTCCTTCACCAGCCGGCAAGGATGATGACCTTTGGACAGACCTGATAACCAAGGATGACCCGGATCCGACCCCGGCAGCCGGCGAACACGCCGTTCCCGGCATCGATGCTGCCACAACCGACTGGGCGGACTGCCCATCCTGCGGAGTCACGCACTATCGAAACGCGAAGTTCTGCAGGGAGTGCGGGACGAGTCTCGTCGACGGTGTGGTCGCTGCACCCGTTTCGTCTTCCACCGCTCCACAGCAGGCGACCGCGGTCCCGAAGAGCTCGACCGGCAGCAAGCTCAGGTGCAGGACGTGCGGAGGTCACGACATCGAGTTGCTGCCCTGACCCTCGCTCAGGCTCCCTTGCGACCCTGTTGATTCCTCCGGAGGAGCTGACTTGCCTTCCGCTCGGCGGCCTCCGCCCCAATAATGGTCAACGTGGTTCCGGCGAGCTCCATGCGGCGTTCGAGGGCGCCCCGAAACTTCACGCTGCAGGCGGCGAACCCGGCCAGCGGGATCATCTCGCCCCGAGCGAGCCTGTGACGGGCATCACCTTCCACGACCACGGGTGGAAGGACCCCGAGGGGCTGGCCTGGCACATTTCCCGGTTCGAGCCGAGTGATTTGTCCTTGGCCCGCGGCATCGATCGAGATGCGCATGTACCACGGGAGAAACTCCGCTGATTCGTCGAAGTCGAGCGTCATCTCCCCGATCGCCTCGTACGGAATACGGAAGGCATGATCGAATGCATCCTCTCCGACGACGAGGAACAACGCCCGGTCCGACAGCAGCCAGAACATGGCAGCTCGCTCACCGACCCGGCTGTCGAGCCCGGCTGCCGAACGATCGAGGGACTCGTCGCCGACGGTGAGCGGCTTCGCCTTCGCTTTGGCCTCACCGCGGCCGAGGTCGAGCACGGTCTGCTTGAGCGTTTGCAGTATCGGCATTGCATGCAGGGTAGACGCTGCAGTGCTCGCGCGTTGCTGGGTTGTCTGCTCAACCTGCGGCTCTGTGACGGCCTGCCGAACAAGGGGCTCTAGGCTCATTGGCCATGCCCAGAGATCTCACCGCGACCGGGCGGCACCATGCGTGGTCCTGGCCCCTCGAGGATTGGGACCACATGTGGAAGCCGAACCGATGGCTGATCAAGCCGCCGGATCCGCACAAGGCGCACATCTTCCACCTGATAGCGATCGTCGGTCTGGCGTCATATGCCAATGTGATCACGAATCGGGTACTCGATGACCATTGGCACATACCGTTCAACCTCGGGATCCTCGCGGTAGCGCTCCTCATTTCGCGGCGCGCAGGAACGACATGGACATCGATGGGACTCCGATCCGATCGCATGCAGCGAGGCACCATCGTCGGTGGGATCGTCATCCTCATCATCGCTGTGGGGATGGCGATCGCTGTCGCCATCCCTGACACGAGGGAACTCTTCATGGATGACCGCGTCATCGAGAACTCGATCGGTTGGGTGCTGTTCCAGGCCTTCATCAGGATCCCGCTCGGAACGGCTCTCTACGAGGAAGTGCTGTTCCGGGGCATCGTGTTCGGAATGTTGGTACGACGAAACTCACCGCTCGTCGCTGCAGCGTGGACATCCCTGCTCTTCGGTTTCTGGCACATCCTGCCAACCCTCGACACCCTCGATGCGAACCCTGCAGGCGACCTGTTCACGGGCATGATCGGCATCGTCATCGCCGTCATCGGTGCCGTTGGGGGCACAATGCTGGCCGGGCTGGGATTCCTGTGGCTGAGGCTGTATGCAAACAGCACGGTCGCTCCGGTACTCGCCCACATCGGAACGAACAGCGTCGCCATGCTCGCCGCCGCTGTGGTCGTTCACCTGCTGTAGCGACCACAGCCACATCCGCAGGCTTGACATTGCCTCGTCGATTTGGGAGCATTCAAGTCCTGGTCCTTGGACCGGGTACGCAACCGAGGAGTCTCGATGAGGTGGCTACTGATGCCGAACACCACACCCGAGTTTCTCGCGCGCGCCCGTTTCCGGTAGAGCGCACACCGCTCCCGCACTCGAGATCCTCCCACGGTGACGGCGTTCGTCGTCCGTTTCCCATCTCGCTGACTCCCAAGGACCAACCATGATCCCCGTACGTGCATATTTCCGGCTCTTTGCCAGGTATCTGCGGCCCTACCGCCGCAGGGCCTGGTTCCTCGCGACCCTCCTCGCCTCGACGATCGCCCTTCAGCTGCTCAACCCCCAGCTGATCAGGATCTTCATCGACGATGCCACCGCGGGGAAGGCGCTGAACGACCTCATCCCGATCGCCGTGGCCTTCATGACCATTGCCGTTGTCCATCAGCTCCTCTTGGTCTGGGCGACGTACATCGCCGAGCAGATCGGCTGGTCGGCGACGAATCGCCTCAGGGCGGACCTCACGGATCATGTTCTCAGGCTCGACATGGGCTACCACAAGGGCACGAGCCCCGGTGAGCTCATCGAGCGCATCGACGGCGACGTCACGGCGTTGTCGAACTTCTTCTCGTCGATGATGATCAAGGTCCTTGGGAACGGCGCACTGCTCGCTGGAATCCTCACCCTGCTGTGGGTGGAATCGTGGATCCTGGGCCTTGCGATAACCGTATTCACGGTCATCACATTCCTCGGCTTGTTCCGGTTGCACGGTGTGAC
>Ga0316188_10000485_pt1 | contig 17163 bp, 14 predicted proteins | sample Phiworburrow1_MG_FD_204933 | JGI IMG/M metagenome (GOLD analysis project Ga0316188, IMG submission 204933) | Coastal sediment microbial communities from Maine, United States - Phippsburg worm burrow 1 | ecosystem: Environmental > Aquatic > Marine > Coastal > Sediment | place: USA: Maine...
GGTGCGGTACGCAAGCGCCGCCACCAGGCCGATCCCGGCGATCAAAGCCGCGATGACGAGCGGCTGCTGCCAGCCCGTCGCGTAGGCACCTGAAAACCACGTCGGCGACATGTCGGCCGAGAACGATCCCGACCGGCCGATGGCGAGCGACAGCCCCATCGCGAACGCGATCCGGCCGCCGGCGAACCAATCGACGATTGCGACCGTCATCGCAATATTCTGGGTCTCTGCGCCTATTCCGAAGAACAGCCGGCCCGCCGCCATCGTCGAAAAGTCCGGACCGAATGCCGTCAGCGCGGCGCCGACCAGGCAGACCGCCGTGCTCCAGACCAGCATGCGCCCGGCCCCGTGGCGATCCACGAGCATGCCGCCGAGGAGAATCAACAGCACATTCGGCAGGCTGTAGATCGCGTTGAGCAGTCCGATCTGGGTGTCGGTGAACCCGCGCTGCCGCTGCAGCAGGTCGGCCACCGGGCCGATCGAGTCGTAGACGTAGAAGTTGCCGAAGGAGACGACGGAGACCAGCGCGAATGCGAGCCAGGCCAGTGCACGACTCGGACGCCTTTCTTCCATCCCTGGACTCCTGGACGCGCGGATTCTTGCCGGGGAGGCCGTTGCGCTGTCCGGCGCAATCTATCACCTTGCGTTCGTCGGCACACAATCCGGCGGGTGCAGGCCCCGCGGCTCACTGCGCGCGCAGCGAATCGTCCAATGTGCGCCGTCTGTGCAGTTCGACACGGCTGTACGCGTAAGCGTGATTCTCGTCCGCCGAGTGCTGCTCGATCAGCACTTCGTCCCACTCGCCGGCAACGAGTTCCGGGAAATAGGTGTCGGCGTCGACGACCGCATGCACACGCGTCAGGTGAATGAGGCCGGCACGGGGCAGGGCGAGGCGATAGATTTCCGCACCACCGATGATGCAGACCTCAGGCACCTCGCCAGCGACGATCATCGCATCATCAAGCGATGCAACGACGGTGACACCGGGCACCTCAAACCCGCCTTGTCGCGTGATCACGATGTTGTGCCGCCCGGGGAGCGGCTTGCCGATCGAATCCCAGGTCTTGCGACCCATGACGATGGGTTTCCCCATGGTCATGGCCTTGAAGCGCCTGAGGTCGTCAGGCAGGTGCCACGGCAGGCCGCCGCCCTGCCCGATCGCGCCGCGCTCGTCCGTCGCCACGATGATCGAGACGAGCGGCACGGCGGCCCTCAGGCCTTCCTGCGCTTGACGGCGGTCTTGCTCTTCGTCGCAGCCTTCTTCTTCTCTTTCCTCTTCCTGGCGTCGATCGACTCGGGGTCGAGCATCGTGCCGCGGCAATTCGCCGCGCCGCAGCGACAGGCGTACAGCGCCAGCTCTTCAGGGTCGTCGGTGCTTTCCCAGGTGAGCTGATAGTCGTATCCCAGTTCCTCGCCCGGCTGGATCGTGCGGGTCGCTTCGATAAAGACCCGGCGGCCTTCGATGATCGTCTCGCAATTTGCGTCGCACTTGTGGTTGATGAAGCGCGCCGGATTGCCGCCGACGCCGGCGTCGATGCAGAGATCGTCGTCGACCACGAACAGGAAGGTGTGACCGTCGTCCTCGGCCTTCATCTCGTAGCGCAAGTCCGCTTCCTCGTGCGAAATGCGCTCGCCCACGTATTCGATGATGCGCGTGCCGCTGCGGATGCGGCGCGCGGCATAGACGCCACGGCCGTGGATGCGCGAACGCTTCACCACGTACAGCGGGTTGCTTGCGGCCGCCGGCTGTTTCGCCGTCTTCTGCGCATGCCGCATGTGTGCGTGATGCGTGGCGGCAGTCTTCGACGACCTGCTCACGGGCTTCTTCGAGGCTGTCTTGTTCATACGGCGATGGGTGCCTTGATCGCGGGGTGTGCCTGGTATCCGGCGAACTCGAAGTCCTCGAATCGGTAGTCGAAGATCGAGTCCGGCCGACGCTTGATGACGAGTTGCGGCAGCGGCAGCAGCTCACGCGAGAGCTGCAACCGCGCCTGTTCGAAATGATTGACGTAGAGGTGCGTGTCGCCGCCCGTCCAGACGAAATCACCGACGCCGAGGTCGCACTGCTGCGCGACCATGTGCGTCAGCAGCGCGTAGGACGCGATGTTGAACGGCACGCCGAGGAACACGTCGGCGCTGCGCTGGTACAGCTGGCACGACAGCCTGTTGCCCGCGACGTAGAACTGGAACAGCGCGTGGCACGGCGTGAGCGCCATGCGCTCGAGCTCGCCCACGTTCCAGGCGTTGACGATGATGCGGCGCGAGTCGGGGTCGCGCTTGATCAGGTCGATCGCGCGGGCAATCTGGTCGATCTGGCGCCCATCCGCGGCCCGCCACTTGCGCCACTGGGCGCCATAGACCGGGCCGAGCTCGCCATTGGCATCGGCCCATTCGTCCCAGATGGTGACGCCGTGGCTGCGCAGGTAGCGGACGTTGGTTTCCCCGCTCAGGAACCAGAGCAGTTCGTGCACGATCGATTTCAGGTGCAGCCGCTTGGTCGTCATCAGCGGGAAGCCGTCGTTCAGGTCGAAGCGCATCTGCCAGCCAAACACCGAGCGCGTGCCGGTGCCGGTGCGGTCACCCTTCTCGGCGCCGTGATCGAGGATGTGCCGCAGCAAGGCGTGATACTGCCGCATGGATCAGGCCGCGCGGTAATTGCCGGACGGCTGGCGCTGCCGGTAGGCAAAAGCCAGCATCGCGAGTCCGGCCACGATCATGGGCAAGGAGAGCACCTGCCCCATCGTCACCCAGTCGAACAACAGGTAGCCACGGTTCGCATCGGGCACGCGCACGAACTCGATCATGAAGCGGAACACGCCATAGCAGACGAGGAACAGGCCCGACGGCGCCCAGCGGAAACGGGGCTTGGACGTGAACCACCACAGGATCAGGAACAGGGCCAGCCCTTCGAGCGCGGCTTCATACAGCTGCGAGGCGTGCAAAGGCACGCCGTCGACGATCACGGCCCAGGGCACGTCCGTCGGCTTGCCCCAGAGCTCGCCGTTGATGAAATTGCCGATGCGACCCGCGCCAAAGCCGATCGCCGGCAGCGGTGCGGTGAAGTCGAACACGTCGACCAACTGCTTCTTGCGGCTGCGCGCAAAGAACGCGAGCGCGACCAGCACGCCGACCAGGCCGCCGTGAAACGACATCCCGCCTTCCCAGATGCGGAACACGCTGAGCGGCTCGCTCAGGATCCGCTCCGTGCCGTAGAACAGCATCCAGCCCAGGCGTCCGCCGAGGATCACGCCGACGGCGGAAAAGAAGATGAGGTCGTCGACATCGACCGGCTGCCAGGTGGACTCGGGCCGCCCTGCGCGGCGACGCGCGAGCCACCAGGCCGACAGGAAGCCCACCAGGTACATGAGGCCGTACCAGCGGACGTGCAGCGGTCCTAACGACAGCGCGATTGGATCGGGTTGCGGATAGACGAACATCGGCCGCGTATCTTACCTTCCAGAACGCTCAACCGCCCATCCGTCTCAGTCCTGCACGACCCGGCAGAACAGCGACTTCAGGTAGCGAGTCTCGGCGATCGCCGGGTGGATCGGGTGATCGGCAGCGTGCCCGCCCACCTCCACGACCTGCGCGAAGCGGTCGACGTGGCGCGCCGCCTGCTGGATCGTGACCATGAGGTCGTCCAGACCGAGGTGGTGCGAACACGAGCACGACACCAGAAATCCGTCGCGGGACAGCACCTGCATCGCCAGCTGGTTGAGCTTGCGGTAGGCCGCCTGCCCCTTCGGAATATCCTTGCGCCGCTTGATGAATGCCGGCGGGTCGATGATCACGACGTCGAATTTCTCGCCCGCCGCTCGCAGCGCTGCCAGTGCGTCGAATGCATCCGCGCGCTCGATCCGGACCTTGTGCAGGCCGTTGGCCGCGGCGGAACGCTGCAGCAGTTCGAGCGCAGGCGCGGACGAGTCCACGCACAGCACGTCACTGGCACCCGCGGCCGCGGCCGCCAGGCCCCACGCGCCGAGGTAGCTGAAGACGTCCAGGACGCGCGCGCCCGCGACGTACTTGAGCAGCGCGCGACGGTTGTAGGCCTGGTCGTAAAACCAGCCGGTCTTCTGGCCACGGCCCATCGGCACGAAAAAGCGGACGCCGTTTTCCTCGACGACGGTTTCTTCGATGTCGGGCCCGATCGCCGTTTCGACGTAGCTCGGCAGGCCTTCGAGTTCGCGGGCGCCGGAGTCGTTCTTCCAGATCAGCGCCTTCGGCCCGAGCACCTTGACGACCGCTTCGACAATCGCGGGTTTCATTGCTTCCATGCCGGCCGTGCCGGTCTGGCCGACGACCACGTCGCCGAAGCGATCGAGCACCAGTCCGGGCAGACCGTCGGATTCGCCGTATGCGAGGCGGTAGAAAGGCTGTGAATACAGCTTTTCGCGCAGTGCCAGCGCTACCTGCAGCCGGTGCACGATCAGCGACTTGCCGGGGGCAAAGTCCGGATCGCGGCCCAGGATGCGCGCGCAGATCAACGCATGCGGATTGACGTAGGCATAGCCCAGGAAGCGGTCGTTGCTTGCAACGACACGACAGAGCGCTCCCGTCGCGAACGCCGTGAGGGGCGTGCGTACCGTGTCGACCTCGTTGCTGAAGATCCAGAGATGCCCGCCCGCGATGCGGCGGTCTTCGCGCGGCTTGAGCCGCAGCTCGGGGAGCTCGGGGGACGAATTCGAGAGTGCCGGGGGCGGCGTTGACATGCGCGTTTCCGCCGGCGAGCGGCAGCCTTCCGTTATAGTTCATGCATTCTAGCCGACCGAACCCCGTCAGGTTCCGCCATGACTTCGCCCAGCCCCACCGGCCGCCAGAACTCCCTGGCCGCCGAGACCAGTCCGTACCTGCGCCAGCATGCCGCGAACCCCGTCGACTGGCACCCCTGGGGGCCGCAAGCGCTCGAACTCGCGCGCAGGCTGGACAAGCCGATCCTGCTGTCGATCGGCTATTCGGCCTGCCACTGGTGCCATGTGATGGCCCACGAGTCGTTCGAGGACCCCGCCACCGCTGCGCTCATGAACGAGTTGTTCGTGAACATCAAGGTGGACCGCGAGGAACGCCCTGACATCGACCGCATCTACCAGACCGCGCACCAGGTGATGAACCAGGCGGGCGGCGGCTGGCCGCTCACGATGTTCCTGGCACCCGATTCGCACCGGCCGTTCTTCTCCGGCACGTATTTCCCTCCCGAGCAGCGTTACGGCATGCCGGGCTTCCGCGCCGTGCTCGAGAAAGTGGCCGATTTCTACCGGACGCGCCGTGGCGACCTCGAGCAATACGGCGACAAGCTGGTGGACGTGCTCGGGCAGCTGCAGCCACCCGCGGATTCGTCGGGCGCAGCGCTATCGGGCGAGCCCCTGCTGACGGCCCGGGCGACGCTGCAGCGCGAATTCGACGGCGAATTTGGCGGGTTCGGCGAGGCCCCGAAATTTCCACACCCGGCCAACCTCGAGTTCCTGTTGCGCAGCTGGCGCGCCTCGGCCGCGAGCGACGAGCCCGACCTGCAGGCTCTGTACATGGCGACGCTCACGCTGACGCGCATGGCCGAAGGCGGCCTGTACGACCAGCTGGGCGGCGGCTTCTGCCGCTATTCGGTCGACCGGTACTGGATGATTCCACACTTCGAGAAGATGCTGTACGACAACGCTCAGCTGCTCGGCGTGTATGCGCAGGCTGCCGTCGCAACCGGCGAGCCGCTATTCCGCCGCGTCACCGCAGAAACGGCTGACTGGTTGCTGCGCGACCTGCGCTCGCCCGAGGGCGGTTTCTACTCAACGCTGGACGCGGATTCGGAGGGCCACGAAGGCAGGTTCTACGTCTGGACACCTGATGAGGTGCGCGAACTGCTGGATGTCGAGCAGTACGAGCCTTTTGCGCGGCGCTTCGGCCTGGACCGCGACGCCAATTTCGAAGGCCAATGGCACCTGCACACGTTCAAGTCGATCGCCGACATCGCGACCGAACTGAGGCTCGACGAGGCCACCGTCGCAACGCGCATCGACGAAGCTCGTGCACGACTGCTCGAGCTGCGCAGTACGCGCGTCTGGCCGGCCCGCGACCAGAAGATCCTCACGTCCTGGAACGGCATGACGATCGGCGGGCTGGCACGCGCCAGCCGTGCGCTCGAACGCGGCGACCTGGCCGATGCCGCATTGCAGGCGGTGCGTTTTCTGCGCGAACGGTGCTGGAAGGACGGACGCCTTCTCGCGGTGCACACGGACGGCGAGTCACGCTTTCCGGCCTACCTCGACGATTACGCCATGCTCGCCTGGGGACTTCTCGAACTCGTCGAAACGCGCTGGGACGCCGACGCCCTGGCCTGGGCCATCGAGCTCGTCGACGTGATGCTCGAGCACTTTACCGATCAGGAAGCCGGTGGATTCTTTTTCACGGCCGACGACCACGAGTCGCTGATACTGCGGCCAAAGACGTTCTCGGACGACGCCACCCCGGCCGGCAATGGCGTGGCTGCCCGCGTGCTGGTCCGGCTCGGCTACCTGCTCGGCGAAACGCGCTACATCGACGCAGCGGAAGCGACGCTGCGCTCCGCGCACGCCGCCATCGAACGGTATCCGCACGGGCACGGCACGCTGCTGATGGCGCTCGAGGAATTCATGTCGCCGCCGGTGATGCTGGTGCTGCGCGGCGCGAGCGACGAACTCGACCTGTGGCGCAGCGAAGTGGACAAGCTCTACGACCCGCACCGCATGATCGTGGCGGTGCCGTCCGACGCGAAGAATCTGCCGGTTGCACTGGCCAGCAAGAAGTCACTCGGCGGCGCCGTCGCCTACGTGTGCCGTGGCATGACCTGCTCGCCGCCGGTTACCACGTTGGGCCAGTTGGTGCGCGAACTGCGCGGCCACTAGGCCGTCGAAAGCAGGGAAAATAGGGGACGCTCACCGATTTCCCTCACCGATTTCCAAGTGCAAACAGGTGAGCGGCCCCTGTTTCGCCATACGATCAATAGGCCGTCAGATCGTGCCGGCTGCGCGGCGTCACGACTTCGCCGCCGGGTCCGGCAAACGTGACCGGGACCGACTCGCTGCGCAAGCCGACGTTGTGCAACACCACGAAATGCAGGTGCGGCCCACTCGAAAACCCGGTGTTGCCGGAGTTGGCGATGTATTCGCCGCGGGCGACGCGCTGGCCGGGCTTTACCCGCACGGTATCGAGCTGCAGGTGCGCATAGATCGCGTAGGTACCGTCGTCGTGCATGATCTGCACGAAGTTGGCTTCATCCATGCTTGGCAGATTGAGACCGGTCCGGAAATGCCGTGCGGCCACGTTCGTCACGAGACCTGCGCGCGCCGCGTGAACGGCCGTGCCCACGGGCATCGCGATGTCGACGGCATTGCGGCTCGACGGGTCGACGTGAGTCACGGCATCAGGCGGTGCCTGTGTCACCTGGAACCGCCGGGCCAGCGCGAAGGGCGCGCGATAGGGTTGCGTCGGCCGGTGCTGTGCGCCGGGTTCGCCGACCACGTAACCGTATTCGTAACGAATCTCAGCCGGGCTATCGGCCGCCGCAACCTCGAGCAGCACTTTTTCCGATCGCGGCGGCACCGTCCCGCGCCCCAGTTTCTGGCCAGCGGGCGTCTGCGCCTTGACCGCAAACTCCACGATGCACTGGCACTCGTTGATGGCCACCAGCGCGACACCCGCTTCGGTGGATCGCGGCTCCACGACCATCCTCAGCGCCGCTCCGCCGCTGCGCCCCAGCGCCACGCTCTGTGAAGCCTGGCCGGGCGGTGGTGGCCGGTCCGTGTAGACCCACTGGCCGCTCGCATCCTTGTAGCGGTAAGCCGCAGCGGCTGACACGCCACAGACGAGCAGACAGGCGATCACGAAGACCGACCGGAATCCCGCGGGGCTGTGACCGGGACGCATGGCAGGAGAGTAACGCAACGCCGGCCGGCGGCCAGTGGCGCTACTGCGGAAAAGCGGCAGAAATCACGCTATCAGGGCGTGCGCTCAAGGCGCGCGCGGATCGCGAGCAGCAGGTCGCCATCGGCGTCCGGCTCGAACCGTGGTGCGGCGTTCCAGTCGTAGCCCCAGGGATTGGCCTTGATCAGGTCGGCGGGTTCGTCTTCGTAGCGCGGTATCACGTGCGCATGCAGCGCCGGCTCGACGTTGCCGAAGATCGCGTAGTTGATGCGCGCCGCGTCGGTGATGTCCTGCACCGCCTGCCCGATCCGCGCCATGTCGGCGAGGAAAGCCTGCTGCATGGCCGGTTCCAGCGCGTTCAGGTGCGGCGCCACGGGATCCGGCAGCAACAGGCAATACCCCGGCAGCACCTGCGGATCGCCGAGCACGGCCCAGCCGGAGCGCAGGCGCGCGATCAGCGTCGGGTCCGTCCCTGCGCGACAGGCTTCGACACGTCGGTGGATGGCGGTGACGGTGGCTGGGTCGTTGGTTGGGTCGTTCACTGCGTCGGCCATGGTCTCCTCCTGAACATGCAATGGTCGGCGTCCGGCGCGCAGCGGCTCATGGCGGACTTTCGCTCAGGTGAACGGTGCCGGCAGCTTCACGCCGAAGGCTCGCAGCTGCGAGCGCGTGACGCCCGCGTCCGTGTGGTGGATCGCATGCCAGCCGCATTCACGCGCACCCGTGACGTTCGGCAGCAGGTCGTCGATGAAGACGGTCGCTGCCGGGTCGAGCTCGAACATCGCCTCGGCCTTGCGGTAGATGGCCGCCTGCGGCTTGATCGCGCCTACGCGGAACGATGCGCATGCGCCGTGCACCAGCGTATCCAGTCCATACAGCGAATCGAGGTGCGCCCAGTGCATGTCGCCGATGTTGGACAGCAGGTAGACGCGGTAATCCGCCATCAGGCCCGATGCCAGCGCGAACATTTCGTCCCAGCGCTCGAACATCGAGAGCCACTGCGCGTGCAGCTCGGCCGGATCCATCGGGCGCGCAGCCATACCGGCAATTCGATCGAGCAGAACCTGGCCAGGAACGTCGCCCCGCTCGTGGCCTTCGAGGTCGACGGACTTGAGCCAGGTGGGCAGGTCCGACATGTCGACGCCGGACTTCACCAGGTAACCGACGAAGGACTGGTAGTGCAGCTTGACCAGCACGTTGCCGACGTCGAACACCAGGTTGCGAATCATCGTCCGTCTACTCCTGCGGATGCGCTGTCACTGCAGGCCGGGTGACGACCCCCTTGTGCGGCGCATGCGGATGCCAGCCCATGATCAGAATGACGGCCAGGAAGCCCGCGACATAGGCCAACGCGACGTGCCAGCCGCCACGCAGCCAGGCACCGACCGAACGTGCCTCGGGGAAGAGGTTCGTGATCGCGACACCCGCGGACGATCCGAACCAGATCATCGAGCCACCGAAACCCACCGCATAGGCCAGCACGCCCCAGTCGTAGCCGCCCTGCTCGAGCGCGAGCTTGGTGAGCGGAATGTTGTCGAACACGGCCGAGACGAAGCCGAGACCGAGCGACGTGGGCCACGAAGCCGAGGGCAGTCGCTCGACCGGCATCATTGAAGCCGCAAGGACGAGGCTGAGCAGAAAAATGGAACCCTTGAGCGCCGCAGGCAACATGGACCAGTCGGGCCGGCGCCACGCAGCCGTCGCGAGGATCGCGACCCAGACGGTCGCGCCGAGAAACGGGAAGCGGTCCGAGTACTCTGGATACCGGACGTTGGTCACGACGTTCACGGTAATGGCTGCCAGCAGGATCGTCGCAACGACACCCACCCGACCCCAATCGACGTGCATGCGCTTGCTGCTTTGCTTCACGATCGGCGAGTAAGCCTGTTGCTGCAGCGAAGCCGGAATCCCACAGACGACCAGCGCAACACCGGCTGCCACATAGGCGTGCAGCACGTCGAGCGGCCTGATCCCATCGATCCACATCATGGTCGTGGTCGTGTCGCCGACCACGCTCCCCGAACCGCCTGCATTGGATGCCGCCACGAGCGCTGCGATGTAGCCGATGTGCAGCTTGTGGCGGAACACGGTGGCCGCGACCGTGCCGCCGATCAGCGCAGCCGCGATGTTGTCGAGGAAACTCGACAGCACGAACACCATCAACAGCAGGACGAACGCGCCGCGCCAGTCGTCCGGCAGGTAGTCGGGCAGCTTCGCCGGCACATGGCTTTCCTCGAAGTGCCGCGACAGGAGCGCAAAACCCAGCAGCAGGCCGAACAGGTTGACGAGCACCACCCATTCGGCACCGAGGTGCCCGATGAGACCCGCGAACCCGGGGCCACCGTGGAAGCCGGTGAAAGCCGCCTTGTACAACACGATCACCGACAGGCCGGCGATGGCCACGTCGAGCGTGCGGTGATGAAACAGCGCGACGCCGAGCAGCGTCAGCGCGAACAGGATGAACTCGAATGGGATGCCGAAAGGCTGGAAGCCAGCCACCCCGGCCAGCTGTCCGGTCACGCGGCCGCCCCGGGCACGTCGACACGCTCGAGTTCGCGCCGGCCGTCCGCGCCCGTGCGCAGACGCAGCACGAAGTCGAAGCGGTCCACCTCGGTGCAGTAATCAAAATCGGTGAGCGGAGCCCAGTCGGCTGCAGGGTCGAAAAATTTGACGGCGGCAGGCGCGTCGCGCAATCGATCGCGAACCTCGGCGGTGGTCGGTGCCTTGCCACCGTTGAGCAGCGTTACCAGCGCTTCCGCGCAAAGATCGTCCTCGGCACAGCGCTCGCGTGCCTCGTGGCCCATGCGCACTATCGTGACGTACCGTGGGTTGCGCGACTGCACGTAGCGCACGAGCGCCGAGACGTTGACGAAACTGGCGGCCAGTACTTCATCGGCACCCGTGGCATTGACGAGCCCCTGGGTACCCGCATGCGTCGTGTGGACCACCGGTCGCCCCGCTACGCCGGCCGCAAGTATTTCCGTCGGCGAATTGCCGGCATCGAACCCCGGCAGCCGGCGCGCATGCCGCTCGCCCACGAGCACCGCGCCCGGCATCACGTCGCGCAATGCCAGTGCTTCCTCGACCGCGCCAACGGGCAACACGCGACTAGCGCCTGCCGCCACCGCATGCGGTGCGACCGTGAAGGCGCGAAACACGTCGATGACCAGCGCGATGCCGCGGGCGCGCAAGGCGCCTGCCACATGGTCGACCACTTCAATCTGCATGCCGCGACCCCGCCTGCACGTTGAGCGCGACAATCTTTGCGCGCGGAATGAAATTGAAATCCGTGGCCGAACACGCCGTGTACGCGCCCATCATGCGGCCGACGACCAGGTCGCCAAGCTGCAGCTCGGGCAGCGGAATGTCCTCGCGCACGACGTCGATGCTGTCGCACGTGGGCCCGGCGAGCACGCAGGGATGGGCCGGACCCCTGCATCCGGGCGCGTCGATCGGATAGCGGGCGTGGTCGTACAGCTGGCCGTTGTAGGAGCCGTACAAGCCGTCGTCGAGGTAATACCACCAGCGGCCTTCACGCTGGGCGCGGCCGACGACGGTGGCGACCGCGGTTCCGGCCGGACCCGCGATAAATCGCCCCGGTTCGGCGATCACGCGCACGCCGCGCGCCACTTGCTTCAGGGCCTGCCGGATCGGCCGACAGAATTCGCGGATCGGCTGCAGCGTGCCGCCATAGGCGATCGGGAAGCCGCCGCCGATGTCGAGCAGGTTCAGGTCCGCGAGACCGGACGCGCAGGCATGCGCGATCAACTCGGCGCAGACCCCGATGGCCTCGACGTACTTCCTGGGTTCGGCAACCTGCGAGCCGACGTGGAACGACAGCCCGCGGACCGTGACTCCGAGGCTCTGCGCAAGTTCCAGCATCGGTATGACGGCCGCCGGCTCGCAGCCGAACTTGCGCGACAGGTCGACGACCGCCGTCGGATCACGAAACGACAGTCGCAGCAGCACTTCCGCGCGGCTGCGGTGCCTGCGGAACTTGCGCAATTCGTCCGGGTTGTCGACCACGAACCTGCGGATGCCGAAGCGCAGCGCAGCGCGGATCTCAGCGTCGGTCTTGATCGGGTGCGTGTGGATGCAACGTTCCGGCCCGACGCCGGCCGCCCTGACGAGCTTGATCTCGCCGGACGTCGCCACGTCGAAGCCGCCGCCGAGATCGCGCAGCTCGGCGACCACCGCCGGATGTGGCAGAGGCTTCAGTGCATAGAACAGCCCGACGCCGGGCAGCGCGGCTTGCAGGCTCTTGTACTGCCGGCGCACGACGTCGCAGTCGAGCAGCAGCAGCGGCGAACCGTGTTGCGCGACGAGCGCCTTGAAATCGGGCCCCCGGCTCACGCGGTCTCAGTCCTGGCCCAGGTCGGCGCGCAGCGCCGCGATGTCCGGATCGCCGGAAACGACGTTCTCGGCCGAGGCGGCGCGGCGCAGGCGATCGCGCACGGCGTCCCAGGCTTCGCCCGCCGGCACTTCCTCGACCAGGATTTCCTTCGCGCCCGACTTGTCGAGCGTGCGCAGGTTCACGTACAGCTCGCGGCCGTAGACGTCGGCACGGCGGCCGGCGTTGATCCACGTCATGTACTTGTTGGCCACGCGCGGCGGGCGCATGGCGAGGACGGCGATTCTTTCGCGGTGCTCGGTGAGCTGGCCCACGACTTCCTCGAGCGTGCGGCTCGGGACGATGCTGAGCGACGTGCGGGGAGCGTAGTGCTTGGCGTCGCTGCCTGGGACGCGCGGGGCGCCGCTGTCCGGACCCGCCTGGAGCTCGGGTACGACCGAACGCAGTTGCGTCAGCGTAAGCGCGCCGGGCCGCAGGATGCGCGGCACGGTGTCGACGCAGGAGACGATGGTCGATTCGAGGCCGATCTTGCAGTCGCCGCCGTCGAGCACGATCCGCACGTCGTCGCCGAACTCGTCACGCACGTGCTCGGGACGCGTGGGACTGATCCGGCCGTAGCGGTTGGCCGAGGGCGCCGCGATGCCGCTGCCGAAGGCGCGGAGCAGCTGCTGGGCCACCGGGTGACTCGGCACGCGAACGGCAACGGTGTCTTGCCCCCCCGTGATGGCAAGGTCGACGGCCGGTGCGCGACGCAGGACCAGTGTCAGCGGGCCCGGCCAGAATTTCTCGGCGAGTGCAGCGGCGGCCGGGGGTACGTTGAGTGCCCAACGCTCGAGCGCCCGCGCGTGATCGATGTGGACGATCAGCGGGTGTGTCGCCGGGCGTCCCTTCAACTCGAAAATTCTCCGGACGGCGTCGGGATTCGAGGCGTCCGCGCCAAGGCCGTAGACCGTTTCGGTCGGGAACGCAACGACCTCGCCTTCGCGCAAGGCCTCAACGGCCTGGTCGATCTCGTCCTGGGGGAGTCTCGCTGTCACCATAGGACGCGAATGATAGCGTCAATCCCTGAGCGCCGGGCAGGCGCAGCCTCAAGGAATCGCCTTACGCTCCCACTCGCCGCCCGCGTTGCGACGCAGGTCATACGCCGGCCAGTAATTCTGGTCGAGCTTCAGCGTCGTCACGCCCGTCGAACCGTTCCAGGTGACCGTCTTGAGACGCACCGATGAACGATCTGCACGGCCGCGCACCGCGGCAATGAATGCGTCGAGGTCGGGTGTCGGCCGTCCATCCACCTCCACGATGCGGCGCCCGGCGAACAAACCGTAGCGAGTCGATGGCGAACCATAGGCGAAGTACGCCACGAAGACGCCTTCGGGCGGGATCGCGCGCTGGATCGTCATCGCGCGGTGCGGTGCATGGAGCACGGCACCAGCCCAGAGCAACAGGCGATCGATGTCCTCACCACGTAGCGCGGCAGTATCCAGGTCGACGGTTTTCTCCGCGCCGTCGCGCAGCACCGTGACCTGCACGCGGGGTGACTGCGTCGCCTCCTCCACTTCGCGGAACCGGTTGAGCGTCACGCCATTGACGGCCAGCAGCAGGTCGCCCTCCTGCAGCACCTTGGCCGCGCCGGACCCCGCGGCGACTCTCGAGACGGCGAGCACCTGACGGTGTGCCGGGTTACGCGTTTCCAGCCTTTCGACCCATCCGGGCGGTAGCCCCAGCTTGCGCGCGGCGGCGATCGGCAGCGCCTCGAACTCGATTTCGAGCGAATAGAGCGGCTTGTGGTCCCGTGCGGCCGCCACGGCCTCGAGCACGACCGCAGCCGGCATGCCGCGGTTGACCTGCACGGTGTCGCGCGCGCCTTCGGTGGCGAAACTCGACCACAGCGCACGGACGCGGCCATCCTTGCCGGTGATCACGCCGTCGAAATCCGAGGGAGAATTCACCAGCGAGACGACTTCGAGGTTGGCGTCGCGGAACTGCAGGGTGCGCGACAGCGGGAAATTCACGTCGTCCATCGTCGCGACGTAGGTCGCGAGCGTCCGCAGCCGCGAATCAGCACCGAGGCCGACGACCGTCACCGGTTCGCCAGACTCGAGTTCGCGCGTGTCGAACTTCACGGCCCGGATGGGCGTGCCGTCGAGCGCCTTCGGGTCGAACGAAACGACCGACAGGTTGTGCAGCGGATGGACGTATTCAACCTTGCCCGGGACCTCGATCGAGCCGCCGATCGTGATGCGCACGTCGCCTGCCGCCACCGGCACCGTGTTGCGGTCGACGACCACGAGCCCGCGCTCGACGTCGACGATGACGCCGGTGCCGTGGTAGTTGCGCTCGGTGATGCCCGCGACCGAAAACGGCATGTCGAAAGTGACGAGCACCAGCGAAGCCGCGAGCCCGTTCGAGCGCTTGTCGGCTTCCCCGGCGAAATTCGTGCGGGCGGGCTGGACCGCTGCCGCGGCGGGCGCCGCCGGCAGTTCTGCGCACGGCCAGAGACCGGTATTGTCGTCGCGCCGGCAGACCCTCGCCGGGAACCAGGCGCGGTCCATCCGCATCACACGTGTCTCCGAGCCCGTCGGGTCGTCGAGCGTGGAGTAGCGCAGAGTCGCGCGCTCGCCCTGTGGCAGCGTAGCGACGATTGCGCGGAAGTCGGCCATCGTCGCGACCGGCTTGCCGTTCACGCTGGAAATCAGCGCGCCGCGCGGCACGCCCGCCGCGTTCAGCACGTAGCCGGGGTTGGCGACGAACACGCCGCGCACCGGCGCATTGAAGTGTCGCGCCATCTGGTACGAGAGGGTATGCACCACGGCATCGCCGAACTCGAAGAACTCCGAGGGCGTGATTGCGTGCAAGTCGCCCACGGGCAGCGTCTGCCGCAGCTTTTCGCCGCCGCGCTCGACGACGATGTCGACCTTGCCGCCGACGGAACCGTCGAGGACTTCCTCGAGCGGCTGGAAAGTGGTCACCAGCTGGCCGTTCACGTGCGTGAGAATGTCGCCCGGCTGCAGCTTGCCTTCGGTCGGCGAGCCCGGCAGCACCTCGTCCACCACCAGCATGCCGGTCAGGTCGGGGCGCGCCTTGCGCGCGGCCTCCTGCGTGGCGGCCTGCAATCCGAGCCGTCCGAGTTCGTCGTACGGCGTGTAGTTGAACACGGTCTGCAGGGTGCCACGCGACACGGGCTCGCCGCGCTGTATCAGTTGCAACGCACGCTGCACGCGGCCGAGCGGCAGGTAGAAGCTCGATTGCGCCCCGCTGCTGCCGCCGGCGTTCAACGCGACGACGCGACCCTGGATGTCGATGACGGGTGAACCCGAGGAGCCGCCCGAGGTGCCGGAAGCAGCCTGCACGTAGAACGTGTTGAAATCGTTGTACTTGCCGACCCCATATTCCGGCGCTGCGCGATCGAGCCGCGCGAGTGTTCCCGCCAGGATGGACAGCTGTTCGCCGGCGTCATTGCCGACGACGCGGATCTCGGTGCCGACGCGCGCGCCCTCCGGATACAAAGGCAGCGCCTCGGGCTGGACGTACCGGAGCTTGGCCGGATCGTAGCGATAGATGCCGAAGTCGTGCACCGGGTCGCGATAGACGGCGTGCAGTTCCACTTCCTCGCGGTTCTGGAATACAGCGGTCGCGACCACGGGTCCGGGTGTAACGACATGCCGGTTGGTCAGGATCAGGCCCCGCACGGCGTCAACTACGAAGCCCGTCGCCTGGCTCGACTGGTTCCACTCCGTGTCGAAGGCGCGGGTCTGGTCGATTTCGATGGTCACGACCGATGGCGCGATACGCTCGATCGTACGATCCCAGGCAGGGCTTTCGGCGGCGGATGCGCCGCCGATGAGGCCGACGGCCAGCAACGGCAGCAGCAGCAGCCGGACAAGTCTCGGGCCCGCAGCGATGCGGGCGTCCGCCAGCCAGGGGGTCACAGTTCGCGGCCGTACGCCGCGCTGAAGCGCTGCTTGAATTCGTTCATGTCGAAGCGGTGGTTCTGCGTGCCGGTGTGAGCGATCTTGATGGAACCCATCAGTGAAGCGATTCGACCAGTGGTCTCCCAGTCGAGTTCATTCATGAGGCCAAAAATAAGTCCGGCGCGGTACGCATCGCCGCAGCCGGTCGGATCCTTGATCTCGGCGGGCCTGGCCGTCGGGATCCGGTGCTGCTGGCCGTCGGCATGGATGACGCTGCCCTCGGCGCCCTTGGTGACGATGTAGGCACGGACCTTGCTGGCGATCTCGTCCGGGCCCCAACCCGTCCGCTCCTGCAGCATCTGGCCTTCGTAGTCGTTGACCGCGACCCAGGTGGCCTTGCCGATGAAATCGCGCAGTGCCTCGCCGTCGAACATCGGCAGGCCCTGGCCGGGGTCGAACAGCCACGGGATGCCCGCCGCCGCGAACTGCGACGCGTGCTCGATCATGCCGTCGCGGCCGTCCGGCGCCACCACGCCGAGCGTGACGCCCGCAGTCGTCGGCACGGCATTGAGGTGGGACAGCGCCATCGCGCCCGGGTGGAAGGCGGTGATCTGGTTGTCGTCGAGGTCCGTCGTGATGAACGCCTGCGCGGTGAATGCGTCGTCGAGCTCGCGCACGTAGTCGAGGCTTACCTTGCAGGCCTTGAGCCAGCGACGGTACGGCTCGAAGTCGTGGCCCACCGTCCCCATCGGCTCGCCCTTCTCGCCGAGCAACTGGAGGTTGTAGGCGATGTTGCCGGCACAGCCGCCGAAATTGCGCCGCATGCTCGGCACCAGGAACGACACGTTCAGCATGTGGATGCGGTCGGCGAGGATGTGCTCGCGGAAACGACCGGGAAAGACCATGACGGTATCGAACGCCAGGGAGCCGCAGACTAGTGCTGTCATAGGAGGGGGAAGATGAGGAAGGGTGAGGAAGGCCAGGAAGGGGTTAGCCGGAAGAGGAGACGCGCGC
>Ga0316188_10000487_pt1 | contig 17124 bp, 17 predicted proteins | sample Phiworburrow1_MG_FD_204933 | JGI IMG/M metagenome (GOLD analysis project Ga0316188, IMG submission 204933) | Coastal sediment microbial communities from Maine, United States - Phippsburg worm burrow 1 | ecosystem: Environmental > Aquatic > Marine > Coastal > Sediment | place: USA: Maine...
ATAAATAATATAAATATAATAGATAGGTAAAACAATGAAATTCCAGATCGAAAAGGAAACTCTGCTTAATCCTCTTCAACAAATCATTGGTGCTGTAGAAAAAAGACAAACAATGCCAGCACTTTCGAATGTTTTGTTAAGGGCAACAGATAATTCACTAACACTTACAGCAACAGATCTTGAAATTGAATTGGTTAGTCAGATTGGCATAATCATTGATCAACCTGGCGAAATAACGGTACCTGCGCGTAAATTACTCGATATCTGCAAGTCGCTACCAAATGAAGCCCTTATTAATTTCACTGTCAAGGAAAACAAGGCCCTGGTGCAGTCAGGCCGAAGCCGTTTTTCTTTAGCAACATTGCCAGCTAATGACTTTCCCGCACTTGATGCTATTAACAGTGTTTATGAATTTGAAATATCACAAAAAACCCTACACGACATTATCGACAAAACTGCTTTTGCGATGGCTCAACAGGATGTTCGTTATTACCTTAATGGTTTGATGCTCGAAGTAAGTTCAAATTATTTACGAGCAGTTGCTACTGATGGTCATCGTTTAGCTTATTGTGAAAAAATTACAAATGCCGATATCTCTGATATAAAACAGGTGATTTTGCCAAGAAAAGGTGTTTTAGAACTGGTTCGTTTACTTAGCGATACAGATGATTTAGTAAAAATAAACTTAGGAAGCAATCATCTTCAAGTTGAATTTAATGGCCTGCGCTTAACATCTAAACTCATCGATGGACGTTTTCCTGATTATAACCGTGTCATGCCAACAGATGGTGACAATATAATCACAGCAGACCGTGATCAATTACGTCAAGCCTTAATGAGAGCCTCTATATTATCAAATGAAAAGTATCGAGGCATTCGTTTAGTACTAGAAAAAAATCTGATTAAACTTCAGGCACAAAATCCTGACCAGGAAGAAGCTGACGTTGAGCTGGAAGTTGTATATAACGGTGATGATATAGAAATCGGATTTAATGTGAATTATATGCTTGATGTTCTCAACGTTACAAATTCGGACATGGTTCAGGCAGCATTGCGTGATTCAAATAGCAGTTTCCTATTAACTTACCCTGATCAAACAGATTGCAAATTCGTCATTATGCCAATGCGTTTATAGTCTTATAGCTATCTATGTTTTTAGATTATGCGGCTAGCGCAGCTTCAAATAAAAAATTTTCGTAATCTGGAAAATGTAAAACTAACCCCTGTCAATGGGGTTAATTTAATAGTGGGTGATAATGCTTCAGGTAAGACTAGTTTACTGGAAGCAATTTATTATCTCAGTCATATTCGTTCATTTCGCACACCAAATATTTCAGACCTAATCCTACGCCAAAGTCCATATCTGCAGTTAGTAGCTAATCTGGAAACATATGATCAGCATATTATACCTCTTGGTATACGTCGTAGCAGGAACAAGACAGAAATACGATCTAATAAACAACCAGTAAAAAGAGTGTCTGATATAACGGCTCAATTTCCTGTTCTAGCTATCCATCCCGACAGTTATATTCTGATTACCGGAAGTGCAACTCAAAGAAGACAATATTTAGACTGGGGAGTGTTCCACGTGGAACATGGATTCTTTCAGTCATGGCAACGTTTTAAAAAAGCAATTATACAAAGGAATGCAGCATTAAAATCAAAACAACATTCAGATATATGCCAGTTATGGAATAAAGAAATTAATACGACTGCGCATTATATAGATCAATTAAGAAAACAATACTTCGAGAAATTGACCCCATATCTTCATAAGTTAACTAAGCAATTTTTTGTCGATGATATTGTTGAAATTGAATATAAACGTGGTTGGTCACAGGATAAAAATCTGATTGAAATACTGACAGATAGTTTGTCTAAAGATCGTTTAAAAGGTTATACCGGTTATGGCCCGCACCGAGCTGAACTAGTTATAAAGGTAAACGGACAGTCTGCTCAGAGCTGTATTTCCAGAGGGCAACAGAAGACTCTTGTAGCATTGATGAGACTGGCGCAGGCCATGCAATTCACACAGGCAACCGATAAAGTATGTGTTCTTTTATATGATGATTTGGCAGCAGAACTTGACGCAAACCATCGTAAACTAATATTGTCAGTACTATCTTCTATGAATATCCAGCTATTTATTACTACGATTGAAGAGTCACAAATTGATCTTTCTGCCTGGCTGATTAAAAAAAAGTTCCACGTGGAACATGGTCAACTCAAAGACCTGATATAATGAGCTGATTCAAATAAGTGGTTGAAAATATGAGCACTACTGGCACCTACGATTCTACAAGTATTAAAGTTCTAAAAGGTTTGGATGCAGTTAGAAAGCGTCCTGGAATGTATATTGGTGATACTGATGATGGTACTGGTTTGCATCATATGGTATTCGAAGTTGTTGATAACTCAATTGATGAAGCTCTCGCTGGTCATTGTAATGAAATCAAAGTCAAAATTCACTCTGACGCTTCAGTTACTGTATCCGATAATGGTCGTGGTATACCAACCGATATGCATGAAGGTGAAGGGGTATCAGCAGCTCAGGTTATTTTAACGGTATTACACGCAGGGGGTAAATTTGATGATAACTCCTACAAAGTATCTGGTGGTTTGCACGGCGTAGGAGTTTCTGTAGTAAATGCTTTATCGGCGAAGCTAGAACTTACTATTTACCGTGGAGGTAAGATTCATAAGCAAGAGTATAAAATGGGTGACCCCGTTGCACCACTAGCGGTCTTAGGGGATACAGAAAAGAAAGGGACATCTATACGTTTTTGGGCTAGTGATACAATTTTTAATAACATCGAATATCATTACGACATTTTAAGTAAAAGATTACGTGAATTGTCTTTTCTGAACTCAGGTGTTCGTATTGTTTTAACAGATGAACGCACAGCTAAAGAAGATGTCTTTGAATATGAGGGAGGCATTCGCTCTTTCGTTGAACATCTGAATAAGAATAAAACACCTTTGCATGCTAATGTTTTATATTTTATGGAAGAAAAGGACAATGTCGTTGTTGAAGTCGCTATGCAATGGAATGACTCATACCAGGAAAACATTTATCCCTTTACTAATAACATTCCGCAACGAGACGGCGGTTCACATATTGCCGGATTCCGTGCTGCTTTAACACGCAGTCTTAATACCTATGTCGAAAAGGAAGGTGCTGCTAAAAAAGCCAAAGTATCTGTTTCAGGTGATGATGCACGAGAAGGGCTAACAGCTGTTGTTTCCGTCAAAGTACCAGATCCTAAATTCTCATCACAAACTAAAGATAAACTGGTTTCTTCAGAGGTCAAAGGTATAGTAGAGTCATTAGTGTCAGAAAAATTGCAGGAATTCTTACTGGAAAACCCCGCTGATGCCAGAGCAATTACAGAAAAAATTATAGATGCAGCACGTGCTCGAGAAGCAGCGAGAAAAGCACGTGAAATGACACGTCGAAAAGGGGCTCTGGATATTGCTGGATTGCCTGGAAAACTAGCAGACTGCCAGGAAAAAGACCCCGCATTATGTGAAATATACCTGGTAGAGGGTGACTCTGCTGGTGGTTCAGCCAAGCAGGGAAGAGATCGAAGAACACAGGCGATTTTGCCGTTAAAAGGTAAAATATTAAACGTTGAAAAAGCCCGATTCGATAAAATGATTGCTTCAGCTGAGGTAGGTACATTGATAACTGCCCTGGGCTGCGGCATCGGTAAGGACGATTATAATCCTGATAAATTGCGATACCATCGTATTATTATCATGACAGATGCTGATGTTGATGGCTCCCATATCCGTACATTATTATTAACCTTCTTTTATCGCCAGATGACTGAGTTGGTTGAGCGTGGTCATATCTATATTGCGCAACCACCACTGTATAAGGTCAAGAAAGGTAAACAGGAACGTTACGTTAAAGATGATGATGAGTTGAATACCTATCTGTTGCAGCAGGCTTTAAGCGGTGCCAAATTGTTTGTTTCAGCAAATACACCTGCTATATCCGACACTGCATTAGAAGAAATATCTCGAAGTTATCTTACCGCGAAAAACATTATTCATCGATTGAGCCGTCGCATCGATAAAAATATTCTGGAACAGATAATCAATATTCAGGGTTTATCAAAAGATTTATTAAATAATAATGAAGCAGCGCAGGAATATGTAAATAAGTTATTGAAATTATTAGAAAAATTTAAATTATCTGGGGTCTTTTATCGTGCAGAAATTAATCAGGACGAAGACCACAATTTGAATATTACAATGATTAAACAGCTGCATGGTCTGGATCATGAATATTTATTGGACCATGCATTTTTTACTTCTATTGATTATGGTCACCTGGCAGCTTTAGGCAATAAACTTGATTCATTATTATGTGAAGATGCCTATATTGAACGTAGCGAAAAACAGACATCTGTTGAAAATTTTGATCAGGTAATAGACTGGTTATTTACCGAGGCAAGAAAGGGTCAAAATATCCAGCGTTACAAAGGTCTGGGTGAAATGAACCCGGACCAGTTATGGGATACCACCATGAATCCTGAAACACGTCGCATGTTGCAGGTTCGGATTGAAGACGCAGTGTCAGCAGATGAAGTCTTTACTACATTGATGGGTGACCAGGTCGAACCACGCCGTGAATTTATCGAAGCTAATGCACTGGCTGCAACAAACATAGATACCTAACACATTCAATAGTCACATAAGTTTATAGTTTAATGAAATATAACGATCTGCGCGATTTCATTACGCAACTGGAGAATAAAGGATTATTGAAGCGCATCAGCGTGGAGGTTGATCCGCACCTGGAAATCACAGAGATTTGTGATCGTACTCTGAAACAGAAAGGACCCGCTTTATTATTTGAAAATGTAAAAAACTCTACGGTACCGGTATTGGCTAACTTATTTGGTACAGCAGAACGTGTTGCCATGGGTATGGGCGAAGAATCCATAGAATCCTTGCGCGAAGTTGGTAAATTGCTTGCTTTCCTGAAAGAGCCTGATCCGCCTAAAGGATTAAAAGATGCCTGGGATAAAATGCCTATTTTCAAACAGGTGTTAAATATGGCGGCCAAAGAAATTAAAAAAGCCCCCTGTCAGGAAATCGTTATTGAAAAAGAAGACGTCGATTTAAATTCTATCCCTGTACAAACCTGCTGGCCGGGTGATGTCGCACCATTAATTACCTGGGGATTAGTAGTCACAAGAGGTCCTGAAAAAGAACGTTTGAATTTAGGTATTTACCGGCAACAGATTTTAGCAAAAAATAAAGTCATCATGCGATGGTTAGCACAGCGTGGCGGCGCACTGGATTTTCGGGAGTGGCAACAGCAGTACCCTGATCAGGCTTTTCCCGTTGCGGTTGCTTTAGGCGCCGACCCGGCAACTATTTTAGCTGCGGTAACACCAGTACCGGATACATTATCAGAATATGCCTTTGCTGGCCTGTTACGTGGAAATAAAACTGAGGTTGTTAAGTGTGCTTTGAGTGATTTACAAGTACCGGCATCAGCAGAATACATATTAGAGGGTTTCATTTATCCTGAAGATGTTGCTGAAGAAGGTCCTTATGGTGATCATACCGGGTATTATAACGAAACAGATTTATTTCCTGTATTTACGATAGAAAGAATTAGCCATAGAAAAAACCCCATTTATCATAGTACTTATACCGGACGACCACCTGATGAACCAGCTATTTTAGGTGTTGCACTGAACGAAGTATTCATCCCTATCTTACAGAAGCAGTTTCCAGAGATTATTGATTTTTATTTACCGCCGGAAGGGTGTTCATACCGGGTAGCAGTTGTTAGCATTAAAAAACAGTACCCTGGTCATGCTAAACGCGTGATGATGGGTGTGTGGTCTTTCCTGCGACAGTTTATGTATACCAAGTTTGTTATCGTTGTTGATGATGATGTAAATACACGAGACTGGATGGATGTGATTTGGGCTATCAGCACTCGAGTTGACCCGGTACGTGATTTCACCATGATTGAAAATACACCGATAGATTACTTAGACTTTGCCTCACCTGTTTCAGGTTTAGGATCAAAAGTCGGAATAGATGCGACCAATAAATTACCCGGTGAGACGGTTAGAGAATGGGGTACTCCTATCAAAATGGATGAAGCAGTAAAAAAGCGCATCGATGAAATGTGGGAGTCTTTAGGGATTAGTTAAAATATTGAGCTCGTATCAGACATTTTTTTGAGATTAAAATCTTTTTTTTTAATAAACTTAGTTACTCACTCATTGCCAGTGTTTATCATTGATAAAAGATTTGAATGTGAAAGGTGCAAATTTTACTGCCAAACTGGGAACAGCAGTTAAAGGCATCTCTCAGGTTGCCAATAACTCGGAGCATATCGAAGGCAAAGTGAACGGACAGCAGATTGTTATATTAACAAAATTTTATAAGAAAGCCTGCTGACAATGGTTTTACCAGCACTGCATTAAGCTTTTTTCCAGCCGTTATTATTATCCATCCAGCGTAAGCACAAAATATACCAGATACAGATCGGTATCATCATCGCTATCCAGCTCCAGTCATCAATCAAAAACAAAGTTGAAATTATTTCATTATTGATAAAAGCAGACCATGGCAGGCAATACAGGGTAAAAATGATGCTTGCCCAGATGAGAATAATCGCATGCTTGCGTTTATGAATACTGGAAAAAGCCAATAACACCCAAATTGGTGTCTTTTTCTGCTGGTTGTTTTTAATGTTGTCCATTTTTTCTTCCTGAATATTTTATATATATTACAACAGATATTATCGGATTAAATCGTCGAGCTCATCTTCCATATGCATTTCGGTCAATTCGGAAAATCCACCAATCCATTTCCCATCGATGGTAATCTGAGGCACAGTGCGCGCCCCATTGGTAACCTGTGAAAATTCTCGCAAGTTAGCCTGATCCAGATCAACGCGAACCTCTTGAAATGGGATGCCCCATTTAAGTAATAATGCCTTGGTTTTATCACATATTGGGCAAATGCTAGTGCTATAAATTTTTAAACGAGTCATGAAAGGCCTGTTAAAGACATATAATTTGATGTTTTGTTTTCTTATAGAAATAAGAGAAAATGGCCGGTCGAATCAGTTATAGTGCCGAGCTAGACATTAACCAGAGTTATTTTACATGAGTTTTAAGATCAGTGTACCTGCCAGTGGGCACGAATTTGTAGCCGAAGAAAATGAGACCATACTCGAAGCGGCTCTGAGACAGGGTGTTGGGTTACCGTACGGCTGCCGAAATGGTGCCTGCGGCAAGTGTTCGGGAGAAGTGATTTCTGGTGAAACTATATATGATACCGGTGTTTTGCGTGGACTGGCTAAAAAAGAGTATGAAGCAGGCAAAACCCTCTTTTGCCAGGCTCATGCCGCCTCAGATCTGGAAATAATAGTCAGAGAGATCGTTAAAAGTGCAGATATTGAAATTAAGACTTTACCCTGCCGCGTGGAAAAAAAGGAATTATTGACACACGATGTGATGAAACTCCAGCTTAAATTACCTGAAACTGAACGCCTGCAATTTATGGCTGGACAATATATCGAGTTTTTATTAAAAGACGGTAAACGCAGAGCGTTCTCTATTGCTAATGCGCCTCATGATGATGAATATATAGAGCTGCATATCCGCCATGTTCCTGATGGACAGTTTGGGGATTTTGTTTTTGATGGACTGAAAGAAAAAACCCTGATGCGTATAGAGGGGCCATTAGGCAGTTATTTTTTACGCGAAGACAGCAATCGACCGATTATCCTTATGGGTGGAGGAACTGGATTTGCGCCGCTGAAAGGCATGTTGGAACATGCTTTTCACATCAATTTAGAGCGACCGATTCACCTGTTTTGTGGTGTTCGTGCGAAACGAGACTTATACATGAACGATATGGTAAAGCAATGGCTTAAACAGCATCCCAATTTAAAATATACGCCGGTTTTATCTGAGCCACAGAAAGAAGATAACTGGCAGGGTGAAACCGGATTTGTACACGAGAGCGTGGTCAAACATTATCCAGATCTGACGGGATATGATGTCTATTTAAGTGGTCCGCCGCCCATGGTTAAGGCGGGCATGGATCTGTTTTATGCAAGTGGTTTACCGGAAACACAGATTTACTCTGACTCGTTTGAATACTCTGATGACGCATTAAAAGCCATGGGTATCCAAAAACCCAAGACTGACGAATAAACGATAAACACCAGCCATGTTAACTGAAAAATCTAATTTAAAAGAAATTATGGAGACTTTGCCACAACACGGCAAGGTAGAGTGGATTGGAATACGTTCTGAAAAAAGGAAACCTTTAACTGTAGTAAATAAAATTACGGTTTTAATAAGCGGTCTGGAGGGAGACCACTATGCCGGTCGTAGTGGTAATCGCAGCGTAACCTTAATTCAACAGGAGCATATTGTAGCTATCGCTTCACTGCTGCATAGAGATAAAATCAGTCCAGCAGAATTACGTCGTAATATTGTCATTAGTGGCATTAATTTAATGGCGTTAAAAGATAGAGATTTCAGAATTGGTACTGCAATACTAAGAATGACTGGATTGTGTCACCCCTGTTCGCGTATGGAAGAAACCTTTGGTGCCGGAGGATATAACGCGGTGAGAGGGCATGGCGGAATAAATGCGTGCGTCGTTTCCCCGGGCATAATTAAATTACAGGATGCGGTAGCAGTTATCTAATAGCGGTCAATAAAGATTCTTGTTCATGACAAAATAATTTTAAAGTAATGTGGCAGGGTCATAATAAATAGAGAAAATTGTTGCGGTCTCTGTTCAGGTTTTAACAATCTTTAATTGTGGAGTTTCTCGCGCGAAGTCATGGGCGTCTTTTTGCAGGACATAATCGCCATAATCTCCAGCTAAAATATGCAAACCCTGTCGGTAATATTCTTGCGCCGCAGATGGATCGTTCATATGTTCTTCGAGTAATCGAGCCAGTTTTAGATAATTTTCCGGCATTGGATTGATAGCGATGCTGGCTTCCAGATAATTTCTTGCTTTACCCCACAATGACCGCGTGATGCACATTTTACCGAGTGCTAGTAGCAGGTAAGAATTATGATTATGATCCTTTAACCAGCCTTCAGCTGCTTCAAGTTGTTTATTATCAACCATCACGTCAAGTTCAGAATATAAAACGATACTACTTTCATGCCAGTTCTTGTTTAAAAAAAGCCGTAATATTTTTTCAGCTTCACCGGTAGCGCCAATGCTGATTAATTGTTTTGCATAATGTTCGACGACTTCGGTTACAGCCTTTAAATGTTGTGGAACATCATGCCAGAAATCGATTAGCGGTAGGCTGCCAGCATTGGTCAGAAGGCCAGCTTTTGTCAGGTTAGTTAATTGGCCATTGCAGACAGCAATTTCAAATTTAAGAAAACTTTCTGCTGATAAGTTGCCGTGTTTTTTCAGTTGAGGAAGTATATGGCTGAGATTGTCCCAGTCATGAAGGTGTTTATAAGTATTGGCTAGTAGAGTTAATACATAGTTATGATTTTCAGTAAGTCTGTACAATTGTGTTAGCGTTGCTAAAGCCTGTTCATTTTGATTGTGAGCAAGTTGCAACTCTGCCTTAGTAAGGCTGATGGCAACATCAGCACCAGGCGCTTCAATTTGAGCTTTTCGCAGGTACTCATCACGGCGATCATGAGCACCGAGCTGTTGTGCGGCACGTGCTGCTGACAGGTAAACAAGCAGACGGTTATTACTGTATCTTACCTGCTGTAACAATATTTTTTCTGCCTGTGCAAAGCGTCCTTCAGCATATTCGATCAATCCCTGAGATAAAGATAAACGCGCTTTGTCTTCGAGGTGTTTCTGGCGGTTGTTGCCAAAGGCTATAAAGAAATGTTTTATATAGTCATATGATCGGGTTAATATCAGGATAACGAATAGTGCACAAAACAGGGCAGCGCCAAAGACGACCAGGTTGGTTTCAAAAAAATAGCCTGCAAAAGAGAAACTGACATGGCCTAAATCGCTGTGTTTGTACATGGTAAAACCGACAATGGTAATTGCGGATATCAGCAATACGTATAAAAGTCGGTTCATAATAGTTCTCGTATTTTATTTGACATTTAAAGACAAGTCGGATTATCGCCTAGGTTATCGCATTTATTAACAAATAAATAGTTTATCCTTTTCAGTCTTGAGCAGAGGAAAAATAGTCAATTAATGCAGTTAACATGGCCTCATCAGTAGCATTCTCTGCAGCGATTATGTTTCTGAAGCCATGTTGTCTGGCCAGTGTAACCGCCCGTGTTGAAGGCACGATGAGTGGAAGATCTATCAATAATGTGGGGTCATCCATCAGTGTGACCAGGTTATCCAGACCTTCATTACTGCTGATAGTTATGGCGTCGAGGGTTTTAACTTGCTGTTCCGTCAAAGGAGGAAGTGGTGGTATTGCACGTAGATAGGTTTCTACATACCGAATCTGTGCGCCGCGTCGTGCCAGTGTGTCAGCCAGTAAATCGCGACCACCTGTGCCCCGGAAAATTAGAATGCGTTGTCCCTGCATTGCTGGCATCTGGAATTCTGTACTCTGTAATAATGACTCTGAATTATGTTCAGGCGCCTCAAAGTCAACTTGTAAGTCATGTTGCTCCAATGCTTTAGTCGTTTTACTACCGATGGAAACGATAAAGAAATGTTCCGGTAGAACAGGGAAATAGATCTGACTCTGTTCTACCGCGGTAGGACTTATAAAAATCGCCATGGTAAAGCTGTGCAATTGGTCACGTAGATGTAATAAATGCTCTATTTGCAGAGCGGGCGGTGGTTGAATAGAAAAAACCGGGTAGTGAAGAATGTTGCCACCAGCCTGTTCTATTAAATGACGTAAATGTTTTTCACGACCGAAAGGCCGAGTAATGAGAATGGTTTTATGTGACAGTAATAATGCCTGATTCATTTTGTAATTTCGATGTTGTGTTCAGCATACATTTAAGTTTAACACCGTAATATTTTAACCGTGCGTGCTCAGTTATTCAGGCAGGTATTTTTATGTGCGCAATTTTTTCCTGATAAAGGGCAAATGCCTGCGACTGATCTCCAAAAGGTCATCAATATCCTTGAAGCTGATACAGGGGTGTCCATCATGATTTTTAGTTAAGCCATGCATCATATGCAGTGCAACCAGGGCATTGCGGTGGATGCGAACAAATAGATGAATAAACTCCTCTTCAAGAGCTTTTAGTGATTCCTCAATTAAATATTCCTGTTCGGCGGTACGTAAGGTGACATACTTTTGATCAGCTTTAAAGTATGCGATTTCGTCAATTGGTATGAGTTCCAGTGTTCCGCGACTTTTCACGCAGATTTTCTTGCGGCTGTTACCAAATTCTTTTTCGCGAAGCTGGCTTAATTGGGCTTTGTTCATTCGTTTAGCAGCATCTAATGCGGCTTCCAGTCTGCTTTGTTTGATTGGCTTCAATAAATAATCGATGGCATGTGTCTCAAACGCGCTTAATGCGTGGTCGCTGAAAGCGGTGGTAAATATAATAGCGGGTGGTTTATCCATACGATTGATATAACTAGCGGCTTCAATACCGTCCATCCCCGGCATGCGGATGTCCAGGAGGACTACATCGGGGTGATAGGCCTGTATCTTGCGTAATGCATCTTCCCCGGTTTCCGCTTCACCGATAATCTGGTAACCGGTAGTGGTCGATAACATTTTCCGTAAACGTTGCCTGGCAAGTAGTTCATCATCAACTATTAAAACGTTCATGTTTAACATCCAAAGGAATTAAGAGTGAAACTGTGTAACTATCTTTGGTGTCATTTATTGAGAACTCGCCTTTGTTTCCATAGACGAGTTTCAGGCGCTGCTTAATATTATCCTGCGCCATTTGATTTCCCTTTTTAAATACCGAAGACTTATTCTCGGGCATTAGCGGGTTGCTGATGGATAACTTCAGTTTGTTATCTACTTGTAGTGCAGAAATAAGAATTTTGCCACCTTTTCTGATGGGTTCAATGCCATGATAGATAGCATTTTCTGCCAGTGGCTGAATGCTGAGTGCGGGAATCTCTGTATCGAGCAAATTTTGATCTATTTGCCACTCTATCTGTAATCGATCGCCCAGACGGAGTGATTCGATGGCGAGATAACTTTTTGTCAGTTCGATTTCCTCACTGAGATAGCTCATATTGTTTTCGCGAAGACTCGCGCGGAAAAGATCAGAGAGATCCTCAATGGCGGTTTCAGCCGTTTCCGGTGAAACAGCGATCAAACTAGCAATAGTATTCATGCTATTAAAGAGGAAATGGGGACGGATACGTGCTCTCAGGGCCTGAATTTCTGCACGGCTCTGTGCGGCAATATTCAGTCGCCATTGCTGCTGGAGATAAAAATAACGTAATAAAATAAGATAGATGACAGCACTGATGGTCATTACTCGTATCAGAAAAAAAGCATCGAAAGTGTTTTTTTCAAACTCAGCATAAAATAAGTCGGCCATTTTACTGGTAATTACTGAGATCAGTAAGCTTATGCTCATCATTAATGTAAAGCTGAAGATATAAAAATGACTTTCTTTTTGTTTATGCAGCCAGGAGCTTAGCAGGCAGAGGACAGCGGCATTCAACAGAGCTATCCACAACATCAACAAAGAAGACAGTGCCAGGTAATCCCAAAACTGTACACTGCTGGATGCAGTCGCCATGGCAAAGATAATGGCAAGCACCTCGGTGAACAGGACTACTAAAAAAATGTTACGCACACCGCAAAAATCCGGCAATAAATACGCAGTTAGCTGATCATTATTATTTGGTGTATTATTCGCAATGTTTTCAGTCATTTACAATAGATAGACGAGACCGTAGGGAAAGCAAGCAGCAAGCAGCAAAAGAATAATTTTGACTATAAAACAATGATGCTGACAGTGTTTGATATACTGCTGAAGAAAATTGAATAATAAAGTTACATATTAATTATGACTAATAAAAAAGAACCTACGAATTCATCCTGGGGCGGTCGTTTCAGTGAACAAACCGATGCTTTTGTTGAAGCTTTCACGGCCTCAGTTCAGTTCGACCAGCGGATGTATAGACAGGATATTGCTGGTTCGCGAGCACATGCAAGAATGCTTAACAAAATTGCGGTACTAACTGATAAAGATCTAAGTGCTATTATCAGAGGGCTGGATGAAGTCGAAAGGGAGATCAGTGAAGGGCGGTTCAGCTGGTCAATCGCTCGAGAAGATGTGCATATGAATATTGAAGCACGATTGACTGAACTGATAGGCGATGCTGGTAAAAGGCTGCATACTGGACGTTCGAGGAATGACCAGGTAGCTACGGATATACGGTTATATCTCCGCGAACAGATAGATTTCATTATTAATGAAATTGTGCGATTGCAGCATGGCATCATGGATGTGGCAGAACGCGAGGCAGATACTATCATGCCAGGTTTTACGCATTTGCAGGTGGCGCAACCGGTGACTTTTGGTCATCATATGATGGCGTGGTATGAGATGCTAAAACGTGACGCATCGCGGTTTGCCGACTGCCAGCAACGTATGAACATGTCCCCACTAGGCGCCGCAGCGCTGGCTGGAACCAGCTACCCGATTGACCGCGAGTATACCGCGAAGGAACTTGGGTTTAGTGCGCCGACACAAAACTCTTTAGATTCGGTGAGTGATCGTGATTTTGCGATCGAGTTTTGCGCCAGTGCAGCGATATTGCTCACTCACATGTCGCGTATGTCGGAAGAGCTGGTGTTATGGTCTTCAGCACAGTTCAATTTTATTGAACTCCCTGATCGTTTCTGTACTGGCTCATCTATTATGCCGCAAAAGAAAAACCCTGATGTTCCAGAGCTGGTGCGCGGAAAAACTGGCCGGGTAAATGGCCATCTGGTTTGCTTGCTCACGATAATGAAGTCACAGCCACTGGCGTACAACAAAGATAACCAGGAAGACAAAGAGCCATTGTTTGATACGGCGGATACTGTGCTTGGCTGTTTGCGTGCTTTTGCGGATATGGTGCCGGCGATAAGTTGCAAACGTGACAATATGTATGAAGCCGCAAAGCAGGGTTTTTCTACGGCGACGGACCTGGCTGACTACCTGGTGCGCAAAAATCTGCCGTTTCGTGATGCACATGAAGTGGTCGGTAAAGCGGTTGCCATGGGAGTAAGCACAGGCAAAGATCTCAGTGAATTATCGCTTGAAGAGTTAAGGCAATTTTCAGATAAAATCGATGCAGATGTTTTTCAGGTTTTAACCCTGGAAGGTTCCGTAGAATCGCGTAACCATGTCGGCGGTACCGCACCGGCACAGGTGAGAAAAGCTATCGCAGTAGCTCGGCAAACAATGTTTATTGAGAAAGGGTCATGCAGCTAACACATTTTGCACCAGCAACAAACCTGCTATGGAAATATCTGGAAAGCAGAGGTATAGATCCTTCACCAATCTACCAGAAGGCAGGAATTAGTCCGCGGGTAATAAATAATCCAGAGGCACGAATTAGCGTGCAATCTGTTGATGAGTTGTGGCGACAGGTCATCTCAGTCATTGATGATCCATGTTTTAGTGTCAAAATGGCAGCATTCTGGCATCCCTCTCAAATTGGCGCTTTAGGATATGCCTGGCTGGCAAGTACTAATTTACGGCAGGCAATGAACCGCGCTGTTCGTTATATCCATGTTGTATCGGAGGATATTAATTTAACATTAAGTGACACACCTGCGGGGCTGAAATTAAGTTTGGACTTGGAGAATTCCGTATTCACATTACCTCAGCATCACGATATTGTTATTGCCATCGTAATGCATATGTGCCGTTTTAATTATGGCGATAATCTTGTCGCTACAGAAATTAAACTGGCGCACCCCGAGCCTGCATGTTCAGAAGTTATTATCGACTTTTTTCGAACAGGTGTTCAGTTTGATGCACAACAGAGCAGTATTACTATCTCCAGAGTTGATGCTGAGAAAGAGTTGTCTTCAGCTAATAAACAAATAGCATTGATGCACGATGAAATATTGATGAAATATCTCATTGAGATAAAAAAAGGCGACATTGTGAATCAGGTAAAATCGATTATTCTTGATAATTTGCCTGATGGTCAGGTTACAGACAAGATGGTAGCGAGTGAATTACACTTAAGTGAACGTAGTATGCAACGACGCTTAAAGGAGCATCAAACGACGTTCAGGTTTTTGTTAGACAACGTACGTGAAATGGTGGCAAAACAATATATAGAAAACCCAATGAACCGGATGAGTGATATTGCATTTTTACTTGGTTTTTCAGAACAGAGCGCTTTTTCTCGAGCGTTTAAAAAGTGGACGGGAAAGTCGCCCGTTGAATATAGGAATACATTAAATTAATTGATTATAAATATATTAAAAAAAATCTGTGCTATTTCGCATCATTAACAGTTTCTTTGGGGAATAGGGCTTAATTCGATAGTTGACTTTACTCAGCCATCATACCTGTATAGAAAACGATGCATAAATATCAGCCGTATGAAACGAAAGTTGCTATAAGCAATAATAAGCAAAAGTTTTTATTAAGTCAGGTCTTAGTCTTTAAGTTCAGCATCTAATATAGAGACAACCTGTTTGGTAGCATCGCATAATTCATTAAATATCTTAGCGGGAATGTCTGCTGAACCATCGCGACTGATGAGTTCTATAGCTTCTGCTTTTTCGGCCAGACCAAAAGCACCAATGCTTCCGCAGGAGCTTTTCATTTTGTGAGATACGTTGAATATTTCTTCAGCGTTTTGATTTTGTATGGCTGTTTCAATATCATTCAATTGAACTGGTAGACTTTGTAAGCACATCATTATTACATCTTTAAATGCATCACCCATTAATTCTTTCATTTCGGCAAATGCATGGGTGTCTATAGCAGCTTGTGACATGTTAAATCCTGAAAAACTAAACTTTATTTATGCGAGAACTCATGTCACCGACAAGTACAGCTTCGGGAACATTGATTTTTAATGTTGACACGATATTGCAGTAAATACCGGGGACGGCCTTAAATGAAACCCATAGGGTATTGAGTTTCATGTCTAGATTGACAAATAAAATTTCATTGTTGAACTGTTTTAATGCAAACTCAATATTGGCAAGGGTGTCCTTAATATATTTTTCTGGTTTTGTTTTAAGTTTGGGAATTATCATCAAGACATCACTGACGGGACCGCCATCTTTGTCTCTGGTCGGTGCCAGTTTCCATAATGGTTCTGCAGGATTAAGATCGACGCTAAGTTTTAAATTTGTTTCGTCCATACTAAAACCATCTTGTTAGATTATAAAAAAATTAACAATAAGAGAGTCTTTATTGCGCACTTCCTTTAAGATAATAGCCCGACAGCCCGATAATGGCTAACATATTTTATAAATTTATTCCGGTTTCAATAAGTTGTTGATGCAGAAGACACAATAAACCGGTTAAAGCTGCTGCATAAGCCATTGACGAATATGCTGTATTTCTTCTAAACAAACAGCATGGCCCATATCGTACTCATGCCATTGTACTTCAATATTATTAGCATCGAGTTCCTCCATGCTTTGTATGCCATATCGATAGGCGACGACATCGTCCTGTCTGCCGTGTGCCATGAATACCGGGGTCTCACCAGCACAGTCACTGATTTCATCAGCCAAAGTTTGCGGTAATGCGAGGTATGTTGATAAAGCGATAATCCCCGCCAGCGGTCTTGGATAACGACAGCCGCAGTGCAGGGCAATTGCACCGCCCTGTGAAAACCCTGCAAGAATTATTCTGCCGGATTCTATGCCATCGGCTTCCTGTTCTTCACAAAGCTGCTTTAAAATAGCGGATGATTCTCTTATGCCGACCTCATCTTCATCATCGACGATGGACAGACTGCTGACGTCATACCAGCCAGGCATATGGTAACCCTGATTGATGGTGATGGGGCGTACAGGTGCATGTGGGAAAATAAAGCGGATGGCATAGTGCGACGGCAGTTGAAACTGGTCAATAATCGGTACAAAGTCATTACCATCGGCACCCAGACCATGTAACCATATAATAACGGCGTCTGGCCGAGGCTCTGTTTCGATAATGATGGAATCTAGTTCGGACATAAGTATGTATTAAT
>Ga0316188_10000489_pt1 | contig 17101 bp, 17 predicted proteins | sample Phiworburrow1_MG_FD_204933 | JGI IMG/M metagenome (GOLD analysis project Ga0316188, IMG submission 204933) | Coastal sediment microbial communities from Maine, United States - Phippsburg worm burrow 1 | ecosystem: Environmental > Aquatic > Marine > Coastal > Sediment | place: USA: Maine...
AAGGACACCCGCCTGACTGGATTACCATTGATCCCGGGATTTATGAAATAGGGCATAATTTCGATACATTTTGTTTCGACAATGAACTGGACAGACATAAGGTGTATTTGGAAACCTACGAAATCTCAAACAAACTTATAGTCAATAAAGAATATTTAGAATTCATAAAAGAAGGAGGTTATAATTCGTTTGAATTTTGGCATGCCGAAGGATGGGATTGGATATGCAAAAATCAGGTTTTATCCCCACTGTACTGGCATGATATTGAAGGTGAATGGTATAACTATACGCTGGAAGGGTTACAAAAAATTAATCCGGATGCCCCAGTAACTCATCTATCCTATTTTGAGGCCTTTGCCTTTGCTCAATGGAAAGGCTGTCGTTTACCAACAGAATTTGAATGGGAAGTAGCACAACCATTTTTCTCCTGGGGCAGTCGATGGGAATGGACCGAAAGTGCTTACCTCCCATACCCCGGTTATAAAAAGGCCGATGGTGCCCTGGGTGAGTACAACGGCAAATTTATGGTAAATCAGAAGGTCCTTCGTGGTGGATCTTTCGCCACTCCATCAAATCATACACGACCTACCTACCGGAATTTTTTTCATCCTCATCTTAGATGGCAATATACAGGCTTAAGGTTAGCCAGGTAATTCCGACAAAAGCAGTATGCAGGAAAAAAAAACATTGATTTCTAAGTCACAATTCCACGAAGACGTTTATAAAGGGCTAACCGATTTTCCCAAACATTTATCTTCAAAATATTTCTATGATGCAAAAGGAGACAAGTTGTTTCAGGAAATTATGGATATGCCCGAATATTATCTCACGAATTCCGAATTTGAAATACTCGATAAGTTTAAAGATGAAATATGCCGTGTATTTGTTAAGGATTCAAAGGAATTTGACCTTATTGAATTAGGGGCCGGAGATGGAAAGAAAACAAAAATTCTATTGAGACATCTGGTGGGAAAGGGGATTCCGTTTCAGTATATCCCCATAGATATTAGCAATAATGCGTTGGATCTACTAGTGGCATCAATAAATGACGAACTGCCAAAAGTCCACGTAAAACCTTTGCAGGGCACCTATTTTGAAACACTGGAAAAACTCTGCTCCATGGATCACAAAAGGAAGGTCATTATGTTTCTTGGCTCAAATATTGGAAATTTATTACACCCGCAGGCGGTTGCCTTTTTAAAAAGTATTCGGCAACTTATGAATAGTGAGGACCTTTTCTTTGCAGGATTTGATCAAAAAAAACATCCCAGGACTATCTTAAATGCCTATAACGATGTTGCAGGTATTACCGAAAGATTCAATAAAAATTTACTGACCAGAATAAACAAAGAGCTCAACGCCAATTTTGATCTTGAAAAGTTTCTACATTGGGAAGTATACGATCCGGAAACGGGTACTGCCAAAAGTTACCTGGTTGCCAGGGAAAATCAGTCGGTTCATATAAATGCACTCAATCTTACAGTAAATTTTGATGCATGGGAAACCATTCATACAGAAATATCACAGAAATACGACGACCAAGTGGTTTCATGGTTAGCGGAGAAAGCAGGAATGTGTATAAGCAGAATTTTTAGTGATGAAAATAAATATTACAAAAACTATATTTTAAAAAAACAGGCTTGAAAACTATTTGAATTAATACAATTAATGCAGAAAGCACCAATACAAAGAACAGTATATGTCCATGTAAAGGGCTAGCATCATATTATTCCCTTGAGATTCATGAATCGGAATTAAAGATGCAGCCCGGCATTAACCTGAGATCACAGAACCGGCAGAACAAATAAAGGGGTCGGTTGCTTTTTGGAAGGGGGTAGAAATTAATGAATAAAAAAACCGGAACAATCATAGAATGTCCCGGTTTAATAAACGCTAATTGTTAATTACAACTCCAATACAGCATTTTCTGCACCAGCAAAATCATTCCACTGGTAACTGTCTGCTTCAGTTTCATTAACATAATTTCCATCTACAAGATATCTGAACTCGTAGCTATTTTCTTTTGGTAAGTCAAACGTTCCTTTAAAAGTTCCGTTTTTAAGTTTTTTCAACATACTACCTTTAGGGTTCCAATTATTGAAATCTCCTACTACTGCAACTTTTTTTGCATCTTCAGCTGGTACGGTAAAAGTAACCTTACATACCGGCTTTGTTTTTAAATATTGTTTTGCGATTGCCATAATTCTTAAATTTTGTAATTATGGTGCAAAAGTAATATATTAAATACCTCATTTCCAATGATTAAAATCATATTTATCATTTTCTTAATATATCGATGCCTTTTGGTTCACTTTGGTAAAAAGGAAGTGGTTCTTTTTAGAAGTAGGTAATTTCTACATCATCTTTCTAACGATTTGCAATATGAAATCTATCTCTTTTAGGGTATTATAAAAGTGAAAACTCAACCTGATGCCTTCTCCTCGTCTGGAACAGACCACATTTTCTCCTTTTAAATGATTAAATAACGCGTCATCACCCTTGATGTTAAAAATAGTACTATGCTCCTTTCTTTGAGCAACATTTTTATTTAATAAACCCAATTCATTAAAACCGCTCATAGCTTTGTTACTCAGCATCTGGTTATGGTCCATAATTTCTTTCATCCCAATACCTTTTAAAATTTCCAATGCACATTTAAGACTTCCAAAACTTAAACTATCCAGGTGTCCGGGCTCAAAGTGTTTATTAAAAGCAATTGGTTTTTGTCTGTTGAGATCCGCATTAGCCGCATTAAAACCGGTAGTTTTTAAGGTAAATCTACTTTTTGCCAAATCTTTGAATAACATAAATCCGTTACCTGTTCCTGCCAACAACCATTTATAGCCACTTGCCCCAAGTACATCAATCCCAGAGTTTTCAAAGTCAAACTCAAATGCACCACAAAATTGAGTACCGTCTGCAATGATCAGTAGCTGAGGAAATTCCTTCTTCAGTGACTTAAGGAAATCCAGGTTTACACGTATTCCGTTGATCCATTGAACTAAACTTAGTGCCAGTACCGTGATTGAATTGGCCCTTACTTTTTCTAAAATATTCTGTTCTAGCTGTTCGTCAATTTTAGCATATGAAATTTGAAAACCTCTGCTTTCAAAAGGCCAATTTACAGAAGGGTAATCATTTTCAAGCAGCAATATCTGTTCTTTATCATCCATTCCCTCAAGCAGCATATTCAACCCAATGGAGAAATTTGGAACCAGGGCAACAAGATCCTTGCTGCACTTAAAAAACTTCCCAACCATTTGCCTTGTCTCACTTATAACGCTCAGGCTTTCAATTTTCATTGAACTGCCACCAACAAGATAATCCAAATCATGGTTTTGACGCCACTCCAAAATCCCATCTCCTAAAAGTCCATATGTTGCCGTATTGGCATAAATGCTATGACTAAGAACAGGATATGATTTTCTGTTAATTTGGATCATTGATTTCTGTCATAATTTTTCATATACTGTATCTTTGTATCTAAAGATAGCTATAAGAATGTTTTCCAGGGATAAAAGTAATTCTATTGTTGACAAAGAACAGCATGAACAGCTGGAGTATGCGCATAAGCGAATTAAGCAGAAAAAAAACCTCTACGTTCATTTTGTGCTATTTCTGATAGGAAGCATCTTTCTGATTCTGATCAATAAGATTCTGAAATACGGCGAGGAATATAATTGGTTCATATGGGTCATTATATTCTGGGCATTCTTTCTTATTCTTCACATCGTGAATGTTTATGTCACTCAAAAGTTCATGGGAACTGACTGGGAACGCGGACAGCGCGAAAAATTAGTCAAAAAACAAAGGGAGCGTATAAAAGAACTGCAAAAAGAAATTGATACCGATTTTCCCATGACCAATTATAAAAAAAAAGAATAGTGGGTAAAATTGTAATGATAGCTGCAGTTGGAAAGAATAATTCTCTGGGAAAGGATAATGATCTTCTCTGGCACCTTCCTGATGATTTTAAGCGATTTAAGCAATTAACTACAGGTCATAAAATTATAATGGGCAGAAAAACATTTGAAAGTTTTCCAAAACCACTGCCAAATCGAACGCATATAGTTATTACCAGAGATTACAATTATAAACTGGATTTGCCCAACTGTATTGTTGTGCATTCTATGGAGGAAGCTTTGAAACTAATACAGGATGATACCCTAACCTATATTATAGGGGGAGGGGAAATTTATGATTTGGGAATGCCTTATGCCGATGTTTTGGAAATTACCCGAGTCCATGAATCCTTTGAAGCTGACACTTTTTTTCCCCAGATAGATGAAAGCATATGGAAACTTACCCAGGAAGAATTTCACTCAAGCGACGAAAGGCATAAATTCGATTTTACCTACCTCACCTACCAAAGACGATAATCCAGGAAAAAATATATTTTCATATCTGACCCTTGCATGACCTGAGGCATTTTCATAGAATAGGCCTGGTGTGACTGTTGATAATCTCAAAAATTGAGATATTCGATTTGTTTTAATCCATCAACATCTTCCAGAAAGGAAGTCAAGATCTTTGTATCCTTATTCGTATAAAACCGAAGCAGACCGGAAGTTTTTCCGGAATTTTGCAGATCGTTCTTTATAAGAATGGCCTGGGTTTGTTTGGCAACCGCCGCACCACAATCTATTATATTAACATGAGAGGGTACTAATTCCCTTAAAACCGGAATTAAATAGGGATAATGCGTACACCCCAAAACAATATGATCCACATTTGCTCTGAGCATTGGCTCTATATAGTGGGTCAATAATTGTCGGGTCTCATTTGAATCTATTTTTCCAGCTTCAATTAATGGAACAAGCCCAAAACCATCCTGTTCAACTATGGTTATTTCTCCGGCATGATCTTTTGAAGTTTTTAAAAAGAGACTGCTGCTTAATGTTCCCTTGGTTGCCAATACCCCCACCGTTCCTGTTCCGGAATTCAATGCCGCTGGCTTAATAGCGGGTTCAATACCTATAAAAGGCACATCGTACGACTCTCTTAAATGAGCTATTGCGTTGGTCGTTGCAGTATTGCAGGCCACTACAATAAGTTTACAGCCCTTGGCCAGTAATAATTCCGTGTTTTTAATGCTTAAGGCAATTATTTCTTCGCTGGTTTTTTGACCATAAGGAGCATTCTTACTATCTGCCAGATAAATCGTATGCTCATGGGGCAACAGAGCATGTATTTCTTTCCATATAGATGTACCTCCCACTCCCGAATCAAAAATACCTATGGGTTGTGCATTCATGTTAAATGCGATTTATGGTAATTTATTTTAAATAACAAAGTTATACAATCCTAAAACAAGGTTTCAGTACTCACCCGGGTAATTATTATGTGCCATATCCCTTATCATTCTATTGCTCATATAAAGCAAGGTTTTAGAACTGTGAGGATTAAAGAATTGAATTTCGGTGTCATTAAAAAATTAGGCAAAAAAAAACCGTCCTTAAGGGGACGGAATTAATATAAGTTGAATTAAACAAAAAATTAAAATCCTAATTCCTGTTTTACTTCTGCCAATAGATCCTTGCCATTTGCAACAATTAAACCGCCGCCTTGAGTAGCATCTATCACGTAATCATATCCTTGCGCTGCAGCTACTTTTTCTATCGCTGCTTTTGCTTTTATAGAAATTGGTTCAAACAATTCTGCCTGCTTCTTAGCTAATTCCTGTTGTGCTGCTTGTTGTGCTTCTCCAATGTTTTTCTCAAAACCCTGAAGTTCCTGAGCTCTTTTTTGATTCTCTTCTTCAGATTTTGTGGTAGCTTCATTTGAATACTGAGTATATTTATTTTTTAGTTCCGTCATAGAACTCTCAATATCTGCCCTGTAGGTTTCCTGTAGTTTTTTTAGCTCTGCCTGTGCAGCTTTCATTTCAGGCATCTCGCCCAATAATTCCGTTACGTTGATGTGCGCAATCTTACTTTGTGCATTTACAAAACTAGTAGCGGCTACTATGAAAATTATGGCTATTGCTACTTTTTTAAACTGTTTCATGATTTTTGAATTTACTATTTGAGTGTTAATTTAATTAAATTTCGAGTTTTAGTTTTTAGTGTCTTCGTTATTTTCAATTATTTGTTTTCTTTCCTCTTCTTTTTCCTTTCTTTTTGCTTCCCGCTCTTCTAATAATTTGTTTCTTCTTTCCTCATATGCCTTTTTGCGTTCTTCTCTTATTTTAAGCTGCTCTTCCCTTCGCTCTTCAGCTGTTTTTATTCTTGTTTCTTCCGCTTGCTTTGCCATTGCCTGCCTTTCGAGTAAAGCATCACTTATTTCCTCTTCTTCCGGCTCCCCTTCAAAGGTGTCCAACTGGCTTTTGGTGTTTGCTTTAGCCTTTGGTTTACTAACCTTCCTGGTCCTTGCAATACCTCTCAGCACTAACTCGCTAATATCGTGCCTTTTTTCGGAGTACAACATTACGACATCCGCAGATTTATCAAAAATAAAATCGTACTTTTTATTTGCACCTATTTTTTGCACTTCATTAAAAACCTGATCCTGTATAGGCTGTATTAGTCGCTGCTTTTGCAGAACCAAATCACCTTTGGGTCCAAATCGGTTTTGTTGATATTCCAGCATTTCCTTTTCCAGAATCTGAATTTCTTCTTCTCTTTCCAGGATGAGTTCATTGGTCAATAACACTTTTTCAGCCATCAAATCCTTCTTCATTTGATCCACTTCACTTTGTTTCTGCTCAATTTCTACTTTCCATCTTTGGACTTTGTTTTCCAATTGCTCACTGGCATCTCGGTATTCTTCAACATTTTCGAGTATATACTCCATGTCTACATAACCTATTCTAACACCTCTTTGCGCAAACGTGTAAGACCAAAGCAATAAACCAACAATTATTAAAAGAACTTTTGTCTTCATTATTCAATTCGTTTTATTACATAGAAAATATCGTGCCAAAATTACTAATTATTTTAAAATGAGTGGATTACCTAAAAGTATTATTGGAAAAATTTCCCAGGTTAGAATTGCTGCCCTATAATAAAGTGCGTTTGCCATCCGCTTGGACCATTGCCTGCAGATTGTGGCCGTCCATCCTCATCAAATCCATAACCAAAGTCAATTCCCAACAGACCAAAAGCCGGCATAAATATCCGGACCCCCACTCCGGCCGATCGTTTTAACAGAAACGGATTATATTCCTGAAAATTGTTGAAATTATTACCTGCCTCTAAAAAAGTTAAGGCATAAATAGACGCAGAAGGCTTTAATGTTAATGGATATCGAAGTTCCAGAGAATATTTATTGAACACAATTCCACCCTCCTGCTGCCCTGTAATGGGATCGAGTGGTGTTATGGAATTATTCTCATACCCCCTTAATTGTATAGTCTCTCTGCCATCTAGCGTAAAATTACCACCGAGGCCATCCCCTCCCATGAAGTATCTTTCGAAAGGCACCTTACCCACATCACTGTTATAGCTTCCGAGAAATCCAAACTCAACATTTGTACGCAGTACTAATTTCCCTACTATTCGCGTATACCAGTCTCCTTTAAATTTAATTTTAAAATACTCCAACCACTTAAACCTTTCCTGCTCAATAGTCTGCAACTCATTTACCTCATCCGGGGTTAAAGGACGATCCTGGGAGATTAAACCAAGTTCATCGCTTCTTTCCTGCAAAGCCGCATAATCCGTATTGTTAAAAAGGGAATAGGGAGGGGTCATCTTGGCGGTTACTTCAAAAATGGAACCTGATAATGGGAATATCCTTCCCGGGCCCGCCGAACTCCTGGATATCCCCAAGGTGTAGGCAAGAGAATTGGAGCTTCCATTACCAAAATTAAAGAGACCGGAATTATAGTTTTTAAAATCATATAACTGATACCCCAATGAATGGGATATGGTGAAAAAGTCATCTGGCCATTGTACTCTTTTAGCAAGCCCAACCGAAGCACCAGTAATAGAAAATTGCTGATCTTTATTTACCTGAATCCTTCCTGAACCGTCAAATGAGGCCAAAAATTGCTGCGTCCTGGAAAGCGAAAAATTAAATCTTACCGGTCTTTTGCCTCCAAGCCAGGGCTCGGAAAAACTAAGACTATAAACCCTGAAAGTCCTACTGGCCTGCAGACGCAATGCAAATGTTTGCCCGTCGCCCATTGGAACCGGAGTATAGGCCTTCCCATTAAAAATATTTTTTATTGAAAAATTATTGAAAGACAAGCCCAGGGTACCTATAAATCCGCCACCGCCATAACCTCCCTGAAGCTCAATCTGACTCGCTCCTGATTCTACAAGGCTATACTTTAAATCAACAGTACCGGCATTTGGATCGGGGTTAAGAATATCGGGTTTTATTTGTTCGGCATCAAAAAAGCCAAGTTGCCCCAATTCCCTTACACTCCTGACAATATTGTCCTTGCTGTATTTCTGTCCGGGACGAGTCCGTAATTCCCTGAATATGACATGATCATTGGTTTTGTCATTTCCTTCAACATAAACATGGTTCAAAAAAGTCTCTTTACCTTCAATAATCCTGATCTCGAAATTTATCGTATCGTTCTGGGCAGATACCTCAACCGGATTTATCTGCGAAAATAAATAGCCGTTATTTTGATAAAGGTTTGTGATATCTTCAGCATCCGGTTTAGTATCATCTGCAATGCGTTCTCTCAAAAGTACCCCATTATAAGTATCCCCTTTTTTAATACCTAAAACCTTATTTAGCTGACCATCGGTATATACCGAATTTCCAATAAAATTAATATCTCCGAAGTAGTATTTATTACCCTCCTCAACTTTGATATCTATATTTATTTTCTTGTCATTAACTATGGTAATGGAATCTGTGAGTACCCTGGCATCCCTATAACCTTTCTCGGCATATTTATCAACCATGGCTGCCAGATCCTCCTGATAGTCAGCTTCAATATATTTTGATTTTTTCCAAACCCTGCCAAATTGTTGTTTCTTGGTATTTTTGAGTGATTTGCGCAACTGTTTGTCAGAGAGCATTTTATTACCATCAATAGTAATATTTTTAATCTTTACCTTATCTCCGGTTTTAATATTAACCACCATGCTTTCCGCATTGGTATCTGAAGTGTCTATGGCGGTGGCAATTGTTACTTTTGCATTTAAATAACCATCCTTTTTGTACTTGTTCTGAATATAATTTCTGGTATTGGAAATAAAGCTCTCTGTTACCTTCTTTCCCTTTTTAAGGTCTGTCTCCTTAATTATATCGTCTATTTTTTTCTTTTTAATCCCATATATCGTAACCTTAGATAAAGTAGGTCTTTCTACAATATCAAGTTCCAGGTAGACTGTTTCACCTTCAATATTGGAGATATAAAATTTAATATCACTGAACAATTCAAGGTCCCAAAGTTTTTTAATGACGTCACTTATCTGATCACCCGGAACCGTAATTGGCTGACCTTCCCTGAGTCCTGTAAATGTAATAACGGTCTGCTCATTATAGCTTTGCAAGCCTTTAACTTCGATTCCTCCCAGGATATATTTTTTTCCATTTCCATAGGGAGTTTCCTGTGCAGAAGTGATTGTAGTAAAAAGGAGTAGTAAAAGTAAAATCAGAAGTTCAAGTGATATGAACTTTTTCATATCGCTAGTTGAGTTGTTCGCTAGTTTTTCCAAATCTTCGTTCTCTGTGCTGGTAATTCTTTATAGCCTCTAACAAGTGATGCTCATTAAAATCGGGCCAAAATACATCAATAAAATATAATTCAGCATACGCTATCTGCCAAAGCAAAAAATTGCTAATCCTGTGTTCACCACTGGTGCGGATAAGCAAGTCTACGTCTGGTAAATTTCGCGTGTAAAGATGGTTATTTATAATGGTTTCATCAATATTTTCGGGAGAAATTATATTATTTTTAACTTTGGCACTAATGGCTTGAACCGCATTCTTAATCTCTTCTCTTGAACCGTAACTTAAAGCAAGAGTCAGGGTCATAGTGGAATTCTGACTTGTTTTGGCCATTACTTCTTTGAGTTCTCTAAGGGCCCTGGCAGGAAGTGATTCAATATTGCCAATAGCATTAAGCTTAATATTATTCTCGTTTAGTGTCGGAAGTTCTTTCTTTAAAGACGACACCAATAACTTCATCAATGTTTCAACCTCTATTTTTGGTCGCTGCCAGTTTTCTGTGGAAAAGGCATAAAGGGTAAGATATTTAATCCCAAGTTTTGAGCAGTTAACAGCCACATCCCGTACTGCCTTTACACCATGTTCGTGACCAAAAACACGTAGCCTCCCCTGTTGTTTCGCCCATCTCCCATTACCATCCATTATGATAGCGAGATGCTGCGGAAGTTTCCCGTTTTTTAATTCATCAATAGTGTTCATCATAGGTGCTACTCAAAACAATCGGAACATGGTTTTCTACCAAAGGTATAAGTTAGTGTAATTCCCGAGAAAACATACCAATCATCGCTAAAAATATTTCCAAACTTAAATTGTTCATAATTAGATCCTTCCGGATTACTTCCATCCAAATTGTCAGTAAAAGTCAACCGAGCTCCTATTTCTGCGCCTATAATCAAAAACTGATTCAACCTTGCCTTTAGTCCAACGGTCATTGGAATGGCAAAAGAGCCTTCCTTTTGATCTAAATCCTGCACCTGCCCGGCATCAAAATATTTATACCCATATCTGAAATAGGTAATACCTGTATATAAATATGGGGTAAACGCAGGCCCTAATTTATGCAAATTATACTCTACAAAGTTAAATTCCAGTCCTGCAGATGCCTCCAGCACAGAATTATCCATCTTATAGCCCCTTTGTTGTCGGGAAGAAATACTAGATTTTGTGTCATCTGCAGTAAACTTGCCATAAATAACGCTACCTCTCCATGCATAGCGCTTGCTTTTATTCCATTTAAAAATCCCCCCGATCGCCGGACCTGAAGGTGCGATATAGTTTGTTCTTCCGACATCTCCAATATTATTGGTGCCCCCGGCATAAATTCCAATTTCGTAAGTTTGGCCATTTAGCAAGCCAAATCCAAACAAAAGAATAACAACAATAAAAGCTCTCATTAATTTCAAAAGTTTGCTAATATAATTAATAAGGTATTTTATACCTATTTTATCTTATACCTCTGGTACCTTTTGATAAACAGTATTTGCAGTTATTTATTGTTTTGAGGAAGTATCTAATTCCGCTTATCCTGTCCCCATAACAATTTGTTTCTTATGGTTTCCAAAAAGCTTTCGGAAGTGTAGGCAATCATTTTTATGTTAAACGAGGCCCTTTTAACCGTAATTTCTTTTTCATTTTCTATAGTTGCAATTCGCGAATCTAAAGAAACCAGATGATTTTCTTCGCGGCCTGAAACTTTTAACCGAATGATGGTATCGTCTGAAATGACCAGGGGCCTCGCATTTAAATTATGGGGTGCAATTGGTGTAATTACAAGGGATTGTACGCCGGGCATTATCACAGGGCCTCCACAGCTGAGGGAATAGCCTGTTGACCCTGTCGGTGTGGCCACTATAAGGCCATCTGCCCAATAAGAGGTCAAATATTCATTATTAAGGTGGGTTTCTACGGTAATCATTGAGGTAGTATCCTTCCGGCTTACAGATACTTCATTCAGTGCAAAATTCATATCCCTGAATTCAGGGATGTCAAAATCCGCATTCACTTCCACCAAACTGCGTTCATCTATTGCATATGCTCCTGAAACAAAGTCAGCAATCACTCTTCTGACTTCTTCCTTTTTTAAAGTGGATAAAAAACCTAGTCTTCCTGTATTTACGCCAACAATTGGGATCCCCAAATCACGGATATAGGTTATGGCTCTTAAAATAGTGCCATCCCCCCCAAAACTCACAAACATTTCGAAAGACGAATCCAAACCCGTTTTCTGATCAAAGGTATCATATTGCCCTATTTTTCTTGAAGCAGACAACTGCGCATAAAAATCCGATTCAATACTAACCTTCGCCCCAACATTGCTGCATTCGTCCAGTAATTCCATGACATAATCCAGGGTCTCATTCTCGTAGATCTTGGCATATATCGCAATTTTCATTTTAGAATATTTTATGAAATTAGCCTTTGATTATGGATGGTAAAGAAGGTATAACCACATTAAAAAGAACATTTCTGCGCATAGACTTTATACATTAAGGTATTTATCAAGATAATCCGATCTATCCTTTAAATTCTCAATAAACTGATCATCCTTGTTGCCCATAAGTATAGTGTAGTTATAACGTCGGAAGGTGTGCAGCACTTCATTAAAATTATTCGTGTTGATTTTAATGGTAATCTGAATAACCTCATTTCGAACATCTGTAATAAATGCCCCGAGTAACTTGGTGTTATTACTTTCAACTATCTGAGCTATTTCACTAAAAGAATAATCTTTTATTCCTTTTGCCAATACCAATATCCCCCCGGGTTCTGTGAAAAATGGCGTATTTATAAAAACACCAACAATATCATTTAAATTATAGTAACCCATTACCTGTTTTTCATCATCCAAAACAGGTAACAAATTGGATTCATTTCTGGCAAATATTTCGAGGACATCAAGCCATGAAGTGTTAACTGAAGCATAAAAAGATTCGAGATTATACCTGTAGTCCTCAATTTTCTTGTTACTTTCAAATGTTTCAAGATCATTTTCCGATAAGACACCCAAAAATATTTTGTCCTCAACTATTGCCACATGCGAATAGGTGGTGTGCTTAAAAAAATGTATGACTTTTTCAAGTGGGCTTTCCAGATCAAAAACCGGAATTGTAGTTATTATATGTGACTGAATCTGCATCTTCTTAATATCTTACGCAAAATACTAATTTTAAACATCAAAAGGTATGCCTAATTTGTATTTTTGAACCCTGGAAAATATAAATATCGCAAAATGACAAAACTTAGCGTTAATGTTAACAAAATAGCCACTTTAAGAAATTCACGGGGAGGAAATGTTCCGAATCTCTTAAAAGTAGTCGCTGATATAGAAGATTTTGGGGCACAAGGAATCACTATCCATCCCAGACCGGACGAAAGACATATAAAATACGAGGATGCCCGTAAACTAAAGGAGATAGTAACTACTGAACTTAATATTGAAGGTAATCCAATTGATAAATTTATTGATTTAGTACTCGAAGTTCAACCTCAACAGGTTACCCTGGTTCCGGACTCAGTTCATGCGTTAACCTCCAATGCAGGTTGGGATACACTGACTCACAAAGACTTTTTAAAAGAGGTTATTGGGGTGTTTAAAGAAAAACATATTCGCACTTCGATATTTGTAGATCCGGAAATAAGAATGATTGCCGGCGCAGCTGAAACAGGTGCCGATAGAATTGAACTTTATACAGAGCAATATGCAAAGAGTTTTGAAACAGGTAACAGAATTGGGATACAGCCATTCATTGCTGCCGCAAATGCCGCACATGAATTGGGATTGGGTATAAATGCCGGGCATGATTTAAGCCTTGACAACATAAAATACTTTAAAGAAAATATTCCTCATCTGCTTGAGGTTTCCATCGGGCATGCGCTAATTTGCGAATCGCTTTACCTGGGATTGGAAAATGTTATAAAAATGTATTTACATAAATTGCGTTAATGCCATTACTTCATTCAAATATCATTGGCGAAGGCACGCCATTAATTATCCTTCACGGATTTTTAGGCATGTCCGACAACTGGAAAACACTCGGCAACAAATATGCCTCTGCCGGTTTTCAGGTTCATTTAATAGACCAGCGCAATCACGGAAAAAGTTTCTGGTCTGATATTTTTACCTATGAGGAAATGGTCAATGACCTAAGGGCGTATTTGGAACATTACCAATTATCCAAAGTGTGCTTTTTGGGGCATTCTATGGGTGGAAAAACCGCTATGAAATTCGCCTGTACATATCCTGAGCTTACCGATAAATTGATAGTTGCCGATATTGCTCCAAAATATTACCCCCCGCATCATAAGAACATTCTTCATGCCTTAACAACCTTGGCGCTGGACAAAATAAGTTCCAGGAAGGAGGCTGATGAAGCGCTTTCAAAAGAATTGACGGATATGGGAATAAGACAATTTTTATTAAAAAATCTTTATTGGGTAGAAAAAGAACAACTGGGGTTTAGATTTAATTTGAATGTTCTGAGTACAAAAATGGAGGAGATTGGAGATACGATAAGTGCTACCGATATTTTTAACGGGCCAACGCTATTCCTTAAAGGTGACAGGTCGGCTTATATTACGCCAGAAGATATACCGGAAATAAAGAGGCATTTTCCACTGGCTGAGATTAAAAGTATTGCAAATGCCGGCCACTGGCTTCATGCAGAGAACCCGCAGCAATTCTATGAGGAATCTCTAAAATTTCTGATTTCATAAAAATTCAGGCTATTTGTTATGCATGCATAATTATGAAGCCTTATATATTGCGAGTCTCATAATTTTCTTTAAATTTGATTCCAATGTGGCAGATTATACTCTGAGCAATAATTAACACAAAAATATTAATATGAAAAAGCTTTTAGCATTATTCGGTTTTGGGCTTCTTTTAGTATCATGCAGTAATGACGACAACGGAGGAATTACTCCTCCCGATGGACCGGAAGATATAGAATATACCAGTGGTTCTGCTGATTTTTCAAACTTCGTTGCGGTTGGTAATTCATTAACGGCAGGATATTCTGATGCGGCTCTTTTTATAGATGGGCAAACGGCTTCATATCCAAATATGATGGCATCCAATTTTGCACTTGCAGGAGGTGGCGCCTTTAATATTCCCTTTATGGCCGATAATTTAGGTGGAGCAACCCTTGGGGGGCAATCACTTTTTGGAAACAGATATATTCTGGATTTTTCTACAGGTGACCCTGCACCGGTTCCGATTGAAGGCACAGGTACAACCGAAATAACCAATAAACTTTCCGGCACCTTTAATAATATGGGAGTGCCGGGAGCCAAGAGTTATCATTTGATAGCCCCCGGATATGGAAATATAGCGGGTATTGCCGTCGGCCTCGCCAATCCGTATTATGCCAGGTTTGCAAGTTCAGATAACGCAACCATTATTGGTGATGCTGCTGTGCAAAATCCAAGTTTTTTCTCACTTTGGATAGGACATATTGATATTTTAAATTATGCGACTTCAGGTGGTGTCGGGATTGATCAAACAGGTAATCTGGATCCATCTACCTACGGAAGCAATGACATCACTGATCCTATGGTTTTTGCAGGTGTTTATAACGGATTACTGCAAACTTTAACTGAAAATGGTGCAGACGGCGTGGTTGCAAATATCCTAGACATAAACTCACTTCCTTATTTTACAACGGTTCCATACAATCCAGTACCATTGGATGAAGCTACCGCTGCCCTTCTTAACGGGGCATATGCAGCCTATAATGGGGGAGTAGCGCAAATTGCCGCATTGAACGTGATAACGCCAGAAGAAGCAGCTGCACGAGTGATTTCTTTTCAAGCAGGTGATGCAAACCCTGTGGTTATTATAGATGAAGATTTAACAGATTTAACCGGTTTCAACCCTGCCCTTATTAATATGCGACAGGCTACACCGGAAGATTTATTGGTATTCACCTCTCAAACCATCATTGGAACACTGGCTAATCCTAATGATCCCACTTCTATTAATGGAGTTGCCGTTCCTTTGGCAGACAAATGGGTACTAACGCCTCAGGAACAACAATTGGTATCAAATGCAGTAGCAACTTTCAATCAAACAATAGAGGCACTTGCGCAACAGTATAACTTAGCTTTCGTAGACGCACAAGAGTTAATGAACTCAATTACTGATACAGGCATTCCCTTGAGCGATGGAAGTACTGTTACGGCAACCTATGCTACAGGGGGTGCTTATTCTTTAGATGGCGTTCACCCTTCACCAAGGGGATATGCCTTGCTTGCTAATTTATTCCTCGAAGTTATTAACGAAAAATATGGATCTAATATGCCAGGAGTTAATCCACTGGATTATACGGGACTATATATTAAATAATAACAAAATATAATTACATTTAAGGGTGTCTATTCATTTAGGCACCTTTTTTATTAATCCTAAATACCAAAACAAATGAAACTAATTCTTCGAATTTTACTGAGCGCCCTTGCAGTGGTTATACTGTCAAAAATACTTCCCGGAGTTGGAGTAGATTCCTATACCACAGCAATCATTGTTGCTATTGTATTGGGTCTGTTAAATTTTATAGTAAAACCTATTTTGGTTATTCTGACTTTGCCTATTACCATATTGACTTTGGGCTTATTCCTGCTTATTATTAACGCCTTGATTATCTTGATGGCAGACAAATTTGTATCAGGTTTTACTGTGGATTCTATTTGGTGGGCATTACTGTTCAGCCTTTTATTGACTTTCCTTGAATCGATCTTATTCTCATTTTTAAAAGAGGATTAAATCTCCTTATTCAACATTTGATAATCAGCTATTTAAAAACTTGTCCCACTTCAGAAAATATCCTATTTTTGCATCCCATTTTAGAAAGCAAATACAGAGATATCGATGAACATTCAGAAAGAGCAGATAGACGAGTTAAATGCCATTGTTAAAGTAGCAATAACAAAAGACGACTATAGCGACAAGGTAGATAAAATTCTTAAGGATTATAAGAAACAAGCCAATATTCCCGGGTTCAGGAAAGGACAGGTTCCTATGGGATTAATCAAGAAACAATATGGCAAGGCCGTTTTGGTTGATGAAGTAAATAAACTTTTACAGGATAACCTCAACAAATACCTCACCGAAGAAAAGTTGGATGTGCTTGGAAATCCGCTCCCTAAGCAACAGGATAATTTTAATTGGGACGGAGAAGACTTTTCTTTTGAATTTGAATTAGGCCTTGCACCTAGTTTTGAAGTGGCGCTAAAGACAAAAAAACCGGTAATACATTATAAGATTGTTGCCGATAAGAAAATGATAGATGAACAGGTTGATCGTATTAGAAAACAATACGGAAAACTGATTAGTAAGTCCCGGATTGGGAAGAATGATGAGCTTACGGGCATTTTTAAAAATGAAGAAGAGGGAATAGATCATAAGTCCACTCTTGAAATGTCTAAATTAAAGAGTAAAAAAGCCATAGACGGTCTTCTGGGAAAAAAA
>Ga0316188_10000491_pt1 | contig 17087 bp, 16 predicted proteins | sample Phiworburrow1_MG_FD_204933 | JGI IMG/M metagenome (GOLD analysis project Ga0316188, IMG submission 204933) | Coastal sediment microbial communities from Maine, United States - Phippsburg worm burrow 1 | ecosystem: Environmental > Aquatic > Marine > Coastal > Sediment | place: USA: Maine...
CGCAGCGGCCCCCGATGAGCGCCGGCGTGCGCGCCCAGGCCCTGGCCTGGCTGCAGCTGGACGACCCGATCGCCAAGGCCGCAGCGGTGCGGCTGGCGCCGGCGCAGGCGCTGGCACCCGACCTCAAGGCCGAGCTGTCGCCGACCGGCCCGCTGCCAGGGCGACCGACCCGGCCGCGATTGGTCGACCCGTCGTCCCTGCCGCGGCGGTCACCCTTCACGACCGAGGGCCGCGCCGCGCTGCTGCACGCGGTTGCACACATCGAGTTCAACGCGATCAACCTGGCGCTGGACGCCGTCTGGCGGTTCCCCGGCCTGCCCGAGACCTACTACCGCGACTGGCTCCAGGTCGCCGCCGAGGAGGCATTGCACTTCACGCTGCTGCGCGAGCACCTGCTGTCGCTGGGCCACGTCTACGGCGACTTCGACGCCCATGACGGCCTGTGGGCGATGACCGAACGGACTGCAGGCGACGTCACGGCCCGCATGGCGCTGGTGCCGCGCACCCTGGAAGCCCGCGGGCTGGACGCCACGCCGCCGATGCAGCGCCGGCTGCGCAAGGCCGGCGACCTGCGCGCGGTGGCGATCCTGGACGTGATCCTGCGCGACGAGATCGGCCACGTCGCGGTCGGCAACCGCTGGTACCGCTGGCTGTGCGAGCGGGACGGGCTCGATCCGGTTGCGCACTATGCCGAGCTGGCAGGCCGTTTCGGGGCGCCGCGCCTGCGGCCCCCCTTCAACCTCGACGCACGGCGCGCCGCCGGCTTCAGCGCCGAGGAGATCGCGGCGATGCCGGCGCGATGAGTACACTGACCCCGATCCCCTGCAACCCGACAGCGAGAGTCTTTCCATGAACAGCCTATCCACCCGTCGCTTCCTGCAAACCGCCGGCCTGTTGGTCGCCGGCCTGTGGCTCGCCGCCTGCGGCAAGAAGGAAGAGCCGCCGGCGCCTGCCCCGGCCGCCGCGCCCGCGCCTGCGCCGGCCATGAAGTCCTACACCGTCGGCACCGACGCCGCGTACGCCCCGTTCGAGAGCCAGAACGAGTCGGGCGAGATCGTGGGCTTCGACGTGGAAGTGGTGCGCGCCATTGCCGACAAGGCCGGCTTCGAGGTCAAGTTCGTCAACACGCCGTGGGAAGGCATCTTCAACGCGCTCGGCCAGGGCGACCGCGACCTGCTGGTGTCGGCGATCACGATCACCGACGAGCGCAAGCAGACGATGGACTTCAGCGACCCGTACTTCGACGCGGCACAGCTGATCGCGGTGCACCAGGACAGCAAGGTCGCGCGCTTCGCGGACCTGAAGAAGCTCAAGGTCGGCGTGCAGACCGGCACCACCGGCGACGAAGCCGTGTCCGACCTGCTGGGCAAGACGAGCACGAACATCAAGCGCTTCGAGTCCACCCCGCTGGCGCTTAAGGAACTGGAAGCCGGTGGGCTGGACGCCGTGGTCGCCGACAACGGCGTCGTCGTGCACTACGTGGCCAACAACCCGGGCGGCAAGTTCAAGACCGTCAGCGACGACAAGTTCGTGCCCGAGCACTACGGCATCGCGGTCAAGAAGGGCAATGCGGAGTTGCTGGCGGCCATCAACAAGGGACTGGCCGAGATCAAGGCCGACGGCACCTACGAGCGCATCTACACCAAGTATTTCGGCGCCCCGGCCGCGCCGGCGGCACCTGCGTCGGCGGCCTCCAGGTAAGACGAGGGGCCCGCCGTGGATCTGCGCTGGGAGATCCTGGCCGGGTACGGCCCGCTGTTCGCCAGCGGGCTGTGGATGACGATCAAGCTCACGCTGGTGGCGATCGGCGTGGGCATGTGTCTGGGGGTGTTGTTCGGGCTGGTGAGCTCGTCGGCCGACGCCCCGGAGCCGGACTTCGCGCCGGCCGCCTGGGCGCTCAAGGTGCTGCGCGGGCTGACGCTGGGCTACGTGACCTTCTTTCGCGGCACGCCCCTGTTCGTGCAGATCCTGCTGGTGCACTTCGCGCTGATGCCGGCCCTGGTGCACCCGGACGGCGGGCTGCTGCTGTCAGGCGACCTCGCGCGCACGTTCCGGCAGGAACACGGCGCCTTCCTTTCCGGCTGCATGGCGCTCAGCCTGAACGCCGGCGCCTACATCAGCGAGATCTTCCGCGCCGGCATCCAGAGCATCCACCGCGGCCAGGTGCAGGCGGCCTACAGCGTGGGCTTCACGCATGCGCAGGCGATGCGCTATGTGGTGCTGCCGCAGGCCTTCCGGCGCATGGTGCCGGCGCTGGTCAACGAAGGCGTCACGCTGATCAAGGACTCGTCGCTGGTCTCGGCCATCGGCCTGGCCGAGCTGGCGCTCGCCGCGCGCACCGTGGCCGGCTCGTATTCACGCTACTGGGAGCCGTACCTGGCGATCTCGGCGCTGTACCTGATCCTGACGCTGACGCTGTCGACCCTGGCCAAGCGGCTGGAGGCGCCGGCGCACCAGCGTGGTCGCTAGAGCCTTGGTCGCGGCAGCGCTTGGCGCGCTCGCCGGCGGCTATGGGGCGTCGAAGAAGTAGCGCTTCAGGCCGGCCAGGATCATCTCCACCGCAATCGCGGTGAGCACCAGCCCCATCAGCTTCTCCGTCGCCGCCACCACCGACTCGCCGAGCACCTTGCGGATGCGATCGGCCGCCAGCAGGACCGCGCCCGACACCGCCATGGCGACCGTCAGCGCGCCCATCCAGGTCCACAGGCTCTCGGGTTGGCGCGACGCCAGCAGCAGCACCGTGGCCATGGCCGACGGACCGGCGAGCAAGGGCACGGCGAGCGGAAAGACGAACGGCTCGCGCCCGGCCTGACCGGTGGCGTAGACCTCCGCGCCGCTGGCGAACACCATGCGCACCGCGATGATCAGCAGGATCACGCCGCCAGCGACCTCGAGCGAACGCTCGGACAGTCGCATCAGCGAGAGAAAGCCCTGCCCCCCGACCATGAACAGCGCCAGCGCGCCAAACGCAATGCCGGTCTCGCGCAGCACGACCAGGGTGCGCCGCTCGGGCCGCACGCCCCGCAGCACCGAGATGTAGATCGGCAGTCCGCCGAGCGGGTCCAGCACCAGCAGCAGCAGCACCAGGGCGGACAGGAAACTGTGGTTCATGGAGGCCGGATTGTGCGCGACCCGGCAGCCATGGCGGTGCGCCTAGCCGCGCGGGTGGTGGTGCGCGTGCAGCTGCCGCAGTCGCTCGCGCGCCACGTGCGTGTAGATCGTCGTGGTGGAGATGTCGGCGTGGCCGAGCAGCATCTGCACTGCGCGCAGGTCGGCGCCATGGTTGAGCAGGTGGGTGGCGAAGGCGTGGCGCAGCGTGTGCGGCGACAGCGGCGTCTGGATGCCGGCCTGCGCCGCATGTCGCTTCACCAGGGACCAGAACATCTGGCGCGTCATCGGTCCGCCGCGCGCGGTGACGAACAGCGCGTCGCTGGCCTGCCCGCGCAGGATGGCCCCGCGGGCCTCGGCCAGGTAGCGCTGCATCCAGGCTTCAGCCTCGGCGCCGAACGGCACCATGCGTTCGCGGCTGCCCTTGCCGGTGACGCGCAGGGCACCTTCGGCGAGACCGAGCTGCACCGTCTTCAAGCCCACGAGCTCGCTCACGCGCAGCCCGCTGGCGTACATCAGCTCCAGCATCGCGCGATCGCGCAGGCCCAGCGGCACGCCGATGTCCGGCGCGGCGAGCAGCGCCTCCACCTGTGCCTCGCTCAAGGTCTTGGGCACGCGCAACGGCTGGCGGGCGGCCAGCAGCCGCAACGTCGGATCGACTGTCGTCAGCCGCTCGCGCAAGGCCCAGCGGAAGAAGCGCTTGAAGACCGTCAACCGCCGGTTGCTGGTGGTGGCCCGGCTGCCGGCGTGGCGCGCGGCCACGTAGGCACGAAGGTCGGCTTCGCTGCATTGGGTGAGCGCTCCGTCGGCGTGCTGTTGGCGCCAGGCGGCCAGCAGTTGCAGGTCCCGCCGGTAGGCCGCCAGCGTCAAGGGCGCCAGGCCGTCCTCCAGCCACAGGGCGTCGATGAAACGGTCCAGCAGTGCCGCATCGTCGGGCGACGGCAGGCGGTCATTCGCGGGTTCGCCGGGGGCCATGGCCGGGCATGGTAGCTGGCCGCTGGCAAACTGCGCCGATGACCGACGCCCTGTTGCTGCTGCCGGACTTTGCGCTCATCCTGACCGGCTTTGCCGTATGCCGGTGGACGCCGCTCGGTCGAACGGTGTGGGACGGCGCCGAGCGGCTCGTCTACTACATGCTGTTCCCGGCGCTGCTGTTCACCGCCATCGCGCGCAATCCGCTGCGACCCGGCGACGCGCTGCCACTGGCCGTGGGAGCGCTGGGCGTGACGGCGTTGGGCATCGCGCTGGCCTTGTCCCTGCGACGCTGGCCCGGTGTCTCGCCGGCCCTGCACGCCAGCGGCGCGCAGGTGGCCTTCCGATTCAACTCGTACGTCGCGCTGGCGGTGGTGGAGCGCATGACAGGCGCGCCGGGCCTGGCGTCGATCGCGGTCGTGGTGTCGCTGGTGGTGCCGCTGTGCAACGTGGCCGCGGTCTGGCCGCTCGCCCAACACGGCCGCATCGGCTACGGCCGCGAGCTGCTGCGCAACCCGCTGATCCTGGCCACCGGGTCAGGGCTGGTCTTCAACATGCTGGGCTTGCAGCTGCCGACGCTGGCGGCGACCACGCTGCAGCGCATGGGCGGCGCAGCGCTGCCGCTGGGTCTGCTGGCGGTGGGGGCCGGCCTGCGGCTGGGTGCCCTGCGCGACGGCCCGGCGCTGGCCGGCGCCTTGCTGGCGATCCGCCATCTGCTGCTGCCCGTGGCGGCCCTGGCCTACGCGATCGCGAGCGGCCTGCCGCCGGTGCAGCAGACCGTGCTGGTCGTCTTCTCCGCCCTGCCCACGGCCACCAGCGCCTACGTGCTGGCCGCGCGCATGGGCGGGCGGGGCGACTACGTGGCGGGCCTGGTGACGGTCTCGACGCTGCTGGGCATGCTCAGCCTGCCGCTGGCGCTGATGGCGCTGGCAGCGCTGCGCTGAGCCAACGCCCAGTCGATGTGCTCGCGCACGAGCCCATCTGAAGCCTCGCACGCGTCCTGCAGCGCCTGCGCAAGCGACACGTCCCCGGTGTCGCGCCAGGCGTTCCCCAGCGCCACGGCCAGGTTGCGCCGCCAGCGAATCCAGCCGATGCGGCGGATCGCACTGCCTTCGGTCTGGCGCAGGAAGGCAGCCTCGTCCCATTGCCACAGGGCCAGCAGCGTCGTCGCCTGCAGGCCGTGCCGGGGGTCGAAGTCGGGCAGCGGGCTGCGCCGCGCGTACTTGTTCCATGGGCACACCAGCTGGCAGTCGTCGCAGCCATAGATGCGGTTGCCGAGCGCCGCGCGCAGCTCGACCGGGATCGGCCCGTCGTGCTCGATCGTCAAGTACGAGATGCAGCGCCGGGCATCCAACCGGTAGGGTTCGACGATGGCCCGGGTCGGGCAGACGTCGATGCAGGCGCTGCACTGGCCGCAGTGTGCCGGCACCGGGGGCGACAGCGGCAGCGGCAGGTCGACGAAGATCTCGCCCAGGAAGAACATCGACCCACCGTCGCGGCGCAGCGCCAGCGTGTGCTTGCCGCGCCAGCCGATGCCGCTGCGCGCCGCCAGCTCCACTTCCAGCACCGGCGCCGAATCGGTGAACACGCGGTGGCCGAAAGGCCCGATCTCCTGCGCCAGCCGGTCGGCCAGCCGCTGCAGGCGCTGCCGCAGCACCTTGTGATAGTCCCGGCCACGCGCGTACAGCGAGACCACCGCCTGCTGCGGCTCGCGCTGGCGCTGCAGCTCGCGCGACGTCCAGTCCGCTGGCGTGTCCCGCGGCAGGTAGTCCATGCGCGCGGTGATCACACGCACCGTGCCTGGCACGAGCTCGGCCGGCCGCGCGCGCTTCATGCCGTGTGCGCCCATGTAGTGCATGGAGCCGTCGAATCCGGCCGCCAGCCAGGCCGCAAGCCCGGGTTCGGCATCGGAGAGGTCGACAGCGGCGACCTCGATCTGGGACAATCCCGCATCGAGCGCCCACACCCGTAGTTGCCGCAGGAGCTGCGGCCCGTCGAAGTGATGACGCCTGTGATGCTGGTCTTGCACGTACCGATTCTAGAAACCCGCACTCTCCACTGGCCCGACGAAAGCCACTGTGTCGCTTTCGCGACCGCGCTGGCCGCCCGCCCCGCGCTGCAAGACACCTTGATCGAACTGCATGGTCCGCTGGGCGCCGGCAAGACCACGTTCGTGCGGCACCTGCTGCGCGCACTGGGTGTGGTCGGGCGCGTCAAGAGCCCGAGCTATGCCGTGCTGGAGTCCCACCAGGCCGGGCCGCTGTCGATTTCGCACTTCGATTTCTACCGTTTCGACGACCCCCATGAATGGGTCGATGCAGGTCTGCGCGACGTCTTCGCCGCGCCCGGCCTGAAGCTCGTCGAATGGCCGGACAAGGCGGCCGGCCAGCTGCCGCCGCCCGACTTGCGGCTGACTCTCGTGCCGCGGCCGGACACTTCGCGCGAGGTCCGCCTCGATGCACTGAGCCCGCGCGGCAGGAGCCTGCTGCCGTGAAGCGCCGGACCGCCCTGTGGCAGGCCGGCGGCCTGGTGCTGCTGCTGGGGCGCACCCAGATCGCCTTCGGCGCGACCATCGTCGGCGTGCGTGTCTGGCCCGCCGACGAGTACACGCGCGTGACGATCGAGTCCGACACCGCGCTGGCCGCCAGCCACCAGCTGGTCGCCGACCCGCCGCGGCTGGTGGTCGACATCGACGGGCTCACCCTGGACGACGCGCTGCGCGACCTGGTCGGCAAGGTGCGGCCCGACGATCCGTTCATTGCGTCGGTGCGCGTGGGCCAGTACCTGCCTCGCGTCGTGCGGCTGGTGCTCGACCTCAAGCAGCCGGTGGCACCCCAGCAGTTCACGCTGGCGCCGGTGGCGGCGTATCGGAACCGACTGGTGTTCGACCTCTACCCCAAGGTGGCTGCGGACCCCCTGTTGGCACTGATCCGGGACAAGCAGAGCGCCGACGCCGCCGCCGCCCGCGCGATCAACGACGCCCTGGGCGAACTGATCGCCCGCGTCGACAAACCCGACCTGCCCGAGTTGCCTGCCCCCGCCGCCTCGTCGCCGCCAACGACCACGCCCCGGCCACCTGCGCCTGTCACGGCGGAGCAGCGGCGCAGCTTCGAACGACTGATCATCGTTGCGCTGGACCCCGGCCACGGCGGCGAGGACCCGGGAGCGCTGGGCCCCACGGGGCTGCGCGAGAAGGACGTCGTGCTCGCCATCGCGCGCCAGTTGCGTCAGCAACTCAATGCCGTGCCGGGTCTGCGCGCGATGCTGACCCGCGATGCCGATTTCTTCGTGCCGTTGTACGAACGCGTGCGCAAGGCGCGCCAGGTGGGCGCCGACCTGTTCGTGTCCATCCACGCTGACGCCTTCGTGCGTCCGGAGGCGCGCGGCGCCAGCGTGTTCGCGCTGTCCAGCAGCGGTGCCAGCAGTGCGACGGCGCGCTGGATGGCCAAGAAGGAGAACGCCGCCGACCTGATCGGCGGCGCCAACGTCGCGGTGGCCGACGCCCAGGTCATGCGCACCTTGCTCGACATGAGCACGCACGCGCAGATCCAGGACAGCCTGGAGATCGGCCGCGAGGTGCTCAAACACATCGGGCGCGTCGGTCGGCTGCACAACGGCCGGGTCGAACAAGCCGGCTTTGCGGTGCTGAAGGCGCCCGACATCCCGAGCATCCTGGTCGAAACCGCGTTCATCTCCAACCCGCAGGAGGAGGCGCTGTTGAAGGATGCCGCCTATCAGCGCAAGCTGGTCGCCGCCCTCGAAAGTGGCATACGGCGCTATTTCCAGCGCAACCCGCCGCGGGCCGTGACGCGGCCGACCTGAGGTCTGGCACGGGCCACCGCGCTCGCGCCCGGTTCGGCGACAGGCTGTTGCAAAGCCGCCGCGGTTGACCTGCAAGCGTTCGTAACGACGTCGGCGCGGTTATCCTGCGCCACTGATGAGCGACGCAGCCGGAATCGATACAGCGCTTCAGCGCGCGCTGCTGGACGCGGCGCTGCGAAACGGCCGGCGCACCGTGCCGCTGCTGGTGGCCGCGGTGCTGATCATCGTGACGCTGGCCCATATGTACGATCGCCCGCTGGCAGGCTGGGTGGTGCTGGCGCTGGGCCTGGCCGGTGCGGCCTGGCGCTGGCAGATTGGCGGGCAAGGCGAGGGCGGCGAAGACTTGTCCCTCGACCGCATCCGGCTCACCGTACGGGCCATGGAGCTCAATGCCGCGCTGGTCGGCGTGATGTGGGTCGTCGCCACGACGGCCATCTACCCGCAGCTGCAGAACCCCTGGGCCGAGTTGTACATCGGCATCGTCTGCGGCTCGGTGGCGTCGGCGGCGTTCTTCATGTCGATGGCGGGGCGCTCCTTTGCCCTGCTGACGGCACTGCAGCTCGGCTCGCTGGCGGCTGTCTGCGCGTTCGAGCCGCAGGTGCGCTCGTTTCCCCTGGCGGCGCTGGCGGTGATCTTCGGCTTCACGATGCTGCGCGCCACGCGCGAATTCCGCGGCATCGCCGAGCACGCCATCCGCCACGGCCTGGAGGCCGATGCCGCCAACGACTCGCTGCTGCGGGCGAAAGCCGCCGCCGAAGCCGCGAACATGGCCAAGTCGCAGTTCCTGGCGACCATGAGTCATGAGATCCGCACCCCCATGAACGGCGTCCTGGGCGCGTTGGACCTGCTGCGAGAAACACCGCTGGACAATCGTCAACGGCGACTGGTGCGCACGGCGGCAGCGTCGGGCGCGTCGCTGATGGACATCCTCAACGACGTGCTGGACCACTCCAAGATCGAGGCCGGCAAGCTGGTGCTGGTGCCCTCGCCGGTGTCGCTGCACTCCATCCTGGGCTCGGCTGCGGCGCTGTTCCGCGACACCGCCGTCAAGCGCGGCCTGCGGGTCGAACTGGACGTCGACGAGGCGCTGCCCGACGGGGTCATGATCGACGGCCAGCGGCTCAAGCAGGTGCTGCTGAACCTGGTGGGCAACGCCGTCAAGTTCACCGAAAGCGGCGAGGTCGTGCTGAAGGCCCTGCCGTTACCGGCCGCGCCGGGCCAGGCGCGCGTGCACTTCGAAGTCCGCGACACCGGCATCGGCATCTCGGCGGACGATCAGGCGACCCTGTTCCAGCCCTTCTTCCAGGTCGACGGCTCGCAGCGCCGCGTGCGGGGCGGCACGGGCCTGGGGCTGTCGATCAGCCAGCGCATCGCGCAGGCCATGGGCGGACAGGTGCAGGTGGCCAGCGCGCCGCGCAAGGGCACGCGGTTCTGGTTCGAGCTGACGATGCCGCTGGTGCCGGACTGGACGCCCCCGACGCCGGTGGATTCGCACATGGGCGCGCTCGACGGCGCGACCGGCATGCTGCACGGCACGGTGCTGCTGGTGGAGGACAACCTGGTCAACCGCATGATCGGGGTGGAGATGCTGCGCGGCTTCGGGCTCGAGGTACAGGAAGCCGAGGATGGCCAGCGGGCGCTGGAGTTGATGCGCGAACGCCACTTCGACCTCGTGTTGATGGACATCCAGATGCCGGTGATGGACGGTTACACCGCCACGGCGCATGTGCGCGAGCGCGAGGCACGACTGCGACTGCCGCGCGTGCCCATCGTGGCGCTGACGGCGAATGCCTTCGACGAGGATGCGGCGCAGTCGCTGTCGGCGGGCATGGATGCCCACCTGGCAAAGCCCTACAGCCGCGAGCAGTTGCGCGACCTGCTGATGCGCTGGTTGTAGAACCGCTCGCGCGCTCAGCCCATCAGGGCCTGCGGCAGCCAGGTGGCCAGTTCGGGGAAGACGCACAGGATCACGATCGCCAGCACCATCGCGAGCATGAAGGGAAACGCGCCCTTCAGGATGGTGGGCAGGCTGACGTCGGGCGTGATGCCGTTGATGACGAACAGGTTCAGCCCCACCGGCGGGGTGATCAGGCCGAGCTCCATGTTGATCGTCAGGATGACGCCGAACCAGATCGGGTCGAATCCGGCGGCCGTGATGACCGGCATCAGGATCGGCGTCGTCATCAGGATGATGGCCGCCGGCGGCAGGAAGCAGCCCGCCACCAGCAGCATCAGGTTGATCGCCGCCAGCACGACCCAGCGGTTCGCGTCCATCGAGCCGATCGCTTCGGCCACCGACTGCGTGACCTGCAGCGACGACATCATGTAGCCGAACAGGATCGAGGTGCCGATGATCATCAGCAGCATGCCCGACTCGCGCAGCCCGTCGCGCAGGATCGCCCACAGGTCGCGCGGGTTCCAGACCCGGTAGATCACGACCACCATCAGCAGGCACAGCGCGGCGCCCACGCCGGCGGCCTCCGACGGCGTCGCGATGCCGCCGTAGAGGGCGTAGACGACGCCGACGATGACGGCGATGAAGGGCAGCAGCCTGGGCAGCAGCTCGAGCTTCTCCTTCATCGAATAGATGCGGTCGTGGTCGACCAGCTTGGTGCCGCGCTTCCAGCTCAGGAACAGCGCCCAGGCCATGAACAGCACCACCAGCAGCAGCCCGGGAATGATGCCGGCCAGGAACAGCCGGCCGATCGAGGTCTCGGACGCGATGCCGTACAGGATCATCGTGATGCTGGGCGGGATCAGGATGCCCAGCGTGCCGCCGGCCGCGATGGCGCCGGTGGCCAGGTCGGCGTCGTAGCCGCGCTTTCGCATCTCCGGAATGCCCATCTTGCCGATCGCCGCGCAGGTGGCCGGCGACGAGCCGGTGAGCGCCGAGAACAGGGCGCAGGCGCCGATGTTGCTGATCACCAGCGACCCGGGCACGCGGTGCAGCCAGCGCGCCAGCGCTTCATACAGGTCGCCGCCAGCGCGTGATGAGGCCACGGCGGCACCCATGATGACGAACATCGGCAGCGACACCAGCGTGAAGTCCTCCAGCCCGGCAAAGATGGTCTCGGGCACGAAGCTGACGCTGTTCCAGCCGTCGAAGAACACCATGAAGGCCAGCGCCACCGCGCCAAGGCCGAAGGCGATCGGCAGCCCCGTGGCCAGGACGAGCACCGTCACGACGAAGATCAGCAGGCCGATGGTCAGCGGACTCAGAGGGCCTCCTTGGTGTCGTGCGACATCACGAAAGGTTCAGCGCGGCGCGTCATCACCAGCCACATCTCGGCCATGAACTGAAGGCACAGCAGGCCCAGGCCCACGGGCACCGACAGGTAGGGAATCCACAGTCGCGCGCGCCAGATCGACGGCGTGGTGGAGCCACTGGTCCAGGCCTCGTGCCACCAGGGCACGGCCGCATAGAGGAAGAACAGGCAGAAGACCAACGCGACGGCCGAGCCGAAGAAGTGCAGCATCCGGCTGACCGGGGTGGACACCATCAGCGGCACGACGTCGACCCGCACATGGCCGTGCGTCAGAAGGATGTAGGGCGCACCCAGGAAGGTGGCCGCCACCACCGCGAAGGTGGTGAACTCGGTCTGCCATATCGATGATTCGTCGAGCACCGCCCGCACGAACACCATATGGCAGATCACGCCGACCGCCAGCAGGATCAGGCCCGCGGAGATCACGCCGAAGAAGCGTGACACCGCGTGCACCGCGGCCACCCAGCCGGGCGGCCGGGCCGTGTTACTTGACACTCAAGGCCTTTTCGATCAGTTCCTTGCCGCCCGGCACCGAGTCGGCGAAGTTCTTGTACGAGGTCTTCTTGGCGATCTCCCGCCAGGCATCGGCATCCGCGTCGGTCATCTCGATGACCTCGACCTTGTTCTTCTTGTAGACGTCAACCAGCTCGTCGTCCAGCTTCTTCGACTCCGACGCGAAATAGGCCTCGGCCTTCTTCGACGCCGCCATCAGCGCCGCCTGCTGCTTCGGGTCGAGCTTGTCCCAGCTCTTCTTGGACATCAGCACCGGCTCGTACATGAACCACAGCGCGTTGTCGCCCGGCGCCGTCAGGCACTTGAGCTGTTCATACAGGCGGAACGACACGAAGCTGCCCGACGAGGTGTCGGTGCCCTGGGCCACGCCCTGCTGCAGGGCGTTGTAGACCTCGCTGGACGGGATCGACACGATCGACGCGCCAGCGCCGGCCCACATCTCGGCAAAGGTCGACCCGGCGGAGCGGATCTTCAGGCCGGCGGCGTCTTCAGGCCGGCGGATGCACTTGTCCTTGCCGCCGAACGCGCCGGCCAGCCAGGCATCGGCCAGCACCTTGACGCCGGCCTTTTCGATGATGGCCTTGATGTCCTGCATGAACGGCGACGCGTTGATACGCATGGCATGGGCGTGGCTCTTGACCAGCCCCGGCATCAGCGTGGCGCCGAACTGCGGGTGGAAGCCCGAAGCGTAGTCCAGCGGGAACGAGGTCATGTCGATCTGGCCGCTGAGCATCGCCTTCCACTGCTCCTTCGGCTTCACCAGGCTGGAGCCCGGGAAGACCTTGATCTCCATGCCGACGTTGGCCGCGGCGACCTCCTTGGCGATGAGTTGCACCATCTCGTCGCGCACGTCGCCCTTGCCGCCGGGGAACTGGTGCGACGCCTTGAGCGTGACGTCGGCGGCAAACGCCGCGCCACCCGCGGACAGGGCCAGGGTGCCGAGCGCGGCAAGAGTGAGTCGCTGGAAGCGTTGGGGCATGCGTGTCTCCTTGAAGATTGGGGCTGCGCCGGCCGGCGCATTCGAACCAGCGGCCACTGTAGCCGGCACGCGAGGCCGCAAGGCCCGGCCAGCGTAGTGAAATTCCCTGACGCGCGGGCCTGCGCGGGCACCCCCCCGCCGCTGCGGCGGGGGCTCAGCGCACTTCGACGCGCGCCCCGGCCGCGCCGGCGGCGGTGATCTCGCCGACCTCGGCCACGGTGGCAAAGCCGTGGCGGCGGAACACGTCCATCACCTCGCCGACGGTGGCGGCGTCGCAGCACACCAGCAGGCCGCCGCTGGTCTGGGGGTCGGTCAGCAGAACCTGGTCCTCATCCGCAAACCCGGCCGGCAGCGTCACGTCGGCGCCATAACCCGCCCAGTTGCGCGCCGACGCGCCGGTGACAAAACCCTGCGCCACCAGCTCGCGCACGCCCGGCAGCAGCGGCACCCGGGCCCAGTCGATCGACACCTGCGCCTTGGCGCCGCGCGCCAGTTCCAGCGCGTGGCCGGCCAGGCCGAAACCGGTGATGTCGGTCAGCGCGTGCACGCCGTCCAAGGCGGCCAGGTCGGGCCCGGGCGTGTTCAGGCGCGTGGTGCTGGCGATCATCTGCTCGTAGCCGGCCGGCGACAACTGCTCCTTCTTCAGCGCCGCCGACAGCACCCCCACGCCCAGCGGCTTGCCCAGGATCAGGCGGTCGCCCACGCGCGCGCCGGAGTTCTTCTTGACCCGCTTGGGGTGCACCAGACCGAGCGCCACCAGGCCATAGATGGCCTCCACCGAGTCGATCGTGTGGCCACCGGCGATCGGGATGCCGGCAGCGCGGCAGACCGCGTTGCCGCCTTCCAGGATGCGCCCGATGGTGGCGGTGGACAGCACATTGATCGGCATGCCCACCAGCGCCAGCGCCATGATCGGCGTGCCGCCCATCGCATAGACGTCGCTGATGGCGTTGGTGGCGGCGATGCGGCCGAAGTCGAACGGGTCGTCGACGATCGGCATGAAGAAGTCGGTGGTCGCGATCAGCGCCTGCTCGTCGTTGAGCTGGTAGACGGCGGCGTCGTCGGCGGTCTCGATGCCCACCAGCAGCTGCGGCGGCACCGGCATGGCGGTGGTGTCCTTCAGGATCTCGCTCAGCAAGCCGGGCGCGATCTTGCAGCCGCAGCCGCCGCCGTGCGACAGCGAGGTGAGGCGGGGTTCGGTGCGTGCGTTCATGGCCGGGGCTCCAGGGCGTCGTGCACGATGCGGCGCAAGGTGGCGCGCTCGTGCTCGGGGGCAAACAGGGGCGCGCGGCGGTCGCCTTGCACCTTCAAGCCCGGCAGCATAGCCGGGTCGTCACGCGCCCGCTGCAGCAGGGTTGCAAGCGCGCTGGCGTCGCCGACCGGGAAGCAGCCCCGGTAGTCCACGCCCAGCATGCCCAGGTTGCCCGGGATGCGCGACGCGAGCACCGGCGTGCCGCTGCGCAGCGCCTCCATCACGACGTGGGCGCCGCCTTCCATGCGGCTGGCGTGCACCAGCACATGGGCGCGCTGGATCCGTGCCAGGGTCGACCGGTGGGGCAGGCCGCCCAGCCACCGGTAGCAGGGGAACTCGGCCGCGCAAGCCCGCGCCGCAGCGCCCAGCGCCGCGTCCAGCGGGTCACCCACGTGGTCGATCAGGATGTCGCGCCGATGCCGCAGCAGGCCGGCAGCGGCGAACAGCGTCTGCGGGTCCTTCTCGTCGCGCAGGTGGCCCACCATCAGGGCGCGCAGGTGCTGCCCGGTCTTGACCAGCGTGCGCCGGCCCGGCGTCGACTGGAAGCAGGTCACGGCCTTGGCGCGGTGCTCGGCCGGAAGGTCCAGCGCCGCCAGCTCGTGCAGCACCACGAGCCGGCTGGCCAGTGCCAGCGAACGGCGCGCCGACGCGTCGTGGTGGATGTCGCGGTACAGGTCGGTCCCCGTCAGCACCACGATCAGCGGCCGCTGCGGGTGGGCGGCGGCAAAGGCCGCCACCGAGGCCGCCGAGCGCCGGGCGTGCAGCGCCACCAGCACGGCGTCGTCGCCGTCGTCCCAGGCGGGCCGCAGGCGGACCCGATAATCGGGCGCCAGGTGCCGTGCCCAGCGCCGGGCGGTCTGCCAGTTGCCGTTGTTGGCGTCGGCCAGCGCGGGCGTCACCAGGCACAGGGTCTTCTTCATTCGAGCGAGGTTATCCGCTTCTTGGCTCCCGACATCCGACATGCCGACGCCGCCGCCATCGCCGCGGCCCTGGGCGAGCTGCGCGCGCACACGCTGCGCCTGTTCGCGGCCTGGCGAACGCTGCTGCCGCCATCGATGGACGTCCGCTATGCGCCGGAGCTGAACCCGCCGCGCTGGGAGCTGGGCCACCTGGCCTGGTTCGAGGAGCGCTGGATCGCGCGCAACCCGGCCCGGCTGCGCGGCGCGGCCGCCGACCCCGACGCCGGCCGGGCGGCGCCGCTGCGGCCCGCGGTCGACGCGCTGTACGACTCCAGTCACGTGGCGCACACGCGGCGCTGGCACCTGGACCTGCCCGACGCCGACGCCACCCTGGCCTACGCGGCCCAGGTGCGGCAACGCTCGCTGGCGTTGCTGGCGGACCTGCCCGCTGGCGACGACGCCCTCTACTTTCCCCGCTGGGCGTTGTTGCACGAGGCCATGCACGCCGAGGCCTCCGTCTACATGGCCCAGCACCTGGCGCTGGACCTGTCCCCGGCCCTGGCGCGCAGCCGTCCGGCGGCCAGCGACCTCGGTGGCGACTGGGCACTGCCCGGCGGACCGTTCAGCCTCGGGCACGCGGGGCCGGGGTTTGCCTTCGACAACGAACTCGGCGCCCACGAGGTCGACCTGGCGCCGTTCGCGATCGCGCGCGCGCCGGTCACCTGGCGCGAGGTACTCGCCTTCGTCGAGGCTGGCGGCTACGACGACGAGCGCCTGTGGTCCCCGCAGGGCTGGGCATGGCGCCGCCGACAGGGCGCGGCACGGCCGGGGACCCTGGCGCAGGACGACGGCACCTGGCGACGCGCCGCCTTCGGCCATTGGCTCGACCTGCTGCCCACCGAGCCGGCCGTGCACCTGACGCAGCACGAGGCGCTGGCCTGGTGCCGCTGGGCCGGGCGCCGGCTGCCGACCGAAGCCGAATGGGAGTGCGCGGCCATCACGGCCCAGGCCAGCGGCGAGGCCTTTGCCTGGGGCGAAGTCTGGGAATGGACCGCAAGCACCTTCGCGCCCTACCCCGGCTTCCAGCCGCACCCCTACCGCGACTATTCGATGCCCTGGTTCGACGGCCGCCCGGTGCTGCGCGGGGCGTCGTTCGCGACCTGGCCGGCGCTGCGCAACCCACGCTATCGAAACTACTTTCCGGCCGAGCGCAACGACATCTTTGCCGGCTTCAGGACCTGCGCGGCGTGACGCCGGCCTCCGGCGGCAGCAGGCGAGGGGCGTGCACGCGCACGCGCTTGAGCACGCTGGCCTGGCCGTAGACCAGTTCCACGCCCGACCGGGGCACCCCGAAAGCCCGGGCCAGGAAGCCCAGCAGGTGCGCGGTGGCGCGGCCGTCGGCGGCAACGGCGGCGATGTGCATAGTGAGCCGGCCCTGCACCAAGCGCCCGAAGGCGTCGCGCCGGGCGCCAGGCTTGCCCTTCAGGTCCAGCAGCAGGTCGTCCCCGGACCAGCGGAAGTGGGCCGCAGCGCCGCTCAAGCCTGCGCCACGAAGACGGCGAACCAGGCGCGCGCGTCGGTCCAGCAGCGGCTGGCGGCAAAGCCGGCATCGCGCAGCAGGGACTCGAAGTCGCGCTGCCGGTACTTGTACGAGTTCTCGGTGTGGATGCGTTCGCCCATCGCAAAGCGGCGCTCGGTGCCCGGCCAGCGCACCACCAGTTCGTCGCGCGCCTGCAGGTGCATCTCGATGCGCGACTCGGCCTCGTTGAACAGCGCCACGTGCGCCCACTGGCGCTCGTCGAAGTCGGCGCCGAGCAGCGCGTTCGCGTGGCGCAGCAGGTTCAGGTTGAAGGCCGCCGTCACGCCCAGCGCGTCGTCGTAGGCCGCCTCCAGCACGGCCTTGTCCTTGACCAGGTCGACCCCGATCAGCAACTGCCCGCCCTGGCAGGCCTCGTGCACCCGGCGCAGGAAGCGCAGTGCCGCTTCGGCGTCGAAGTTGCCGATGCTGGAGCCAGCATAGAACAGCGTGCGAGCGCCGCCCCGGTCGGCCGCCGGCAGCGACAGCTCGTGCGAGAAGTCCATGCCCAGGCCCAGCATCGGCAGCCCGGGGTGTTCGCGCTGCAGCGCGGCCAGCGCGCGGCGCAGGAAGTCGACCGAGATGTCCACCGCCACGTACTGAGCCGGGCTCAGCAGCGGGAACAGCCGCGCCGCCTTGGCACAGCCGCCTGCACCCAGGTCCACCAGCACCTGCCCGGCCCCGATGGCGGCGGCGATCT
>Ga0316188_10000492_pt1 | contig 17074 bp, 11 predicted proteins | sample Phiworburrow1_MG_FD_204933 | JGI IMG/M metagenome (GOLD analysis project Ga0316188, IMG submission 204933) | Coastal sediment microbial communities from Maine, United States - Phippsburg worm burrow 1 | ecosystem: Environmental > Aquatic > Marine > Coastal > Sediment | place: USA: Maine...
GCCGCGCCGGCGCCGACGATGACGACGTCGTAGGTCCGGGTACTGGCCGGCCTGGCGCCGGCGAGCCGCGTGGCCACGCCGCTCATGTCGTAACCCACCGCGCTGGCGGTGGCGAGGATATCGGCGATCGGCTTGCCCGCCTGACCCTGCGACAGACTCCAGAGCGTCATGCAGCGGGTGCCGGTACGGCAGTAGGCCACCTGCGGCGACGGCACCGCGTGCCGGGCCCGGGTAAAGGCGCGGACGTCATCATCGGTGATCCTGCCCGACACCACCGGCTGGTAGGTACAGCGGATGCCGACAGCGGCGGCCGCCTCCTCGATCTCGGTGAAGTTCGGCTGATCGGCGCCCTCGCCATCGGGGCGATTACAGATGAGCCCCTTGACGCCGGTCGCAGCGAGCGCCTCCAGGTCGCTGGCCTGCAGTTGCGCGCTGACGCCGAAGGTATGGTCGACGCTCTTGATCTCCATGGTCTTGCTCCTGGCTTGCTTGAATGCAGACTACCCAAGGGCACCGCCGGTGCCGCTGATCGCCCCCTCCGACGTCATCGAGCCCCGGGCCAGGGCCTGCCCTGCTGCGTTTCAGGGCATGGCGACGCTGGTCCGCCGCGCAGCGTCGGCATGGAGCACATCGGCACAAGCGTGCCTGCCGGAACGCCCCGGCTGCGCCGGCCGCCTTCTGGCCACCGCGTCGGGGCGGTGCAGACAACCGACCCGCTGGGCTACCCCGGCAGGCGCAGCAGCCCGCAGCGAGCGGCTAGACCCTTGCCCACGCGGTGGACGGCCCGCGCCACCCCCGCACTGTATCAGCGTCCAATGGGATTGCAAACCGGCGCGCTCGTCGTCGCCCTCCCACCCCGCCGGCATCGCCCCGGCCGGACACCGGCTGACGCTGGCCGAAACCCACGGGGATGGTATATTATTTTCATTTTTGAGGACCCGACCATGGACAGCACCCTGGTAGCCGACCTGCTGCAGACCTTCGAAGCGACGCAGGCGGCCTGCGGCGATCTCGCGCGGACCGTCCGGGCCGATGCCGCCCTGCCGCTGTTTCTGCCCAACTACGGGGGCGACGCGGGCACTGAGCGGGAGGCGGCCATCCGCAGCATGACCCAGCTCTGGCATCTCGACCCCGGAGCATCCGTCGTCGAAGCCGGCCTGCTGTGCGCCTCGGCCGGGACGGTCGCCGCGGCCGAGGCGCTCAACCGCCGCAAGCAGCAGTTTCAGGCGGCTGTGCAGGCGATCCGCGCCATCGGCAAGAACAAGGACAAATTGCGCATCACGCGCCTCATCGAGCGGGTGCTGCAGGAGGAGGGGCGCCGTACCGAGGCGCTGCAGGAGGCCCTGGCGACGGCCCGCATCAATCGCCTCGACCTGCTCCGCTGCTACGCGCAGCTGCGCATCCTGCCGCCGGGGCTGGAATCGATCAGCTGGACCTGGGCCAAGACCCATTCGGCCATCGTACAGGTCAGCCTCGACGAGGCGATCGAGATGGCCGGACACCTGGCCAACCCCGCGACCTCGGCCACGGCACTCGAGCTGCTCTATCGCCTGCCGCGGGACGAGAAGCTGGCCTACAAGAAGCACCTGCCCAACCAGCTGCGCGCCAACCTGGTGTGGCTGGAGGACGACCAGCGGCTGCGCAAGGCAGTCACCATCTCCGGCGTCGTGCTGTGCCAGGCCCCCACCCTGCCCCGCTACATCTGGCGCGACAATCCCGCCTGCAGCGACACGCCGTCGGCAGCGCGCCTGTCGCGCACCGATGTCGGCATCGAGTCCGGCGCCTATGTGCGGGCGCTGAACCTGCACCGCTATCTGGCGAGCAGCGCCCCCTGAGCCCGCCGGGGGCGCGCCCGGGATGACCGGGTGCGGCGCTGGCGCGCGGCGCGGCAATTGGTTACCCTCACCGGCCCGGCCCCGAGCCACTGCCCATAAGGACGCCAACGATGTCGATCACGCACCTTCCCACCGGCGACGAGAAATTCCAGGCCGTACAGACCATGTTTGATCAGATCGCCCCCAGATACGATCTGATGAACCGGTTGATGACCCTGGGGCTGGACCAGTCCTGGCGCCGCAACGGCCTGCGCGCCATCGGCGTCAACGCCGATGACCGGGTGTTCGACATCGCCTGCGGCACCGGCGACCTGGTAGAGATGGCCAAGGCCACCGGCGCCGAGGTGTTCGGCGTGGATTTCGCCCACGGCATGCTGCGCTCAGCCCGCCGGCGCGGCATCGACGCCGCGCTGATCCAGGGCGATGCCGGCAGGCTGCCGCTGCCCGACGGCGCGGCGACGGTGGTCACCTGCGGTTTCGCGCTGCGCAATTTCGTCGATATGGGCTCGGCGATCCGCGAGATGGGGCGCATCCTCAGCCCGGGCGGCCGCCTGCTGGTACTGGAGGTGCACGAGCCCGGCAACCGCCTGCTGCGCCTGGGGCACGGCTTTTACTTTCAGCGCGTCGTGCCCCTGCTGGGCGCCCTGCTGTCCGACCGCGACGCCTATGCCTATCTGCCCAAGTCGGTGGCCTACCTGCCCGCGGACGACGCCTTCTTCAAGCTGTTCCGGGACGCCGGCTTCGAGAACATCCGCCGCAAGCCGCTGCTGTTCGGCGCTGCCCAGATGATCACGGGCAGCAAAGCCTGAAGGGGCGCAGGCTGGGCGCTACGCCAGCGGCATATCGCGCTCGGTGGCGAGCTCGAGCTGGAAGTAGGCCTGCCGGTCGAAGGCGAAGCGGCGCGCCATCAGATTGCTGGGAAACTGCTCGACCGTGGTGTTGAGCTGCCGCACCCGGCGATTGTAGGTGCTGCGGGCAGCGGCGATCTCCTTTTCCACCTCGGAGATCGCACGCTGCAGCTCGAGAAAGTTGGCGCTGGCCTTGAGGTCCGGGTAGGCCTCGGCCCTGGCCAGTACGTCGATCAGGGAACGGCTGATCATGGCCTCCTGCTGGTAGCGCTGGCCGGTATCGGCGCTATCCGAGCGCTGCCGGGTGACCTCTTCGAGCGTCCCGGTCTCGTGCTTGACGTAATCGCGGGTCGCTCCCAGCAGCTGCGGCAGCAGATTGGCTCTGCGCTTGAGCGCCACGTCGATGTGGCTCCAGGCCTCTTCGACCATATTGCGCTGCTTGACCAGCCCGTTGTACATGCCGATGCACACGGCGAAGGGTACGATCAGCGCGACGATAACAATGGGTAAATAGTCCACCTTGGTTTGCTCCTGCCCGGTGCCAGCCCGGCGCGTCGTCTAACAGTTCGATTTATGGTACGCTGGCTCCACTTCTGCGCCAACGCGGCCTTCAGAAAAAAATCGACGGGCCAAACCGCACCGCCACCGGCCCGGGAACGGTAGCCATCGAGGGACAACACGCGATGATCAAGTCCATGTTCAGCCTTGTCATGCTGCTGGCCGGCGCCCAGGCGCTGGCCGACACCACGGACGTCTCCGAACCCTATTATCAGGACCAGTTCACCCTGGTCAACCAGCGCAACTTCCTCTCGGATTATCAGCCGCTCAATCCCGACGGCACCGTCAACGTCGTGGTGGAACGGCCGACGGGCAGCGTGCAGGCCTGGCACATCAACGCCAAGTCAGGCGCCATCGTGTGGCAACAGGACAAGGGCAAGGCCCGGAGCGTTCACTATCTCGGCTATCCCGGCAACTTTGGTTTCGTGCCGCGGACGCTGTCCAGCGAGGAGGGCGGGGGGGACGGCGCTCCGCTGGATGCCATCGTGCTCGGGCCGGCGGTGCCGCGGGGCGAGGTCGTGAAGGTGAAACTGATCGGCATGCTCAAACTGCTCGAACACGGCAAGGAGGACCACAAGCTGATCGGCGTCGTCGAGGGCACCCCGCTGTATGGCGCCAACGACATCGCCGAACTCCAGCAGGCGTTTCCCGGCGTCGATATCATCATCAAGACCTGGTTCGCCAACCACCAGGGCCCCGGCAAAGTTGTCACCCAGGGCTTCGCGGACGCCGCCAGCGCCAGGGCTCTGCTGGCCACGGCCAGCAAGGCATACCTCTAGTTCATCACCGCTCAGATAGCGTTCAGACCGGACGGACGCCCGCCGGTTTGGCCTGCAGGACGGCCCGATGCCCAGCGCTGGCCTTCGCGAGCCAGGCATCGGCCGCCGTGAATCCAGCGGCCATGAAGGATGAAACCATCGGCAGGCGCCGGTTGCGGACGCCGCCCTGACGCCAAACGCAGCGGGCGGCGGGTCCGCAGACGGCCCGACTGCAGCGACCGACGAAAACGGCCTGTTTACACCGTTGGCTTTTCCAGCTCCTGGACCAGATAGGCCAGTTCCTCTGCTTTCTGTGCAAAGAGGGCCTGCGCATCCGCCAAGCCTTGATTATAGAAATAGCCTCCGATTTGTTCTGCGAAAAAATCGATCAGAAACTCCGCCTCGAAACCACCGATATGCTGGTCAAGCTCGTCATTGAAGTAACTTTTTATTTTACTGACTATTCGATCTTTATCGTCCTTAGAAAATTCAATCTCACTCATGCAGACGCTCCAGGCACCGAAAACGCCGACGACAACAGCGGGCCAGCGCTGCATCCCTGCACGCGCCGGTAGCGCCTCTCAGCGCGTCGCCAGAAACCGCAGCAGCGCCTCCCAGCTCTGCTCGTCCGCCTGCTCGTCGTAGGCCAGCGGCAGGCCGTTCGCCTCGCCGGACGCCGTTGCCGCCGGATTGGTAAAGCCGTGCTTGACACCGGGAAAGCTCATCAGCTCGAAGCGCGCGCCCGCCTCGCTCATCTCCTTGACGAAGTCGGCCACCTGCTGCGCCGGCACCATCGGGTCGGCACCGCCGGTGGCGACCAGAATGCGGGCCTTGACCACGCCCGTCGGCGTCGGACCTGGCGCCGCCAGACTGCCGTGGAAGCTCGCCACACCCGCCAGGTCGGCCCCGCTGCGTGCCTGATTGAGCACCACCGCGCCACCGAAGCAGTAGCCGACGGCGAACTGCCGCGCGCGCGGCACCCGACCCTGCGTGGCCAGCGCCTGGCGCGCCTGCTCGAAGCGCTGCTGCATCAACTCGGGCTCCTTGAGCGCGGCCTCCATGAAGGCCTTGGCATCCGCGGCGTGCTCCGCCACCTTGCCATGGCCGTACATGTCGACCGCGAACGCCGGATAACCCAGCGCCGCCAACTGCCGCGCCCGCCGCCGGGGGTAGTCATTCATGCCCCACCATTCGTGGACCACCACCACGCCGGCCTCGGGATAGGCCACCGCGTCATCGTAGTACAACACGCCCCCGCCGAGATCCCCCGCGAAGCGCACCGGCTGCTCGATCACCTTCGCCCACGCCCCGCTGCCGATCAGCAGCGCCAGCAGTCCCGACCATATCCTGTTTCGCATATCCACTCCTCGCTCAACGACCTGCCCTGCCTCAGCACTTGACTGGCGGCAAGGGCTTCACCTGCAGCAAACCGCATCCCTGCGCCCCTCTTCCTAACGGCTGGGGTCCCGACCGGCAAGGGCCGGGCGCATCGCCACGAGACCCGCCTCCTCGTCCAGCTCGCCACTGGCCAGCTTGGCCCGATACTCCCGCAGCGCCACCCTGACCTTGCCGTTGAGGGCGTAGAGGCCGATCAGGTTGGGGAACGCCATGGCCAGCACCAGCAGGTCGGTGAAATCGACCAGCTGGGCGGCGCTGACCAGCGAGGCGAGCAGCACAAAAGTGATGAATATCAGCTTGTACAGCACCGAAAAGCGCTCGCCAAACAGATAGACCCAGCAGCGCTCGCCGTAATACGACCACGCAATCGCGGTGCTGTAGGCGAACAGCACCACACACAGCGCCAGCACCGCCGGCAGCCAGGCAGCGACGCTGCCGAACGCGGCGGAGGTGAGCGTGGCGCCCTGGCTGGCCGCGCGGATCGCCTCGTATTCCGGCGCGCTGTAGACGCCGGTGATGACGATGACCAGCGCGGTCATGGTGCAGATCACCACCGTATCGATAAACGGCTCGTACAGCGCCACCAGGCCCTGCCGTACCGGGTACTTGACGCTGGCGGCCGAGTGCGCGATCGCCGCCGAGCCGAGCCCCGCCTCGCTGGAGAACGCGGCGCGCTTGAAGCCCTGCACGATGGCGCCGACCACCCCGCCGGCGACGGCCTCCGGCGCGAACGCGCCCCTGACGATCGCGCCCAGCGCCGCCGGCACCTCCGCGGCGCTGCTGCCGATGATCCAGAGGCAGGCCCCCACGTAGACGACCACCATCAACGGCACCACCGCCTCCGCCACGTGCGCGATGCGGCGCAGACCGCCGATGATCACCAGGCCGATGGCGAACGCCATGAGCAGGCCATAGGCGATCGGCACCTCGCGAAAGAAGGGAATCTGTGCCTGAACTGCACCCATCGACTGGCTGACCTGAAAGGCGCTGCCGGCACCGAGCGAACCCAGTATGGTGAACAGCGCGAACATGCCCGCCAGCAAGCGGCCAAGCGTCGGCGCGCCCTGCTCGGCCAGCCCCTTGGACAGATACTCCATGGCCCCGCCCATCAACCTGCCGTCGGGCCGCACCTCGCGGTACATCTGGGCCAGGCTGGCCTCGACGAACTTGGTGGTCATGCCCAGCAGACCGGCCACGATCATCCAGAAGGTCGCTCCCGGGCCGCCGATGGAGATGGCGATGGCCACGCCGGCGATATTGCCCAGGCCCACGGTGGCCGACAGCGCCGTGGAGAGCGCCTGGAACGACGAGACCTCCCCCTGGTCGTCGGCGGTGCGGTAGCGGCCCCGGATGACCCGGAAGGCGTGGCGCATCATGCGCAGATTGATGAAACCGAAGCGCACGGTCAGGAAGGCCGCGGCAGTTCCCAGCCACGCCACGATGAACGGCATGACCGGGTCACCCGGCCACACGTCGAAAAAGATGATGCGTGCCAGCAGACCGTTGAGCGAACCAAACGCGGCATCCAGCGCAGTGGCGTCAGCCTGCGCCAGCGGCGCCAGCGCCAGCATGGCCGCCGCGAACAGGACATGAGCTCTCATGACAAATCCCCATCGAACCCGCTATGCAAAGAATGCGGCAGAGTAAGGCCAGCGTCGGCCGATGTCCAGACGTCGCGCGCAACTGCCCCCCGGGGCGGGGGCGGTACTGCCCTCACCTCGGGTCGATTGTCCGTTGCCCGGGCCCGCGCAGGGCTATAGACTGGCGCCGGCCAGGGTCCGCAGCCCAGCGCGCCGCCTGCAGCCCGCCCATCACCGCCCAACGACAGCGAGAAACCCGGCGTGAATCCCCTAAGACGTCTTGCCAGCCAGACCGCGATCTACGGCATCAGCTCCATCGTCGGGCGCTTCATCAATTATCTGCTGGTGCCGCTGTTCACCTATTACTTCACGCCGCAGGAGTACGGCGTGGTGTCGGAGTTCTACGCCTACGCCGGCTTTCTGTCCGTGCTGCTGACCTTTGGCTTCGAGACGGGCTATTTCCGCTTTCGCGACCGCTCAGGGCGGGAGCCGGACCAGGTCTACGCGACCGCCCTGCGCTTTCTGCTCGCCGCCAACCTGCTGTTCCTGGCGGGGCTGCTGCTGGCGGATGGCAGCGTGGCGCAGCTGCTGCGCCACGGCGATCACCCGGAGTACGTCGCCTGGATGGCCGCCATACTGGCCGCCGATGCCATCGGGTCCATCGCCTTCGCGCGCCTGCGGGCCCAGGAGCGGGCCTGGCGCTTCGCCGGCATCAAGCTGGTGGAAATCCTGATCAACGTCGCGCTGTGCCTGTTCCTGATCGTCTACTGCCGCGGCGTCGCCGAGCGGCAGCCCGACGCCGCGCTCGGCGCGCTGTGGAACCCCGCCGTCGGCGTCGGCTACATCTTCATCGCCAACCTGATCGCCAGCGGCGTCAAGCTGCTGCTGTTGTCGCCCCAGCTGCGCGGCGTGACCAGCGGCTTCGATGCCGCACTGTTCCGCCGGATGCTGCGCTACTCGCTGCCCATGGTGGTGATCGGACTGGCCGGCGTGACCAACGAGATGCTCGACCGGGCGATGATGAAATACCTGCTGCCCTATGACGCCCAGACCAATCTGGCGCAGCTGGGCATCTACAGCGCCTGCTACAAGCTGTCGATCCTGATGTCGCTGTTCATTCAGGCGTTCCGCTATGCCAGCGAGCCGTTCTTTTTTGCCCACGCCGACGAGCGCGGCGCGCGCGGCATCTACGCCGAGGTGCTCACCTACTTCGTCATCTTCTGCGTGTTTGTGTTCCTGCTGGTGTCGCTCTACCTCGACATCTTCCAGTATTTCATCGGCCCGGCCTTCCGGGAGGGCCTCGCGGTCGTCCCCATCCTGCTGCTGGCCAATCTGCTGCTGGGCGTGTACGTCAACCTCTCCATCTGGTACAAGCTGACTGACCGCACCCTGCTGGGGGCGGGCGTGTCCATCGCCGGCGGCGGGGTCACGGTGGTCTGCCTGCTGTGGTGGGTGCCCCGCTTCGGCTACATGGGGGCCGCCTGGGCCACGCTGGCGTGCTATGCCAGCATGGCGCTGGCCTCCTATCTGCTGGGCCGCCGCTACTACCCCGTGCCCTACGACCTCCCCCGCGTGCTGGGCTACAGCGCCTTCGGCGTGCTGCTGTTCCTGGCCAACGGCGCCATCATCGCCGCCACCGGCGCGCCGCCGCTGGCCAGCGGCACCCTGCTGCTGGCGCTGTACCTCGCCGTCGCCTGGGCCCTCGACGGCCGGCCGCTGTGGCGGCGCCTGCGCCACCGCTAAGCCCGCTGACCGCCTAGCCCGGCGGTGCCGCCGCGGCGCTGATCAGGAGCGGCTGCAGCGACGGGCCCAGCTGCTTGAGCAGCTCGACCGACAGCGCGCTGGTGAACGAGAACGACGCCGCATCTTCGCCGGGCACATACGCCGAGACCGTGCCATAGAACCGGTCGCCGATAAAGAATGCAAACGTGGCCGCGCGGTTGACGACGCGCTCGCGCACCAGGCGGCCGGCGCTGTCGAACAGCTGCGTGCGATGGTCACCCGTGCCGGTCTTGCCGCCGACCGGCAGCGGCACGCCATCGGCGCCGGGGATGCCGGCAGCCAGCCGCACGGCCGTGCCGTGCGCCACCACGTCGAGCAGGGCCGCGCGCAGGACTGCGGCCACCTGCTCCGGCAGCACCCGCTCGCCCGGGCCGCCCTGAAAGCGCAGCCGGGCCTCATAGGGCGTGCCGGCCGCAAAGTGCAGCTCGTCAAGGCGCGTCGTGGGGGCGCGGATGCCGCCTCGCACGATGATACCCATCAGCTCCGCCAGCGCTGCCGGCCGGTCGCCCGAACTGCCGATGGCGGTGGCATAGGATGGCGTCAGGTAGGAAAACGGATAACCGACCCGCGCCCAGGCGGCGTGGATCTCGTTGAACGCCTCGATCTCCAGGAGACTGCGGATGCGCTGGTCCTGCCGGTGCTTGCTGCTCCTGAGCAGCCAGCCGTACACGTCGATGCGCGCCTGCGCGCTCGCCGCCAGCATGTCGTCGACGCTGGCCGCCGGGTGCTGCTGCAGGTACGCCACCAGCCATAGCTCCAGTGGATGCACCTTGGCGAGGTAGCCCCGGTCCATCAGGGAGTAGCGGTCCCTGGCGTAACCGCGGTACAGCCGTCCGGCCGCCGCCGGATCGAAGCCGCGGCCCGGCAGGGACGCCGCCAGGAATTCGGCCAGCCGGGCCTCATCGGCCTCGGGATAGACGCTGCGGAAGGCGACGGCCAGCGGCACCGGCGCGGCCCGCAGGCCGCCGACCAGCAGGTCGAAGCGCTGCTCCGGGGTCCTGTCGGCGTACTTGCGGTAATAGTTCCGCAGAAAAGTCGCGCCCTCGCGGTCGGCAAAGCGCCGGAGGTAGTCGGCGCGCCGGGGTTCGGCGACATTGTCCAGAATGCCGCGACTGCGGTCCGCGCGGTTGATGTGAAAGCGCACGATGTCGCGCATCAGGCGGATGAAGGGCAGGTTGATCGATTCGCGCAGGGCTTGTCGCAGCGACACCACGCGGCTGCCGTCCTCGCGTTTGAAGTTGGCGAAATGGTGCGCGCCGCCGCCGGTGATAAAGGTCTCCGCCGGGCTGGCCGAATAGCTGCGGTCCATCGCGGCTTCCAGCAGCGGCCGCAGGCTGCGGTCCGGGGCGCGGCTCAGGTAGTCCACCGTCCACCGGCGCAGGGTGTCGTCCGGCGCCACCGTGGCGGCCTTGAGCTCGGCAGCGCTCTTGCCGGCGTACTGACCGTGCAGGCTGGCGATGATCTCCAGATAGTGCACCAGCGTCCGCAGCTTGGCGGTCGAACCCAGGTCGAGGCGCACGCCCTCGTTGATGTCAAAGGGCTCGGCATAGTTGTCGGACTGAACGCGCAACACGTTCGCCTCGGGCGTCACCTCGAACAGCGCGAAGCTGTAGATGACGCGGTCGAGCCGGTCGTCCGGCTCCAGCAGGCGATTACCCATGAGCCTCGCCTGCTGCACCTGCGCGGGCTGCTTGAGCTCGAGCAGCCGCGTGGTCACCGCCTGCTGCACGGGCAGATCCAGCGTGCTGGAGACCTCCAGATCGAGGCGATCCAGGCCGTAGAACCCCTTCAGACCCAGCAGCGAGGCCAGCCGTGAACGAATGGTGTACGCCGTCTTGGCGACCCGCAGGTCGCTGGCCTGGCTGACCACGCCGACCGGTGCGGCGAGGCGCTGCACCAGCACCGCGTCGCCGAAGCGCTCATCGATGACGCCGGCGCGCGCCAGCAGGCGCGTGTACTCGTCCACTCTTGAGGACAGCACATCGAAGCCCAGCGGCCCGAGAAACCAGCTCGGCCGCTGCTGGGCCAGCAGCAGACTCAGGACCTGGCGATAGGCCCTGGCGGCCTGCTCCAGCGCAGCGTCCCCTGCGCTCACCCGGGACGACAGCAGGCGGTTGACCTCCGCCGGGTCTGCGCCAAACCAGATGCGCAGGCCATCCTGCAGGCCGTGCACTTCGCCGTAGCCGGCGCGGGCGGCCAGCGGCATGCCGTTGAGGTAGGCCCGCACGATCTCCTGCCGGGCGTCCAGCGTGATCGGCCCGCCCAGGTAGCTGCGCAGCGATGCGCTGACCACCTGCCGGAGCTTCTCGGTCATATCCGGGGTGATGCCGCGGTCCGAGTGGCGGAACTTCTCCAGCTGAGTGGCGAGGGTGCTGCCGCCGGGAACGTTCAAGGCCGGGTTGACCAGCTGCGTGCCTTTGAGCAGCAGCGCCTGGCCCAGGCGCCCCCAGGCGACGGCTGGATTGCGGCGCGGCAGGCTCGCATCCAGTACGTCGCGGTCCTCGATGAAGGACAGCGTCGACGCGACGACCTGCGGTATCGCCTCGAAGCGCTCGTAAACGCCACGCGGGTAGCGGCTGGAGAAAATCGGCCGGCCCTGGCGGTCGTAGACTTGCAGGCCGGCCTGCTGTTTCTCACGGTAGGGTGGAAAGACCCCACGCTCTATCCACTTGCCCAGCTGCGGCGACAGGCGAGCCTGCTGCTCGATGACAAAGCCCCTGCCCTGCAACCGCCCGATCCAGTCCGGCAGTCGATCGTAGCCCAGGCGCTCGTCGTAGGGCCCTGTCGCCAGCCTGGGAGGGTCGCCGCTCGCCCCGGGCGCCGGGGCGAACGACAGCTCGCCGGCCAGCCGCGCCAGCACCTGGGACTGCCAGTAGGATGTTCTGCTCTCCACCGCGGCCAGCGCCGCCAGTGCCGCCAGCGCCGCCAGCCAGAACCGGTGACGGATGCGCCGGGACGCCGATGGCAGCGGGCCGACGTTGGCCGGTGCCTCGGGGACCGCCACGATCAGCTGCAGCGCCGGCACCTGATAGCTGTCATCGTTGGAGGGAACAGGTGGCCCCGGGAATGCCGTGCCTACCTGCAATTGCTCAGCTTGTAACGTCATATACGCCCATCCGGGTGAATCACTGTAAACACGCAACGCCGCCCGGTGAGGGCGGGACCGCCGCGACACCGCGCCGCAGACGGTGCCAGCGAGGCAGCGCTGAACGATGCCGGCAGGCGCCGGCGATGACTGCGCTCCCCGCTCTCAGGCGGGTCCGTAGCGGGGCCCGCAGCAGAGGCAGCGGGGAAACCGCCGGACCTGCAGGGTTCTGCGGCTGGGATCGACTGAGGGTGGTGCCGCCTGGAGCGGCGGCCGTCGCAAAAGGCCAGGATGGTCACACAAGGAGGCGCTACCCGAAATAGATGCCGTGAAGGTTCGACTCAAGAACCGCGCCGCCCGCAAGCGCGACGGGCGGTAAGCGCGCTACCACTGACGCTCTCGATGCCGACCCTAACTATAGTGGCAGGCTGCAGGCCCGGAGGCGGAAAACGACCGGTCGGAATGGGCACGAATGCACACTTTGCAACAATCGCAGCCGCCGTGCTGACGCCGCCCGCTGATGGTGGTGCGGTCCCGCAGCGGTGATTGTGTTTGACAGGCGGCTGTGGATAATGGCGCCTCCCTAGAACCTGGCCGCAGCCGGCAGCAACCCAGGAGTGTCTATCTGTGGTGGAATCAATCGCAATGACCGAGCCGATGCTGGTCTCCGGCATCATTCTCGCGTTCACGTTCATCGGCATTTTCACCGAGCACCTGCACGGCTTCGAGCGGGCAAAATTCGCCATGCTCGGTGCCGGCATGATGGTGGTGGCCGGACAGTACTACGGCTTCTACTCCGCGGACCTCGCCATCGAGGCGGTGGACTGGAACGTGGTATTTCTGCTGGCCTGCATGATGGCCATCATCGCCATCATGCTGCCCACCGGCGGCTTCGAGGCGCTCGCCGACTGGCTGGTGCGCATCAGCGGCGGCCGGCAGTTCCTGCTGCTGTGCCTGCTGGGCACCGCCGTCACCGGCATCTCGCTGATGCTGGACAACGTCACCACGGTGGTGATCTTCGGTCCGCTCATCGTGATGATCGCGCAGTCGCTCAGGATCAGCCCGATCCCCTACCTGATGTCGGCGGCTCTGCTGTCCGATACCGGTGGCGTCGCCACGCTGGTGGGGGACCCGCCCAACCTGATGATCGGCTCCGCCGCCAATATCGACTTCAACACCTTCTTCGTGCACATGGCGGCCGTGGTGCTGGCGGCGTGGCTGTCGATTCTGCTGGCGCTGCGCTGGCTCTGCCGCAAGGAACTCGCCAGGCCATCACAGGGTCAGGTCGAACGCGGTGCCCTGGTGTTCCGTGACCGCCGGCTGTGGAATCAGTCCCTGTTCGTGCTCGGCGTGATGGTGGTGCTGTTCATGGTGCACCACGCCATCGGCTGGGAACCGTGGATGGTCGCCGCGGCCGGACTCACCCTGCTGCTGTTTCTGGCCAGCCACGTCGAACTCGATCACGCCATGGAGGACGTCGAGATACCGCTGCTGATATTTTTTATCTCGCTGTTCGTGGTGGTCGGCGGCGTCGAGCAGAGCCACTTTCTCGAGTACATCGGCCAGTTCATCCTGCCCTTCATCCAGCACGACCTGCTGACAGCCACCATCGTGCTGATGTGGGCCGCCGCCATTTTTTCCGCCATGATCGACAATATTCCCTTCACGGCGGCGATGATTCCCATCCTGCTGGGACTGGAGCAGCAGGGCATCAACGTCACCCCGCTGTGGTGGGCGCTGGCGGTCGGCGTCGGCATGGGCGGCAACGGCACGCACATCGGTTCGACCGCCAATGTCTATATCGTTACGCTGTCGGAGCGGCTGGCCAAGGAGAAGGGCGACCGGTCGCTGGCGATTACCCCGCTGGTGTGGTTCAAGACCGGTACGCCCGCCATGCTGGTGACACTGGTGGTGTCCAGTATCGCCTTCGTGGTGTTTTTCCCGTTCTTTGCGGCGCCGATCCACTAGCGGGCACAGCGCGGCGCTGCGGCGCGCTCGTGGGGAGCGCACCACTCCCCGCGGCGTGGCGTGTATACTCCCCTGAGGGTTCGCGCGCAGCGTCCCTGCGGTGCCGGATGGCGCGCTGGCTGATGGCCTGCGGCCAGCCCATAGCTCGAGCGCTCTGCAGCAGCGGGCATGGCCGGCACGCCCGATTAGGCGAGAGGTATCGAACGCATGAGAAGCGCTGGAGCGCCCTTCAGATGGCCACTGCAGGTTCAGATCGGCATCGTGTTTGTCGCGCTGATTCTGCTGATCGGCACCACCCTGGCGCTGGTCAGCTACCGGCAGATTTCGGAGCTGATACTGCAGTCGACCGAGGAGATCTTCGACGAGATCGCCGACGGCATCCGGGCCCGCTTCCAGCAGGAGTACCGCCCGGTCACCAAGACGGTCGAGCTGCTCGCGCTGAGCCGGCTGGTGCAGTCCCGAGACCTCGCCGAGCGGCTGGAGGCGCTGCCGCTGCTGGTAGAGGCGCTGGCCAACCAGCCGCACGTGACCAGCGTACAGCTGGGCTACGCCGACGGCGCCTACCTGGTGATGCGCTCGGCGCAATCGAATCACGTGCGCGAGGCCTTTCACATTCCAGCGCAATACAGCTACATCGTCGACCATCTGGCGCCCGACGCCACGGGCAGAGTCGCGGGCGAGCGCAGGTTTCTGTATGCCGATCTGCGCACCGGTGCAACGGCGCCGCTGGATACCAGCGAGTACGACCCCAGGACCCGGCCCTGGTTCCAGAACACCGCTCAAGCGGCCACCACGCAGATCACCGACCCCTATTACTTTTACTTCACCCACCAGCTGGGCATCACCGTGTCCCGGCGGGATCCCGCCACCGGCACCGTGGTGGCGGCCGACATCACCCTGCAGGGCCTGTCTGAAACCCTGCAGCGCAGCAACATCTCACCCTCCGCGACCAGCGTGCTGTTCAACGACAACGGCGAGGTTTACGCCTACAGCGCCGCGGATCGCGCCACGGTATTCCGCGACCTCGGCGGGCGCCAGGTGCTCAACACCGCCGATCTCAGAAGCCCCATCATCGAGCAGATCGAATCCAGGCCGGGCATGCGCGGCATCGCCACACCGTTCAAGATCGACGGCGATACCTGGCTGGGGGAAATCCGCAGGGTCGACCTGCAGCGCGGTCCCGGCCTGCAGCTGCTGGTGGCGGCCCCCGAAAAGGAGCTGTTCGCCAAGGCCTTCGCCTTCCGCAACAGCAGTGTTCTGATCACCCTCGGCGTCATCGCGGTCACCCTGCCGATCGTGTGGCTGCTGGCCAATCAGATCGCGCGACCGCTGCGCCGGCTCGCCGAAGAGACGCGGGCCATCGCCCGCTTCGACTTCGAGCGGCCGTTCGCCTCCGACGGCCACACGCGCGAGGTCTATCAGCTCGGACTCTCGCTGGAGGCCATGAAGACCGCCATCGGCAACTTCGTGCGCCTGATCACTTCGCTGTCGGGCGAATCCGACCTCAACCAGCTGCTCGACCGCGTCACCGAGGAGACCATGAGAGCCAGCCGCGCCGACGCAGCGCTGATCTTTCTGCTGTCGGACGATGAGCAGGCGCTGGTGGCCGGCCGGCCGAAGTTCGCCATGGCGGTCACGGACGCCGACATGGGCATCCCCGGCGCCCAGCTGCCGCTGGGCGAAACCGGCAGCGCGCTGGCTGCCTACTACCAGCAGCGAGCGGTCGGCACCTTTACCCTGGAGCGGGACGCCGCGCAGTCCCGCCAGCTGCGCCCGCTGTTCGACGCGCTCGGATCGAGCGCGCTGACCGTCATCGCCCTGCCGCTGCAGAACCGCAAGCTGGAGGGCATGGGCATACTGTGCCTGGCCTACGCAGAGGACAACGCCCACCGGGACAGCGCCGCCAGCGCCGAGGGCCTGGGCTATGTGCGGGCGCTGTCGGGCTTTGCCGCGGTATCGATGGAGAGCCGCCAGCTCATCAATATGCAGAAGGCGCTGCTGGAGTCCTTCATACAGCTGCTGGCCAGCGCCATCGACGCCAAGTCGCCCTACACCGGCGGCCACTGCCAGCGCGTGCCGGTCATCACCCAGATGCTGGCCGCCGCGGCCTGCGCCAGCCAGGACCCCCGCTTCGGCGACTTCGACCTCGACGACGAGGAGTGGGAGGCGCTGCGCATCGCCTCCTGGCTGCACGACTGCGGCAAGGTGACGACGCCTGAATACGTCGTCGACAAGTCCACCAAGCTGGAGACCATCACCGACCGCATTCACGAAATCCGCATGCGCTTCGAAGTGCTCAAGCGGGACGCGCAGATCGAGCGCTGGCAGCGCGTCGCCCAGGGCGGCGACGACGCTGCCGAGCAGCTGCGCTGCGACGCCCGCTGCCGGCAGCTGGACGAGGACTTCGCCTTTGTGGCCGAGTGCAACATCGGCGGCGAATTCATGTCCGACGACAAGCTCGAGCGCCTGCGCCAGCTGGCTGGCGTCACCTGGCAGCGCACGCTGAGCGACCGCCTGGGCATCTCCTGGGAAGAAAAGCTGCGCAAGGAGCGCACGCCCGAGGCGCCGCTGCCGGCGATCGAACCACTGCTGGCGGACCGCCCCGACCACATCTTCTACCGCCAGGACAAGGACCGCATCGCGCCGGACAACGCGCTGGGCTTCAAGGTGGACGCCCCCGAGTATCAGTACCATCACGGCGAGCTGCACAATCTGTCGGTGCGCAAGGGCACGCTGACACCCGAGGAACGCTTTGTCATCAACGGCCACATGGTGCAGACCATCACCATGCTCAACCAGCTGCCCTACCCCAAGCATCTGCGCAGCGTTCCCGAGATCGCCGGCGGCCACCACGAGACCATGGACGGCCGGGGTTACCCCAAGCGGCTGCGGCGGGAAGACATGTCACTGACCGCCCGCATGATGGCCATTGCCGACATCTTCGAGGCGCTGACCGCCCGCGACCGTCCCTACAAGAAGCCCAAGACCCTGTCCGAGACGCTGCGCATCATGAGCTTCATGGCTCGCGACCAGCACATCGACAGCGACCTGTTCGACCTGTTCCTGCGCTCCGGCGTGTACCTTCAGTACGCCCGCGACTACCTGCTGCCGCAGCAGATCGACGCGGTGGACATCGCCCAGTACCTGCCCGGGACCGCGGCCTCGCCGGCGCCGGCCTGACGGGGCGCCCCCGCTTGCGCGATCGCGCCACCCGGGCAGGCGCAACTGGCAGAGCGGCCCGCGAAGTGGGAATATAGGTCAC
>Ga0316188_10000493_pt1 | contig 17071 bp, 14 predicted proteins | sample Phiworburrow1_MG_FD_204933 | JGI IMG/M metagenome (GOLD analysis project Ga0316188, IMG submission 204933) | Coastal sediment microbial communities from Maine, United States - Phippsburg worm burrow 1 | ecosystem: Environmental > Aquatic > Marine > Coastal > Sediment | place: USA: Maine...
AAAACAGTAATGTTACAAGCTGTTAAATAGCCCATTCGCCAACCGCCAAAACCAGGCGTTGAGGAATCACCATCCTTGCTAATGGCGGTGCTTCTGTTATAGTGCGCGGGTCTTGGCACACTTCGGTCTGTGCCAACTACTCCCTACCGGCAATTTCGCAGGTAGCGGAGACCCATTAAGAATTAACCCGGACCGACCCATGCAGTGAAATTATCGCGGCAATTGGGCAGGGTGAATTCGGAGTAAAAATCAAACATGTTATTTTCAGAACTTGGCCTTTCGGCCGAATTGTTGCGCGCGACAGAAAAACAGGGTTACTTAGAAGCAACCCCGATTCAACAGCAAGCTATCCCCCTTATTCTCGAAGGCCACGATCTCCTGGCTGGCGCCCAAACCGGCACCGGCAAGACCGCGGGCTTCACTTTACCCATGCTGCAGAGGCTGCAAAGCAATCCAGCACAGGGCAACAAGCGCGTACGCGCGCTGATCCTCGTACCCACACGTGAGCTCGCGGCACAGGTTGCCGAGAGCGTGGAAAACTACGGTCGCTACCTGCCGTTCACTTCAACCGTGATATTTGGTGGGGTTAGCATCAATCCGCAAATCACGAAACTGCGCCGCGGCGTAGATATTGTCATCGCAACCCCGGGCCGGCTGCTCGATCACATGGAGCGCGGTACGATCCGGCTTGATGGTGTGGAAACACTGGTGCTCGACGAAGCCGATCGTATGCTCGACATGGGTTTTATCCGCGACATCCGCAAGGTCCTCAAAGCGATACCGGCAAAGCGGCAGAATCTGCTGTTCTCGGCGACGTTTTCAAATGAGATCAAACAACTGGCAGGAGAACTGTTAAACGCGCCGATGGAAATTCAGGTTGCGCGTCAGAACGCCACGGTTGAACTGATCTCACAGGTTGTGCACCCCGTCGACCGCAACCGCAAACGCGAACTGCTGTCACACATGATCGGTGTCGGCAACTGGCAGCAAGTGCTGGTTTTCACCCGCACCAAGCACCTGGCCAACCGTCTCAGCAAGCAATTGGAGCAGGACGGTATTTCATCCGCAGCCATCCATGGTAACAAGTCGCAAGGCGCCCGCACGCGAGCATTGGCGGACTTTAAAAAAGGTGGGATCCGGGTTCTGGTTGCAACCGACATTGCGGCCCGCGGGCTCGATATTGAACAACTGCCACACGTGGTTAACTTCGAGTTACCCAACGTACCTGAAGATTATGTTCATCGTATCGGTCGCACCGGTCGCGCGGGATTGGATGGCGAAGCCATTTCACTGGTTTGTGTTGATGAAAAGAAGCTGCTGGCGGATATCGAAAAACTGCAGAAATGCAACATCGAAAAAGTCATTATCCCGGGCTACGAGCCGGATGAAAGTATCAAGCCGGAGCCAATCAAAAACGGCGGTAACGCGGGTCGCAATTCACGGCCAAATAACCGGGGAAGCAACAACCGGGGCCGGAATACCCAGGCCGACAGCCGTCGTGGCAGAAGCCAGGGCCAACAACGCTCACGCTGGGCGGCGTAAGTCAAACAGTGCCGCGATAAGCGGTATATCAACCGGAAAAGCCCTGATCAATCAGGGCTTTTCTTTTACAGCCGCCGGCACAAAAAATCAGTCGGCACCACCATCATCATCCTTTTTCTTGTCAGTATCTTTTTTACCGCCCAGGATTCCCTTGAGCAGGGTCGTGGCCGGATCGGCCTTTTCGCTGCCGTCACCCTCTTTATTGTCTGTGCCTGAATCCTCTTCGCCACCGATCAGCTTACCGATGAATTCGTTGGCCTTCTGGTTGATCTTTTCCTTCTGCGAACCGGCAAGGGCTGCAACGATATCCACCCGGATGTCGGGCTCATAGAGGTTGCCAGTCAGCTTGACCGGTATCGGCACCCCACTCAGTTCGCCAAGACTTTGCCCGAGATCTCCAAGCAGAACGGGTTCCAGCACATAGTCTATAGAGTCCTCGACCAGGTTGAAGCTGCCTTCGCCGGTTGCACGCAACAGCGGCGACTGCATCAACAGGTCGTCACTGGTCAATATTCCCCGGTCGAAGACCCCGCTCATGGTTAGCTCGGCAAACTCCGTTCTCTGGTCCTGCCCGGATTCACTTACAACTTCCGATTGCTTGCCCAGTGCCGACTTGACGGTAGCGATGGTTTCGGTGACATCGATACCGATGATCGCACCATTGAGGACGCTCATGCCGATATCACCCGACAAGGCCTGGAAAACCGAGCGGGAGTTGCTCAAATCGGTACGGATCTGCATGAAGAAGTCACCCGTACCCTGCAGACGTGCCGCACCCGTCAAATCGTTTAACAGACCTTCGACCTGTACACCGGTCAGGCCATGGTTTGCAGTCAACAGGGGTCGGCTGCCACTGGCATCGATACTGATATCACCCTCGTGCTGCCCGCCATAAAAGTTAGCGATGACCCGCGCAAAACTGACGGAATTACCATCGCTGCTCATCTTCATGCTCACATCCGTGGCCGTCAGGCCCATGACCACCAGCTCCGAGATCCTGAAATTACCCCCACCGGTGAAACCGCGAAAAACCTCAACGGACAGGTCGATTTCTTCAACCCCTGACCCTGACCCGCTTGCAGGCTCACTTGGCGGTGCGTAGTCATCGAGATTCAAACGATCGACCTGGAAATCAAACGCCAGGTTCGGGTTCTCAAAATCAGCCACCTTCAGATTTCCCTTGAATGTCGATTGATCAAACTTGGCTGTCAGGTTCTGCATATTAGCGCTGTCAGTTGAACCCGAGAAATCCATGTCAGCCTGCAAACTCGTCAGCGCCTTTCCATTCGTTGTCGAGGGCACGTCCATGCCAAGGTCCCGCATGAACGATTTCGGATTGAACTCGGCCACCCTGAGCTGGCCGGAAAAATTAGGCTTGGATGAGATTGTTGAAACCGTCAGACCACCGGTAACCGCCAGATCGTAAAGATGCAGGACAAAATCAGACAGCACCGCCTGGTCTTTTGACAAGTCAACGTCTGCGTTCGCAGTGACAGTTGCATCCAGCGCCACGGTTTCCCCTTCCGCTCCCTGGTTGCCCTTGAAGGACAGCTTGAGCCCCGTAATTCCGGCCCGTTTTGCATCGGTCGAGGTTTGAACCAGGCCACCAAACTTGACATCCCCGGCTAACTTGTGTTCCGGCAGGCTCATCGAAAAACCGCCCTGCAATTTGAATGGACGGCCGAGCTCGATATTCGACGCTTTCAAATCGAATGCCTCCAACTGCGTGGTCTGATCAACATCGTCCAGGGTCACCTTTGCATTGGTGATCTCTATACCTGATACCTTGAAAGAATCAACACCACGACCGCTGCCCGGGGCTGCGGATGTGTCGCTTGCGCGGGCGCTGATATCCTGCCAGTTATTTTCTCCATCGGCTTTTCGGCTCAAGTGGATCGACACATCGCTCATGCTTACTTCGCCGACTTCAACCTGTCGTTTGAGTAAGGGCAAAAACTTGACCGATATGCCGGCTTCACCAATATCCAGCATCGGCTGATCACCAAAACCGTCGCGGTTACCGAGCTTGACATCATTGATCTCAAGCCCGATGGATGGAAATACGCTCCATTTTATTTCGCCATCGATGCTCAGTTCCCGGCCCGTCTTTTTCGATATTGCCGCGCTTATTTCTTCCCTGTAATCGTTGGGGTCGACCACCATGGGCAACACGACGGTTGCAATAACCAGCAAAACGACAACAATGCCTACAACGGCCAATAGCCATTTCAAGAGTTTTTTCATGTGATCCTGCCTCCAGTAAATCATGGATTTTATAGTTTCAATTCTAGTCGATTAAGCCTTGCCAGGTCGCACAAATCATTTACTCTACACCCATGAACGCGGCATCCTCACAAACCAACATCCAGGAGATTCTGACCACCGCCCCGCCGTCATTTTCCGATGCCGATGCAGCAGCCATTGCGGCCGATCATTTCGGAATACAGGCGGATACGCGGCTATTGGTTAGCGAGCGCGACCAGAACTTCGCTTTGCGCACAGGTGACGGCAGGCGTTTTACACTCAAAATTTCCAACCATGCCGAGCTGTTCGAGGTCATTGATTTTCAAAACCAGGCCTTGCTTCATGTCGCAAGGACGGATGCTTCAATCCCCGTGCCACGGGTGATACCCAGTCTTGATGGACAGTTACATGGGCAAGTTACGCGTGCCGGAAAAACGCATTTTGTACGTGTATTGAGCTGGTTGGAAGGTTCGGTATGCCATGATACGACCGCCAGCCCGGAGCTTGCCCACCGGATGGGGCAACTGCTGGCACGCCTCGGTATTGCCTTCAGGGGTTTTGACCACCCCGGCTCGAGGCTGCCGTTGCTGTGGGACATGAAACGGGCCGCCAGCCTCACTGAATTGATAGTGCATATCGGGGAGCCTGGTCTCAGGCAGATGATCGGCCAGGCCCTGGAAAAATTCGTATCACGGGTGAAACCGGTGCTCGATACCCTCCGCACCCAGGTCATCCACAACGATATGAATCCGGGTAACGTGTTAATGGATAAAACACAGGCGGATCAGATCAGTGGCATCATCGACTTCGGCGACCTCACCCGCTCACCGCTGGTCATCGACCTGGCGGTGGCTGCAGCCTACCAGCTGGGCAAGGGCGATGATCCGCTGGCAGGCGTGCTGCCGATGATCGCCGGTTATCACAGTATCGAGCCATTACAGGCAACGGAAATGGAGTTGCTCACGGACCTGATCCGCACCCGCCTGATCACCAGCCTTTTGATCGGCTCGTACCGCTCAAGACTTTTTCCGGAAAACCGTGAATACCTGATGATCAGTTATCATTCGGCGAAGAACTTTTTTGTAAACCTCAACCGGCTTCCGGCAGATAAAGCACTGGCGAGAATACGCGAAGCCTGCCTGGCCACCTGAGTAAAACCACCATGAGCGATGCAAAACAGAAAGATTCAAGCCGGTTACAGACCCTGTTGCAACGCCGCGGGCGTTTGATGGGCAAGGCCTACCGGCTTTTCTATGAGCAACCGGTTCACATCGTATCCGGTGAAGGTGTGTGGTTGTATGACTCCGACGGCAATAAGTACCTGGATGTGTACAACAATGTACCGCATGTCGGTCATTGCCATCCGCGGGTGGTGGAAGCCATCTGCAAACAGGCCAAGCAGCTCAATACACACACCCGCTACCTGCATGAACTTGTGCTCGATTACACTGAGAAATTAACCGCGAGGTTTCCGGCGGGTCTCGATATCGCGATGTTTGCCTGCACCGGCACCGAGGCCAACGAACTGGCCTTGAGGCTCGCCCGCGCCAAGACCGGTGCGAGCGGCATGATCGTCACCGAACATGCCTACCATGGAACCTCCTGGGCCATCGCCCAGATAACCACCTGTTATGAAACCAGCGAAAAACGCGGGGACAATATCGTCACCATACCCGCACCCGACAGTTACCGCGGTCTATATGCCGGTGATGAAAAGGCCGCCGACAAATACGCCAGTCACCTGCATGAAGCCATTGAAACACTGGCCCGTAATGGCCACCGGCCGGCGGCATTCATTGTCGATACGATCTTTTCAAATGAGGGGTTGCCCACTGTCCCGCCAGGTTACCTGGCAAAGGCCGTTGAAATCGTCCACCAGGCCGGTGGTCTATTCGTAGCCGACGAAGTACAGCCGGGTTTTGGCCGTCTTGGCACCCACTTCTGGGGTTTTGACAGCCACGGTGTCGTGCCCGATATCGCCACCATGGGCAAACCCATGGGTAACGGCTACCCGGTATCGGCAGTGGTTACATCAGAGGGGGTCGTCGAAGCTTTTGTGCAGCACTCGCATTATTTCAATACCTTTGGCGGCACACCCGTTGCCTGCGCCGCAGCGCTCGCCGTGCTGGAGGTCATCGAGCAGCAGGGTTTACAGGCCAATGCGCTGGAAACAGGCAACTACCTTTTGGAAGGTTTGAAGGCGTTGGCAGCAGATCAGACACTGATCGGCGATATTCGCGGCAGTGGTATGTTTATCGGTATTGACCTGGTGCGTGACCTCGACAGCCGTGAACCCGCCACCCTCGAAACCGGCAAGGCCGTGAACCTGCTCAGGCAACACGGTGTGTTGATCGGCTCCACCGGTCAGCACGACAATATTCTGAAAATCCGCCCGCCGATGGTTTTTTCAAGGGAAAACGCAGACCTGTTATTGCAGAAGCTGGAAATCGTCCTTAAGGAAATCAGCAATGCCGGCAACCGGGTTGCCGGGGGCAAATCACCCTGAGTCAGGCAGGCGATGATTGCTTAATCCAATTGGCTGACCTGCGTAGAAAACCATCACCGGAAAAGGGTTTCAGACAGAATACTTTTTCTCGACCATTCGCTGGTAGTCGGCCTTAAATGCCTGTTCCGATTCCCACGACTTATTGTCGAGTTCCAGGTAGGGCATGCGATATGCGGTGAACGTAAAACGTTCTTCATCAAAATAGAGGACGCCACGTGTGTAGTGATAAAACGGGTCGTACAGCTCCTTATGAGGACTTAACTTATGCATTTAACTTCTCCACGAACAAACTGAACAGCAATCGGTTCGTGGGCATATCGTTTTCTTATTTGTAAGCTTTTGAATAAACCAGCGAAAAGATGGTGCTCAGTGAACACACTTTAATTATACGCCCTGATCTTCAAATTTTCTGCTCTAATCGGAAAAAATATGATCACATCCCCCGGCGGATGGCCCATCAGGGCGCCTGCAGGCCGTAGCTGCTGAACTTTTTCAGCACTTTGTCCATTTCACCGTCCGTGAGGATTTCTGCTTCGCCGATCGCCAGGATACGGCCATATACGGTCGCCAGGTGTTCGACTTCGATGGCCAGCGCCAGTGCGCGCGGCAGATCTTTTTCGAAACAGGTCAGGCCATGGTGGGCCATCAGGCAGGCCTTGCGGCCATCCAGCGCCTTGATGACATGCTCCGAAAGCTCCGGCGTGCCGAAGGTGGCGTATTTCGCACAGCGGATATCCCTGCCACCGGCGACTGCCACCATGTAATGAAACGCGGGTATGCCCTTATTCAGGCAGGCCAGGGTTGAGCAACTGACCGGGTGGGCATGCAAAACGGCCTTGGCTTCGGCATGGTGCTGATAAATTGCCGCGTGGAAACGCCACTCGCTCGAAGGTTTGCGTGTGCCCTTGGTATTGCCGTCAGAATCCATCCAGACGATGTCGCCTGTCGCTAAACCGGCGTAATCCATACCGGAAGGCGTTATCAGGAAACCATCCTCGCAACGCGCACTGAGGTTGCCGGAGGCGCCCTGGTTCAGACCCTTGGCGTTCATGGCCCGCGCCGTATCGATCAGTTGTTGCCGAAGCGCTTCGCTCATCAGACCCCTCCTCCTTGTTCGGGATAAAGACCCAGCAAACCGGCCTCGCTGGCTGCACACACACCCCGTTCGGTGAAAAGACCGGTTACCAAACGCGCCGGGGTCACATCAAAAGCATAATTGCAGGCGCTGACGCCATCCGGCGTGATCTGCACGGATTCGACTTTACCGGCTGAATTCTTGCCCGATACATGGGTCACCTCGGCAGCGTCCCTCTGTTCGATGGGTATGCCTTTTACACCATCGGTCATCTGCCAGTCGATGGTCGGCCCCGGCAAGGCCACGTAAAATGGTACATTATTATCAAATGCCGCCAACGCCTTCAAATAGGTGCCGATCTTGTTGCAAACGTCACCATTACGGGCCGTGCGGTCTGTACCAACAACGCACAAATCAACCTGTCCATGCTGCATCAGGTGGCCGCCGGCGTTATCGACGATGACGTCGTGCGGAATCCCGTGAGATTTCAACTCCCAGGCGGTCAGGGCGGCGCCCTGGTTACGCGGACGGGTCTCATCCACCCACACATGTACCGGAATCCCGTCATCATAGGCCTGGTAGATGGCGGACAGCGCCGTACCCCAGTCGACCGTGGCCAACCAGCCAGCGTTGCAATGGGTGAGGATGTGAAAAGCCTTTGTACCGGCAGGTTTTTGCTGCCAGAGCTTGCGAATGACAGCGAGCGCATGACGGCCGATCGCGTGATTGATGGCGACATCCTCATCACAGATTTCAGAAGCCAGTGCGTAAGCCTGTTCCAACCTCTGCCCGGCAGGCAAACCCGTCAGCACCCTCCGCATCCGGACCAGCGCCCAGCGCAGATTAACCGCCGTGGGCCGCGTCGCGAGCAGGGTTTCAGAAGCTTTTTCCAGGTTGTCATCAGATGCATTTTCACGCATTGCAAGCGCGAGGCCATACGCGGCGGTGGCCCCTATCAATGGCGCACCCCTTACCCGCATGACGCTGATCGCCTCGGCGGCATCCTGCATCGTGGAGAGCGTTTTGACAACAAACTCATGAGGCAGGCGGGTCTGATCGATGATATCCGCCCCCCATCCATTTTTATTGAGCCAGATTGAGCGGTATGGCACCTTGTTAACTTTCATCTATTAACCATCAACATGAACAGAAACGAGATCGTAACACCTTGTAATTGTCAATTCTCCAAACTTGAACATCTTCGCTCGGTGGTGGACGAACCATTTTGTATTTCCCCTGACCCTAGCGTTGCTGCGGGTCATTGTCCCAATAGGGGCTGTCGCCAAAGCGCTTTATCAGAAAATCGATAAACGCCCGGGCGCGTTGCGACAGGTAGCGTGTCTGCGGGTAGACCGCCCAGGCGTTCAACACGGCCGGGGGATACCGGTCCAGCACGGATACCAGGTTGCCATCAGCGAGTGATCGCCAGGCGATAAAGGTGGGCAATGAGACGATACCGTGACCGGCCAGCGCCATGTCGCGCAGGAAGTCACCGTTGTTAGCCACCATGCGTGAAGATGTTTGTACCAGGTGCTCATTACCCTCAGCGTCGAACAGTTTCAGGGCGGTGCCTGATCCAATGTTGTAACCGAGCATGGCATGTTGCTTGAGGTCATCCGGTATCAGTGGCCTGCCGTGCTCCTTGAGGTAGGCCGGACTCGCACAAAGTTTCAAATGGATCGGACAGATGAGGCGTGCCTTGAGGCTGGAATCCTTGAGAGCGGTGATACGGATGGCCAGGTCCACGCCCTGTTCAACAAGGTCCACCAGGCGGTCCGAAAAGTCGATATTGAATGTCAGACCGGGATGCTCACGGACAAAATCATCGATGGCCGCGGACAGGTGACAAAGACCGAAGGACAACGGTACCGCCAGTCTCAATTGCCCCTGCAGCGAGGTCTCCGCGTTTGAGGCCAATGCGTCCAGCTCGGATATATCGCCGATCAGCTTGACCGCGGCCTGGTAGTATTCACGGCCTACACCGCTGAGGCTGATTCGCCGCGTGGTACGGTTGATCAACTGCACACCCAGCCGGTTTTCCAGCGACACCAAGCTGCGGCTGACACCGGATTTGGCCATACCCAGCTGTTCAGCAGCCTTGCCTACACCTCCTGCTTCGACGATACGGACGAATATACGCATGTCTTCGAGCTGGCCCATTCCCATTGTTCCGTTTTTGTGAATAATTATTTGCAATTATTGTTATTTATTATGATTAAGACAACAGTTAATATTTTCACAACTTAATAACACAAACTTGGAGAAAATCATGGACAAACTGCACTCAATCGCCGCTCCCGTCGGGCGTATTTTTATTTCATTGATATTTGTTTACTCCGGAATAGGCAAGATATCCGGTTATGCGGGCACGCAGGGCTACATGGAAGCCATGGGGGTACCGGGCGCGCTTCTGCCGTTGGTCATCGCCGTTGAAATTCTGGGCGGGCTGGCGGTGATGCTGGGCTGGCATACACGCATTGCTGCCTTTCTACTGGCCGGATTCACGCTGTTATCCGGCATTTTGTTCCACGGCAATATCGGTGACCAGATGCAAATGATCCAGTTCATGAAAAACGTGGCCATCGCCGGTGGCTTCCTGATGATCGTCTCCCAGGGTGGTGGCGCCTTCTCACTCGACAACCGCTTGAAAAGCCGGAGCTGAAAATGAGCCATGCGAAAATTAAGACCAGGGAACTGCTGTCAACGACGGCCGGTCAGCCGGCCTCCGACGGCGCCGGGGTCAAGCTGACACGCATCATCGGCACCCAGGCACTCAATGTGCTTGATCCGTTTTTATTGCTGGACGCCTTCGAATCGGATCAGCCGGATGATTACATCGGCGGCTTCCCAAGCCACCCGCATCGCGGCTTCGAGACCGTCACCTACCTCCTGGCCGGGCGTATGCGGCACAAGGACAGCGCCGGTAATGAAGGCGTCATCGAACCGGGCGGCGTGCAATGGATGACGGCGGGAAAAGGCATCGTACATTCAGAAATGCCGGAGCAGGAAGACGGGCTGCTGATGGGTTTCCAGCTGTGGGTCAACCTGCCCGCTGCGGCCAAGATGTCCAATCCCGCCTACCAGGAATTCCCCCCGGCAGGTGTGCCCCTGGAACAACGTGCCAATGGTACGGCAGTCCGGGTGATTTCCGGCACCACCGGTGAAGGCACCCGCGGACCGGTAGAAAACAGCCATGTAAATCCAACCTATATGGATGTCACCTTGCCGGCCGGACAAAGTTTCGAACAGAAAGTCGGTACCGGTGACAATGCATTCATCTTCGTTATCAGCGGTGAACTGCGGGTGGGCAATACGCGAAAGCCACTCGGTCAGCGGATACTCGGAATCCTGGGTGACGGGGATCATGTAACAGTCTCCGCGGTTGATGAGCCCGCACGCTTTCTGCTGGTGGCCGGGCAACCGCTAAATGAACCCATCGCCCGTGGCGGCCCTTTTGTCATGAACACCCGGCAGGAAGTTCAGCAGGCCTTTATGGATTTTCAAACCGGCCGTTTTTAAGCAATGGCCGGCTCATGCGAGCCAGGCCAAATCAAAAATTTCAATATTTGAATATTCATCAAAATTTTATGTTTTATTTTTGAGTCAGTATTGGTAACCTCTACTCTCGCACCGGCCGCAAGTACCTTGCTTGTCCCCCAAGCCCGAAACCGTCATGGATGACTACCTAAAGTACATGGCGCGGTTGGTGCGAACCACTTAAACTACCCGAAAGTCTTTTCAGGTGGACCACATCATGAGCTTCGTTTCACACTTGCAATGCATCCGCTGCGGTACCGAATATCCTGCCGATTCGGTGATGAACCTTTGTCCGCTGGATAACAGTCCGGTGGAAATCATCATGGACCTCAAACGCCTGGCGGCCGAACAACCGGAGCTGGCCTGGTATAATCCCGAACGCAATGATATGTGGCGTTTCGGCGGTTTGCTGCCGCTGGATATCAATAACCCCGATGACCAGCCACATATATTCTGTTTAGGTGAGGGTCACACACCGCTGCTGAATTACAACGATCATCCGCTGGCTAAAAAAAACGGTTTTACACTGTATGTAAAAGATGAAGGCAAGGCCCATCCCGGTTTTGGTGCAAACCCCACGCAAAGCTTCAAGGACCGCGGTATGGCCATGACCATATCCATGGCGCACAAGGCCGGTATAAAAAAGCTGGCAGTACCTACCCAGGGTAATGCCGGGGATTCCCTGTGTGAATATGCCAATGCGGCAGGCATGGAAGCCGTGGTCGCGATGCCGGATAACACACCCATGCCGATACTCGGCCGGGTCGCTGCCCTGGCCTTTCAGTCAGAACGCTTCAGGCTGGAACTGGTCAAGGGTACGATCCGCGAGGCCGGTGCGTTGCTGAAGGAAAAATGGCTGGATAAGGGCTACTTCAGCGTGGCCACTTTCCAGGAACCCGGCTGGCGTATCGACGGCAAGAAAACTCTCGGGCTGGAACTGGCCGAACCCCAACAGACCGGAGACCCCTGGAGTCTGCCGGACGTGGTGATCTACCCCACCGGTGGCGGCACCGGCATACTGGGTATGTGGAAGGCCTGGAATGAACTGGAAACCCTTGGCCTGATCGACCACTTCCGCCCGCGCATGATCTGTGTGCAAAGCGAGAACACGCCGCCACTGGTGAAGGCTTTTGAGAGCGATGCCACCGAGGTTGCAGCGGTGAACCCGGGTGAAACACTCGCCTACGGTGTAAATGTGCCGGGTGGCGTGGGCCATTTTAAAGTACTGTCCATCATCCGGGAATCCGGTGGCGCGGCCATCGGCGTTGCCGAAGACGACATCAACACCACCCTCAGCCGCGTGTGGAAGGACAAAGGCTGGTGGGTGTGCCCCGAGGGCGCTGCCTGCCTGGCCACCATTCCACGCCTGATCGAAGACGGGCTGATAAAGGCCGGCAACAAGGTCGTGGTATTCAATACCGGTTCACTTGAAAAGTATCTGCCTGACCTGCGGCACCTGCTCCATTAAGCGATGACGGATATCTCCTCTTCCGCCAGCGTACTCCTGCGCTTAATGCGCTATGCGCGAGGTTACCGCAAGCGGGTCTGGCTGGCATCGGCGTGCTCCGTGCTTAACAAGCTGTTTGATGTGATGCCTGAAATCCTGATCGGTATGGCCATCGATGTGGTGGTGCGCCAGGAGCATTCGTTCCTTGCCGATTACGGCATCCTGGAACCGTTCAACCAGATGTTATTCCTGGGTGCGATAACCATACTGGTATGGGCCCTGGAATCGCTGTTTGAATTTCTGTTGTTGATCCTGTGGCGCAACCTTTCACAAAGCCTGCAACACGATTTGAGGCTGGATGCCTACGGTCACGTGCAGGATCTCGATATGGCCTGGTTCGAAGACACTTCCACCGGCGCGCTGGTGGCGGTACTGAATGACGACGTCAATCAACTGGAACGGTTCCTCGATGGCGGCGCCAACGCCCTGATCCAGGTGGCCACCTCGATCATCGCCGTCGGCGCCGTATTTTTCTATGTCTCACCTCAAATTGCGCTGATGGCATTCACACCTATTCCGGTCATTGTACTGGGAGCCTTTTGGTTCCAGCGGCGGGCACAACCGCTGTACGCCAATGTACGCGAGAAAGTCGGTTTGCTCAGTGCCCGGCTGGCCAACAACCTGTCCGGTATTGCGACCATCAAGAGTTTTACCCGCGAGCAGCACGAACTCGAACAACTTGGAAAGGAAAGCAAGGACTACGTCGATGCCAACCGCAGCGCCATCCGCGTCAGCTCGGCTTTTATCCCGATCATCCGCATGGCCATCCTCGCGGGTTTCGTGGCGACCCTGATCTACGGCGGCAAACTGACGCTCGACGGGCAACTGAACGCCGGCGCCTACAGTGTGCTGGTGTTCCTGACGCAAAGACTGTTGTGGCCGTTGACCCGGTTGGCTGAAACGGTGGATCTGTTTGAACGGGCGATGGCATCCACCCGGCGTATCCTGAACCTGATCGAAGTGCCGATACGCACCCGGGGTGGTTCAATGGCATTACCCGTCGGTCAGATCAGGGGGGAGTTGAAATTTGAAAACGTCAGCTTCGCGTACTCCAACGGCGCCGAAGTGTTGCACGATATCAATATGACCATCGCCCCCGGTGAGACCATCGCGGTGGTTGGCCAGACCGGTTCCGGCAAGAGCACGCTGATGAAACTGCTGCTGCGTTTTTATTCGCCCACTTCCGGTTGTCTGAAACTCGATGGCACCGACCTGGCCGAGCTGAAAACCCCCGACCTTCGCAGGGCCTTCGGGCTGGTCAGCCAGGATGTGTTCCTGTTTCACGGCACGGTCGCCGAAAATATTGCTTACGGCCGCCCGGATGCAACCACGGCAGAGATCGAGGCCGCGGCAAAAGCGGCCGAGGCGCACGAATTCATTTTGCAACTACCCCAGGGTTACGACACCATCGTCGGCGAGCGCGGACAGAAACTGTCCGGCGGTCAGAGGCAGCGTGTATCCATCGCGCGGGCCGTGCTCAAAGATCCACCGGTGTTGATACTGGATGAGGCAACCTCCGCCGTGGACAACGAAACCGAGGCTGCCATTCAGCGCTCCATGCAGGTCATTACACAGGGCCGGACGACACTGGTGGTCGCCCATCGCTTATCGACCATCGTATCAGCCGACCGAATTTATGTACTTGAAAAAGGCCGCATCACTGAAACCGGCAACCATAAGGCGCTACTTGCCAGCGACGGCCTTTACGCAGGCTTTTGGAAGGTCCAGGCTGGCGTGGGCGCTTAGTTAGGACCTAGTGATGATGACCGCCCGGGCCATGCACGTGGCGGTGTTCGAGTTCCTCTGTAGTGGCGTCCCGGACATCGGTTATTTCTACGTCAAATGTCAACTGCTTGCCGGCCAGCGGATGGTTGCCGTCAACATCGACATTGAAGCGGCCGACTTTCAATACCGTTACCTGCACCTGGCCATTGTTGGTCTGCAAATTGAGAACCTGCCCCGGAGAGATTTTCCCGATGCCCTTCAGGCGTTTCAACGGCACCCGTTGGACATTGTTTTCATTGCGCACACCGTAGGCGTCTTCAGGCTCCACGGTCACACTGAACTCATCCTTGACCGCATGCCCTTCCATGGCTTTTTCAAGCCCGGCAATGATGTTATTGGCCCCATGCAGGTAACTCATGGGTTCCTTTTCACGCGAGCTTTCCATCTGCTCACCGGCAGCGTCTTTTAACGTGTAATGGAAGCTTACAACCTTGTCTTTTTCAGCAATCATAGTTTTCTCAGCATCGGATCAGGGGTAACGTGGCCAGGCAAACCAGCATTATAACCCCCACCTGCTTTTGCAAACAGTAGCTGCGCAAATGTCATTTCTACGCTATGGTTTATTCATGGATAAAACCCCTTGTCCCAGAACCATGGAATCGATCACAGGCGGACGCGATGCGTAACTACCGACTTATATCACTGCTGACCTTTTTTACCGCCACGGCGGTGGCACAGATGCCGGTTGATGAAGAAGAGATCATCATTAACCCGATCGTTGAAAACCCGATCCAGGTGGAAATCACCGAATGGCCGGTACCGTGGAAGGACACCCGCCCGCGCGACCCTGACGTTGCACCCAACGGTGTCATCTGGCTGGTCGGACAGGGTGGAGATTACGCCGCACGGTTTGATCCCCAGAGCGGTGAATTCAGACGCAAGGATTTACCACCCGGTACCGGACCACACAATTTGATCGTTGACTGGGACGGCACCCTGTGGATTGCAGGTAACCGGCAGGCCTTTATCGGCCGGATGAATTACACGACCGGGGAACTGACCCGCTTCACCCTGCCCGATGAAACCGCGCGTGACCCGCACACTATGGTATTTTCCGGCAGGAACGAAATCTGGTTCACCCTGCAATGGAGTAATTATGTTGGCCGTCTGAATAAAGAGAGTGGCCAGGTCGACCTGGTACCGATGCAGACCGAACAGGCCCGGCCTTACGGCATCAAGATGGATTCGAAAGGCCACCCCTGGGTAGCGTTGCTGGGCACCAATGGACTGGCCACCGTTGACCCCGCCGGCATGACCTTGAAAGTGATCTCCCTGCCGCGTGATGAGGCCCGTTTACGCAGGCTGGCCATTACGGCTGACGATGCCGTCTGGTACACCGATTACATCGGGGGATATATCGGCCGCTATACGCCTGAAACCGGTGAATTCACCGAGTGGAAAACCCCCAGCGAACGATCCGGCCCCTATGCCATGGCTGCCGATGCCCTGGGCCGCATCTGGTTTGTTGAAACCTGGCCCGAGACCAATTTGCTGGTGGGTTTTGACCCGCTGGCCGGAACCTTCTTCAGTGTTACACCCATCCCAAGCGGTGCCGGTGCCGTCCGTCACATGGTCTACGACCCGAAGCGCAACAGCCTGTGGTTTGGAACCGATACCAATAACCTGGCGCAGGCGGTTTTGCCTTAATACTCTCGCCTTGATACCCGGCATAAAAAAATAGCCCGGGCTTTGCAGTCCGGGCTTAAATGACTTCACAAATCGGGTGCGAAGTCTGCTCTTGGTTACATCGCTGCTAAGCTAATCAAGATTCTTCTCGAGACGCATTGGCGGCATCCAGGTCACTGATGCGGCCTTTGCAGGCATAGGGGCAACACGGGTTCCACCATCAAACGGATCTTTTGTCCAGCCGAGTGCCGGCCAGTCGATGTGCGAACTGGCGTGACAGTCACCACAATTGGAGTTCATACCGAGCGCCTGTTCCTTAGGCGCGATTTCGTGGTTCACCGAAAGCAGCATGGTGGTCGGCTCAAAGGAATAGGTACCGCTGAAATCCCCGCCTGTATAGGCTGCACCGTCTTCGATGGCGGCCATCCAGTTGTATTTGCCCCAATAAGGATTCGGGCCACCGCCCAGTCCGAACAGATGCGGGATCAGGATGGTCTTGGTTATCGGATCCACCGGCTGATTGCCAACCATCAGTTTGAACGGGTAAATCATGGCTTTCGGATCGGTGTAATCACCCACGGGCGAACCCAGGTCGATGGGTACGGCATCGTACTTGTCGCTAAAGCCAATTACCGGGCGATTCCATTTTCCATTGGCGTAACGCAGTGTCGGTTTGACGTTGAGTGACCAGACAAACGTACCCTTCATCTTGTCATAAGTGGGACGGCCGGTAACCGGGTCAACCGGTATCGGGCTGACATCCTGGCCGGCATCGGACCAGTACCATTCGGTCTTGGTGGATATCTTGCGGGCAATGGCCGGGATATGGCAGACCTGGCAGGCCAGGTTGTCGTGCCAGCCCTCGGTAAACAGCGGCTCAACCGAACTACCGGCATGGATACGGTCGCGGTTGCCGTGGCAATCACTGCACTGTCTCATTTCGCCTTCATTGACGGAGTGCAGCGACATGCCTGCGATTCCATGGTTGACTTCACCGGTTTCCGGATCATGGTTCGCAGCGTGGCAGGCAACACAGCTCAGGTTGCCACCGTCGGTGCCCATGTGCACGTCATATTCGCGTGTCGTGCTAACCAGGTCCGATGACAGGTCACCGTGCTTGACGTTGTCGCCACCGCCTGCACCCGCGTGACAGCCGATGCAGGCTTTGCGGGTCGGTTCTTTGCCGATAGCGATACTGCGCACGACGACTTCGAGATCAACACTCGGATCGGGCAAACCTGCTGTCTTG
>Ga0316188_10000494_pt1 | contig 17053 bp, 13 predicted proteins | sample Phiworburrow1_MG_FD_204933 | JGI IMG/M metagenome (GOLD analysis project Ga0316188, IMG submission 204933) | Coastal sediment microbial communities from Maine, United States - Phippsburg worm burrow 1 | ecosystem: Environmental > Aquatic > Marine > Coastal > Sediment | place: USA: Maine...
AAAATAATAAAATTTTGAGCCTTGACCTCCACTTAAATGACAAACTCGCCTTCCTAAAATGTAATGATAATGACCTTGAATACCTGAACATCAGAAATGGTCAGAATACCTTGCTGGCAGGGGGTGATACCGAATATGAGGGTATTATCACCTATATGGAAGGGCTTAACGCCACCAATAATGCCAGGCTTCAATGCATAGACGTTGATGATGAAACAGCAGCCAGTGCAGGGGTCGCCCCTTATGACAGCTGGTTAAAGGATGACTTTACCGCCTATTCTGAAGACTGCCAGTCATATCTTGGGGTGGATGATTATCTGGTGGAGCATTCTGTTACTTTATTCCCCAACCCGGCAGAAGGTATCATTAGCATTACAGCCAGTGATCAAAATGTTGTTAACGTCATTGTATACTCCGTTCTCGGAAATGAGATCAAAGAAATTAATTCAAATTTCAATAACATGTCTATAAGTGACCTCAATCACGGAATCTACTTTGTGCGCATTCAACTTGAAAACGGAGTTGTGTTTAAAAGACTTTTAAGGCATTGACCCCCATCAATTTTAATTTGATTTTACTGACCGACGTCAATTGCTTGACTGTCCGTGATCAATTGCTCAGATAACCACAATCAATTGGTTTCAGACCACCGTCATTGCAACTATCACGAATTATCACAAAATTCGTAAGACTTATTTTACGTAAGTAAAACCAGTTTTTAACTTAAATTTTTAAACTATGAAAAGTGCAAAATTTACTCTGATTATTGGGGCTGTCTTGCTGCTATTATTAAACATACAGTGTGACAAAGACATCCTTGACCCTGATCTGTCAGTTCAAAAGGAACTGATGAAATCATCTAAAGCTAAATCATCTGATGGTGAATCAGCCGGAAATAACCTTTCTTACCCGGTGATCTGGTCCGATGGACCAAGCCTTACTTTGAGAGGTCAACGTGAGTTGGCCCCTAAGCTTGATGGAGTATGGTATTGGGTATGGGGAGAAGATCCTATAGATCCAGATGCTCCATTATATAGTTGCGAACCCAACCCTATAGATGATACAAAATGCCTTGACGGATCAGATCCTGGTGATGGTGGTGATATCTGGAAAGCCTTTGTACAAAAAGACCCTTTGAACGAATGGCAGGCCTGGAATTATAGCGGCGCCTACGACGATAAATGGGTAATTGATAGTTTAGATTGGGGGGATAACCTTGAATCTGTAGACTGGACCATCGCTTCTCAGGTGCGAACCGAGGTTGTGCTTTATGAAGGTATTCCAGTATACGCTCAACCAGACCCTGCACCCTATTACAGACAATATGCCATGAGACATGCTCTTGGATGGGGTATCACAGAGGTACATGGTTTGCAAACCGAAAAAGACAATTCCCTTCTTCCTGACATTACAGACAATCCAGCGACGGTTTATACACCCAACGCCAGATTGACCATTCAAAAGATCAACGTGGAAAGTTTGGATGAAATACCTCCTTACAACGAGCTTACATGGGATCCTGCTGTAAAAGGGTGGGATAACCCTCTATTTAACGCCCCTATTTTCAACATGGCAGTTCATGAAGGCGGAGACGGCCCAGGCTATTACAGTGCCGAAGTGAATGTTAAAGGAAAAGTGATCTATGGTTATACCTGGAAAGTACAAAGATTGAATGACGGGGTTGGATATTACAGAATTACCTTCAGCTTTGATAATAACAGTCCGATAACCCTGAACACAGGAATTGACGAAAATACTAAAATCATTGTGCCTTTAGAAGAAGAAGTTGAAGCTGCAATCTTGTTAGCAGCTGAGGAAGGAGATGACGGAGGAGATACAGGAGGTGCAACAGCTGTAATCGATGAAACTCATGGACTTACCTATATTGATGTACTCATCACAGAGAAACAAAGAGGAGCCGGCGGTGGTAATGGCGGTGGTAAAGCCAACAATCCGGGTGATGGCAGCGGCGGAGGTAAAGACGGTAACGTTGGCAACGGTACCGGCGGCAGCGGAAACGGAAGAAAATAAATCAATAAACGATGAAGACTATTTTGAAAAATATACTGATTGTTTTAAGCTTGATCCTGGCGGGATGTGACAAAGATGCCTTACTGCCAACGGATGCTGAATTGCTGATCATGCAGGATAAAGCGAATTCGAAAAATACTGACGTAGTAATGAAGGCTACCGGAGAAGTCCTTGTAACCTATGTGGCCAATCCGGGAGGTCATAATGACAACAATCAAAATGGTAATGACGCCGCCGAAGGCAAAACGCGTTTTGCCCTGGTTACCTTTGATGCCCATGAGGCCAGTAAAAACAAAGAAGCCAAAGGAAATCTCACGATAGTCATTAAAGATGAAAATGGCTTGACCAAAAGAGAATTTAAGGCATCCGTATACGATGTTGATGTTACTGATGAGCCGGGACATCCTGACGCATGGTTTCTTGCCAGGATCGAGTCTGATATAAGGTCAGATGAAGGGCATTCAGGTGAAGATGAGCACGACAGCGGAGCCCCTTCAGGTAATGGCCAGATGAACGGTCAAAGCACTGATACAAATCATGACAGCGATGTGCATGATGAAGACAATCATGAAGGTGGCTGTAACTCAGGTGATGCAGACCATGGCAATAAATCCCGCCTTGGCGATACCATTGAGGTGAGGGTGCACGATGGTGGCTCACCCGGCACCAATGGTGATCTGATCAAATGGAAATGGCGCATGACCAACACTTCACATGCTCCTTCTGGAGATGGTCGTACCGGATGGGAAGAAATGTGCAACAAGGAAATTATCGGAGGTAACCTTGTAGTTCATGTAAAATAATTTGATTTGTTACTGTTTATTAAATGGATAAACCGGCAATATTTTGTCGGTTTATTTTTTTATTAGCAGCCAGAGAAATGTTTGCTGTTATAAAGTCATAAGAAATGGGCAGTCATAAAATATCCTTTCAGCCATGATTCATATGAAATCCCTGGTCAAATATCGTTGCTTCGGTAAATAAACAAGGCTTTTCGGAAATTAAAATGGCAGTTTCGTCCTACCTCAATCTTTTATTGCCTATTTCTGTGATAAATTGATAAATCAATACTAAATTCAAATTACACATGCAAATCAAAGTTCTGCTCACCTCCCTGATCGCCTTCCTGATTTTGGGATGCCAGGACAATTCCCGCAAGGTTATTTACAACAGCGAATTTATACGCAGCAGGAATGTGGCATGCGAAACGGGTTTGGCCGAGCCATTAAGTGCCGGTATTTTTTCATTGGCCACCTATGCAAATAACGACAGTGACATCAATCACCAGAGATATTTGCCAGCAGGAAAACCCTCCGGTTTACCCCCTATTGTACCTAATGACAATCGAACGCCTGCCGGAACCGAAAATGAGGGAACCCTCAACCTCAACCTGGAGGTCAAATGGGGCGATTTCAGAATGGAAACAACTGATCGGCCCGGGCTTAAAATGGTGGCTGTGGGTGAAGTGGGCAAAGAAGTATCCATTCCTTCTCCGTTGATAAGAGTAAAAGAAGGTTCTTCTATCAGCGCAAGGATCACCAATACGTTGGCCGACTCCACCATCACCGTATACGGGCTTCAAAAAAGACCTTATACCAAAAGCGACAGCCTTTTTATTCTTCCCGGAAAAACGGGAGAAGTTACTTTTGAAGCCGGAGCCGTTGGAACTTATTTGTATTGGATACAATTAGGAAAGGGCAATAAAATGGAGTTTGGCAGTAGCGAGGATGAGCAACTGGCAGGCGCATTTATTGTAGATCCAAAAGAAGGGCACGCAGATGACAGGGTTTTTGTCATCAACGTGTTCAGCAATAAAAATGAGACTGAAGGTGCTTCACCTGAATGGGTCGAAGCCCTGACCATCAATGGCCGATCATGGCCCTTCACAGAAAGAATAAGGCCTTCGGTTGGCGATGTACTAACCTGGAAGGTGATCAATGCTTCTAACCGGGAACACCCGATGCACCTGCATGGTTTCTATTTCGATGTGCTGGAAAGAGGTGTTACGGAAAGGACGAACATCTTTACCGAAGATCAAAAAAAACTGGTGGTCACCGAAAATTTATACGGCAAAAACACCATGACCATGCAGTGGATACCCAAACGCCCGGGAAACTGGTTGTTTCACTGCCACCTGTCTTTCCACGTTAGCTCGATGATCCGTTTACCCGGGGCCGAATCATTTGACCCCGAAGGAACCCATCAACATATGGCAGGTCTGGTACTGGGTATTCAGGTGAAAGATGGGGATTCCGATCTCTATTCAAAAGGTGAAGAAAGAGCCTTGACCTTATTTGCCCATCAGGCCAACAAAGAGAGTATGTCACTGAATGCAGAAAGTGACCAGCCTGAACCCTCGTTCAAACCCGGCCCCTTACTGGTCCTAAAACAGTATCAAACTACCCGTGTTACGGTAAAAAACCAAATGAAGGTGCCTACCTCAATACACTGGCATGGACTTGAAATAGACAGTTGGTCGGATGGTGTGCCAAACTGGAGCTCTTCAGAGGGCCGCACCTCACCAGTGATCGAACCGGGAGAGGAATTTACCTATAAACTATCATTGATGCGACCGGGAACCTTTATATATCACAGCCATTTAAATGATATCAATCAACTGACCAAGGGCATATACGGTCCCATGATCGTTTTGGGAGAAAATGAAGTTTATCAGCCTGATTTGGATCATTATTTTATTTTGGGATGGAAAACTCCAAACATTCAGTCACAGGATGATCTTGATCTCAACGGCTGGGATGAAATTCCGGTGCAACAGACCAAAACAGGTGAAACACACAGGCTTCGGCTCATCAATATGGGACCTGCGGGAGATGGAAACCTTCGCTTTACCCTGAACGGAGAAACAATCCCTATTAAGAACATCGCCAAAGACGGGGCTGACCTGCCAGATTCTCAGCAAATTGAAGTTGACGCTTCTGCTTACCTTGGTGCCGGAGAAACTGCAGACTTCAGTTTTACGCCTGAGAAACCGGGTACTTATGAACTGCACGTTCAGTATATGTTCGGCAATTGGACCCAGATTTGGGAGGTCAACGAGGAATAAAATCTGAACAAGACGATAAGAAATTCATCCTTTTGTGTTATTTTTAATCATTCCAACCCTTGTCTAATGAAAAACACTATTGTACACATTTGTTTTATTTGCTTATTTCTTATATCCCATAATTCCAAGGCACAGGCAGAGAAAACTCCAGATTTGGAAGGGCAATCAAATGCTTTGTTCAGCAGCGAAAGTAGCCTTCCGGTACAATTAAGTTTTTCCACTAAGGAAATAAGAAGAAAAACAAATGACAGTACCTATATCAATTCAACCCTGGGCTACAGGTCAGAAGATGATTCGTGGAAGACATTTGACGTAGACCTCAGGGTCAGAGGAGATTTTAGACTGAGAAATTGTTACTTCCCTCCCTTAAAAATACAAATCAACAAATCAGAGAGCAAGGGTACTTTGTTCGAGGGAAACAAAGAATTAAAACTCACGGTTCAATGCTCGGCTAAAAAAGGAACAAACGATTATGTTATTAAAGAGTACATGGCCTATAAATTATACGAGCTAATTTCTGACTATCACTATAAAACAAGATTGGCAGATATTTCTTTTAAAGAAATAAAAGGCTCAGATAGCAAAGAGTATGAATTTAAAGGTTTCTTTGTTGAAGACACCAAAAAAGCAGCAGACAGGCTTGGTGGTGATGTGATGAAAAGGCTGGTTCACCCCATGGCTCAAGACCCTCTGGAATCAGTCCACAATGCTTTTTTTATGTATATGATCGGAAATACTGATTTTTCAACCTACGTTCAGCATAATGAAAAGCTTTTATTTGTAGATGAAAAAATTGTGCCTCTCCCCTACGATTTTGACATGTCGGGTCTGGTAAATGCCTCTTATGCCACTATTTCTGAAGCTAACGAAGAACCTCTTCCCATCTCTTCGGTAAGAGAACGGCTGTACAGAGGTTTTAAAAGAGATCCAAAAATAATAGCTCAGGTAAGACAGGAATTTCTGGATAAAAAAAATGAGGTGATGGCCATGGTTGATGGTTTAGCACCTCTTTTTGAGAATCCAAAAGAGTTTTCAGAATCAAAGGATTACCTTTTGGAGTTTTATAAAGTTATGGAAGATGACGAACTTTATCATAAGGAAATCACGAGGCAATTAAGAACAAAATAAAGCTTTCCTCTAAGAGGGGTAATTACTCCTCATAAAATTGGTAAAAAAAAGCCGTTGAGATTCAACGGCTTTTATAAAATATGATTTGAGTTAAACCTATTCAGGACTGTGAAGATACATCATAATACCGGTAAAATCACCATAAACCTGCTGGGCCGAAATTTTACCTTCGGCATTAAAATCAAAAGATTCATACAAATTAATGTTTCCCGATTTTGAAGCGGTTGAATCTGTGGCGGGTAAAGTGATTTCCCATAGGCTGTAGTGCCTTACTGAGCCATTAAGCATTTTTGTTGCAGGATCTACTCCGGGCAACAGAATTGGCGTATTGAGCATTTTGAAATCATAGGTCTTCCACATTTCTTTGTCAGCCCCCATCATCTGGGTTACATTCATTGAATCGAGCTCAGCCCCAAAACCAGTATTGTACATAACAAAATCATCAGCGTACATGGAATAGTCCAAATTTTCATTTTGCCAACCGTCAAGGTTTGCTAAAACGGTTTTTGAATTTTTTTCAAAGGCCAAACTGGCGGAATTGTCAACCGGAGCGGCACAACTTGCCAGAAGTACGACCACGGATAAATAAAAAATAATAGTTTTCATAATGTTAGGGATTAGTTAATTATACATGGTAAAGATAGTTTTTTTTAAACTAATCAATGTTTGAATCTTTTATCCCCTCGTAACAGACCCGTCCAACAGGGTCATTCATCATCTTAAGAGCCTAAAAAGCATAAAATTACTGGCCGCAACGCTCTTTATCACTGCTTATGATGGATGTGTATTCTTCTGCGCTAATGTATTGTGGAACATAGTCAATGCCGATGAACTGCAACCGTTCGGTAAAACTTCTGAGATGATTTCTTGAACCACATTTCAAGAACTCGTAGGCATTTAATATATTTGGGTTGGTTGTCCGGGTTTCAAAGGTGGCAATATCACTAATATCCAAATCTTCAATGGTTGCCCCCACGGTTAAGGCCTTCATGAGGGATATTGGTGATGCAGCAGTGAGATCATTATACAAACCCTGTAGAACCTCATTCTTAAAAACACCCCTTTCGGGACTGGCCGGATCATCCAGGTCGTATTTATCAAGCAGGCGCAGTATCTCATCCATATGCTGCTGCTCACTCGCGGCAATGTTATTAAAAATCAGATCTCCATGGGCATCAAACGAAAACAGATAGACGTCTCGTGCTAATTTTTCTTCCTCTCTTAAAAACAACAGATCGTTTTTCTCTTGTTGTGTTAGGGTAAACGACTGATTACCATCTGAAGTATCATCGCTGCAACCTGCAACCAAAGACACTATTCCTGTCAAAATAAAAATAACTGATTTTTTCATGATTCTCCTGTATTTATGATCTTAGACTGTCAAACGTCATGCCGGTTTAATTGAAAACCAGTAACTTAAGTTACTATTGAGAGTTGCTAATAGTATCCTTAAAAGGCCCGTGTTCAAGCCCTGAATTGTTTAATTTACAAGTGAAAAGCCGGTGGATTAAAAAATATAGGCAGTAAACCATATTGCTGCAAGGTTACTATATTTCAAGCCCAAGCACTCGTAATTCACAAACAAAAAACCGATGCCTATAAAAATACCTGACATTGATGTCTTGAACATATGATCATTTTTCATTATCCTTGCAGAGGCCTGTACAAATTTTATATGTTTGCCAAAGGGTCATCCTAAAAAAATCACTTTTAAATCAAGCATCTATGAAATTTACATTTTTACTCATCACGGCTCTCCTGACTACTGCAGTAACATGGGCCCAGAACAACATTGAAACTACCGCGATTGAAAAGATAAAAAATGAAGGTATTGATCATTCACAGATTGAACAAATCGCGTTTGAGTTGATCGACAAAGCTGGACCCCGACTCACCAATTCAAAAGGTTATGCCAGAGCCGCTGATTATGCGGTGGAACAACTCACCCAGTGGGGTCTTGTCAACGCGAAAAAGGAATACTGGGGTGAATTTGGAAAAGGTTGGGAATTTGACAAAAGTTATGTAGCCATGACACAACCCTATTATATGCCGTTTATTGCCATACCCAAGGCCTGGACCATAGGCACCAACGGGCCTTTGAACGGAAAAGTGGTTCTTGTTGATATTAAATCAGAAGAGGATTTTAACTCCTATCGAGGCAAGTTAAAAGGTGCTATAGTTACTGTAGTGCCCCCTCAAAATCAGGGACCAACTTTCACGGCAGATGCCACCCGTTTCACAAACGAGGAACTCGATAAATTAACGACCCCTGATGATGGAAACTATAAAGCGCGAAGGGCAGAAATAATGAAACAAAGGGCACTTAATAATGAAATAGCCCGTTTTCTGGCCGAAGAAGGAGTTGCCCTGATTTTAAAGGGTACAAGTGGTAAACACGGTACGCTATTCACTTCAAGCCCCAAAGGTTACGTGAAAGATGCTTCAGAGGGAGTTCCCGAACTTGAGATGGCACCCGAGCACACGAACCTTATGGCAAGACTGATTCAAAATAAAGTGGACGTTGAAATTGAGGCTGAAGTGCATACTTCCTTTGATGATAAAAATCTGCAGGGGTATAATGTCATAGCCGAAATTCAGGGCTCAGACAAAAATCTGGCATCAGAAATCGTTATGCTCGGGGGTCATTTGGATTCATGGCACGGAGCTACAGGCGCTACAGACAATGCAGCAGGGTGTATCGTGATGATGGAAGCCGTGCGTATTTTAAAAGCTACGGGGCTCAAGCCAAAACGAACCATACGCATCGCTTTGTGGGGAGGAGAAGAACAGGGTTTGCATGGTTCTAAAAATTATGTGAAAAATCATCTTGGTGATCCTGACACAATGACCTTTACACCGGAGCGTGAAAAAATATCTGCCTATTATAACATTGACAATGGCACCGGAAGAATAAGGGGAATATATTTACAAGGGAACACGGAAGTTGAGCCCATATTCAGATCCTGGTTTACCTCTTTTGAAGATATGATGGAACATACCACCTTAACCCTCCGAGACACAGGAGGCACGGATCATTTGTCATTTGACGCCGTTGGGGTTCCGGGCTTTCAGTTTATTCAGGACCCAGTAGAATACAGAACAAGAACGCATCATACCAATATGGACACTTACGAGCGATTGGTTATTGATGATCTCAAACAAATGGCCGTGATTGTTGCCTCTTTTGTATATAACACGGCTCAACGTGAAGAGAAAATACCGCGTAAACCCTTAGTTTCAATGAAGCCATAATAAAATAATGATGTTAAAAAAAAGGGAGTCTGCAAAAGCAGACTCCCTTTTTTTTAACTGAGAATTCAACTCCCTTTATTCAGTGGGATTAGATGATACGTTCATGTCACGCACACATTGGTATTTACCATCACGCTTTTCAAAAAATGACATATAATGACCACTCTCTGTTTCGGTGCCGGAGGCATCAATCCGGGTCCAGGAACCAATCTCCACTGCAAGGTTGCCTTCTGCAAATAGATCAACAACTTTGTAAACACTATGCATACCCGTAGTGTCGGTTGCAAGGCGATTCGCAATGTCTTGCATGATGGCCGCTTTTCCTGAAACGGGTTGCTGGTTGCGACTATAACTTATCGCATCGTCACTGTAATAGGCCACTACCGCTTCAGCGTCTTTGGCCTTTTCTGCTGCCGAATAGGCATCTTCCATAGCTTGAATCTCTGTCCTTAGATTTGATAAATCAATGGGTTCCTGTTTTTCAACGGTTGTACAGGCAAAAAAAGTTAAAGTCATCATTGTGAGCAAGCTCAATAATCCTGTGATTTTTTTCATGTGAATAGAATTTTGTTTTAGGTGTTAGATACATTCATAATTCCTTACGCCTGTAAGTAGAAACTTACAATATTTTCGTAATTATCCGAAAGGTAATCATATCCGTATCAACTGAATGACCATAAAGGATGAACTACCTTATTTAATGTCCGAACCTAATCTTTTTTTTATCCAGGTATAAATGGGCCCATCCATATTTGGATTTTAATACAAAGTAAGTATGTGGAGAAGCCAAGGGCCCAAATATTGTAAGATGAGATAAAAAAGGGTATTTCTATTTACTGGCAATCATTAACAGTGGTCATACACCATCATATTTAAAAAGAAATGACCTGGTGATTGACAAAACCATAAAGTTAGTCAAACACCAGGCCATTTCGAAAGTATTGAAATACTAGTTCAAATAATTTTTTTCAATCAGCCATTCAAAAAGCTTTTCCTTTTCTTTGGGAGATTCATACAGCAAGCCCGTAATTTTTCCGTCTGCAAAGGTTTGGACATTCCATTCTATGGGATCAATAACCGGTAACTCTGCTACTCCAATTTTTTCTCCCCCTTCTGAATATACCGTTAAAACCATTAATTCCTCAGATGAATCCAAAACTACTTTTCTCTCGACAAATTTGCCTAAAATCTTTCCATCCTGCATAATTGCATTACCCTTAATTACAATTGGAGATATTGAAATTGCGTGACTGACCATTTCCTCGCCTGTAGGATAGGACCCATTGTTCAAATTGATGTACCTGGCTTCTGCTAAAGGGTCAATTTCATTTCCTTTTATCAGGTCATTGATCACCAGTAATTTTATGGCACCTTTTTCACCCAATCCGAAACCCTTCATGACGGATGCTTTAGCCCCGCTTTTTGGAAAAATAATGTCATAATAAATTTTACTTTCGTATTGCTGGTACTCTTTGTTCCATTTTTCTCTTGTGGTATATTTCATATAAACCAATTCTTCCCCCTCTAGATTTTGAATACTAAAGTTCTTAGCTATTCCGAAGTCATCACCTTTGGTCTTGACCATTTTTCCGTAAACTTCGCCATCTACATACATTAATTGACTGTCGTCGTCATATTTATATTTGTGTTTTTGTGAATTGACGATATTCACAAAGAATAAAGCACAGATTAATAATAAACGAAATTTAATTAATTGATTTTTCATTGTTAAAGATTTAAATGTTAGACATCTCTTCAATGACAAGAATTTTAATTCGTCATTTTAGCAAGATAAATGATCTAATGCACCATTTTTGCCCAGTAGAATAACGGATGTTTTTCCAAAAAAGTATAAATTGATCGAAACGAATGGGATCATAACTCGATAAAAATTTAATTTTTAGGGTCCGCAGTGTCGCCTTTTAATCTGAGTCCTTCCTGCGTCTCAGTATTCAATTTTCACAAAATTTTGTTAAATAATTTTCATTTATGCTTGTTTGTAATAGTAATACTATTATATTTGCATTTAAAATAATTATTATGGATTATTTACTTTCATCAATTAAACTTTCAGTGCCGGATAAAATTTATCTGAAAGATCCGGAATCATCCGAATTAGGTAAAAAAATCGTAGGACAAAGCATTTTATTAATGGACGAAATTGGTTTTGACAATTTTACCTTTAAAAAATTGGGTACACTCATTGGATCAAATGAAAGTTCTATTTACAGATATTTTGAGAGCAAACATAAACTTTTGGTTTATCTGTCGGCCAGATACTGGGCCTGGATAGAATACCAACTGGTTTTTGAAACAAACAATATCGAAAATTCACATGAAAAGTTACGCAGGGCAATTCTCATTATCACTCGAAAGGTAAAAAAAGACAGGAGCCATTCGCACGTTAATGAAATTTTATTGCACAAGATTATAGTCAACGAAAATTCCAAGTCTTTTCTAACCAAAGAGGTTGACAAAGAAAATAAAGAAGGATATTTTGCGGTCCACAAACGTTTGGTGTCAAGGATAAAGAATATGATTACAGAGGTTTGTTCAAATTACCCCTACCCCACGAGTCTGGCAAGTACGATAATTGAAGGAGGTCTGCACCAACATTTTTTGAAAGACCATTTTGCATCCATGACAGATTGTGGACCAAGTATCTCTCCAACTGACTTTTTCACTGATCTCACACTCAACACTTTAAAATCATATCAAAATGTCTAACATAAAAATGACCCCCTGGGAACGATTAACCGGATTGATCACCCTTGAGAAAAAGGACATGCTCCAGATCTTTTATTACGCCATTTTTAATGGAATAGTCGCTTTGTCGCTGCCGCTGGGCATACAATCAATTATCAACCTGATTCAAGGCGCTCAAATTTCAACTTCATGGCTGGTGCTAGTCGTTTTGGTAACTATTGGCGTGGGTTTTTCAGGGGCCCTGGGCTTTATGCAAATGCGTATCATAGAGACAATTCAACAAAGAATTTTTGCGCGATCCTCCTTTGATTTTACTTACAGATTTCCAAAGATCAAAATGAGTGCGCTTTTTGACTATTACCCCCCTGAATTGGCGAATCGTTTTTTTGATACACTGACCGTGCAAAAAGGTTTGTCGAAAATTTTAATCGATGTACCCACCGCACTGCTTCAAATAGTGTTTGCCCTTATTTTACTTTCTTTCTATCACCCCGTATTTATCATTTTTGGGCTTTTGTTGTTGATCCTTATCGGAATCGTATTTAAATATACCGCGAAAAAGGGTCTTGAAACCAGCCTCGAAGAATCTAAGGCTAAATATAAGGTAGCACATTGGATTCAGGAAATAGCCAGAGCCGTAATAAGTTTCAAATTTTCAGGAAAAACAAGCCTGGCACTTCAAAAGAATGATGCGCTGGTGAACAACTATATTGACGCTCGTGAAAGTCATTTCGGAATATTAAGACTTCAGTACATTCAAATGATTTCATTTAAAGTGGTTGTCACGGCGGGATTGTTGCTCATCGGCGGAGGGCTGGTGCTGAACCAGGAAATGAACATAGGACAGTTTGTTGCTGCAGAAATCATTATTCTTTTAGTGATTGCCTCGGTTGAAAAACTGATCATCGGACTGGAATCTGTTTACGATGTGCTGACGTCAATAGAAAAAATCGGGTATGTGGCCGATAAGGAATTAGAGCCTCAAACCGGGGACAGGCCTGATTTTACCAAAACATTTGAGATTGAATTAAATAAGGCCTGCTACGTTGTTCCGAACCGCGAAAAAATGATCCTTAAGGACATTTCCTTCAAAATTAATACGGATAGCAGAATGTTAATTTACGGTGACGGTGGTTCGGGAAAATCGAGTTTACTGAATTTGCTTTCAGGACTTATCGAACCTTCTTCGGGGCATATCTATGTAAACAATCATTCTCTAAAAAGTTTGTATTTAAACTATTACAGGGCTCATCTAGGATTATCACTTGCAGAAGAAACTCCCTTTGAAGGAACCATAAGAGAGAACATCGCGTTTGGAGATCCATCCATTTCTGATGATACTATATTTTGGGCTCTGGAAAAGGTCGGCCTGATGTCATATATCAGAGATCAATCTAAAGGTTTAAATACCGTTTTGCATCCGGAAGGTAAGCAAATACCCAAAATGGTATCAAAAAAGATCATTTTGGCCCGGGCGATTGTCAAAAAGCCTAAAATTTTAATTCTTGAGGAGCCCCTGGATGAATTTAACCCTGATGAATTCCATGAAATTGTAAAGTTTCTGACAGACCCCAGTAATCAATGGGGGCTCATCATTGTAAGTCCCAATCCGATTTGGAAAAAATATATGAAACAATTCCTCACCCTTAAAGATGGTGAAATCAAAACCTTTAAATCTTAAAACCATGCTGAGGATATCACATAACGTCGTAAAAGATCAATTTAATTTATCAGATTACAAATCGGGTAAAATCATATTGAATAAAAAATACTACAAACAATTCAATAAATTTTTGTTGGTGTTTTCAGGTATCGTAATAATTATTCTATTTCTTCCCTGGACGCAGAATATTTCCGGCTTTGGGCAGGTTACCACGTTGAGACCCGAACAAAGGCCGCAAAGCATTCAATCTACGCTGCCGGGAAGAATTGAAGAATGGTATGTTCAGGAAGGAGATATGGTAAAAAAAGGGGACACCATTTTGCGAATTTCAGAGATCAAAAGTGACTATTTTGATACAAACCTGGTTTCACGAACTGGCGACCAAATCAATGCTAAAAAATCTTCTGTTCAAGCTTATGACGGAAAGATTGAAGCCCTTTCAAGACAAATTGCTGCCTTGAAAAATGATCAAGCCCTTACCCTGGAGCAGGGCCGCAACAAATTAATGCAAACAAAGCTTAAAGTGATGAGTGACAGCATTGATCTTGAAGCTGAGAAAATCAATCTCGAAATTGCCCAAAAACAATATGAACGAACCAAAACCTTGCAAGAAGAGGGGCTGAAAGCAGTGAAAGACGTCGAAGAAAAAAAATTGAAATTGCAGGAATCACAAGCCAAATTAATTTCACAAGAGAATAAATTACTGGCAAGTAAAAACAACGTGATTAATGCCAAAGTGGAGCTTTCAAGCATCAAGGCCAGTTATGACGATAAAATTGCAAAGGCCCAAAGCGATCAATTTACTGCGCAATCAAGTCAATACGATGCCTCTGCACAAGTAACAAAATTGGAAAACGATTATACAAATTACGAAAAGCGAAATAGTTTGATGTTCATCACTGCACCTCAAAATGGATTTATCAATAAGGCGATTAAATCGGGTATTGGAGAAACATTTAAAGAGGGTGAACAACTGGTGGGTATAATGCCATCTGATTACGAACTGGCGGTGGAGACTTATATAGATCCCATTGATCTGCCTTTGATACATATCGGCGAAAAAGTCAGGGTGCAGTTTGACGGCTGGCCTGCCATCATTTTTAGCGGTTGGCCAAATGTTTCGTACGGTACCTACGGGGCAAAAGTAGTTGCTATAGAAAGTTTTATCAGTCCAAACGGGAAATTCAGAATATTGCTGGCACCGGATAACGAAGATCACCAATGGCCCGGAGCCATTCGCGTAGGTTCAGGCGCAAAAACCATAGCCTTGTTAAATGACGTTCCCATTTGGTTTGAATTGTGGAGAAAATTAAACGGATTTCCTCCTGATTTTTACCAACCACAAGTAGTAAATAAAAAGTCAGATGAAAAATAAAACTAAGATGAAAACCAGGTTTTTAATCACATTTTTAATGATCTCTCAGTTGTTATCAGCTCAGGAAAATCTGTCTGTGCTAAATTTACAGGAGTATTTGGCTTATGTAAAAACCTTCCATCCCATTGTAAGACAGGTTAATTTAATTGTTGATGAAAGTGATGCCAAACTGATGAAGGCTCGTGGTGCTTTTGACCCTAAATTAGAGGTAGATTATGAAAACAAAGAATTCCAGGGCTCAGAATATTACGACAAACTCAATGCAACCTTCAAAATTCCAACCTGGTATGGCGTAGAATTAAAGGGTAATTATCAGGATAATTCAGGTGACTACCTTAACCCGGAAAATTATACGCCGGTTGATGGATTGTACAGCGTGGGAATTTCTGTTTCTCTGGCTCAGAACTTATGGATCAATAAACGAATGGCCACGCTAAAGCAGGCTAAATTATTTCAAAATCAGGCACTGCAGGATCAAAAATTATTGGTGAACCAAATTTTATTTGATGCCTCTCTGGTGTATTTTGATTGGATAAAGGCCTATAATGATAAATTGGTTTTTGAAGCTTTTTATCAAAATGCCAGACAAAGATTGAATGGGGTAAAAAGGAATGTAGAAACAGGAGAAAACCCTGCTATCGATACCTTGGAAGCCGCCATTACGGTAAAAGACAGAGCGCTTAATTTGGAAAAGGCGAAAATTGCTTACACCAAAGCTTCTTATGAACTGTCTAATTTTTTGTGGCTTTCAAACGATTTGCCCGTTGAAATTAGGGAAGATGTATCTCCTGATTTGCTCACCCCTGAAAAGATAGATGCGGCATTAAATCTGTCTGTGCTCACTACCGATGATGAACTCATTGATAATCATCCAAAAATAAGGTCCTTAAACTATAAATATGAGAGCCTTAAAGTAGATAAAAATTTAAAGGTCAATCAACTCTTTCCCATAGTGAATCTTGACTACAATTTTTTATCAACAACCTATGACCAGATCAGTGAGTTTAACAACAATAACTATAAAGCCGGATTATACGTTGGCTTTCCCCTGTTTCTTAGAAAAGAAAGGGGCGATCTGAAATTGGCTAAACTTAAATTGCAAAGTGCCGAATTGGACATACTCAACACCGAAGTAACCTTAAAAAACAAGATCCAAATGATTCAAAAGGAAATAGAATCATATGCCATTCAGGATCATATAACGCAAACATTGATTGTTGATTATGAAACCTTATTTAAAGCGGAAGAAAGAAAGTTTAATATTGGTGAGAGTTCTTTATTTCTGGTAAACAGCCGAGAATCTAAATTGATCGATGCCAAGTTAAAAGGTATTGCTCTTTCAAACCAATATTTTTCGACCAAGGCAAAGTTATATAACGCCTTAGGGAATTCCATTTAACAGGAAAATTTTGTTTTGCCTGCTCATTCAGGGCCTGATTTAGAGCCGGGCCCTGAATAAATGTCACCCCAACCAGCCTTCTCTGTCCAAACTCCTGTACTGAATGGCTTCTGCAATATGTTCCGGTAAAATAGCGTCACTCTTGGCAAGATCAGCAATCGTTCTTGCCACTTTTAATATTCTGTCATAGGCTCTGGCCGAAAAGTTCAGGTTTTTCATGGCCTGTTTGATCAATTGTTGGGAAGCCTCATCCAAAACGCAAAACTCCCTGATCTGTTTTACGTTCATCTGGGCATTATAATGGATGTTTTTGCGGTTGTCATATCTTTTGGTTTGAACTGACCTTGCGGCAGCTACACGGGCCCTGATCAGTTTGCTGGATTCTCCTGTTCTCTTCTCAGACAGTTTTTCAAAAGGAACGGGCTGCACTTCGAT
>Ga0316188_10000495_pt1 | contig 17052 bp, 16 predicted proteins | sample Phiworburrow1_MG_FD_204933 | JGI IMG/M metagenome (GOLD analysis project Ga0316188, IMG submission 204933) | Coastal sediment microbial communities from Maine, United States - Phippsburg worm burrow 1 | ecosystem: Environmental > Aquatic > Marine > Coastal > Sediment | place: USA: Maine...
CCAGGATCGTCAAGGCTGCTCCCCCAGGTAGGCGGCCTGCACCTCCGGGCTGCGGCGCACCGCGTCCGGCGCGTCCGACGCAATGACGGCGCCGTTGACCATCACCGTGATGCGGTCGGCGACGCGAAACACCGCGTCCATGTCGTGTTCGACGAGCAGGATCGCGTGGCCGTCGCGCAGCGTGGCCAGCAGGTCCAGCATGCGGTCCGTTTCCTCCGCGCCCATGCCGGCCAGCGGTTCGTCCAGCAGCAGCACCTGCGGCTCGGTGGCCAGGCACATCGCGATCTCGAGCTGGCGCTTTCCGCCGTGCGACAGGCTGCCGGCGGGCTGGTCGATCTGGTCGGCCAGGCCCACGCGCTCGAGTGCGGACTGCGCCGCTGCGCGGCTCGCGCCGCACTGCGCTGCCGGCTGCCACACGGCCCACGGGTGCGCGTGGCGCGCCTGCGCCGACAGGCGGCAGTTCTCGAAGACGCTGAAGCCGGGGAAGATGGTGTTGCGCTGGTAGCTGCGCCCGAGCCCGGCGCGGGCGCGCCTGGGTTGCGGCCAGCCGGTGACGTCGCGGCCCAGCAGCTCGACCCGGCCGGCGCTGGGCGGCAGCTCGCCCGACAGCAGGTTGATCAGTGTCGACTTGCCGGCGCCGTTGGTGCCGATGACGGCGTGCACCGTGCCGCGCTGCAGCTCGAGCGACACCTGATCGACCGCCACCAGGCCGCCCCAGCGTCGCGTGAGGTCGACCCCGCGCAGCAGCACCTCGGTGCTCACGCGGGCCTCCGGTCGAGCAGACCGACCAGCCCGCGCGGCAGCAACGCCACGCTGAGGATGATGACCAGCCCCAGCCCGAGGTGCCAGTGGCGCGCGAACGACCCGAACACCGCCTCGGACTTGAAGAGCTCCTCCAGCAGCACGTAGGCGAACGCGCCGATGACGGCACCGCGCAGGTGCCCCAGCCCGCCGAGGATGATCATGATCAGCACCGAGCCCGACAGGTGCCAGCTCAGCAGTTCCGGGTTGACGAAGCCGTCCTTCACCGCGAACAGGAACCCCGCCAGCCCCGCGATCGCGCCCGAGAGCACGAAGGCGGCCAGCTTGTACGGGTAGGTGGAAAAGCCGGCCGCCCGCATGCGCTGCTCGTTGGCCTTGATGCCGGCCAGTGCATGGCCGAAGCGCGAGCGCTGCAACATCGCGAGCGCCGCGTACACCGCCACCAGACAGGCCAGCGTGAAGCCGTAGAAGACGCTGCCGCGTTCCAGGTCCAGCAGCACCGTGTCGCCCAGCGCGAGGCCCGGCTTGACGTACAGGTAGATGCCGTCGGTGCCGCCGCCCAGCGGCGTGTCGTGGATGACGTAATAGGCCATCTGCGCGAAGGCCAGCGTGACCATGATGAAGTACACGCCCTTGGTGCGCAGCGACAGCGCGCCCATCAGCAGGGCGTAGACGGCCGCCAGGCCCACCGATGCCGGCAGCAGCCAGGCGAGCGAACTGGGCAGCTCCTGCGACGCCAGCAGCACCGCGCCGTAGGCGCCGATGCCGAAGAACGCCGCCTGCCCGAAGCACACGAGCCCGGTGGTGCCGACCAGCAGTTCCAGGCTGAGCGCGAAGATGGCGTAGATCATGATGCGCGCCACCAGGCTGGCGCTGTACTCGCCGCCGATCCACGGGTAGGCCGCCAGGACGGCGACACCGGCCAGCGGCAACCAGGGCAGGGCGCGCGCGTTCATCCGGCCTTGAACAGCCCGTCCGGCTTGACGAGCAGGATGGCGGCCATCAGCAGGTAGACGAGCACGCCGGCCGCCTGCGGCAGCAGCACCTTGCCGAAGGTGTCGACGAAGCCGATCAGCAGCGCCGCCAGCAGCGCGCCGCGGATCGAGCCGATGCCACCGATGACGACGACGACGAAGCAGATGATCAGGACCTGGTTGCCCATGCCGGGGTAGACGCTGGACACCGGCGACGCGATCATGCCGGCGAACACCGCGATCGCCACGCCGGCGGCAAAGACGACGCGGTACAGCAGCCGGATGTCCACGCCCAGGCTCTGCACCATCTCGCGGTTCGTGCTGCCGGCGCGGATGCGCATGCCCAGCCGCGTGCGCGTGAAGACCAGGTACATGCCAAGCGCCAGCGCCAGGCACACGCCGGAGATGAACAGCCGGTAGACGGGGTAGCTCATGACGTCGCCCAGCGGGATGCTGCCGGCCAGCAGCTCGGGCACCTTCACGCCGTGCACGTCGTCGCCGACGAGCAGGCTGCGCAGTTCCTCGAACACCAGGATCAGCCCGTAGGTCATCAGCACCTGCTGCAGGTGCTCGCGCTCGTACAGGTAGCTGAAGAAGGTCCACTCCAGCAGGTAGCCCAGCACGACGGCCAGCACGGTGCCGACGAGCAGCGTGGTGAAGAAGCCGCCGCCCAGGACGCTGTCGACCCACGGCGCCAGCGCGAACGCCATGTAGGCGCCGATCATGTAGAAGCTGCCGTGCGCCAGGTTGATGACGCCCATGATGCCGAAGATCAGCGTCAGCCCGCTGGCCACCAGGAACAGCAGCAGTCCGTACTGGAGGCCGTTCAGGCACTGGATGAGGAAGGTGGCGAAGTCCATCGTCGGCGCCGAGTGTGCCCGACGATCGGCGCCGCCGCGGTCCGGGACATCACCCGGTCGTGGGAAACTCCGTCGCGGGCGAATGGCGTCGGCAAGGAGGCAGCGGGCATGGCCCTGGACAAGGACGCGGCGGTGCTCGTGGTGGGCGCCGGCATCATGGGCGCGGGCATCGCGCAGGTGGCGGCCCAGGCCGGCCACAGGGTGTGGCTGCAAGACGCGCGCGCCGGTGCGGCTGCGCAGGCGCATGCGCGTCTGGCCGACACGCTGGACAAGCTGGTCGCCAAGGGCCGCGTCGCCGCGGGCGATGCGCAGTCGGCGCTGCAGCGCGTGCAGCCGGTGCAGGCGCTGGCCGAAGCCGCGACAGCCGGGCTGGTGGTGGAGGCGATCGTCGAGGACCTGGAGGCCAAGCGCGCCCTGTTCGCCGAGCTGGAGTCGCTGCTGCCCGACGACGCCGTGCTGGCGACCAACACCTCGTCGATCTCGGTGACGGCCATCGCGCGGGGGCTGCGCCTGCCGGGCCGCCTGGTCGGCATGCACTTCTTCAACCCGGTGCCGCTGATGCGGCTGGTCGAGGTGGTCTCCGGCCTGCAGACCGACGCCGGTGCGGCGAGCGCGGTGTTCGATCTGGCCCAGGCCTGGGGCAAGACGCCGGTGCACGCACGCTCGACCCCGGGCTTCATCGTCAATCGCATTGCGCGTCCCTACTACGCCGAGGCGCTGCAGCTGCTGCTGGAACAGGCCGCCGAGCCGGCGACCCTCGACGCCTGCCTGCGCAGCGCCGGCTTCCGCATGGGGCCGTGCGAGCTGATGGACCTGATCGGCCACGACACCAATTTCGCCGTCACGCGCTCGGTCTACGACGCCAATTTCCAGGACAAGCGCTTCGGCCCTTCGCTGGTGCAGCAGGAGATGGTGGCCGGCGGCCTGCTGGGCCGCAAGAGCGGGCGCGGGTTCTACGCCTACGGCGACGGCCCGCCGACGCTGCCGGCGTTCGAGCCCGGCCCGGCGCCGTTCGCGCAGCAGGTGGTGCTGCACGGCTCGGGCCCGTTGGCCGAGCGGCTGGCGCTGGCGCTGGCCGGGCGCAGCTTCGACCGTCGACCGGACAGTGCCTGGGCGGGGCTGGAGGTCGACGGGGCCCGGCTGTCCCTGACCGACGGCCGCTGCGCGACGGCGCTGGGCACCGAGGTCGCGGTGTTCGACCTGCCGGTGCAGCCGACGCTGGCCGGTGGCGAGCCGGGCATGCCGCTGGCGTATGCGGTTTCGCAGCGTGCCTCGGCCGCCTGGGGCGGGGCCGTGCCGCAGTGGCTGCGCGCGGCCGGCCTGCGGCCGCTGCGCGTGGCCGACGCGCCGGGGCTGGTGGTGGCACGCACCCTGGCCATGCTCGTCAACGAGGCCTGCGATGCCGTGCACCACGGCGTGTGCAGCGAGGCCGGCGCCGACGCGGCGATGAAGCTGGGGGTCAACTACCCCGCCGGCCCGTTCGAGTGGCTGGCGCGCTGGGGCGCGGGGCCGGTGGTCGCGCTGCTGGATGCGCTGGACGCGCATTACCGCGGCGAGCGCTATCGCGTCAGCCCGTGGCTGCGGCTGCGCGCGGCGGCGCCATGAGCGGGCCGCTGCAGGGCCTGCGCGTGCTGGAACTCGCCAGCATCGGGCCCGGGCCGATGTGCGCGATGCTGCTGGCCGACCTGGGTGCCGACGTGATCCGAATCGACCGCACCGAGGCGTCGGGCCTTGGGGTGCCGGTGCCTGCGCGCTACGACGTGCACGGGCGCAGCCGGCGCTCGGTGGCGCTGGACCTCAAGTCGGCGGGCGGGCTGGACGCGGCGCTGCGCCTGGCCGACCGCGCCGACCTGCTGATCGAGGGCTATCGCCCCGGCGTGGCCGAGCGGCTGGGTCTGGGCCCCGAGGTCTGCGCGGCGCGCAACCCGGCGCTGGTCTACGGCCGCATGACGGGCTACGGCCAGGACGGCCCGCTGGCGCCCGCCGCCGGGCACGACCTGGACTACATCGCACTGAGCGGCGCCTTGCACGCCATCGGGCCGGCGGGCGGCAAGCCGGTGCCGCCGCTCAACCTGGTGGCCGACTACGGCGGCGGCGCGCTCTACCTGGCCTTCGGCCTGCTGGCGGCGCTGTTCGAGCGCCAGCGCTCGGGGCGCGGCCAGGTGGTCGACGCGGCGATGGTCGACGGCGTGGCCTCGCTGATGTCGCTCTACCAGGGCCTGCAGGGTGCGGGGCAGTGGGACGACCGGCGTGGCGCCAATCTGCTCGACGGCGGTGCGCCCTTCTACGACACCTACGCCGCCGCCGATGGACAGCATCTGGCGGTGGCGGCGCTGGAGCCCAAGTTCTTCGCCGAGTTGCTGGACGGCTTGGGGCTGGATGCGAGCTGGCGCGCGCGCCAGTACGACCGCCGCGCCTGGCCTGCGCTGCGCGCCGCCATCGCCCAGGTGCTGGGCACGCGGGACCGTGACGCCTGGGCGGCGCACTTCGCCGGCAGCGACGCCTGCGTGGCCCCGGTGCTGTCGCTGGCCGAAGCGCCGAACCATCCGCATGCCCGGGCCCGCCAGGCCTATGTCGAGGTCGGCGGACACCTGCAGCCGGCGCCGGCGCCGCGCTTCGCGCGCACACCGGCCGGCGCGCCGCGTCCTGCGCCGGAGCCTGGGGCCGACACCGACGCCGTGCTGGCCGAGGCCGGCTACACGGCCGAGGAGATCGCCGCCCTGCGGCGGTCCGGAGACGCCCGATGACTGCCCACCAGACCCCGGCCGACGCCCGCCGCGCGGCCAGCCTGATGTTCCTGCGCGACGGCGCGGCCGGCCTGGAAGTGCTGATGCTGCGCCGGGCCGAGCGCGACGGCGACCTGCGCAGCGGCGCCTGCGTGTTCCCTGGCGGCGTGCTCGACGCGGCCGATCGCGACGCGCACCGCTGGGTGCTCGGCGCCGACGACCGCACGGCCAGCGAGAGCCTGGCGCTGCCCGAAGGCGGGCTGGACTACCTGGTCGCCGCCGTGCGCGAGTCGTTCGAGGAGGTCGGCCTGCTGCTGGCCTGCCATGCCGACGGGTCGCCTACGGACGTGTCGACCGAGGCCCTGCTGCCCTGGCGGCTGAGGCTGCAGCAGGCCGACACGTCGATGGCCGAGATCTGCGCCGCGTTCGACCTGCGGCTGGACCTGCGCAGCCTGCACTATCACAGCCACTGGCTGACACCACCGGGCCTGCCCAAGCGCTTCGACACCCGCTTCTTCACCGTGCTGGCGCCGCCAGGGCAGGAGGCCCAGGCCGACCGCGGCGAGGCGGTGGAGCTGATGTGGACGACGCCGGCCGCGGCCCTGGGGCCGGGCAGCGGCTACAAGCTGCTGCCCGTGACACGGCGCACGCTGATGGCGCTGTCGCGCTTCGACGCGGCGGAGGCCGCGCATGCGGAGGCCGGGGCGCGGCGCGACATCCCGCTCATCATGCCGCGCCGCGGCGCCAGCCGGCAGGGCCCGCGCATCGTGCTGCCCCACGAGCACGCCTATGCCGAGATCGCGCGGCTGGATCCGGACGGCAGCCGCCCGGCGTCGGCCGAGATCGTGCCCGGCGCGGTGGTGCGGCTGAGCCCGCGCATCCTGCGCATCACGGCGCCGAACCCGGGCGTCATGACCGGCCCGGGCACCAACAGCTACCTGGTCGCCGACCCGGCCGGCGACGGCTGGGCGCTGATCGACCCCGGCCCGCACGACGTCTCGCACTGCCAGGCGCTGCTGGCAGCGGCCGCCGGCCGGCTCACGCAGGTCTTCGTCACCCACACGCACAAGGACCATTCGCCCGGCGCCGACGCGCTGCGGCGCGCCACCGGCGCGCCGGTGCTGGGGCGGCGCCCGCCGGCCCAGGCCGGCCACGACGAGCGCTTCGAGCCCGATGCCGAGCCCGCACACGGGCAGCGGTTCTCCCTCGGGCCCACGACCACGCTGCGCGTGGTGCACACGCCGGGCCACGCGTCCAACCACCTGTGCTTCCTGCTGGAGGAGGAGCGGACGCTGTTCACCGGGGACCACGTGATGCAGGGGTCCACCGTCGTCATCAACCCGCCGGACGGCGACATGGCCGCCTATCTGCAGGCTCTGCAGGACCTGCTGCAGGAGGACCTGGACTGGCTGGCGCCTGGCCACGGCTTCCTGGTGGCCGACCCGCCGGCCGTGCTGCGCGCGCTGATCGCGCACCGGCTGCGGCGCGAGGCCAAGGTGCTGCAGGCGCTGCGCACGCACGGCCCGGGCGATCTGGCGGCGCTGGTGCGCCCGGTCTACGACGACGTGCCCGAGTCCCTGCACCCGGTGGCGCAGCGCTCGCTGCTGGCGCACCTGCTGAAGCTGCTGCGCGATGGCGCCGCGAGCGAGGCGGCGGGCCGGTGGTCGGCGCGCTGACGGCGTCGCGCCGCCGCTTCCGCTGCGGCCGGGTCAACTTCTCTCGACAATGGCGCGGCTGGCGGCCAGGGCCTGGCGTGCCCATTCGCGTGGACCGAGCTGCGCCATGCGCGTCTCGCTGACCACCTCCACGCTGATCGGCAGGTCTTGCGGCAGGGCGCCGAACAGGCCCGCGAGGTCGATCTGGCCTTCGCCCGGCAGCAGGCGCTCGCTGCGCGCGGTGTGGAGCATGGCCTCGGTACTGAAATGCGTGCCCCTGCTGGCATCGCCCATCTGGGCGTAGTGCAGCAATTCGCGCGGCAGGGCGCGGATGTCGTCCAGCGTCGTGCGCGAGCGTCCGAAGTGCAGCGCGTCGACCAGGATGCCCGCGTTGCTCGGCCGCCCCGCCGCCTGCACCACGCGCAGCGCCGTGCGCGCGTCGGGCACCGCGGTCCACGGCATGAACTCCAGGTCGGCGCTCAGGCCGAAGGGCGCCAACCGCTCGCACAGGCGGGCAAAGCTCTCGGCCAGGCGCACTTCATCCGCGTCGTCGCCGGCGACCAGCACGGCCCGGGCGCCCAGCGCCTGGCCGGCTTCCAGCAGCGGCCCTTGCGCGGCCGGGTCGAAGTCCGCGCCGATGCGGATGATCTCGATGTCGAACACGCCGACGCCGCTGTCGCGCTGTGCGGCCAGGGTTTCGCGCAGAACCTCGGGTTGCCCGATCAGGAACTGCTGCGGCGCGCCGGCCGCGTTGGGTTGCAGTCGCAGGCCCACGTGCGCGTAGCCGAGTTCTGCCGCCAGGCGGACGGCCTGCGGCGGCGTGAGCGAATTCGCCGTCAGGTAGGCGAGCGAGTAGCTGCGCGGCATGGGCTGATCCCCCGGTGTTTGCCTGGGTGGCCGGCCGGCTGCATCGATCGCGACGGCGCGGCCGGCCCCCGCGCCGATCGTAGATGCAGGACGACCGAGGTCGGCTGCGAGACAACCGGCAGCACGGTTCGCCGAATGGGCGTCCAATCGCAGGATGATCAGGATCGAGTTGAACATCGAGCTGGACTACGTGGTCGACCCCCAGGGCGCCGACTTCGTGTTCAACATCCACGCGGCCCACACGCCGAGCCAGACGGTCAGGGACGAGCACCTGACGATCAGCCAGCCTGTCGGCGCGCGGGTGTACACCGACCCCGCCAGCGGCAACCGATACATGCGGGTGCGCGCCGACGGCGGTCCGCTGCAGCTGCGCTATTCGGCCACCGTGGACATCACGCACCACAGGGCCGATCCCGCGACCATCGCCGAGGTGCCGGTGCACCTGTTGCCCCCGGAGACCATGGGCTACATCTATCCCAGCCGCTATTGCCAGTCCGACCGCCTGCTGCGCCTGGCGTCCAACGAATTCGGGAGCCTGTGGCAGGGCTATGCCCGTGTGCAGGCGATTCGCGACTGGGTCACCCGGCATGTCGCCTTCACCTCGAACACGACCGACGCCAACACCTCGGCCGTGGATACGCTGATCGAGCAGGTTGGCGTGTGCCGCGATTTCGCCCACTTGATGATCGCGCTGTGCCGGGCCTGCAACATCCCGGCGCGCTTCGCCACCGGCACCGACTACGGGTCCGACCCCGTGCTGGGCCCGCCGGACTTCCATGCCTACGTGGAGGCCTACCTGGGTGACCGCTGGTACATCTTCGACCCCTCGGGCACGGCGATGCCGATGGCGTTCGTGCGCTTCGGCACCGGCCGCGATGCCGCTGACGTGGCCTTCGCCACCATCTTCGGCAACGTGCAGACGCAGGCCCCGGTGATCCGGGCCTGGGCGGTCGAGGACGCATCGCGCGGCATCGAATTGCCGCACCATTGCCTGCATGCGCTTTCCACGGACAGCGGCAAGGTCCCGCAGAACTGAATCGCACGTCATGCGCTCGCCTGCTGGCAGACCGCCCATCGGCCGAGGCCCGACTCGCCTGGCGGCAGCGCGCCCTGCCGGCCAACAGCCGATGCGCCGCGCGGTGACGCCGGGCCGGGCGGCCGACGCTGGCCGCCCGGGCCTGAGCTTCCGCTGCGGAACGAGGGCCGAGCCCAAGAGGCGCACGGGTCGCCTGCCATGGTCGCCGCCACAGGATTGAATCCCGTCATTGCGCAACTCGATGGCTCGACGCGGGTCTACTTCATCGTTGGAGACCCGATCGCGCAGGTGAAATCGCCCGCCGGCGTGACCCGCGCCTTGCAGGACCGCGGTCGCAGCGCGTTCGTGATGCCGGCCCATGTGGCGCCTGCGGACCTCCCCCGCTGGTTGGCCGGGATTTCGCTTGCCAGGAACGTGGACGGCCTCATCGTGACCGTGCCGCACAAGTTCGCCTGCTTCGGCCTGTGTTCGGCGTCGACGGACCGGGCGGCCTTTCTGCGCGCGGTCAACGTCATGCGCCGGCGCAAGGACGGCAGCTGGTTCGGCGACATGTTCGACGGGCTGGGCTTCGTGCAGGCGATGCGCGACCTGGGCTGCGATCCGGCGGGCAAGAAGGCCTTGCTCGTGGGCGCAGGCGGCGCGGGCACGGCGATTGCGCATGCGCTGGTACTGGCGGACGTCGACGAACTGTCGATTCACGACCAGGACGACTCGCGACGCAGCGCCCTGGCGCAACGGCTGACGGGCATGGGTCGCTGCGCGGTGACCCCCGGCTCGCGCGACCCCGGTGGCTACGACATCGTGCTCAACGCCACGCCGGCCGGAATGAAGGCGGGTGACGCGTTGCCGCTGGACGCGGCCAGGCTGGTCCCGACGATGTTCGTCGGCTGCGTGATCACCGCGCCCGAGATCACGCCACTGATCGCGGCCGCGCGAGCAAAGGGCTGCGCCACGATGACCGGCACGCACATGTTCGAGCGGGTGCGCGACCTGATGACCGACTTCCTGCTCGCCAGCTGAATCGGCGCCGCGCGCTGCCGTCGGGCGGTTGGCCCCGGGCTGCCGGCGCCTGTCCGGGGCCGCGGAGGGTGTCTGCGGCGCCCATTGGGGTCTACGACTATGGTGTTTCGCGATGTGACCTGCGTATGCTTGCCGGCGACGGTCGATGTGCATCGGCCGGCGTCAGCCGACGCATCCATTTGGCTCGGTACCCTTGCCCCCCTGAATGGCAGCGGATCTCGAGCGGCCCGGTCGGCACCAGCATGGCGTGCCAACCACTCCAACCTCGAATCCATCACGCAACGGAGACATGTGACATGAAGAAGCGCGTTGTTCTGAAGACCCTGGCCGCCTGCGCGGTCGCCGCCGGTTTCGGCGTGGCACAGGCCGCCGACACCATCAAGATCGCCAACATCGTCGAGCTTTCCGGCCCGGGCACGACCTCGGGAACGATGTTCAAGAACGGTGCCGAGCTCGCGATCAAGGAGATCAACGCCGCCGGCGGCATCCTGGGCAGGAAGATCGAATACACCACCGAGGACACCCAGACCAACCCCGGCGTGGCCAAGGGCCTGACCCAGAAGGCGGTGGACAACGAAGTGTTCGCCATCTTCGGGCCGGTCTACTCGGGCTCGATCATGGTCTCGCAGGCCGAGAGCCGGCGTGCAGGCGTGCCCAACTTCACCGGGGGTGAAGGGGCCGCGGTGACGCAACAGGGCAACCCCTACGTGTTCCGCACCTCCTTCGGCCAGAGCGTGTCGTTCCCGAAGGTGGCGCGCTACATCAACGGCAAGTCCAAGCAACTGGCCATCATCTACGTCAACAACGACTTCGGCAAGGGCGGCCGCGACACGATGAAGAAGCTGCTCGATGGCTCGCCGACCCAGATCGTCGCCGACATCTCCACCGACCAGGGGCAGGTGGACTTCTCGGCTGCGGTGCTCGAGGCCAAGCGCAGCAATGCCGACGCGCTGTTCGCCTACGTGAACGAAGAGGAGTCTGCGCGCCTGCTGCGCGAGCTGCGCAAGCAGGGCTGGGACAAGCCGATCATTGGCGAGACCACGCTGACCGGCCAGAAGGTGATCGAACTGGCCGGCCCGGCCGCCAACGGCGCCGTCGCCCACGTCGGTCTGACCGTGGAGGCACCACAGCTGAAGGCCTTCGGCGCCAAGTACCTGGCCGCCTATGGCTCGGCGTCGGATCACAACGGCGTCAAGGGCTACATGGGCGTGTACCAGCTGAAGGCGGCCATCGACCGCGTCGGCAAGCTGGACCGCGAAGCGGTGGCCAAGGCGCTGCACAACACCTGCTACACGGCCAAGGACAACCCCGGCATCCTGATGGACGTGTGCTGGGACGACAAGGGCGACCTGGACCGCGAGAGCTTCATGATCGAAGTGCGCGACGGCAAGGGCGTGGTCGCCGAAACGTTGCCGCCGCTGGGCAAGAAGTAGGCGCCTCGGGCGCGGCGCACGGCCGTGGGCCCGGGTCTCGGGCCGGCCGTCGCTTGCACCTGGCCCGACAACGGGCGTGCGGATTGACGGGATCGACGCCGTGAGCGACTTCTTCCAGCTCCTGTTCAGCGGTCTGGCCACCGGGGCCATCTACGGCCTGGTGGCGCTGGGCTTCACCCTGCTGTGGCAGGCCTCGGGCACGATCAACTTCGCGCAGGGCGAGTTCGTCATGGTGCCGGCGATCACGATGGTGATCGGGATCCACAGCGGCCTGTCGCTTTACCTCAGCTTCGTCATCGCCTGCGCCATCGCGGTCTTCCTGCTCGGCTGGGTCTTCAAGCGCGGCCTCGTCGACCCGCTGTTCAAGTACGGCATGATGCCGATCGTGGTGGCCACGATCGGCCTGTCGTTCGTGCTGCGCAACGGCGTGCGGGCCGGCTACAGCGCCGAGCCGCAGCCGTTCCCGCAGGTCTTCCCCGACACCCTGTTCCACTTCGGCGGCGTCGTGCTGTCGGCGACCGACATCGGCACCCTGGCGGTGGCCGTGATCCTGATCCTGGGCACGCAGGCGTTCCTGAGCCGCACCGTCACCGGCCGCGCGATGCAGGCCGTGGCGCAGAACACCGAGAGCGCCACCGTGCTCGGCATCAACGTGCCGCGCATGATCTTCTACACCTTCGCCATCAATGCCATCCTGGCCGCTGCCGCGGCGTTGCTGGTGACGCCGACCTTCCTGGCCAAGTTCGACATGGGCGAGCTGCTGGGCACCAAGGCCTTCTTCGCCGCCATCATCGGCGGCTTCAGCAATTCGCGTGGCGCACTCGTCGGCGGGCTGCTGGTGGGCGTGTGCGAGAACCTGGCCGCGGCCTACATCTCGCCGGCCTACAAGGACGCCGTGGCGCTGTTGATCTTCATGCTGGTGATCCTGTTCCGCCCGCAAGGGCTGATGGGCCGCAAGGAGGAGCGCAAGGTATGAAGAAGCTGCACCTTGCGCTGGCGATCATTGCGCTGGCGGCCCTGCTGATCCTGCCGGCGACGCTGAAGAACTACGGCGTCCACCTGTTCACGACCTGGCTGGTCTTCATCATCGCGGTCATGGGGCTGAACCTGACGGTCGGCTACGCGGGTCAGAAGTCGCTCGGCCACGCGGCCTTCTTCGGCATCGGGGCCTACACGGTGGCGATCGCGCTGCAGGCCGGCATCAGCTTCTGGGTCGCGCTGCCGATGGGCGCGCTGATCTGCTTCGTGGTCGGGCTCGGGCTCGGCTTTCCGGCGCTGCGCGTGCAGACCATCTACCTGGCCTTTGCCACCCTGGGCTTCAACACCGCGGTGTGGCTGTTCATCCGCAACGAGGAGTGGCTGACCGGTGGCACCTACGGCATCAACAACATCGCGCGGCCGTCGTTCTTCGGCCTCAGCCTGGACGGCAACCTGAGTTACTACTACTTCGTGCTGGTGGTCACGCTGGTGCTGGCGGCATTGCTGGCGGCGCTGCTGCACTCGCCCTGGGGCAAGGCCTTCAAGGCCCTGCGCGACAACCCGATCCGCGCCGAGAGCCTGGGTGTCGACACCCGGGCCTACACGCTGCTGAGCTTCGCGATCGGCTCGGCCTATGCCGGCATGGCAGGCGGGCTGTACGCGTCGCAGGTGCAGTTCATCGACCCGGCGCCGTTCTCGGTGCACAACTCGATCATGATGTACCTGATGGTCGTCGTCGGCGGGCCCGGCTACTTCTTCGGCCCGGCGCTGGGCGCGGCCGTCGGCGTCATCCTGCCCGAGTGGCTGCGCTTCGCGCAGGCGTGGTACCTGACGGTCTTCGGCGCCGCCGTGGTGGCGCTGATGATCTGGCTGCCCGATGGCCTGCTGAGCATCCCGGACCGGCTGCGCGCACGGCGGCAGTCGCGCGAAGAGTCTGCCTTGCGCGCGCAGGCGGCGTCCAGGATCGAGGGGCAGTCATGAGCCCCGCCCCGCCGCCCGAAGGGGCTCACACCCGCTCGGCGGGACCGGCCGCAGGCCGAAGGGTGCCCCAATGAACCAGCCCCTGCTGAAGGTCGAGGGCCTGAAGAAGGCCTACGGCGCCATCCAGGCCGTCGGCGGCGTGTCGTTCCAGGTCGATCCGGGCGAGATCTTCGGCGTCATCGGGCCGAACGGATCCGGCAAGACGACGCTGTTCAACAGCATGCTGGGCCAGATCACGCCGGACGAGGGTCGCATCGAACTGAAGGGCGAGGACGTGACGCAGCTCGGGCCGCTGGCGCTGAACCGGCGTGGCATCGGCCGCACCTTCCAGACCTTGCAGGTGTTCGGCAAGATGACCGTGCGCGACAACCTCATCGTGGCCGCGCAGGAGCATCAGGGCACGCTGTTCAGCCGCATGTTCGCGCCCAGCGAATCCGGGCTGGGCGACAAGGCCGACGCGTTGATCGAACAGTTTCATATCGGTCACGTTGCGCACAAGAAGGCGGGCGAGCTGAGCTACGGCCAGCAGAAGCTGGTGGACATCGCGATGGCCTTCATGAGCGCGCCCGACCTCATCCTGCTGGACGAACCCTGTGCCGGCGTCAACCCGCGGCTGGTCGGCGAGATCAGCAGGCTGCTCAAGCGGCTGAACGAGACCCGCGGCGGCAGCTTCGTCGTCATCGAGCACAACATGGACTTCGTGATGGGCCTGTGCCACCGGATCATGGTGATGGTGGAAGGGCAGGTGCTTCGCATCGGCACGCCGGAAGAGATCCGCAACGACGAGCAGGTGCTGGACGCCTACCTGGGGAGCTGAAATGGGCGCCACCTCGCCATCGATCTGCATCGAGTTCGACAAGGTGCTCGCCGGGTACAAGGACTTCATGATCCTGAACCATCTTTCGTTCCAAGCCGCGGCGGGCGCCATCACCTTGCTCATCGGCCCCAACGGCGCCGGCAAGTCGACCGTGCTCAAGACGCTGTTCGGCCTGCTCAAGCCGCGCGAGGGCCGGGTGCTGCTGAACGGCGAGGACGTCACCGGGGCCGACCCGAAGACGCTGCTGGCCAAGGGCATCGCGTTCGTGCCGCAAGGCCGCAACCTGTTCGGCCAGCTGTCGGTGCTCGAGAACCTCGAGCTCGGCGGCATCACGCTGGGCATGGCGGAGACGCGCAAGCGAATGCCGGAAGTGCTGGAGCTCTTTCCCCGCCTCAGGGAGCGCCTGCATTCGCGGGCGGCGTCGCTGTCGGGCGGCGAGCAAAAGCAGCTCGAGGTCGGTCGCGCCCTGCTGCTGCGCCCCAGGGTCCTGCTGATCGACGAGCCGTCGATCGGCTTGTCGCCAATCGTGGTGCAGGACGTGTTCACGTTGCTGCGCAAGCTGGTGACGCAGGGCACGACCGTGCTGATGGTCGAACAGAACGTCAAGGCCGCACTGAAGGTGTCGGACGACGCCATGGCGCTGGAATCCGGCCGCCTGGTGCTGCACAAGCCCGCCGCCGAGATCCTGGCCGATCCGAACATGGATCGCCTGTTCCTCGGGGCGGCGCCGACGCCGCCGGTGGAGGCCCTGGACGCGCCGCAGGCCGGGCCGCAGGCGACCGTCTGACGAACCGCCACGTCCGCCCGTGGCGGCACAATCGCACCGCTCGGCCGGGGGCACCTTCTCCAGCCCCGTAGAGGAGCCTTTCCATGACAGACAGGTACGCCGTGATCGGCCACCCGATCAGCCACAGCAAGTCGCCGCTGATCCACGGTGCCTTCGCCAAGCAGTGCGGCCAGGACATCGAGTACACGGCCATCGACGCGCCGCTGGACGGCTTCGCGAAGACCGTGCACGACTTCCGTGCCGGCGGTGGACGCGGCGCCAACGTGACCATGCCGTTCAAGGTGCAGGCGTTCGAAATGGCCACCGATCGTCTGGAACGGGCCCGGCTCGCCGGCGCCACGAACGTGCTCAAGTTCGAGGGCGACCGCATTGCCTGCGACAACTTCGACGGTGTGGGCATCGTCAACGACATCCAGCGCAATCTCGGCATGGCGCTGGCCGGCCGACGGGTGCTGATGCTCGGGGCCGGCGGTGCCGCGCGCGGCGCGTTGCAGCCCTTCCTGGCCCAGCGGCCGGCTGCGCTGGTGATCGCGAACCGCGACGTCGGCAAGGCGCAGGGCCTGGCGCGCGAGTTCGCCGTCCATGGCAAGCTCAGCGCCTGCGGCTACGCGGACCTGGCTGGCGAACGGTTCGACGTCGTCGTCAACGCCACGTCGGCCAGCCTGACGGCCGAGGTGCCACCGGTGCCGCCGAGCGTGTTCGGCGCCGACAGCCTGGCCTACGAGATGGTCTACGGCAAAGGGCTGACGCCGTTCCTGCGGCTGGCGAGGGACCACGGGGTGACGCGCCTGGCGGACGGCGTGGGCATGCTCGTCGAGCAGGCCGCCGAGGCCTTCCTGTGGTGGCGCGGCGTGCGGCCGGAGACGCAGCAGATGATCCGGGCGATCACGGTCCCGCTGACCTGAGGCGCCGGCGCCGCGTTCAGCGGCCCAGCCGCATCGCGCCCGGCAAGGGCTCGGAGCGGCGCAGCACGTCCTCGGCCAGCCAGACGGCGCCGCGCCGTGCCCGCTCGGCCACCACCGGCAGCGGCAACTGCTGGTAGTCGTCGTTGAAGACCTCGAAGCTGTAGTCCCCGCCATAGCCCAGGCGGTCGAGCTCGATCACCAGCCGCGCCAGCTGCTCGCTGTGCACGCCCTCGCCCGGAAAGACGCGGAAGGTGCGCGCGGTGGTCATGCGCTCCTCGAAGGTCGGCGTCTCCTGCCACATGAAGTCCGACAGCTGCACGAGGTAGATGCGCTGCGGGTCCAGCAGGTCCAGGTCGTCGAGATCGTCCTTGGCCGCGAACAGGTGAAACGAGTCCAGCCCGATGCCCAGGTTGGCGCAGTCGGCCTGTTCGATGATCGTCCAGGCCTGCATGAACCGGTTCACGGTGCGGCCCCACGACAGCGCCTCGTACGCCACCTTGACGCCGTGCGGGATCGCCAGCGTGGCCAGCTTGCGCAGGTCACGCGCCAGCGCGGCGGTGTCGTCCGTCGCGTGCCTGGACGTCGACGAGCAGGCCAGCAGCACCTGGCAGCCCAGCGCCGCGCACATCTCGATCATCGACTTGGCGATGTCGACCTTGTACGCGTGCAGTCCGCCGGACAGGCCCTCGAAGTCGCGCAGCACCTGGAACCCGGTGCCACGCAGGCCGCTGTCCCGGACCGCCTGCACGGCCGCGTCCAGCCCTTGCGGGTGGCCGACGACGTCACGCGCGCTGAGCATCACCTGCGCGAAGCCGGCCTCGCGGATCGCGCGCAGCTTGGCCTCCAGCGGTCCCGCCAGCGAGATCGTGTCCATGCCGAACTGATCGATCTTCATGGCCGCTCGTCGTGCACGAGTTCGAAGGACACCGATTGCAGCACGCCGCGCGTGAGCGCGCCCTGGGGCGTGACCTTGACATGGTCGGTGTCGACGAACTCCACCCCCTGCTGGCGCAGCGCCACCACCGCGGCCGGTACGTCCCGGGTGCCGAAGCCGATGCGCTGGAACTTCTCTTCCTCGTCGTACACCAGGGTCGCCGGGTCGGGCTCGATCAGCTGCAGGTAGAAGTGGGTGCGGAGGTCGCCGGGGCTCTGCAGCAGAGTGCCCTTGGGGAGGATGCCGAAGCGCGTCTCGTCGGGCAGGCGCAGGAAGCCGAACAGGCGGCCGTAGAAGTCCGTCCAGTCGTCGGTGCG